>JAABUW010003167.1_pt1 | contig 23776 bp, 25 predicted proteins | sample 5560081 | NCBI WGS metagenome assembly JAABUW01 (sample SAMN10711882, study PRJNA513363) | rock metagenome | isolation source: Antarctica rocks | place: Antarctica: Victoria Land, Knobhead sud | reverse complement strand
CCACCATCACCAAACGCGATGCCGGTGCCGAGCTGTGCGCCGTTGAGGAGAGAGTTAGGTCCATCACCAACACGCGACGGGTCATCGTTGCCCTGATCATCGTTGGAGAAGGTACGCCACTCAGAGCTCTGGTCGATGGTGCGCTGTTGCAGGACGAGCCCGCAGCTTGCGCAGATGAGATCACCACTGGCATGATCTTCGTAGAGATCTGGCGGATCTTCACGACAGTCCTTGCAGATCATCCTCACGTTCAAGTTCTCGCGCCATTCTTCGTCCTTCATAGTCTGCGGCTCCTCAGGGACTGCGCCTGGGGACAGCACTTGGGCCATAGTTGCAAGCGGCTTGCGGGTGCGATTCTTATTAACGACCTCAAACCGGTGCGAGGCGCGCCTTTTTATGCCCTTGGCCGTCTTATTGAGTTTGTGTTGCTTCGAATAGCAGCGAATGAAGAGTGGCGAATACGTTTTGGCGGTTGGTGCGGGGGACTGCTGAAGTCTAAAGCAGCCGCTCTCTGAGTGATCGCAACTAAGTGATCAAACAGTGGTCAGCAGCCGCTTTTCAGTTCCCACCAATACGTGATATGAAGGTGGTAATGAAGGCTCTGATGCGAGGTGAAGTGGGCGCTCTTTGTTCGAGACGCACAAAGCGCAATTCGGCAGAATCGCTGCACGCGCGAAGCAAGCCACTCACCCACTCTCGTAACCAGCTGTGCCACCCGTGTAGATGCCAGAAGCGACCGTTTGATAAGTCGGAGCGAAGGAGAGTATTTCGGTAGTGGAGGTGGAGGGAGGGGGTTCTCTGCAGTGTCACGGCCGTCCAAACCAGTGAAGGCGTCCTGGAGAAACTTCTCGCAGACAAGAGGCCGTTTGAGCGCGCGCGTCGTCCACTAAGCAGTTGCCAGCAACCTCTTAGCTTGTTCTGTGACGGTGGTAGTGAGCGGCGAGCGTGATCGGTGACAAGCAGTGATCGTGGGAGGTGGAGAGGGTGGTGAAGGAGAGGTTGGTTCTGGCGTGCAGACTTTGTGAAGCGGAGCGTAACGGGAGCAGCCGTTTTGCCAAGGAACAGTCTCGCAGTCTCGAAGCTCTGGACATGGACCGCAGAGCTCCTCGCGATTGAAGCGACCCATTGAACGACCCCTTCAACACCGCAAAGATGCTCGCCAACTCACTGAGAGCCTCGGTATGGCCTCTTGAATACCACACGAAAGACTTTACTAACCCTTCTAGCGCCAATCGCTCGCAAGAGCCATCCGAACCACCCCCCTCCGACGAACCCTCATAACACCCACCGCCATCCGATCAGGTACCCTCTCCACCACCAACCGCGTAACCCCCCACCCCCCTTCTAATAAGTGCTAGCCGACCTCGTCCAAGACATGTACCTCAAAGAACTCAAAGCCTACAAGCCCGTGCCCGCCAAAGCATCCGACGCCGAGGGCGTAGTGCAGAAGTTCAGCATGCCGAAGACTCCCGCTTCCCCAGAGGAAGCCGACATTCAGAACGACTTGCAGGCGTACGAGCAGCAGGTTCCTGAAGTGGAGGGGCAGGCGCCGAGTGGAGGCCAGGCGGCGGTGGAGCAGGATTGGTTCGAGGAGCCGGAGGAGGATGATGAGGTGGCGCATCATTGAGTGTGGTGAGAGGATAGATGGGGGGGGGAGTGGGGGAGTGTATATATAACGTGAGATACTGGGGAATGAGAGAAGGCTTGAGCTTTTGCTGTTGTTGAGTGCGAGTGTTGGTGGTAAGTCTGACTTTTGATATGTTCGGCAAGCTTTGGATGTACGCAGACCTCGGAGGCAGTAATTCTGAGTCTGTGGTGTCCTCGTTACTCACCGGTTGTTGCCAACACGCCTTCGTCTTCCACTCCAACAACTCAATGGAAGCATACATCACGTGATCTTGAAGCATATAACCGGCCAGCACAAGCCGATTTTAAAAAGATCATACCACTGTCACGATACTAATGGTGGTGAAAGACTTTTGTTTCGTTCATTAGTCGCTCGTGGGTACATGTAGCGACAAGTAATAACAGCCGTAGCCTCCGCTCAACGCAAACGATGCCAGACTTTTCGCCCTCTCCCCCTCATAACATCCACAACCCCAACGCCGGTGGCTGTCCATCTACTCCCATCCATGCCTGTATACGCCACTCAAATCACGATGCCGACCCTGCCCTCCTACAAAACCCATGCATCGCTCGCTGAGACGCTGATATAACCACTTCCAACTGCCCTCGCCCCTGCGACCCCGGGTTCATAGCACCACACAACACCCACTCCTCTCCTTCCGGTCCCCACTCAGCAGACTCTGCCTCGTCGAAGCCTCGAAAACGTCGTCCACGCCCTCGCCCGTCAGGCTCGAGCACTCGAGATACTTCTTCGCGCCTATCCGCCGCCGCACGTCCTCGCCTTCTTCGGGGGTGATGAACCGCTCGCTGCGTTTGCGCATCTCTTCCTGGGCGACGGGGTCTTCGCGGAGGTCCTTCTTGAGGCCGACGAGGATGATGGGGACGCCTTCGCAGCGTTCTAGGACTTCGGGGTGCCTGTCAATACTTTGTTAGCAATGCTGGAAGGTCAGATGGGTGGATGTGTGGTACCATTTAGTTGTGATATTAGATAACGAGTCACGACTCGAGAGGGAGAAAGCGATGAGGATGACGTGTGCTTGGCTGTAGGCGAGAGGCCGTAGACGTTCGTAGTCTTCTTGGCCTGCTGTGTCCCATAGAGCGAGCTGGACGGATTTGCCATCGACGCGGCAGTCTGTTACGTAGTTTTCGAAGACTGTGGGGACGTATCGCTGGGGTGGTACGTCAGCATATGGTGTGGAACGGGGTGGGCAGATGAGGGACGTACTGTTGGGAAGTAGCCCAATGTGAAGACACTCAGTAATGAAGTCTTGCCGCATGCACCGTCGCCGATGATGACCAGCTTTCTGTACTCAGCCTGTCAGCTCTGCCCACGAGTGTACACGTTCGAAGTGCATACCGCCGCATCACCGACTGATCGTTGGTAGCCATTGTGTGGTGTTGCGCTTCTGATACTCCGCTGTGTCGTCTCGTCTGCCCCGGGCTCCAATGGCCGTCCAAGAATATGAGCGTCACCAACTCAAGCTCTCCAGAAGCAAGAAGCTCTTGAAGTAGTATGCTGTTCTATGTCCGGCTTTTAGACGGCAGTGCTATGGACGGCTGAACGAGTAGCGGTCCGATGAGTTGATGCGTGAAAATGCGAGTAGTCGTAGTAGAAGGGAGGTTCGTATTCTCGACCAATGTAGGCTGGTGTTGTACAGTCCGGCTTGGGGAGGTGGCCTTGTCGTACCCGTTGAAGTCGGCGCAAACAGCTTTCCCTACGCTCGACCAAGGAAGGATTGGACAAGGGCGTGGAGTCGGGTTCGGCAAAGAGCCTCAGCTGAATCTGGTCAGATATAGGAAGCCGGCGGCTGTAACAGTCCGTGGAGCAATGCAGCAACAGGGATCTGCCACTTTGTGCTACTGCGCCACAGCTCGGAGAATAAGGTTCTCTTGGTCAGGAAGCGACGACCGTCGAGACATAGCAAATCACCGGCACACAAAGCCAGCTCTCCGACACGTCCACCGTCACTGCATGCCACCGACAAAGCGGGCCTCCCCCTTTGATCCCTCCGTCTCCCTCACTGCAAGACGGAAGGAGTCACCTGCGACATCAAGCAAGCATCAGGTAGGCCTTTCACCGAACAAACGACGTTGGAGGGGCCGGCACAGACAATCTGGTAGCCTGCCTATTCTTCGTCGCTAGAGATCTTCTTCCTCACTTGCTGACCCACCACTACCATCACAGACACAACTCTCTAGCACGTGACACTCTTCACCACCCAACATGGCGAGCACCGCGAAAGCACCGCCTCCACCCCCGACATCGAACCACGTCATAACAGGCCCGCCCAAGGGTGCGGTGGGCGGCAACCGCAAGAAGCAGAAGCGGAGAGCAAAGCAGGCGGCAAAGGCGAGCACTCACCCCCCTCCGCCAGGTGGCAGTCGGCCTGAGGACTTGGGGTATGATGAAGACCCGCTGGGATATGAAGATGAGGATGGGTACGACTACTCCGACGATGATACCTACACCGACCACTACCTCCCACCTCACGCCGGTCCCAACGGGTACAGCATGCCACCACCCCCAGCTCCGGGTGCGAGCAGCAACAAGAAGAAGAAGCTTGGCACTCACCACTCCTACTCTCCCTACAACAGAGCCATGCCGAGCAATCACGTGCCGCCACTGCCCGCGCCTCCACGTCAGCCCGCAGGTGTGATGCAGAAGAACATCTGGAACACCAGCAGTGCCCAGGAGCGCCAGAACATCAAGGACTTCTGGCTCAATCTCAGCGAGGAGAAGCGCAAGGGCTTGTTGATGATCGAGAAGGAGACCGTCATGAAGAAAATGAAGCAGCAGCAGAAGCACTCTTGTTCATGCACCGTGTGTGGGAGGAAGCGGACGGCCATAGAGGAGGAGCTTGAGGTCCTGTACGAAGGCTACTACGAGGAGCTGGCGCAATACGCACACCATGATCACCCTCCCCTCCCCTCCGCCAACGGTCTCATGCCCGACCCTCTGCAGCGCCGCGGTCCACATCCACTGGCTCTATCTCCACCGCCACCACCACTCCCTCACCACAAGACGAGTCAGCTGCAGGAGCACTTCGACGACGACGACGAGTATAGCGAGGAGGAAGAAGAGGAGGAGGAGGAGTATTCCGGGGAGGAGTACTCCGAAGAAGATGAACAAGAACCGGAACCGGAACCGGAACCGGAACCGTTGGCACGCCAGGGCGCCAATGAACTCTCCATCTTCGGCAAGAGTCTGACCGTCAAAGGTATCCTCGCGCTCACTCCTTGGTTAGAAAACTTGCAAAACGGGCTAAACGGTACCGCAGACAACCTTCTCACAGTTGCTGACGACCTACTGGACAACAACGGCACCAAGTTCATTGAGATGATGGAGCAGTTGGCGGAGCGGCGCATGGCACGTGAGAATCAGGCAGAGTACGAGGCCGCGAATCCGAACCATGCTGGCGCATACCCACCTCGCGATTCTGCCTATCATCATGAGGACCCGCTCACCACGAACGACGAGTTCGACGATGAGGAGGCATCGTATGATAGCAATGAGGACGAATACGATGACGAGATGGAGGAGGAAGATGAAATGGTACGCAAGAGCAAGGTTGCCGAGCACTGTCTTGGCCGAGGAGCTAACATGTGTCAGGTTGGTCTTACGGAGGAGCAGCGTGTTGAGGAAGGGAGGCGCATGTTCCAGATATTTGCCGCAAGGATGTTTGAGGCGCGGGTCTTGCAAGCATATAAGGAGAAGGTTGCATTAGATCGGCAACAGAAACTCCTTGAAGAGCTTGAAGATGAGGGGAAGCTTGAGGCTCAGAGAGAAGCGAAGAAGCACCGAGATGCGGAGAAGAAAAAGTTGAAAAAGAAGCAGCAACAAGCCGTCAAGGCCGAGGAGAAGGCGAAGAAGGACGCTGAGAAGGCGGAGGAGGAGGCTCGCTTACGTGAGGTTGAGGAGAAGAAGCTGGAAGAGCAGAGGCGCAAGAAGGAGGAGCAGCGGCAGAAGAAAGAAGAGGGAAAGCGGAAGCTGGACGAGGAGCGCGCCAAGAAGGAAGCCGACAAGGCTCGTCGATTACAGGAAGAGCAGCAACGGAAGGAGGAGGTCGATCGCAAGGCGCGGGAGCAGAAGGCTGCGGAGAAGGCCAAGAAGGAGGAAGCGCGCAAGCGGGATCACGAGGAGCGTGAAGCGCGTGAGAAACAGCGCAAGGTTCAAGAAGAGAACGAGAAGAAGGAGCGTGAGGCGAAGGCGTTAGCCGAGAGGCAGGCTACGGAGCGTGTGAAGGCGGCGGCGCAAGCACCTCTACAAGCACGCCAGCAGATCACGAAGCGCCCATCGCAAGCTGGAATGGTGGCCATTCCTCCTGTGCTCCAGAAGCAAGTCAACTCAGCTGTTTCCTCGCCACACCCAGCAATCGCAACACCAGCGATACCAAAGGCGCCAACACCCGCGAGGCCACGCCAGACATCTCAGCAGGGTTCGCTCGCTTCGTCACCGAAGCAAACGCAGTCGCAAACATCGACCGCGCCAAGCAAATCTTCATCACCGGCAAGCAACCAGGCCCCACAACAACAGCAGCCATTAGCAGTAGGCCCGCAAAGGACGATCATGCAGAAAGCTGGCAACCAGCAGGGGGCGACACATCCTCCGCACCCGATGCAGACATCCTCACCACTCCATCAGCAGCCGATGCAGCCGCCACCAGGTATGAACCATCATCCCCACCCACCTGGCGGCTTCAACGGCATGCCGCCCGTGGGCTACAACCAATTCCAAGGACCTCAAGGACCGATGATGCACAGCAATATGGGTCAGCGCGGCCCAATGCAGATGTATCCACAGCATGGAGGCCCACCGATGGGCATGCAGAATAACAGATTTGGCTTGCCTGGCATGAACGGCATCCTGCACTCCCCACCAGGAATGATGGACCAACAAGGGCGAGGAATGGGCTTCCAATTCCAAGGTCCCGGACCTGGTCAGCCTCCACCTGGCTTCGCTCCCCAGCAGATGGCTCAGCAACCCAATCACACACTCCCAATCGGTCAGCCTCCAGTATCCGCCGCACTCGGCAGTGAGGCTCCCAGAGCCCCTCTTTCAACACACTCTCGACAGCAGTCAGCGAGCGACAAAGAGCGTTTTGAGTCAGCAGCCAACCAGCCGATTGCCCGTCCAGCACCAATCCAGCGACCCAGCAGTGTCAAGCCACCAAACCATCAGCACGCGGACGTTGATGACTTGTCGACGGCTCTAGGTAGCAGTGCTCTACTCGACGACATTGAAGACGACGCTACCACTAAACTCGAGAACAGGCGCTCGTCTACACTGGCGCATGCTCCTCGAGACGGTCAACCAAGAGGTATGGCTTTCGGCGCACCCGCACCGGGCTTCGGCAACGCTCCAGGCTGGAACGCACCAGGCCTCAGCTCCTTCGGCCAAACACCAGGACTCGGACAGCCGAGCTGGGGCAGCCCCATCCCGAACGCAGGCTTGAGCAGCGGCTGGGCGAACAACAACGCCGCTTTCGCAGCGAACGGAGCTTTCGGACCTCTCGGCGGTGCTCCTATCCCTCGTCCAGCTGGTGGCAGCCTGAACAGACCACTCACGATCCGCCACGCGGTCTGTAACGCGTGCAAGCAACTCACTGCGACCAAGCAAGGCGAAGGCGACAGCTTCCACGACGTCGACGTTCTCTTGCGCCAGATCGGCCTCCATAGTCCACAGCTCGACTCACCACCTTCGCTTCGCGAGATTGAAGAGATCTGCGAGACGGAAGGTGACAGCCAAAACGGCGGCGGCGAGCTACAAGTCCGCAAGGACGGTCCCGGGCCCGAGAGCTTTTCGGTCAAATGGGTGGCTGACGCTACGACTCCGGATCAAGGCAGAGGTGGCATCAGCGGGCTAGGCGAAATCGGTTCTCCCATGCCTACACGTGCGTCGCCTTCTGCTGGGTTCGGTGCGCCGGGGATGGGCAGGGCACCGGGTACTTTCCCGAATCTGGGTGCTGTCGGTTCGACTGGACTGGGGCTCTAGAAAGGCACGAAGACTGCGGCCGGACAAGGTCGAGGTTTCTTCTGCCACAGGGCTAAGTGCGAGGAGTGACTTCAAACCTTCTGGCGAGGCTTTCCGAGATAGCGGTCACTGCTATGGATGGCCTTTCTTCTCTCAATGGAAGACGATGCTACCATCAATGTTCTTTAGCAGGGTGAACGAGTGACTTGATAAGCTGAATCGAATGGCAATGGCTCTGCTTGTTGCTTGAGTCTGTGATCCAGTCTCGCGCAGCTTCGTTGCTTCTGTTGTCTGAATACATTGCTGAACTGCAGGCAGTGTTTTGCTTCATCATCGATGTAAGTCATCCATCACCTCACTTGGTGTTGCATATGACTTGCCACACCTGCCTAAAATATTTAAGTAGATGTAGAGCCGCGCCCATCGCTACAAACTCTCTTTCTTACCTCGCTCTCTCATCTTTCTTATCCTCACGTTTGGGAGCCAAACTGCATCTTCTCCGACTTCGAAACGACCGGGATTTGGCCACAGGACATCTTTCTGACCATGACGAGCGATGATATAGCTGTAGCTGTGTGATGTCCAATACAAACAATCGTATGCTGCAGAAGACCCGGACTCAGTGCCAGCAGTCCCGCCACCGGCCTACACTGCATGCTGCCCCTACACTGCATGCTGCCGTGGTGAACCTTCTTCTCGAGCTTGCAGTTGAGTCTTCGACTGTACCCAGTCCTCGCGTGCCAACGACCATCGTGAGCTTCTCCTGGAGATCATGCAACGCATGGTCTTGTAAGCCTTCCATCTTGTTGGTTTGCTCCGCTGTAGTCCTGCTCGAAAGGCCATGTTTCCTTCTCATCGCCGCATACCATCACAATGTGGAGCACGGTTTGGCTTTCGCCTTTTCTTCCTCGTTTGCTTGAGGCGAGAAGTCAAAATACACCTTAGCCGTGGGTCAGAACGTCACGACCACACCCCAAGAAGCTATATATGCCGCAATGCCGTCTGAAGCTCAAAAGATCATGCAGGAGCTACCGCACGAGGCTCTGCTTCTCGTGGCTTGCTTTCAGTCCTGAAGCTTTCGGAGATGGATATCGACTGCATCAGACCTTGTCCACGGAGAGTTGTGCAAATGGACTCTCCAAGTGGATGCATCGTGGCTAGTTAATGTGATCGACAGTGCATTTGTCTATAAAGCAGTGGTCTCCCGGCAAGCAGCCAACTCTATCGTATTGCTTCTGGTAGGATACAAACTCACCTTCGTCCTCCGTCTTCGGGATTTTGCCAGAGGAAGCAGCATTCATCGTTCGTTCACACCTTCGTTAGCACTCTCGCCGTCAAAAATCCTACCACTTCATTGCCAAAACAGATCACTCCCAAATCCCGTCCAACATGAAAGCCACGATCCTCGCAACCGCTCTCCTGGCCTCATCCGTAGCAGCGGCACCAGTAGGCAGCCGCACAGGCTCTGCCCTCGAGCCACGGCAATCGAACAACTCCGGATCGACCTCCACCTCGACTTCCAACTGCACCGGTCTGCTCTGTGGTGTCACTAGCGGTGAGCAGGGCTTCACCAACATATGGACTGCATATGATCGCTGACACAGATGTTGTAGGTAGCGCCGCGGCAGCAGAGGATGGCCAGAGCACGAGTTCTTCGAGCACGTCGGAGTGCAGTAAGTCATCTTGGCGCGGTTTGAGGACCTCAGATGGATGGTGTTGACGGACGACAGCGGCTCTAGGGACGTGTTCGAGTGGCGCGAGTGCTGCTGGACCGAGTGGATCGAGCAGCTCGACCAGCTCTAGCGGCGTCTTGGATACTTTGAAGGGGCTTGTTCCTGGCTCGGCATGAGGTTGTCATCGCTGGACGGAAAAGAGCCAGAGTACAAATGGCAGATTTCGATCTTCTCCTCAATGGCATGGACAAATCTGAAGCCATGAGAGATGCTGAGATGCTTGAACCACGAGCTTGATGATGGGGAACGATATATGATCTGAGAATACTGCCTTACACCTCCACGCCCGTCACAGCAAGGGCCCTTCCTAGGGCCACGTTGTAACTCATGTGCCAGGAGGACAATCATCGACACTTACTTCTGTCTTAACTTTGCAGCTTCCATACACCATCGTACGTTACCGTCGTGTAGCATAACCAACCCCTCTCGCCAGGCAGATGGGATTGTGCAGACCAGAGTTCGCCCGAAACGCTGGCACCATGCCTCTCCGCTTTCCCATCGCAGTGCAGGAGCTCCGCTGTGGTCCGCAGAGGTTAATTGGCAAGCTCGAGATCGAAGATTATACCACAAGCAAACCCAACCCCTCTCCCAGTCCCATGGGCGACTCGACTTGAGCTGCGGACCCAATGCTCACCCCTCAGGACTACCGATATGAGCTCCTCACTGTGTTCCAGAAAGTCCAGTTGAGTCCCACCTCTACGAATATTTCTTCTCGAGTAGCGATGCTGTCGTGCATGGTCATGCTTCTACTTGCCCATTGTGGCAAACGTAAGAGCTCTATTGGCCGGGGCTCGCTGCACCTACTTAAGGTTGCATGTCGGACTGCCGAATCTGCACGCTTTTCTCGTCTCGAATGGGGATAGTAATCTTCGATGTTTGTGGTAGGATCCGGCGCTACTGTATTAACATGCGGCCTGATGTGATTGGTGTCTTGTGTTTCTTACGGCAGGTGAAGTTCTCCAACCTGATGATGAAGTGTGTAGAGACCATGTTGTTCACGATATGATACAATGGAAGCGTGGGCTGAGGAGATGCTGGTGGTGGGAGTTGATCAGTTCATTGAGGGTGTAGAACTTGGTAGTAGAGCAGAGTGACGTCTCACGTGCTCCTGCCCTCGCTGGCGCCCGTGCTTCACCGCTTTTACCGATCTAGTTTCACGCTAAGGAGGGTCAGGCATAAACTTTTCGAAGCAAAGTGAATGACTTTCTCCCCTCTTCAAACCACCACCCACCACCAAACAAGACAACGAAGTCGCACTACCTAAGGTATTATACAGCACACACACATTACCACTTCGTCGTCAAGATGCCGCAGGCTATCGTTGGGCACTAAAACTACTGCTGGAGAGAGGGCCTCGTGCTCCCTCTCCAGTCCGGTTTTGCTCTTCGAGTTCTTCAATCAGACCCACGACGATAGCATATTGCTTGCTCGCAGCCTCGAGAGCCTGCTCAGAAATCCGATACGAGCGACCATTGATTGCTCCTACGATTCGCGACGAAGTATAGATCTGATCACCGCCGACGATCAGGTCCTCCATTATTCATACAACAGCGCAGCCAGTTGCCACGAAGGCGACATACCGCGATTGCACTAAACCGACTCCTGAGATACACGATCCTACTACCTTCTCTTAACACGATCCCGTCCCTCTCTTTCACATTCCGACGGAAAGATGTCAAAACACAATCCGCCGTCGTTCATGGGTGGGAGCATGCGCAAGAAGTCTGGTGCCCACGATGCGCCCCACAAAACTAACAAGAATTCGAGGAGTGTTCTCGCGAGTAAGACCAAGACTCGTGCTGCTGCTGAGGCAGACACGAGCGGCGAAGGAAGCGACGATGATGGAGAAGCTAGTAGTGCTACTGAGGAGGCAGTCTCTAGCAATGACGAGCCAGATGTCAGCGCCCTGGCAAGCGTACGGCAGCAGCACAAAGGCAAGGCTGCACTGCGGTTGCCAGGGCATGAACTTACCGGTGACGATCTGTTCAGCGATATCCATATGGGTGACGCGCAGGCCTCTCCTGGAGCTCAAGTCGACGAGAAAGCAGCAAGCGACGATGAGGACTATGCAGGCCTGGAAGATGTCAGTGAGAGCGACGACGATGAAGTAGAGATGGCCGAAGCTACCATCTTGAAATCTGTGGAACAGGACCTGATTGAGGAATTCGAGATGACCGAGCAGCGTCGCATTGCCAGCACAGTCACCACGAATCTCGACGTAATGGCGTTGCGCGACGATGAAGATACAGCCCGTCGCCTTGGTTTAATGCAGGACGACGACCTTTTTGGTGGAGTCTTATTCCCGGTGGACATGAATGTGGACCCGTTCGGTGGTCTGTCAAGCAACGCTGATGAATATCGGCACATGTGGGATGCGGCAGAGCAAACGATATGGCGCATGCCAGACACAGCACGCAGCCGCGAAAGCAGTGACCCAATCAGTGGTACGCAAAAACGCGTGCGATTTGAGAAGACACCCTGCAGCACCCCTAGCGTTAGCGAGGATGAAGATCCGAGTGAAGCTTTTCCGGATCTTTTCACGCCAGCAGATGATCCCGTGATCAATCACCAAATTGCCATCGGCCTCTTTCATGACACGCAGATTCAGCAGCGCGACTATAATGACAACGAATCTTTTTACGACTTTGACGACGAAGACGAGGAGCTGGCGTTCCAAATCGATGAAGAGAGCAACTCGGATGACGACACGAGTAGCTACGATTGTATGTACACATGACGTTGACATGAATAGGCGACATGACTAACATCAACGACAAGCCGATGAAGAAGGCGATACGACTGATGAAGAAACGCCCGAAGAACAGATCGCCAAGCGAGATGAGAAAAAGCTCGCAGCTTCCAGAGCTGCTGGTAGCAATCCACCCACACCTCTTTCTGCGCGAGCGAAAATACTAAAGACGCCCCGTACTGCCACCACCAATTCGTCTGCTACGCCTCGCCCGACCACCCCAGGGTCCTTCAAAGGCCCTGTAACCGGCGAGTTCCAGGCCGATCCCACCCGAGCTGCTGTCAGAACAGCTGCGGGCAAGCTTGTGATACAGCCACCCTCGAAGCCACTCGACAAGGACAAGGCGTTCTGGGAGCGCGCTCGATCCGCGGCTGGCAGTCGCAATGGCAGCCCACGCAGCTCTTTCCACATATTGCGCAGCAACAGCAGCGACAGCATGCCCTCCCGTCCACTCACGGCCAAGTCGACGCTTGCCAACGAATTTGGTGGAAATCTTGAGTTCATCCGCGACAACGATGTTAGTGGCATCGCTGAAGACATGTACCCTCACATGAAGTCCGGCCCTCTCACATCGTTCTCATCGCTCACCGGCACGGATGAGGGCGACAGTGGCCATCGTATGGACATGGACATGCACGATCTCGTCAATATCGCCGACTCGGACTCCGAGACCGAAGGGTTGCCGAGTGGTGCCATTACCTCGCCTGCCGACTCAGGGGCGCCCGATACTTTCTACTCTGGTGGCGGCCTCGAACGTCGTAGCTCTGACCTCATGGACCACTTCACTCAGCATCGCGGCATCATCGGTTCTTTCCGACAGAACCAGCAGTTCGCGAAGCAACTCAGCTCGCAAGCCTTGCATCCAGCCCAGCGGGCTTCTACCCACGAATTCAATGCTCTTCAAAAAGGCCGACGCGGCGCCGCAAACATCCCCATCACGCCTGCCCGCAAGAAGCGGATATCTCAGGACCTGACATCAAGCCGCAACGGTGTTCGCAAGAGCATCAGCAGCCCTCTTACGAATCGTCGTCCCAGGAGTCGTGGCGGCTCTCTTGGGAAGGCGAACTTACTCCAGACGTTCTCTCGCAACCCCTTCGAGTGAGCTCATCCCTGCTGTCCTGACCAACTCAATTCAGGTTGCGTTAACCGGCACCGGCGTCCTGGACACATCACTTGGGCTGGCGTTCATCTGTTTCTCCTTCGCAAGAATGCATATCGCAACAAGAGCGTCTATTATACAACACACTATTCACGTCTATCTTCAGCGAGGCGTTGGAGGCGTTACAGCTCGTCATTGCCGCCTCTTCTTCGAAGGCGTGGCAATGAACGCTGCTGTGAGATACCCCCTGAGGTTTCCAAAAGTGTTTTAAAGTATTTTGGCTGGCACGAAATGCTTTGAAAGGGTATGGAAGCGACCTGGGAGTGGCACCGCGCAGGCCGTCGGCTAGATTCACAATTTGGTAGTGACACAAAATCTTCACGTGAATGTTCTTTCTTGTTCTTTACAGATCGAGACATTCACTTCACCGGGCTATGTAGGTTTGACGTAGGTATTTATGACTCTTTCTCGCGTTCACTACGGGCTTCCTTGGACAACACCTTCTCTCAGCTGCCGGACTTGCAAGGCCTCAGATACTGTACTTCAGTATGTCTTCCACGACAACCACGCAAGACCGCGATGAGGTTGCCGAGGACCTCGCAAACGTCATCGACGTTCGGAGCTACCCAATTTACAACATCGCCTGCCACGAACTCCTTATCCGCCACAGAGTCCACGAAGCGCATCGCGCAGGCCAACTCTACGATGCTGGTTGCTACGCCGAAGTTAGAGAACTCTGTTACGATATTGTACAGGCTCGTCCTGCGGAGGCGATCTTAGCGCGCTGTCACACACTTTTGGCGCAGAAATAAGTGCTAAGCCACTCGGCGAGCGGGAGGGAGTGGCATGCTTTGAAGGCTATTCGGGCGTGGTAAGTACACTTTTAAAGGTGCCCCTTCCTGGTGAGGCATTTACTGATGTCTTCTTTTGTGCATTAGGCAAACCGTGATCGATAGGACGGGGGTATCGAGATTTCCCATCAAGGAGGCGAGGGAGGGTCTAAGGATCGCGGAAGACTTGCGTGCTGAGGCTCATGCAGAGCTTGAAGATGATGTGGTGGTGAAGGTGGAATCGGTCGACTAGGAGTTGTGAAAGGATGGCTCGATGCCTGGAAGTTTCAGAGTTTGAACTCAAAGTTTGCTCGCTCCCAGCCGCCACTCGCCGTCGCTGGCGTTTTGTTGGACATGTTCTGCGCAAGGTTGGATTTGAGCTGTTGGGTACGTTCGCTGCAGAGTTCGTAGATTGTACCGATGTTGAACAGCAGGCCTTGGAAGGCTGGCGAGCGTGTTGCAAGTTCCTCGAAAACTGTACGAGCTTCCGTGAATTTGCAGATGTAGAGCAACCCAACAGCAAGATTTGAGGCCAGTGATGAGTCTTCCGGATGCTGTTCGCATAGAGACCGCCAGTGTTCGACGGCCTTAGAAGTATCACCATTGGCAGCAGCTAGCAATGCAATGAGCGAATCTTTCCGCACGCCAGCATCCATTTTGCTCATGCTTTGTTGTGCGCCAGAAACATCACCAATTCGAAGCCGCAGCAGTGCCTTTCTGTAAGCTAGCTCATCACCGTTGGGGTCCCTGAGCGTATCCAGATGTCGTGTTGCCGTCTCAAGCTCGCCCATCTCAACCAAGGTGTCTGCAATCCTGAAGCCGAGATCACGCAGTCTAGCAGCCCAGATAGCCACATCCTCGTCGTCCTCAGCAGCTTTGGCATCTGTGATATGAGCTCGAACTTCTGCAGACAGCGCATAGAGCGCTATGATGCCTCGTCGCCCTCCATCAGCTGCGGCGATAGACTGGAGTCGTACTAGTAGTATTCTCAGCTCCCATGGGATAAGTGGTGTCACGGTTTCTGCGCCTGGAGCACTGCGAGCCAGGAAGTCTGTCAACGAGGCGGCTTCGACTGCTGCCAGGTCCGCTCGTGAAATGAGGACCAAACAGGCAAGGCGCACGTATAACAGTTGGAAGATCCGGACAGCATCTTCAGCGTGACATCTCGCAAAAGCGATCAGGGCTGTGCCTGCTGCTCGACGGAAGTGGCCATTCTTTAACAGCTCCTCCAACGGCGTATCCTGGGGTGGCTGATGCTCGGACTCCAGAAACCCAACAGGTATATCCTCTGTGCTAAGCTGGTGGTAGCTTGATGGGTCCTTCAGGAAACGCAAGTCCACATCTACGCTTTGGCTGACCTGTAGGATGGGCTCGGGTGTTTGAGGTTCCAATCCCACGACAGGAGCGTCGATCGTTGAAGCCGGCGAAGGACTTCTGAGAGGACTCGCCAATGGACTGCGATGCCTTAGCTACTATCGATAGCTTCCTGGGGGTGACAGGCATACTCGTCTACAGCATCCAATGGGCCTCTCGTGGACCGCCGGGGAAGTGGATGAGATATGTTCCTGCTCTGGCGTTTGGTGCTTCCGCTCGGCGAGATTGGAGAAGCCATTGCAATCGTCGAGCTACCGAATTGTTCTCACAACATGCTGCTACACATAATGATCTGATCACGTGCTGTGTGTTTGTGAGGTCTGGGTGCGCCGGAGATGTGGCGATATCCCCGCAAAATCGAAACCTAATTTCCCCTGCACCGATTTTCTTATTCACACCATGTGACTCAAGCTCTTGATAATCTTCCCACCAGCTTGCCATTGTCTCCTCCACCTCTCCCCAACCCAGAGAGTATCTAGCGAATTCGACGCATGCGCCCAGCAACGATGCTACAAGCCACCTCGGCCAAGCGAGCCGTCCAATGCTCCACGCGCCGCTTCTCCTCGACTCCCAAAGCGGCGGCGGTATCGCCGTATCGAAAGACCACCCAACAACCCACACAGTCGCAGGCGAGAACGACACGGAATGTTTCTGACACGGCAACACGCTCGGCGCAAGCTGTGGCAGTCGCACATCAACGACCAGTCCCCTCTCCGGCATTCAACCGCGACGATGATCGGCTACGAGACATACAGCCGCTCCAGCCATACCGGCAACAGGAGATGGACCACAGCTTTGTCGGCATGAAGGGAGGCGAGATCTTTCACGAGATGATGAAGAGGCAAGGCGTTAAACATATCTGTATGTTTCGCCCAGTCAATGGCTCGTGACTCATAGGGTACTGATATGTGATGCAGTTGGGTATCCCGGTGGCGCCATTCTACCGTGCTTCGACGCTATCTACAACAGCAAAGAGTTCGAATTCATTCTTCCGAGACACGAGCAGGGCGCTGGGCATATGGCGGAAGGCTATGCTCGCGCCACCGGCAAGCCCGGCGTTGTCTTGGTCACATCCGGTCCAGGCGGCACTAACACTGTAACACCGATGCAGGACGCTCTCATGGATGGCACTCCGTTGGTCGTCTTCACCGGACAGGTGGTCACATCGGCAATTGGCTCGGATGCATTCCAGGAGGCCGACATGATCGGCATATCAAGAGCATGTACCAAGTGGAACGTGATGGTCAAGAACATAGCAGAGCTCCCGCGACGCATTAACGAGGCGTTCGAGATTGCTACTTCTGGCCGACCGGGCCCGGTGCTTGTAGATCTACCGAAGGATGTGACCGCTGGTACTCTCACACGACCAATTCCGATGGCATCAACTCTTCCGATTCACCCTTCCGCCGCCACCATGGCTGCCAGAGAAATGGCTAATAAGCAACTCGATGGCACTTTGAAACGTACCGCCAGGCTGATCAACATGGCGAAGAAACCAGTTATTCTTGCAGGCCACGGCATTCTCAACCACCCAGACGGTCCCAAGATGCTTCGCGAGCTCTCCGAGAAGTCACAAATTCCCGTAACTACTACTCTCCATGGTCTCGGTGGCTTCGATGAACTTGATCCAAAGTCTCTCCACATGCTGGGCATGCACGGCTCAGCGTACGCCAATCTGACTATCCAAGAAGCAGACCTCCTGATATGCCTTGGAGCTCGATTCGACGATCGTATAACTGGTTCCGTTGCACGATTTGCGCCTCAAGCCCGCGCGGCTGCTCTTGAGGGCCGGGGCGGTATTGTGCACTTCGATGTTCTTCCGAAGAACATCAACAAGGTCGTGCAAGCCACAGAGGCCGTCGAAGGCGATGTCACTGCAAATCTGGCCATGTTGCTTCCCAATGTTGAGAAACGAACAGAGCAGGATCGAGCAGAATGGTTCAAGCAGATCAATGCATGGAAGGAGCGATTTCCGTGGGCATACCAAAAGGAAGACGGACCTGATGATATGATCAAGCCGCAAACCGTCATTTCAATGCTCTCGGACCTTACTGCACACCGCAAAGAGGACACCATCATCACAACTGGCGTTGGACAGCATCAAATGTGGGCGGCGCAACACTACCGGTGGCGTACACCACGAACCATGATCACGTCTGGTGGCCTGGGAACTATGGGCTACGGTCTTCCAGCAGCAATTGGCGCGAAGGTCGGCCAACCTGATAAGCTCGTGGTAGATATCGACGGCGATGCCTCATTTTTAATGACGCAGACCGAGCTCGGCACAGCCGCGCAGTTCAACATCGGCGTGAAAGTCCTCATCTTGAACAACGAGGAGCAAGGCATGGTCACTCAATGGCAATCTCTATTCTACGAGGACCGCTTTTCGCATACTCATCAGCGCAACCCTGACTTCGTCAAGTTGTCGGAAGCTATGCACGTACCAGCCCGACGGACGAAGAAGATCGGGAATTTGAAGGAGGATCTGCAATGGCTGATCGAGGGCAGCGGCGAAGGCCCGGCTCTCCTGGAGGTTGTGACAGATCAGAAGATCCCGGTGCTGCCTATGGTGCCTGGTGGTGCTGCGCTGCACGAGCTGCTGGTGTACGACGAGGCCAAGGAGAAGGCGCGGAGAAAGCAGACTCGTGAGCGGTCCGGACGATGAGTGCTTCTATCTTCTGTCTGATTGTTGGAATTGGGTGGCGTTTTGAGCGTTCTTTGCTTTGGCGGCAGCAAAAGTTGGTCGGATAGTTCGAAGATTCTGCACATGTAGCCAAATGCTACAGTATACTGATCTACAAAGTGATGCAACAGAGCTCTACAATTCGGCTACTTGATAGGCTACTTTACGACTTGGCATTCTTCGAACGCTAATTGCCTACTTTGGGAACAACGACTGTTGTTCTGGACATCGGTTGAGCGTCTTCTTGCGCTTGACGAATCTCGTGCTGCGTGCTATGCTGCCACTGGTTCTGCTCAACAGCCCGACGATTGCGGGTTGTTACTCTGCTTGTTCCAGAGCCGTGGTCAGACTCTTCACCGCAACGTCGAGCGCATCCAAAACAATGCATCTTCGCCTGTCGAAGGAGCCCTGTTCTAGATGCTTCACACAACACGTGCTTATCGCTCTGGTCAAATATATACTCGCGGAACCAAAATGCGGTGACGGATACCAGGTGAGGTCGATCAGTCGGAAGCCGCCATTTCTTCCCCGAGTCTGAAACCGGTCGACCGTATGCTAGTCTAGTGCGATCGACAAGGTTGATCTAGCTCGCGTGGCGCGTTCCGAAGACTTGGAAGCCTCGAACGATAAATATCAGCGGTGTTGAGTGCGGTGAGAAGTTGATGGTGTGTGGTGTTCGAGACACGTATTGAAGTGGAGGGTCGCACAGCATGGACAATCTCGGCAGCCACGTCTGCGGGATTGGAGACGTGGTCGACAAGAGTCCAGGCACGTGGGAGGACTGCTTCGATTCCGCGCTACTGCCGGCTGTTTTCTTCCTGGGTTGCCTGGGTCGGAAGGAATGGCCCGGCTGCCTATCCTTGTATATCTTGTTGGAAGTTGCTTCTGACAGGCCCGGTGTTGTTCGGCAGAGGTGGACAGGAGTTTATTATGAGTCGGGCAGAAAGGAGGTCTGCGCTGATCATGGCGGAGCGCATTCCCGGTGATATATGATGTGTTCCCCATCTGTCTGGAAGTGTCTCATCCCTGTGCAACGTGGCCCGATAAGATTGTGAAACGGCTTCTGGAATTCTTAAGTGCACATCTTCGCTGTCTGTCGAGGACCGCATTCTCTACGGTCCAACTCAAACATTCGCACACCAAAGGCCAACACACAATATCGCCCAGAAATCGTTGTTCGGGAACCTTACGCAACACGTACTACACGACTACCACACGTTCCAGACTTCCTGAGCTCGGCGTTCACCTCTTGCGTTAGCTTGAGGCGTCCAACTCGTAATCGTCTTACCATCGCCTGTCTTTATGTATATTGCAGGCCCACTACCTTCCCGGAATCAGCGACCACCGAAGCTCAAGTAAAATATACCAGCGACCAGATTGTTTGCTCAACACCAGAACCGAGCACGACTTCAACACCAACCATCGACATGTGTGTCGCAAGCCTAAACGTCTCGACGCAGCCATGCGCACATCGGTGGTACGATCTCCGGCGCGCATGCACATCCTCCAACAACCTTGCCAACTGTCCTGAGCGGCTACAGCTCGAAGGCTGGGAGATCCGAAACCCGACCTGCCCCTGGTGCGGTGACGAAAGCGAGATCTCCATCCACGAATCGACGCATAGGCTCTTCGGCAGCACTTCGCCCATGGCTTCATCACCAACCTTGTCCGAGATGGGCAATACCCGCTCCCGTCGCAGCGGCAGCAATGCAACGATGGAGTCCTTGTCTCGCGTTAGCAGCATCGCAAGTGTCGAAGGCGACAGTACGCAGAGGGGTCGAGATATGAACGAGCGGCTGGATATATACCTCCGCTCGCTGCCTCACGAGGTACTTCCGAGCGCGGCGAAGAACTATCCAACGTACTCGCAATCATCGTCGGCTTCTACATCTGCGGATGAAACGACATTGGCGGAATTCCAAATGATCAGGAGGACGAGCAGTGGGCTGTCGAGGGGGTGGAAGAAGAGCCTGCGGTTTAGCATAGGCATGCTCAGGACTTGATCGATGTGAGCGATGGACTTGATTACTGTCGGTGTTGTTGTTTTAAATTAAGCATTCTTGAGCGTTTGATGCTGGGTTTTGGTGAGCGCACATATGCAGAGATACCCGGGTTTTACCCATTTGACGTCGCTCGCTCATGGAGGTCCTTCCTGGTGGAGGACATTGTTAAGGCGCTGGGCATGGCCGATAATGTCGCCAATAGCTAGATACCTTAGATAGCACAGCCGTAGCCAGTCCTCAGACTGAAGCAGGTTGGTGCTCGACTGCCGACTGTTATGAAATTGTGAACAGCCTCACATCTTCTTCCTGCCAGCACCATATTGATCAGTGATGAGATGGAATGCCTTGATATGGCTTTGTACTATTAAGACCATTACTCCAAGTCGCAGCTAGACGGCAACCCTGCGTTGACCGTAACGCCCACCCTGCCTGTGACCGGCAGTCCACGCTCAAGATGCGCCTTGAGAGTACCCGCCAGTTTCGCGCAAATTTCCTGTTCGAACTTCCTGTACTCCTCCTCAACATCCTGATCCTGTGACTGACGATCAGAACCTAATGTCACAGTGCGCAGTGACAACGGCAGAACTCTGAAAGCTTTCCGCAGGAACGGCCATTCCCGCTTGAACTCTTGTCGCACGGTATTGATGTCCTGTTCCCACACAGATCGGCCATACAGCTTGTAGATCAAGAAGAGACGCTTTAAGTCGACACAGGGTCCAAGGCATTTGAGCACCGAAGTCGCATGTTCGAATGCTCCGATCGGCACCGTGAGCTCTTGGACGGCAGCAAGTCGTTTAGCGCTCAGGTCGCAAACCAGGCTGGGGAACGTGTACAGGTAGTCGGCACGGTGAGGTTCGTACGCCCTGTATCTTATCTCGAGGGGGCTGCTGGCGTAGAAGATCCCGTGCGCCTCGTGCTGGACTAGACGGCATGTTTGGAGTTGGGATAAGACACATGGCCGTGCTCTGTCGGTTCGTCGAGAGATCTCCACCGTGCCCGTTGAGTTCGTGGGCACTGTGAGCACCAGTGTATATATAGAGTTGCGAAGTTCCGCAGGAAGAGCGAAGATTCGACACTGTGACTGAGGATTGACATAGTTATCGTCAATCGCTGCCGTGGCGACACGCCTATATCTCATGCTGTAGTTGTACTGAGAGAGTTGTGCGGCGCGGACGGTTTCTAGATTCTGCTGGCTGTGGCCTGTCAAGGTTGCCGTGTGGCTAAGTTATTAGTCTTCGTTGCGAGCCTGCAGAACCCCTCTGCTTTTTCAATTTGGATTGACTTGAGCAGCTGACGAAGATGATGAGAGTATGTGTGTTCTGCGAAAGGTGATGCGGCAACGCTCTTGGATAGTGGCACGTTTGAGAGGAATCGAGCTATATACCTAAGCATTAGTCTCTACGCTATCATCAGCGCTGCCTACATTTCTGAAATGTTGTTCCAATGGAGACGAAGTCTGAGGAGCAGCAGGCAGCAGAGGAGAGTTCAGACGTCGGCCAATCCTCGGTACTCGGCTCGAAGACGGCGGCAAGAATGTGACTTGGGATATCACCACCAAAGAATATGGACGCTCCCTCACAACGACCACGGATGACACGCGTCGTTGCGAGGGCGCTGAGGTCAAATGATGTAATATGCCAGATCAGCAACCACAGTATCTTTCTTTTGTTGATTTGTTCGTCTTGTACCACGCCCACAGGGAATCTCCCACGTCAAACCTCATAACATCGTACATCATGACCTAATTCCCCAAACCCAGCAACGAGCCCTCCTCATTTCCACCCATCCTTCAACTCCTCACTCAACTTCGAAAACGGCGGCTTCGCCTCCTTCGCCTTCTCCTGATCAAACACCCATATCCCATTCGTCTGGTCCACCTCCAAATTCCCACCCGCCGCCTCCTTCACCAAAGTCTCGAACTTCGGCAGGCTCTTCGCCCGTGAGAAGAACCTCCTCTCCCACTCTCGCCCCTCACTCGCCTCCTTCTTCCGCAACGCCCGCTGAGACTCTTCTATGACCGTCTTCTCGTTCGCGGTGGAATTCATGTCGCCCTTCTCAATCATCGCCGCCACCCTCTTCCATGCCCGTCGCGTCTCGAGTGGGTCTTGGTCTTCGATTGCAGCGACTTGAAGCGCGTTGTAAGTTTCGATGGTGGTCTTCGTCCTCGCGTCCTTAATGGTGAAGTTGTCGGTCCAGGAGCCTTCGGCGGTGTAGAGGACGGAATGTTTGTCCTTCTCCTTGCCGTGCGGGAACACGACGACAGAGAGGCTGTTTTTGCTGCCGCTGACCCAGCCGCGGCCGCTGTAGTCGATGCGTGCGGTGAGGCCGGAGGAGGAGACGATGTAGCTGCTCTTGTTGAGTTCAACGAAGGGCGAGCCGGTGATCAGACCTTCGATGTGCAGGGCCGGGAGAGTGATGAGGTAGTCCTCGTCGAATTCGTCGATGTGGTATACGGCGTGGCCGACTTGGCGGACATTGATGGTGCGACCGAAGGAGGCCTTTTGCGCATTGTAGCCTTGGAGACGCACACCGTGCTTGTTGTTCCAGATGCTGTAGGCCGTGACCGGGGGGTGGTGCGAGACTTGCTCGCTAACGAGTTGTGTGGTGCCCGCCTCGTCCTCCCATTTGCCTAAGAAGAGCTCGCCGAGGAACGGGTTGAGAGGCTTCTTCTCGCTGCCTAGCTTTTCGTTGCGGCTGGCGTATTGCTGCTTAAGTGTGCTGAGGAACCACTTGAGCACGAGGACCATCCGCTTCTCCTTGTCTTTCTCGGCGGCAGGTGCTACCAGCACTCGTGGCATTTCCGCCCAGTATGCGCTGAACTCGGTGAGAGAGGTGGTGGAGAGGATGAAGGCGGGTGCCGTCATGGTCGAGAGGTCGCCGTTGAACGAGGCCATTTGCTGTTGTTCATTAGTCCTGTTCTCTGCCTATGCTCCTACTTGACCTACCTTCAAGAAGGAAGACCATGACCCCTTGTTCGCCTGGGGCACAGCGGCCCCCTCTTGTTCGCCGGGCATGCTGCCGACTCAACAATGGTCAAGGTTGCCTCCCGTTGTCGTTCAATCAATCTGTCCAGTCAAGGGATGCTTTCGCAGGTTCCAAATTGCTTTTGCGGTTGTGAGAGTCGTACGGTTGATCGTAGGTAGAGCAGTAGTCAAGTCGGAAAGAAGGACAGTCAACGGTAGGTAAGGAAAGTTGATAAGAGTAGTATGATGTCGTCAAACAACTATTAAACGAACGATGTTCAGGTATCTCGCCCCCCCTCCATCCCTCCATGCATAAACGCCGCCAGCCACGCCGCGTAACGTCATCACAGCAGAGCACAGCACCTGCCAATCCGGGCGTGGCGCTCCATCGATTGCGGTGGCGACGGCATGTGAATGTAGTGCATGTACAGAGACAAATCGTGACGCAGTATTTACAAGAAGGATTAGGTAGTTACTATTCTACACATTCACTATAGTACCCACTCGCTGCCTCCACTCGCTTCCTGGATGCCCATCAAAACACCACCCAATGCCGCTGACCTCAGAGACATCAACATCATCGTCGAGAAGAACAAATACAACCAGCCCATGCCAGCTTTTCGTGTCCCTTGTGTCCATCCGTGTCCATGCCTCGGGGTAAGAACACCATGTCCAAACTCCATAACGCAAGCCTCTCGAATCACAGAAACCTCCCCCATCTTTTCAACTGCTCTCTTACTCATCG
>JAABUW010003166.1_pt1 | contig 23776 bp, 43 predicted proteins | sample 5560081 | NCBI WGS metagenome assembly JAABUW01 (sample SAMN10711882, study PRJNA513363) | rock metagenome | isolation source: Antarctica rocks | place: Antarctica: Victoria Land, Knobhead sud | reverse complement strand
GCCGACTCTCTTGCTTTCACAGTCCCCGTGACGCCCTGTCGAGGCCCTGGCTCATCGCTGCGTAACTGGATGCCCTTGCGTATTAGAGGTCCGAACTGACTGCGTGGTTGCCTGTCCTGCTAATGTATTCGCCACAGCCGACGCCGCCGCCGCAGCTGTTTTGCATGCACCTGATGGTTGCAGGTGCTGAACCGTAGGATGTGATGCCGATGGATGGAGGACGAATGCCTGACGTGCCAACAGACAAGTTAGAACATTGGTGCAGAGCACTTCTTCAACATCACACGCTTCACAGGCTGGACACAAGCAAGCTACTTCTACATAATATGACTAGCTAGGTTCGCGCTCTGAGTTCCTCCGCTTCGGCACAATAGCTTTAAGACGCTGCATTGCATAATCTACAGTCTTGCACTGAATCTAGAGATAAACACTGCTCTCTAGGAGTATTTTGTTTCCTGGCAGCAGACTTGCTGATGATGCACCAATGTCAAATGGCTGCCGCTGCCCATACACCCGCCTGCTGCACCCAGCGGCAAGTCCTGGCTGGCCCGGGCTGGAATGCTTTGCCATCCACACGCGGCAATGGATGCTTCTTCACCCTACAAAGCCGGGCCGACGTGTCTACCTCACATTACCCCTATCGTTGCTGCTAGTCACTCGCGCGTCATGATGGGTGGCACACCAGGTATGACGCACGGGTTCTCGGGCGGCGTCGAATCGGCACCGGGAGGTGCGCTGCTGGTGCTCGTTGGCGGCGGAGACGCATACACACAACTGCACGCCGTCATTGCAACACCGGTATCAATGTTCTGACCCAAGCCGCAGCGGCCTGACGTGTACATGCATCAGTCTGAGGCGAACACTGCGGCATGCATGCACGAGGCAATGAGGCAGGGAGCTGGCAGGCCAATGCTCACTCGTAGTGGTTGCCAAAGACCGGGTCAATGACGCATTTCACGCCTATGGCTGGGCAGGCACAACGTATCTGATCTGCCCCATCGCAGGGTCCGGGCGGCGTGTTTGCGAGACACCTGCAACAGCGGGTCATGGCAGACTGTCAGTTTTAGCATGTGCCGCCGGTCAGCACGCATGTTCAACAGATGTGCTACTAGCTGTGGGCAATACGGCAACCTTTAAACACCTCAAAACCCTTCGAAACAAGCGTTAGGTGGGTAACGCGCGGAAAGCCTGATGAAGCATGGCGGCAGTGACAGAGTGGAAGCGCATCGAGAGGGAGGAGCTCACAGCCAGACACGGTTGACGCAGGTCGGCGACAGCCCGGTGATGCACTGCGGCTTGTCGTCAGGCACGCATGCCGGCGGGTCCGGGGTCGCCGGCGGATGCGACATTGTCGGCGCGTACGGCATTGCAGGCGAGCCCGGCGTCGCCAGCGGGGGTGACTTGAACAGACACCTGCGCAGCACCAGGAGTAAGTGCAATCGAGTCTCAAACCAATCGAGTCTCACTCATGCATCGTCATCACAGTCAGGGTTGAATATCATGTCAGTCAGGGTTGCGTCACGATGTCAGGCAAGGTTGATGTGTCAAGCCACGTTGTGACAGAGCCAGTGGCTGGGTGCGTACTGGTACTGGGTGCCAACGCAGACGAGCTCTGACCCGAACACGCAGCGCGGGATCAGAGCCCCGGGCCCCTCACATGGCGCAGGGGGCGCATTTGAGATACACCTGCAGAAACAGGAACCGTGTGGTAGCGAGCCCTTTGTACACAAGGTGCTGAGCATGTGCATGAGCATCAAACACCTGTCAAATCATCACGCACCCAACAGCCAGGCGGTCTCGCATGTCGGCGATGAGCACATGCATCGTAGCTGCGGAATGCACGGAAGAGGTTCGAAACAATGGGCTTACGCCCAAAACCCGTTGAGGCAGGCTGGCGAGAGCCCGGCATCGCATTGCGGCTTGCCCTCCGCTCCGCATGTCGGCTCAGCCGGTGGAGGCGGAGGCGGAGGGGGAGAGTTTCGGACACAGCTATAAAATATAAGAGACATGCTAGTCAGTGACGCACAACTGAGCGGAGCCATGCTGTGCAACCATGCTCGCGTGGTTGTCTGTTGCCGCCGGGGTCACGCAAATTGCCGCCAGGATCACGGTGGCGCATCAGCAGACGTGTCCAAAGCATGACAACATGCTGATGTCCGTGAAGGGCGCTCACTCCCAGTGGTCGCCGTCGATGCAGGTGAGCGTCGAGCCCGCAGCACAGCGCTTTTGATCCCACCCGCACCAGTTCGGATCCTTGACGCACCTGATGCATGAGCGAGGTGCACCACGGCATGTCAACATCGACTGATCCACCGCTGGGGGTCGCCACGCAGAGGTGTGCATTCCTGCTACTGTGCACAAAAGTGAAGATGCAGGCATCCAGGCCGACATGAGATATGCAAACGACAGTTTCAGGCTGCTGACTAGGATTAAACATACACTGAAAACTGCTTTCTACAAGGAGACTCACTTCCAGCCCCTGCCCCTTTTGCAGACCGGCATCTTTCCAGCTCTGCAGTGCGGCATGTACCTCCACCGGCATTGCCTCCATCGCAACAGGGAGCGGCCCGGAGACCCTGTGACACAGAAGGTACAGCAGCCTCAATCGCAGATCCACCGAGCGAAAGAGTCACGATGGGACTATGAAGCAGCTCTGAGTCTGATGTGCACGATGCTGGCCCTATGTCCGCTGCGAATCGGACCCATGTGCGGGTTTGCATCAGCAGTCGTGGGTACGAATCTAGGGCCGTGACGCGCCGCTGCGGGCCATCGCGCGACCGAAATTGTGCGTGCCACGCACCAAGTGCATCGAAACGTGTCTGAGACAGCGTCCGAGCGTCCCATCGCTGTCTGGGTCGTGACGCCCTGGCCGATCTATCTGGCTGGACGCTTTTTTCGAGCAACGGCAGGTTCAGACTCACCTCCCACAGGGGTCAGATGGGCAATGATAGCGAGCGCGACGGCCAAGAGGGCAATCCGACGCGCCATGTTGCACCAGTGGAGCACAGAATACCGCCAAGGTGCGGCTGGGCTGCACCTGCACCTCAATTCCTTCCTCTATCTGCGAGCTGGCGGCGTGACCTTCTCTATCTCATCGAAAGCACGAGATCCCTCCTGCTAATGACGTAATCGCAGACTGTGCACAGGAAGGCTCGTGCGATGAGACTGTCGCATGCACTGTTTGTTGCTGACGCTGTGTGCTGGGTGTGGCGTGACGTAGTGCTACTTAGAGGTTGGAGAGCCTTCTTTTCGTACACTTTCTGGGAAATCAAATTCTGAAAACCCCAGCGAGTCCATATTCCGTTAGGCACTGTCCGGCACAGGGGCAGATCAAGCGCAGTTCTCCCAACAACTCTTCGTCACGACAGGTGCCAACACACGCAAAGCACGCTGGTCGCGTCAGGTCATCCATTTCCGCTCTCACGCGGCGCCGCCGACGCCTCGCGCCGCCTTGCACCCGCGAGCGGCCCCCTTTCCCGCCCCTCGGCAAACAGCCTCGCCTTTGCGGAGCCGGCGCAGTCTTCCCTCGCCCTGCTGCGCACGTGGCCCCAGATGGTCGTCTGCCGCCGCGGCGGCGTCGCCGCCTTCCGCACCCCGCCGCCCTTGATGGGACTGCACTTCGGGCTGCTGTCAACAGCCAGCTCCTCCGATTCGGCAGTCGGCTTGCCCCTTGCAGCTGCGGCCTCTGGCGCCGAGTTTGTCGCCGATTGCGATGCCGCCTCGCGCGCAGCCTCCTCCGCGGCGCCGACCGCACCGCCATGACCTGTGCTGGACGCGCTGGGATCATGCGGGCCGCATGCGTCTGCGGCCGCCGCGCTTGCCGCTGCGCTTGCCGCGCCGGCGTCAGCGTTAGGTGGCGCAGGCGCCGCTGCCGGGCCACAGTCTGCTGTCCTGGTGGCAGCTGCGGCGTCAGCCTGCACAAGACAGTTTATGTGTTCTTCGACAGACTCGCGGCAGACAAACAATAGACTATCACTCCAGCTGTTCCATCAACCAGCCATCTCTCCAAACGATGACGATTTCATACTGTCCAAGACCACATTCGTGCTCGTAACGTATTCACCTGGTTCAGGTCGGCTGTGGCGGCGCGCGCCGCCCGCCTAGCGGCCCGAGCCTCGCTGCGGGCGGCCGCCGCCGCTCCCGCCGCTACAGCTGCCCTCGTCGACGCCGAGCGCCCTGCCGCCTGCCTGCCGCTGACCAGCACGTCCTTCTTGTCTCTCCCCTCTGCTCCAGCCGGTTTGGCGGCCACCGGCTCCTTTTCGGGCGGCGCCGCGACTCCTTCGGCTGCTGGCGCGGCGCCGGCGGTAGAGACGGTCAGCGGGATGCGGCGGAAGATGTACGCCCGGAAGCTCCGGCCGCTGCCTGCACATGCGGCAGGGGGTGTTCAGCACGGGACGTTCGGCAGTTGGAAACCCAGCCTGCCTGTGCTGCTCCACTGTCACCAGCGCTCTTCGTCATATGTACAGAACCAGCAGGAGGGCACACTTCAGTGCAGGACAGCTGCTCAGCGGCACGCCTGTGTCATCCCCTCGTCCAAGCCCTCCCTCAACCACAGCAAGTTCACCCAGTGGCAGTCACCGGATCATGTCGACCTCACCTGACATGGTGACTGCAAAGGTGTCCACGAGGGTCAGGTCGCCAAAGCCCATGCCACGCATCGCTTCCGCCGGCTCCTCGCCCCGGATGGCGCGCTGCACCACCGCCACACCCTGCGCTCCACCAAACAGCGTTCTCACAAGATGCAGGAAGGCAGCAGGACGGATCATCGTCCATCATGCTGCAGCCCTGCCGGCTCCTCGCCCCAGATCGCGCGCTGTACCACCGCCATGCCCTGCGCCCGGCAATATTGGGTACCGTCTCGGATGCCATGCGTCCCGCAGGTGCAGTTCTGGCGCCCCGTCAGTGCAGTGGCTGCCTGAAGCGGCGCTTACGGAACACATCCACCTGCAACTATTGTCACGCTGTGATGCTGGGGCTGCAGGTGCATACTCGTTACGAAGAGCACAGTCGCGCGCACTGTTCTTGCGAGCACAGCTATAAAGCTTCCGAATGTTCAGTGTCAAAACTGATTCTGGGCACATATTGGCGAGTTGCGTGCAGAATAGCCAGTCGTCGCCTTTGCCAGCTGGGCCATACCTGCAGCAGCGGCGACACGGCCACGAGGCGGCCGAAGGCGCACTTGCCCTCTGTTGGCACGCCCTCCCAGAAGGAGTAGGCGTGCGTCGCAGGGTCCAGCGTCCCAACCTGCAAATGTACCAAAATTGTGTAATGCTGATGGATCTGTAATTTATGTTCTGCCATCGCGAGGAGAAACCGACAGGCTCTGCACACTGTAACTCTGAATGAGACCAACCCCCAAGCTCCACTTTACGGTGGTGCATGCAATCCCTGGAAGAGTTGCGAAGGCCCAAAGCACACAGGCATGGTGGCCAGCGCCCTCGCTCTGCGACTGAGGATCAGCAGGCGGCACATGGCTGTGGCAAGGCAATGGACGCAATTGAAGGCGCTGCTGGCGATGTCCCGCAGCCAAGGGGGATCAGGAGTCCCCTTGCCACAGCGCCAGCAGCTTCTGTACGCACCAATGAAAGGACTACACCTACTCGACGGCGCTGCAGGCGATGGCCGACAGCTCGAAGGTCGTTGGCGCTGGGCAGCGCCAGAACAACAACGGGAGGGACGACCCATAAAGCCAAAGAACGAGATCACGTCAACCTGCTCGATGGCGCTGCAGGCGATGTCCGGCAGCGGCAGGTCGTCGCCAGGCAGGAGCGTGCCCCGCCGCCGCAGCTCAGCGCGCGTCTGCTGCAAAAACGCCGCCGCCTTCTGGCACTTTATTGCGTCCACCTCCACACCAAACGCCGCCCGCAGGCCCGTGGCTAGCATGGCGTGCAGCAGCGGCCTGTGTTGATATGAATCATGTTCTGATGGTTCCTATCCGAAGCCAAAATGCAGCCGCCTTCTGGCACTTGATGGCCTTCACGTCCACGCCGAAAGCCGAGCGCAGGTGCGTTGCAAGCATGGCGTGCAGCACCGGCCTGCACGTGCATACCAATGTTCAGGACCTCGGAGAACGAGCTCCCAATCTGCCTGCAGGACGCAGAGTAAACACGCCTGTGTGGACGCGCTGAAACATCTGCGGGTCAAGGGTGCTGCACTCGGCGTGCTGATCCGTGCACCAACCGGACATCGGGCAACCCCGATAATCCATGCTTGAGCACAACGTGCGCACCTGCCGAGGCCGGCGCCCACGTCGACGAGACAGCAGCCGGCGTCCAGGCGGCAGTGCGCCTGTAGCGCGGCCACGATACGCTGCATGCCGGCGCAGGAGATGCTGCCATACAGTCCCTCCACGCCCTCGCCGCCGCCCAGCCGCCCCTTGACGCAAAAGTGTTTCAATACATTCTCATACATGTCAGAAGCCAGAGCTGACGCCAACAGCCAAGCAGCATGCTGAACCGTGAGCCAGGGGACCGGCAAGCAACGCGATTGCAGAACCTTGCCAGCGGGGCTGCGTTAAGTTGAGTCATGCGTCAGTGTGCTGACGCCTCTGCGGCGCAGCAGTGCGACACGAGCCTTCTGCGACAGGCGCATGAGGCCCACCTCGACGGACTGCATGATGCGATACAGCATCTTGACGCGTGCAGCGTCCGGGCTGGTGGCTGGCGCTGCGGCCACCGGCGCGGCCTTGGCGCCAGTCGCAGCCTGCTCTTGGACAGCCTTTGCCGGCCGAGTCATGCTGCTTCTGTTTTACACTTTAAAAGGGATCGTGCGTCAACGCTGTGCATGGTGTGAAGAACGTTGTCCCTTGTTCAACGTGACTGTCCCGATCGACTTTCTGATCCAAGGTCAGTGTTGGCCAGGTGCGGCTGCACGTCACGGACTGAGAGCTGCAGGGTAGATGGGGACTTCCGGATCAACTGATCTAGCGTCACGACCAAGTTGTTTACGATTCGATGCAGCGCGTTCCAGTATGAATTCTGCTGCAGCAGCTCAAAGGGGACTCTGAATTTCCGGGACTCCGATGGAAGCCGAGGAAGCAAAGCGGGTTGCGACATGGGACATAAAGTGTGCTGTGCGACGAAGTCATGCATGCTAAGCTGCAAGCGTCATTCATTTTGAATAAACAGTGCCCTCATCCGTAGCCAACATCACTGGGAGCGCTGCCGCACTAGCTGGCAGCAAGCAGGTCACGAAGCAACATCTAGCAACTCTCAGCATTCTTCTTGACCGGCCGCGTCCCCACCGAGTCGATCCTCTACCTGACGTTGGATCAGTCGAAGGACGCACGTCTGGTCAGCTTCTCCGGGCAGGTGAGCCTCTCCAGATATACCTGACCCGAATGGTCGCGGAGCGCGGAACATCAAGCGCTAGCAGGCCCACAGTTGCTGCTGCCTCAGGTCTCATCAGAACAACGATTGTATGCTGTCACTTCCCTCAGGTGGCAATAACTTGATCGCGGCAGCAACAGCGCCATGCGGGTGCGCTCGTCGGTGAAGCGGCTGTGTGACGCCTGCAAAATCGTGCGGCGCCGCGGAAGGATCTACGTCATCTGCTCAGCGAACAGAAAGGTCAGCTGGACAGTGTATGATGCCCGTGCATGTCTCTGGTCGTTGCCGCTGTACCTGGATACACATGTCATGCTGCGACTTGCTGGGTGGACATGTTAACACCATGTTTCTGAGGCAAATTTGCCCTTCCCTTGCACCAGCACAAGCAGCGGCAGGGTTTCGCGACGCTTGTGGAAGCACAACAGGCTGCCGCCTCCTCAGCTCAGACCCAAGCCAGGTGCGCCAGTCCAAGACCTCATGGCACTGGTTGGGCGAGCAGTTCTGAGCGACTACAAAACATGTGCAACACGAGTGGCATGACTGCTCTTACCTGGCGTGCAGGCATCTGGGGACGGGAGTCAGCCCAGCTGCGTCAACAGCAGCGGCAGAGGCAGCCTCATTAGGGCCGCAGGCTGTCGAGGCTGCCACTGTCCGTGTGTGGCAGCAGTCCTTCCAGATGCCGTTTGCACTGGGCCGGTGGAAGGCATGATCCCAGGGGGTCGCAGTTCATGGATGTTGGACCGAAAATGCTTCTGGAGATGCTTTGACGATCGGAATGGTGCTAGACGTCACCATGCATGTACCTCGATGCTGGATGCTGCGCTACAAGAGCTGAGGAGCACACCTGATTGGGATCGAGGTTTACTGTGCACAAACAAATCAATCGACTACAACACACACATATGTTTGAAGTCATCTCCTCTTGAACCGTCCACAGTCATACCGAAAGGCACCCTTCTTCACTTCTCGCCGTCTTCCAGGGACTCGCGCATCGCCCGAGCCAGCTCCTCGTCTTCCTCCTCCTCTCTCTGCTGGCCCTCCGCCGGTGGCGCCCCCGAGCCCGCTGCTGCGCCGCCCGAGCCGGCGGCAGGCTGCGGCGTGGCCGTACTGGGCGCGGCTGCTGCCGAACCTGCCATCCCGCCAAGCATCGCCGCGAGCTGCGCCGCCAGTGCCCGCGCCTGTGGCGTGTTCTGGCCTGAGACAAGCAAAACGGCCAGGCGGTCAGGAAAACAGAACAGATGCACCGGCCATGCAGCTGGCTATCATGCACAGCGTGACAGTGTTCTGCACGAGCTCGAAACTGATCGCGAGAGCCTGAAGACACATGCAAATGCGATGCTGCCACCATAGCAATGCACCATGTTCAGCAAGCAGCCGCACATGTTGACAGCACCAACCATTTAGGAACATGGAAGAGGACAGCACACCGGCAGCAGTGCCAGCAGGTGGCGCCGGTGCGAATGCGCCAGCCGCCGCAGGCGCGCCAGCCGCCGCCCGGGCGGCCGCTGCGGCGCCGCCAGCGGCGGGTGCGTCGCCAGCAGATGCAGCGGCAGCGGCGGCGGTGGAACGCTGCGCCATCGTCATCGCCTGCTCCAGCAGAGCCTTGACACGCGGCAGCTCCGGCGACGGCTTCTCTAACACCAGGATCTGTAATTGAAACATGTCGACGTTGGTCAATCGGGAAGAGTCAATTGTTGAACCCAAAAATCATATGGAAGATATCCACGCATGGCAGCTTTGGTGACGGCTTCTCCAGCACCAGGATCTGTCAGTAAACTATCATTCGTCAATCACTCACACGGATGCCATGGCGGGATGGCTTCGCAACGCATGCAAGCTGACGAGACGATTGACACGAGGTCTCAGAATCCTGGTTGTTTGCGCCGCACACGGGTGGCTGCACTGCGCGGCAGAGGTATCCACCAGAAGAAAAGGAAGTTCTTTCAGGGGGCAGTTCCTAGCAAGGCACCATGCAAAAACTAGGCCGTACCTCCTCGGAGGCTTCCATCAGGCGGCGGAAGCCGAGCGCCGCCATGCATTCCGTGCCGTGCGGCTGGCTGCCGATTGCCAAGCGGTAGCGCGCATTGCCCACCTACACCATATGAGAGACATGAACATTCACAAGACTGGGACCTGAAGCTTCCAAACTGTTGGTTGCAGACAGCAGAATCAGAATTGACAAAGATGTTGCCAGGCTGATGCTCCTCAAGGTTGCTGCTGCGAGGAGCAGCCCTGGATGCAGTCACCCAGCAAAACAAACATTGCCTGCAGCGTCCAGGTGCGGTGCCCTGCGCAGCTTCCAGGCACTTCCCAAGAGTACAAGACCTGGCCCCGCACCTTGATGCGGCGGAACTTGGGCTCCTCCGGGTGAGCCACCAGGTTGCGCACGTACGCCAGCAGCGTCTCCGCTGCGCGTTGGAACGCCGGCGCTGGCACCTTGCCCTTCATGGCGGACATCGCGTTGGCCAGCGCCACCGCCGGCAATGCGCTGGGGGCGCCTGCGCATGACGTGGCGTCACAAGCAGCAACGAGGATGACTTGCCAATTCAATACGTTCAGGACGACGCAAAAGCAGATAGCGGCTGCGGCAGCAGCGGCAGCCCCAAATCCATTGATGTAGCGGATTGGTACGCAAGAGCGATGACAGGGTCACGCAGCACCTTCGACCAGGAGTCTTGCTGCGCAAGCACTAGCACTCACTGTTGAGAGGCGCCAGCAGGCGCGTCTCGGAGTCGATGATGCGGCGCAGGCCGCCCCGGTCCGTGCCCTGCACCTCGCCCACCACCTTGCCGTCGCGGTAGATGTGAAAGGTGGGGTACGCCCTACGGGTGACAGAGAATGGCACATCTGACCGAGACTTCTTGTGCATATGACAACATGCTAGATACTCTGCGCACGGCCCATCGGCAGAACACATATGAAACTGATGGTGCTGCATCATGCGCTCGATGGGGTAGACGGGGCCACGAGAGCGCGGATGCTGGGCGAATCAGCGTTGCGGTTCCAGGTTGACGGGCAGGCGAGCCAGGAGTACACATCAAGCCATGTCGCAAGCATGCACCTGACACTGGATGCGGCGGCGACAGTGTGATGGCCGAGTGCCACGGCAGATAGTGAACATTAGCAAAGAACGTGTAGGTTTATTGCATGGAAGTTGAGAACTCATTGCATACACACGATCAGAGGATGCACCTGACATGGGAGGCGGCAGCCAAGGCGGGGTTGCCGGGCGCCTCGGCATTGGCTTTCACAAAAACGACACACAGTGCCGGCTGAATCATATTCGTAAAACTGACGGAGAAAAAAATGGTGCACCTGACGCGGGAGGCGGCAGCCAGGGCGCGATTGCCGGGCGCCTCGGCGTCGGCCTTCACAAAGACCACTTTCGGCGCCAGCTCCCGGCCCCAGCCCACCAGAACCGGCTCCATCATGCGGCAGGGCCCGCACCAGGAGGTGGAATAATCCAGTACCACCAGCTGCCTATCGCCTGCGGCATTACAAGATGTTTGTTTTTGGTTACGGACGGGCTACGCATACGGGTGAATGTGAATGCGGCAGGGGCCGCACCAGGAGGTGATCCAGCACCACCAGCTGCCTGTCACATGCTGCAGAAGTCGGGATTGTGCCGCTGCAAGCTTCTACCATCTGTTATTCACACAGCACGCTGCCCTGGACAGAGACACAACCATCTTGTGTGTGACGCCTCTTCGTGTAGCAGTGTTTGTGGCCGGGCACATGGTTGGGAAGCACTGGAACAGTCACCCCACCTATCTTCATAGTTGCGGGTTTCGAGATGGCATCACCAAATGGCAGCTTCAACCTCTTCCCCGACGACACTCTTAGCAACTGCCCTCACCTGTCTGGCGCAGAATGTCGTCCAGCTCGCCGCGGCCGCCGTGCAGGTGGATCAGCGCGCCGGACTCGTTGAAGGGCTTTGCCGCAGGCGCCGCCGCCTTTGCTGCAGCCGCGGCCGCTGCCGCCGCCGCCGCCTGCGCCTCCTGCCGCTGCCGCAGATCCTCCTGCTGCTTACGCAACACCTCCGCCTGCACAGCAACGGCAAGTAAATTTGGAAACAATGCAAAAGGAAAAACACTCCGTCAACCGCTCACTCGACCTCCACCTCTCCAGAAAAGACCGACCGCAGGCCAAGGAACCAAACCAGGAGAGAAGTGTGGAGTACGATGTTGATGTTTGTCCATACAGAAGCAACGAAGCATTCGAATCTCGCCTTGCGCTGCGCCTCTGCGCGCTCCCCCTCAACGCGCGCTTTTGCGACCCGCTGCCGCTCGGCCTCCATGGCCGCCAGGTCCGCCTTGCGCTTCCGCTCCGCCTCCTCCCGCCTGTATAGTCAAGCGAAGCTGTCATGTTGTGGTGACCTCGGGGCCTCCGCGTCCGCCAGGTCAGCCCTGCACCGCCTCCTCCCTCCTGTGTGGAATTGCAAAAACTGCCCTCAGAAGCTGCCGATTGCCAAGTGACTGGATGTACCACCACTTTGCGCTGAAGCGAGGCGCACGCTGCCCCTCGGCCTCTGCGGCCGTCAGGTCCGCCTTGCGCTGCCGCTCCGCCTCCTTTCTTCTGTAAGATATATGTGCAACTACCAAAGCCAGGTGTCTCGGGCATGGTGGTCAGTATGCACTGGAAAATGGTCGATGCCCCCAACACGCTGGTGGGGAGGTGAATGAACTGATCAAGATGCTTGCCCAGGCAGCACGAATGTGTAACAGCCATGGACGACGCATCGTGCCAGTCGATCTGGGCCTCAGTCCGCATATCGATTGCATGCTGGCAGGACACACCTCCTTCCATCGCTCTGATACAACGACTCGTGCAATTTTTGAAGTTTCATTCTGGTATCAGCCATCAGACGAACGTGATACAAACGACCTACTTGGTGGCCTCGAGGCGAGCCGCCTCCTGTGCTGCTGCCTCCGCGGCCTTCCGCTTTTGCTCCTCATCCGCCGCGTTCTGTGCCGCCTCCGCCTCCAACCTGTGGCCAAAACAGAAATGCATTCTGATCGACAAGTTCCTTAGCCGTCGCAACAGTCCTTCTGCATATGCAGCACGAAGACACCACAGCAAAACCGCAGTTTCCATCACCAAGACCTGACAACCGACCTGACGCACATGCGAAGTATGCCGGAGGCATATGCTGGCGGTGTGCATTGTTTTCGATCTCCAGCACCCAACGAAAGGAAACACCAGCCTCACCCGCGCTGGTCCTCGGCCTGCTGCTCCTGCATCATCTCGGCCTGCTGCTCCTGCATCATCTCCTGCTGCCGGCCGCGCTCGGCGTTGGCCAGCGAAGTGAATTCCATGATGAGTGATTCTTGATCATCTGTGGAGGCAGTCGCACCTGCGCTGCTCCTCGGCCTGCTGCGCCTGTGCTGCCTCGGCCGCTTCCTGCTGCCGACTGCGCTCGGCTTCGGCCAGCGGGCCCTGCTGCGCCGCGCGGTCTGCCACATCTGCTTCCAGCTTATCCTGCCCCGCCGCGAGCGCCATGATCTTGTCCACCATGCTCTTGCCATACACCTGCGCCACCCGTCACACATTGATTCGAACCACTCAGTTTCGTGGAGGTGGATTGACATCGTATTATTATAGGTGTGAAGTGCAGACGGCGTTGAGGTCCTTGTGCATATATGGCAGCTGTGGGTCACCAGATGATGGCTGACAGCGACCTTCTACTATACTTGTACATGCGTGATTGTGTCGAAAGATAGCACAGACGCGAAGCTGCTGTCACCTGCCTGTCAGCGGGCAGCTGCGCCTTGGCCTTCACGTTGGCCGTATCTACTTTGATTGTAAATCCTATGGTTCCATGCATGGACAGTGTCACCTGCTTGTCGGCGGGCAGCTGCGCCTTGGCCTTCATCTTGGCGATGTTGCCGTTGAGGGCCGCCGCCGCGTCGGAGATTTCCTCTAGGGCCGCCTGCAGGTGCAGCGCCTGCGGCCCCACCGCCGGCGGCGGCAGGCCGGCGAGTTTCTCGCGCAGCTGCTGCTGCAGCTCCAGCGACTTCTTGTACAGCGTCATGCTGCCTTTATGACTTTAGTCTCAGCCGTGGATCTGGCTCTGCGCGGTCTGCGGCGCGCAGTCGGGCTGTTGTCGACTGTGCTGCGCACTGTGCTGAAGGCTTACGACTGCAGGACGCCCTTCTTGACGAGGTCCGCCCTCGCCATCGCGATGTCCTGTAAGCAACAGCGATGCTTCTCGGGACTCTGAGCGGTGCATGACACCGCCGCACCGCCAAAGCGCTTCCGTGAATGCGCCACGGGAGCTCTGGAAGTGCCGGATATACCTGAAGTGCGGTCTGAATGCAAAATGTGACCGTCTGCGCACCATGCGGAGGGACGCTGCCTCCTCCGGGCAGTCCTGGAAGGCAAACACGCCGTACAGGACCGCGGCAATGGAGTACAGCCCGAAGATGCCGACAGCGACGAAAGGAGCCTGCAGCAGAGCATTCGATTCGGCATGGTATATTCATGGTCGCATGCTGTGCACGAGCACTGTTCACATACGTCGAAGGTCGCTCTGACCTCGCTGATTCACACGGCCACTCTCAGCTGTCTGTAAGTCCGCAAGAATTATCAAGCACAAGGATGTTGCGACTCACCCAGAAGATGGTCTGGTGCGTGCTTGCGGGTAGCTCTGCGCCGAGACCTGCAACCCAGAGTGCCAGCAGGGCAGCGATGCAGGAAAGCACCTTAGTGATGCGCAGCATCGAGCGGCGAGCAGATCGCAGACTGCCTCCCTGCTTCGATTCAAGTTGCTTGAGACACGAAATTCACGCAAATGGCAGAGTGCCAAAACTGGAGAGCATTTTGGCATTCGATGAACACACCGAGAACATCAGAGAGACCTTCATCCTTCCGAACTGGCGTGCAGCTCGGTCGTCCTGTTCACTGTCCATTTGCGAGACACCTTTGACTTTCACAAGCACGTACTTGATTCCGACGCAGCATCACGGCGTCTCGCAAGCGCACCACACCAGAAGCACACAGATTGTAGCAGCGCGACGATGGTCAGCTGACATCCTGCATTGACAGACATCATATTCGTCACACCGTCATGCGTAAAGATTTTCTGGACGCACCAGCAAGGCAGTCAGCTGCGGTGCCGAGGTCAGAGCCGGTTGGCTCACAAACGACGCCGCCGGCCGCGGACGATCTGGCGTCAGGCGCTGCGCCTGCAGATGCAGCAGTATCAAGCGATCGCAGCGATAAAGATGAGGAATCTGACGAAGAGCAGGAACTTGAAGGATCTGAGCTAGGGCGTCAGCTGTACTGGGTGCGTTTTGCGCGGCGCTGTGCGGCGTTGCCGGCTAGGCGGACCTCAGAGGACTGATGACTGCATGATGGACTTCTCTAGGCAGCCAAACATGATACGTACATGCCAATTCGCAGGAGGAGGCCTATAAGAAAGAGCTCACAAACTTCGAAGAACATGGGGACGAGGGCGAAGTCTGGTGCGCACCCGCCATCCTGTTCCGCGTGCCACTGTGCATCCGACGTTGACACCTGGCCAGGTCGCTCAAGCAGTGCTGGGTTTCGTTGCGATTGTCTCATTTGGGGATCACCCATCTAAACAGGTTTGGGCGAGACGTGCTGGACACAGTAGTCAAGTGGACGGGCGACCTGCTGCAGCGGCTGTACGGCCCCGAGAAGGCCAAAAGTATCGACATCCTGGACGTCGGCTGCGGCAACGGCACCATGCTCGTCGGGCTGGCGGCGCAGGGCTTCCGGAACCTGGCAGGCAGCGACTACAGCGGCGCGTCCATAGACTTGGCGCACAAGGTGCTGGAGCGCCACGGGCTGTCTCACATCGGGCTCCGGGTGCGCTGTATCTTTGCTGCAGGAAAGTGCGCTTCATGCTGGTGTGGCCGCACGGCACTGCTTTGAGCCGAGCCGCGGCTGGCCCCAAGCCCCAAGCACTAGCCGTTGTTGCTGAGTTGTGTGGTGCCCGCGCCTGCACAGGAGGAGGACCTGCTGAACTGCGACTACGGGGAGGGCATCGACGTGATCACCGACAAGGGCACGCTCGATGCCATCGGGCTGTCTGACAACCCCGACGGCAGGTGTGCGACTCCACTATAATCCCAGCACTCTTTTGGTGATTATCCAAAAGGACGGTGTCAGTGCCATTTGCCGCCCTGTAAGTCATTGGCAATACTTTCACCCGGCATGCTGAGTTGAGACCTGTCTTCTGCATCCGCAGGAAACAATACCGCTCCGCTGTGTGGCACCTGCTCCATCCGCATGCCTACCTGGTGAGGCGCTGGACAGCGCCCACACCCTCCCGCTGTCCGAGACAACCTGGGATCATCACGAGTTTGGTGTGTTGCAGGCGCCAAACTCCTCCCTCCTCCAACCTCTCTTGTGGCGTGCGCAGGTCGTGACGTCGTGCAACAGCACACGGGAGGAGCTCATACAGGAATTCTGCGCCGGCCCGCCGATGGAACCATGCGCGTTCAATTGGATGGGCGGGTGCATGCACTCGAGGTGGAAGGCGGTGGACTGGGTGAAGACCTACCCCACCTTCAAGTTTGGTGGCACCGAGGGGTCCAAAGTGTGCACCATCGCATTCCAGAAGCTGCTGCCGCTGCCGCGGACATGACGCAGCGGCAGTGCAGAGCGAGGGAGGACGTCCTGCGTGCTGTGTACGATGCAAACTGCATTACACAAGGAAGGAAGGATCGACCCCCGGAAGAGGGGGGAGCATCGGGTTTCCCTAGCCCATGATTGGCACCAGATTGGCGCCAGAGTAGGGGGACCCTAGCCTGGGTCCACAAGGAACCTCATGATCGCTGCCCGCCGCTGTGTTCGCCGCACTCGCTTCCACTGCAGTGTTTCTATGTTCTATGCATTACACCAAGACCAGAGACTGCAAAGGTGTATCTGGCCAGCTGCGTGCTGTCCTTCCAGCATCCCACCACTAAGGGTTTTGAGCTGTATTTCATCGCGCTCGGACACTTCGTTGCCCTGCCTTAGTAACGACGCGCGGTGCCGATCTGTGCCCATCGCGAGCGCGCACAGTCTACAGTTCAACCACTGCTACGCCGTGCGAGAGGTGCGGGGACATCAAGGCTCGCTCTGGGCCGCAGGGGGCGAGGCGGATCGGCGCCATGGCCGAGTACCAAGCACCAGGGTTGAGCAAAGGTGAGAGTTTAGGTCGATGTCGGAACATATGCGCTCACGTCTTCGTCTGTGGGTGGGCAAAATCCTTTCCAATCTTCATGCTGAAGGCATCAGTGCGCACCTGGAAGGCTGTTGCCAGCTGCAACGGCTGCGCTGAGTCGGCGTAGTTGCCTGTACCAGAAGAGAAAGCTCGACCGAGCTCAGCGCTCGCTCGCTCAGTGATCAAGCTGATGAATCACCTTGATACGTGTCTCATCTTGCGACACCTCGTGCTAGCATCGGCGTGCGGCACGGAGGACCCCGAAACAGGCCTGTGGTTTCGGGAGTCACGTGGATTATAAATCCCAGTGGAGGTGCACGCCTGTAGCTGCCGGCCATGCTTGTGGCATTGGCCACTGTGAGATGACCCAATATGATTCTCCGCCGCGATTGCCCCCGGACAACATGATATCAGTGCATGTTCGGTGTATTATTTGCTTCTGTCATCCTTTGCTGGAAACCGTTGAAAGCGAGGCTTGGAACCTCGCACAGCATGCTCGTGTCCGGCTGGCATTTTGAATGCACCTCTCACGCATATGTGCAGCACACGTAGCCAGGCAACTGACTAACGATGAATAATTCAAATCAGCTGAGCTGGCGCATAGCAGAAGTTCTGATGCGTGGATCGTGTGCAGTTCACACAGCAGGCCCATATGAAAAGTTGATGTGTATTCGACACTGCTCAACTTCGTGTCCTGTCGCTGCATTGTATTTCAGTGCATGTTCGAATACTGGCGTTCCGCCAGCGGCTCCATAGAAAGTTTTCAGATGACTCTTCTTATCCCGCTGCAGTGGATCGAGCGATTTCGGGCTCCGACATGATGGACGAGAAGCCGGGGCCGATGCAGCGAGTCCCCAGGAAGGACAGCGACGTCCGAATCCGATACTCCATCCTGCAGCGGCCGTCAATACCAGAGTGCCTGGTGCTGGGTTTCCAGCACTACCTGACCATGCTCGGCTCGACGGTGAGGCTGCAGTTGAATGCAGAGCCACATTGCTGCGTACTAGCCCTGTTACTCAGCTGCATGATTTGGTGGCATTGCTATGCTGACGCCTGTGTCCCTGCCGCTGCGCAGGTGCTCATTCCCTTCCTGCTGGTGCCGGCAATGGGCGGCACCACCGGCGACCTGGCCAAGGTGCGCTGCTGACTGTAGTTTCTATTCATATCGCATGTAAGCTCGTTATTTGAATGGGTTCCTGGCTCTAGAGCAGAGCCACCTCGCTTGCTGTGTAGTTATGGCGAGTTCACTCGTCAGCTGACAGTGGGAGTGCTGACGCCTGTGTGCTTGCCACTCCCCAGGTCATCCAAACCATCTTCTTCGTGTCCGGGCTATGCACGCTGCTGCAGACCTGCTTCGGAGACCGGCTCCCGATTATCCAGGTATGTCACAATCGCAGCGCCAGCTCTGCTCTCTCATCAGCTGGCGGGTTTCCAGGCCGTCGGCAGTGCGCGCATACTGATGCTGCGACGCACATGTTGCACCAATCCACACTGGCCGAGCTTTGGCTGAGCGCGATTTTGTACATGCAGGGTGGCAGCTTCGCCTACTTGCAGCCGGCCTTTGCCATCATTGCACAGGTTCGATGGAAGAGCTGTGTCAAGTGCCTCCGCTTCCCAAGGCATTGACCAGCTGCATCATGGGTTCACTCCGATTGACGGTTTCAGAACTCTGTTTTACACCTCTGCGATACATACACAACCGCTGCATTGTTCCAAACTGCAGCAGCAAGTTCCAAAGAGCCTTAAACCCTAAACCCTAATCCCTGTGCCACCGCAGGTCCGTGCGACGATGACGTTTGAGACGGAGCACGACCGGTTTGTGTACACGATGCGCGTGCTGCAGGGCGGCATCCTGGGTTCTGGAATAGTGCGCACCTAACTCTCGAATGCAGAAAGCTCCAACGAGCAGTACATAGGGTTCCATTCTCAGGCCCACTTGCAGAGAAGTGCGGTGGCGCAATTATGTGTCACCCCGCCTGCTGTGCTGTGATACCCTGGAAACCCCTGCCCGCCTGTGCCTAACGAGGCTCGCCTCCTGCGCAGATCATCTTTATTATTGGCGCGTCTGGCCTGCTGACCGCTGTGCTGCACACCATTTCGCCCATCACAGTGGCTGGTGCGCTGATGGTTTGGTGTCTCCCATAACTCATATGATCTTGTATGTCATTGCATGTCGCTGGCTGCATTGCACCTCTTTGGTGCTCTCATGGCATTGACTGGCGCTTATTTTGCGTGTGCTCGTTTGCAGCCAACATCGCCATCGTGGGCCTGTCTCTGTACACTGCTGGCTGGAACAATGGCGTTGGCAACTGCGTTCAACTCGGTGCGCTATGTGTACGGCCAGCATTGCAAGTATGCGGCTGCTTTGACTGTCGTCCCCCAGCCTGAAGCATATTTAGATTAGATGACAACATCTTGCTTCCTTGCCCCTCGCAGGCATTCCTGTGATTGTCTTGATCGTCTTATTCAGCCAGTACATGCGGAAACTGTACATCCCCCTGCCGCGCGGACACAAGTGCGCAAGCGTGTGACGTGCACATGCTCGTACTCGTGCTTGCCCTTGTTACCGCATCGATTGACCAGGTCCAATGTGTGGGCACAAGTTGACGTAGTCATACGTTTGCTGCGTCCGGCGCCGTGACTGAGCCAGGCATATTGTGTATGAGACTTGACAAGGTTGTAAATCCCGCAGGTGGCGCGTCTTCGAGCTGCTACCTGTGCTGCTGGCCATTGTCTGCGTCTGGATCTATGGTGCGCCTCGGACCACCGGCAGCAGCCTCCGCTCGTGGCCATCATGTCAGCCTTGTGGCCCATCATGTCAGCTGCTGCGTCACTACTGCGCTGCTCGGTCAGCCAAACCAGCGTGGACAACCTCACTGAACCATATCTGCTCACTGCCCAATAGCATCGGATCAGTTCTCCGACACGAAGCCACACTGACGGCAACGTTGTCAACAGGCATCATCATGACGGAGGCGGGGGTGTACGACAACTCGTCCGCGGCGACCCAGGCCGCCTGCCGCACCGACCAGACCAGCGTCCTCAAAAGCACGCCCTGGTTCCGGTGAGCGGCAGGGCAATAGTGCTGCTGTCCGTTGCTGCTGCAGGTGTCGTGCTGCGGTTTCGTGCTGCTGCTGCTGCTGCTGCTGCTGCTGCTGCTGCTGCTGCTGCTGCTGCTGCTGCTGCTGCTGCTGCTGCTGCTGCTGCTGCTGCTGCTGCTGCTGCTGCTGACCAGGGTTTGTGGCGTGACGCAGATCAGCAGGCTTGACTTGGCAACACAGCAAAAGCGTATCCTGCAGATGGCGACCCTGTCTCCAATGGTCAAACGACGACAGAGACGGTGCTGTGCCTGCTGCAGGTTCCCATACCCGGGGCAGTGGGGCACCATCATCTTCACCTGGAGCTCCGTGCTGACGATGTTTGCTGGCGCCATCTCGGCTATGGTTGAGAGCCTCGGCGACTACTACGCAGGTTCAGATTCCTGCTTGTTCTGCCGTTCTCTTGCGCCTCTCCAGTGCGCTCATGCTGCAGGCGGTTGCACATGATCATCGAGGTGCACCACACTCACCGCCTGAGGCTTGCAGTAGCCGACGGCGCAGCGCACACGGACTGAAATGCAGATGGCAAAGCACGCTGCGCTCTGCTCCCAACAGAACCTCACGACTCCAGCAATGCATGGACACTGCAGAGACTGACGCGTCGGACATGTGCCCGCGTGCGCAGCGGCCAAGATGTGCGACGCCCCCCTGCCGCCGCCCACGGTGCTGGGACGCGCCGTGAGCTGGCAGGGCCTGATGCAACGCGTCTACAACTGCAGAGACTGACATGTCAACATGTGTGCAAGAGCAGCGGCCAAGATCTGCGGCGCCCCCGTGCCTCCCCCCGCGGTGCTCGGCCGCGCCGTGAGCTGGCAGGGCCTGTGCTGCGTCATCGCGGGCCTCTTCGGCACCGCCAACGGCACAACGGCGTACAACGAGAATATCGGCGCCATGCAGGTGCGCCGTCGGACAGTGAACCTGTACTGCTTGCTCCCGTGATCTGGACGGAGTTGCACGCCCGCGATGCCAAGAAGCAGTGGTCGCAGTCATGCGCGCATTGCTGATCAACGAGGCTCAAGCCTTGCGAATCACCCAATATTGCTCTGCTCTCAACTTCGCAGTAGCTCATGGTGCAGCTGCTGACGGAACGTTGGCCAAGCACAGAGAGCAGACCCCAAAACGGAACTCTTCTGCATGCAGATCACGGGTGTCGGCTCACGCATCGTGGTCCAGGTGGCCTCAATCATGATCATGATTGTGGCGATCATCGGTGAGTCAAAAGCCCCGGAAACCTTGCATCATGCACGACTGTGGCTATCATCGGTGAGTCGCTGGCGCTGGCATTGTTTTCAAAAAATAGTAGTGAATTCTACGCCGGCGCCAGGTGCACGGCACTTGGTCGGAAAGGCCTCACACACCCTTCACACTCGAACCACCGTCCTGCATGTAATTCCAGTCCTGCGTGTTGCGTTGAGACACTGTCACTCGGGCTGGCGCAGGCAAATTCGGCGGCCTGTTTGCGTCCATGCCACAGGCAATGGTGTCGGGCCTCTTTTGTGTCATGTTTGGTGCGCAACTGATACAATCCCATTTTCTGTCTTCCCTTCGGACCCGTGCTTGACCACTTGCGCGGCAGGCAAAACCCGCACTGCGTCAATGATGTATGCGATATCAGATTTCACATTTTTGGTTGCAGGCATCATTGCGGCTGTGGGTCTGAGTCAGTTCCAGGTAGGCGCAGTGATGGTTGACAACATTGACACAAGAGTCATATATGCTGCATTGGTCCAATTTCTTTGCCATTCGATTTGTGAGCTGTCATGGGTGCTTCCCCGCTAAGTTTGCTGTCCATGATTTCGTCACAGTACGTGGACCAAAACAGCCCGCGCAACATCTTCATCCTGGGCTTCGGGCTCTACTCCGGCCTCGCCATCCCCTATTGGTTCACAACCTACCAGACGGTGTGTCGCTGTGCCACCTGACTCGGTTTCCTTTTTTGCGGTTTCCATCTAAACTCTCCGCCATGGTCTAAGCCCTTGCACCACCAGCCATGCTTGGGTGGCTGGCAGCCGGCTCACCGCATGGCAACGACAGTGCCGCCGCCGCCGAGCCGCGTCGCAGAGTCGGATGTGAGGAATACGGACTTCAACACTCATCGCTGCTGTTCCGATTCTTGATGACACTTACGTTCATGTGCGCAGACCAACGGCGTCGGCGTGGTCAACACCAGCGACCAGGACGCAAACAACATCCTGAACGCCATCTTCTCGACCGGTGCAGCGGTGGCGCTCATAGCCACCCTGTTCCTGGTCAGTTGTGGTTCCATTATCGTTGCGATTCCATTCTCGCTGTGACCTCGGTCCTGTCAAACCTTGTCCGTCGAGTGCTGAACTGCCTTCCTCATGCACACGACTCAAAACTATCTCTCTGATAGAAGGACGGTGCTCACAATCAACTCACTCCCCTCGAAAACCTTCATCTGCAGGACAACACCGTTCCCGGCACTGACCGCGAGCGCGGCCTGCACGTGTGGTGCGTGCAGGAGTGTTGCAGTTCTGCGCGAATTCGCCGTAGTTCTACTCAGTTCTGCAGGCTCTGCAGGACACTCATTGCTGTGGGCACTCGCCGCATCGTCTTTTGGCATGCTGTGTACACAGCCAACACGTGTGTTGGCAGCACGGCTTCGCGCATCTGCTGCAGCACCACGGCTGTGCTGTGTCATTATTGTGGACAAAACGTAATTGATTCGTTGCAGCGCACAACAAGTGAGAGCAGCAGGGCACATTCCTCGAGGCCGTCGTGTTCCGATGCACAGGACCAAGCGGATGGAGGGGGATGCCAAGTGGTGGGACGATCCCGAGATGCTGGCGGTGAGTGCCAATGTCTGTTCAAATGGCGGCAACAATCAAGCTCATTGAAGGCAGCGTTCCAGCACCACGCATTGTTGCCAACAGACATACATACATTCCGGTACACGATTTCCAGTCATGGGCAACGTTAAAGCAGCCCGTTGCCCAGCTTCTGCCCCTTCGTTATCGCCCTCCTGTGAAGGTGCATGGCCTGCCCTTCCGCCTGACCGTGCAATTTCAGCGCCGAACCGGCAATTCATGCCACTATTTCTTCAGTCTGTTCTCCGAATTTGTGTCCCAACACTAAGAAGTGCGCGCCCTGCAGGTGTACGGTCTGCCGTTCGGCATGACGACGCAATTCCAGCGCCGCATCGGCGACCCGATGCGCCGCTTCCTGGGCAACACCTTTGCCCCGGTGCTGCCGGCGTACCGCGGCGCCAAGCACGGCGCCGCGCGCGCGATCACGCTGTGCGGCGCCTGCGGCCCCATCCACGAGGAGACGGACCTCATGGTGCGAAATCCGCGGCAGGCGTCACAACACTTAGGTCAAATCAATCTTAGACAAGCGTAAATCAGCGCCTGGCGCGCCATCACGCTGTGCGGCGCCTGCGGCCCAATCCACGAGGAGACGGACCTCATGGTGCCGCTTCCCTCCTGCTGCTTTTGACATGATAATATTCGATGGCCGTGCTGGATTGGCGCGTGAATGCACCCTGCAAGTCCCACTGGGCGAGTGTCCTGGGCACGGTCGAGCGCATGGCCGCTCTCCATCATTCTTGTCGGAGTGCCTGTGCACTGCCACCACTGCTGGTGCGGCACCATAGGTGACAGGATGCTGATGAAGGTGTCCCGGGTCACAAGGGCTCTGTCATGTAATGCAGATATATCGTGATAAATGCGCTGCTCATGCTTGTACACATGCTCGGCGGCGGCGCCCCTCAAGTCCATGCTGCTGACGTCTGACCAGGCTCTATTCTGCTCTCCCAGGCCTGTCCCACCTGGTGGCAGGTTGAAAATGCGTATTGCTGCTGGTGCACTCTCTGATGCACTTGTTTTGTTTCCTCAGGCCTGCCCCACTTGCGGCCTCACGGTGCGGTGCGAGCCCCAGGTGTACTCGACAGTGGGCGGCGGCACCGGCGAGATCATGCCCCGCCGATCCCCCGAGTACGCATCGGCGGTGGACGACTCGGCGCACGCCGGCGCCAAAATTTGATAGGCGCCTGAAGGGCTTGACAAACGCTCGCGCCTTTCGTTTGCGGAGGTTTCGGCGGGCGGGTGGGCGGACCGCAAGGGACAGCCGGAAGCACGAGGTGCTGCAAATGACCATGCTTGATTGAGGTCGCCCCAAGAGCGGCGGCATGAGGGCATGCTGTACTGGGGTTGGAGGGG
>JAABUW010003165.1_pt1 | contig 23777 bp, 26 predicted proteins | sample 5560081 | NCBI WGS metagenome assembly JAABUW01 (sample SAMN10711882, study PRJNA513363) | rock metagenome | isolation source: Antarctica rocks | place: Antarctica: Victoria Land, Knobhead sud | reverse complement strand
GCGCCTATGATGGCGCGCCAACTTACGAGATGATCGTAGCGCGCGATGATGGCATCGAGGTGGTGATCCCACCGCGCTCGACGGCCGTGCCCAGCGGTGAACTGGATCCACCTACACAGCGCGACCGCCATCTGAAGATGATCGCGGACCAAGGCCGACTGGCCTGGCAAGCCGCCAACAATTATGGCCAACGCGCGCTCATCGAAACAACGATGGGCCGTTACAAGGCGCTGATCGGGCTTCGGCTACGAGAGTATGCAAACTTGTGAGGGCTTGTTCCTGCTTGTGTAAGTTTTAGGCTCACGAGACGAGGGTGAGCTGGTGGCGAAGCTGGTGTGGCGGGTGAAGCTGGTGGCGGAGTTGCCGGCCGGGGTGACGACCGAGGTGGAGGTCGCGCGCCTCGAGCGCGATGAACAGGCCGGCTTGGCTGAGCTTGGGCTGCGGCTCGCCGAGGCGAAGCAGCTCACGGCGGCGCTCCAGGCGGAGATGGTCTCGGCGCAGGTGGCCAGGATGGGCGAGCGTCGCCGTGTGTGCGTAGCCTGTGGGCGTGCGCTGGCCAGCAAGGGCTCTACACCGCGAGCTTCCGCTCCTTGTTCGGCGACGTACCGGTCCGGGTTCGGCGCCTGCTCACCTGTCCCTGCCAGGGCTCGGGCGGGGTGAAGAGCTTCGCCGTCCTCGATCTCGACGCGGCGACGGTGGCGCCTGAACTGGCGTATGTGACGGCTCGGTATGCGGCGCTCGCGCCGTTTGGCAAGGTCGCCGCCCTGCTGTCCGAGCTGCTGCCGATCGCCGGAGCGCAGAACGCGGGCACGGTGCGGAACAGGACGTTGCGGGTCGGCGAGGACGTCGTGCAGTCGCACGCCACCGAGACCGTGAAGCGGCCTATGGCGGTGCAGGCGACCGGTCCCGTCGTGGTCGGGCTTGATGGCGGTTATGTCCGAAGCCGGCACCCGCAACAGGAGCGCCACTTCGAAGTGGTCGCGGGCAAGGTGATCGACGCCGATGGCGTCCAGCACCGCTTCGCTTTCGCCCGCAACGGCCAGGCGATCGCGTTTGACGCGTTCAGGCAGGCGCTCGCCGCGGCCGGATTGCACGCCGACACGCCGGCGACGGTGCTGTGCGACGGCGATGCCGGTCTGTGGCGGCTGCAGCACGAGGCGCTGCCCGGTGCCACGATCGTGCTGGATTGGTGGCACGCCGCCGTGCGCTTCGAGCACGCGCTGCAAGCAGCCCGCGGCCTCGGCGTGGACACGGTCGACACGCACCTCGCTGACGAGGCCGTTCGCGGCCGGGAACGCGCGAAGTGGCGCTTATGGCACGGGCGCTGGCTAGGGTGCCGACGCAAGCTCGCGGCCCTGTGCCGCTGGACAAAGCGCAAGCACCTGTGTGACGTGACCGGCATCGGTCGGCTTCAGCGGCACGCAAGCGAGCTGCTGGGTTACCTCGAACGCAACGAGGACGCGCTGGCGCACTACGCTGCCCGGCGTCGGCGTGGTGAGCCGATCTCGACCGCGTTCGTGGAAAGCACGGTCAACGAGATCGTGGCCAAGCGTATGAACAAGAAGCAGCAGATGCGCTGGAACCGGATCACCGTGCAGCCCTTCCTCGACGTGCGCACGGCCGTGCTGAACGACACGCTCGAGGACGCTTTCCGCCATCGCTACCCCGGCTGCCGCCCCGTGAACGATGACTACAAGGCAGCAGCAGCGGCGGCGTGATCACCCCCCCACAGATTTGCATACTCCCGAAATCCCTTTATCATCACAGCCCTATCGATTTCCGGTGTTACCTGGAAATGGCACGTTTTGAACCACGCCCGTTTTTGGCCCAAGTTCTTGATCTGTGCTGCTTAGCGTGAATCTCGCACCCGCCTTATTTCATGCCCCCGAATATTTCGACTACTGGTGAAGCCTGAGGTAGCCCATAATTCGGCCATACTGCGTTCTGCAGCGCGTGCCGCGTTCTGCAGCAGGGCGACCAGCATCTGTTCGCGGGTGGGGATGCGTTCGCTTAGCGCCAGGATGCTGAACGAGCCGACCACGTCCCGGTCCGGCGCACGAAGTGCCACGGCAATCCCGCCCATCTTGTCGACGATCTGGTCGAGCACGACGGCGTAGCCGCGCTGCCTGGCCTGCCGGACGGCCTCGCGGATCGCGTCGGGCTGCAGGCGCGGGAATGGCTCCAGCTTGGGCGGCAGGAGATCGAGCAGGGCGTTCGCTTCCGCCTCGGGCAGGGCGGCCAGGATCGCCGTCGCCCCGGCGCCGATGCCGAGCGGCCGCCTCGTGCCGGGATAGAGGTAGTTCGATTGGATCGGAAAATCGCCGGTCTGCCGCTCGATGCAGACCGCGTTTGCGCCGACACGCAGGCTGAGCACGGCGGTGTCTCCGGACTGGGCCGCGAGCAGGAGCAGCGGCGGCCGAGCCGCGCTGCGCAGGTCGGTCTTCTGCGCCAGCGATGCGGCGAGCGCGGCGACCTCCGGCCCCAGCTCATACAGGCGAGACCCGGCGGGACGGCGGACAAAGCCTTCGCTGACCAGCGTCCCAAGAATGCGGAACGCGGTCACCTTATTCATGTCGGTTTCCGCCGCCAAGTCGCGCAGCGCCGCGGGCGAGCGGCTGCCGAGCGCGCGCAGGACGGCGCAGACCTTCTGTGTGGCGTTGAGACCTGCGTCCGCAGCGCCGGACACGGCTGGATCACAGCCCGCGCAGCTGGTTCTGCAGCCGGTCCGGGACCTCGATCGGGTAGGCCAGGATCGCCGAGCACAGCGCCTTGCCGTAGTTGTCCAGGCACAGGCTGCGTGACACGCCGCCGCCGAGAGCGCCGTCGGCCACGAACTGCAGCGCGCCCAGGCCGGGCACCTCGTAACGGGTCACAGCGCCGGTGATGAGGCCCTTGTAGTGCGCCTTGAACTGCTCGGCCGACAGTTGCGCGCGGACGACGTCGTACAGCTCATCGGAATAGGCGATCACTGAGATGCATGCAGTGTTGCCTTTGTCGCCGGACCGAACATGGGCAACGTTGTGAAGCAGGATCTGCATGGCTCAGCTCTCATACATGGTGATCGTCCAGGGAACGCTCGTGCGCGGGATCAGGCTCGACCAGACGCCGATCACCTCGCGCACCCGGTCCTGGTGCGGCACGCGCTTGCCGGTCATGCCGACGCCGGAGACGGCCATCCCGTCCACTTCGCGGCCGATCTTGAACGCCTCCTCGCGCGTCAGCGTGCGGGCGGCGACGCGGACGGCGACCTCGTACGGCTCCGCAGTGCCGCCGGAGGCCGGGCCGTGGATGGCGTTGACGCCGATGAAGTCGATGCGGATGTCTTCGGCCTGCAGGCCGACAATCTTGAAGCGTTCCAGCAGGATGCGCTTGGCCAGCTCGGCGCGGCGCAGCGCGCCCGGGCCGGCGTAGAAGAACATGTCCTCGCCGATGAAGCCTTCGGCGCAACCGATCGAGACCTTCAGCGTCGGCGTGCGCGGCTTGCCGGTCACGCCGCTGACCCGCACGCGGTCGGGGCCGAGCTCGTGCAGCACAGTCGTGGTGAAGTCGACGACCGCGTCGGGGGTGATGTAGTTCGCGGGGTCGTGTACCTCGTAAAGGAGCTGCTCCTTCAGAGTCATCGGAGTGATCGTGCCGCCGGTGCCGCCGACCTTGCTGATGGTGGCGGCACCGCTCTCGTCCACTTCGGCGATCGGGAAGGCGAGGTTCCAGGGCTCCGGCACGTCCTTGAGGCCGGGGTCGGCGAAGTAGCCGCCGGTCGCCTGCGCGCCGCACTCCAGCACGTGGCCGATGGCGCTGCCCGCGCCGACGCGCGCATGGTCCAGCGGGTCCCAGCCGAATTCATGCATCATCGGCGCCAGGAACAGCGACGGGTCCGCCACCCGCGTGGTGACCACGATCTGCGCGCCCTGGCGCAGCGCGTCCACGATCGGTTCGGCACCTAAATAGGCCTCCGCCGAGACCATGCTGTCGCGCAACGTGCCAGTATCCTTGCCGTTCTCGAGGATGGTGTTGGTCTCGTTGAGCACGCGATCGGTGATCAGGCTGCCGGACACGGCGGCGACCTTGATGCCACGACTGCCGAACTCGCGCAGCCAGTAGACGATGCGCTCGGCGGCGCCGTCCGGATTAATCCAGCCCTGGTTGCTGACGATCTTGGTGCCGCGCTTGAGGCAGCCGGGCAGCACGGCCTGCATGCGGTCGTCGAGATAGGTGTCGTAGCCGGCGAAACCGGGGTCGCGCCGCTTGCGGACCTGGGCGGCGGAGATGGTGGCCTCGGCCATGGTCTCGAAACAAAGGTAGTCGAGGTCGCCCCGCTCCGCGTTGAGCCGCGCCGGTTCGACGCGATCGCCCCACCATGCCGATCCGGTGCCGATGCGAATGTTGGCCATGTGAACAATTCCTCCGTGCGCGGCTGCTCGCAGCCATTCGTGGTTGGAGCGCCGTTACGCCCTGCAGAATGTCAATCCAGCCTGCCACTCTGTCCCTGGTGATGCAACGGGATTGGTGCTGGCGCACCGGGTAAACCGATGTACCATGCTGCGAAACAGATCGGGAGGATCGAAGCATGCACCTCACCCGCCGCGCGTTGGCGCTGCTGGCCGCAGGCACCGCGCTCGGGGCCGCCGGGCCGGGCGGCTATCCCACGCGCACCGTGCGCATCGTCGTAGGCTTTCCGCCGGGCGGCACGACCGACCTGGTCGCGCGCCTGGTCGCGGCGCGGCTCACAGAACGGCTCGGCCGCACCTTCGTGATCGAGAACCGGCCGGGTGCCAGCGGCGCGATCGCGTCGGAGACGGTCGCGCACGCGCCGCCGGACGGGCAGACGCTGGAGTTCGTCACCATCAACACCCACGGCATCAACTCCGCCGTGTTCAAAAGCCTGCCGTACGACCCGGTGAAGGATTTCGCCCCGATCAGCGAGGTGATCGCCTCGCCCAACGTGATCGCGGCGAGCCCGGGATCGGGGATCAAGACGCTGGCCGACATGCTGCAGCAGGCCCGGGACAATCCCGGCCAGCTCGCCTTCGGGTCCACCGGCATCGGCGGTTCGCCGCATATGTCCTGCGTGCTGCTGCAGGCAATGACTGGGGTCACGATGAAGCACGTGCCATACAAGGGCGGCGGCCCCATGCTGAACGATCTGATGGCCGGGCACATCCCGATCGCGTTCGACAACCTGCCCTCCAGCATGGAGCAGATCCGCAGCGATGCGGTCCGCGGCATCGCGGTGACCACGCGCGAGCGCAGCCCGAACGCCCCCGACCTGCCGAGCATCGCCGAAACGGTGCCGCGCTACGACGTCGCCGCTTGGTTCGGCATCGTGGCGCCGGCGCGCACGCCGGACCCGATCGTGCAGTTCCTGTCGACGGAGATCGCCAACATCCTGCAGGAGAAGGACACCCGCCAGCGGCTGCTCGACACCGGCGCGGTGCCGGTCGGCAACAGCCCGGCCGCGTTCGCGGCGGTGATCGCGGCCGAGGTCGAGAAGTGGAAGCATGTGGCCGAGGTCGCCTCCGTGCAGATCGACTGAGCTTAATCGTTGAGGTAAGCGAGTTTCGAGCCGGCTTGTTCCCAATCGCAGGCGACAAGCCGCCCGGTCGAGGACAGGGTGATGTAGGCGGTGCGCAGGTCGGGGCCGCCAAAGCAGATATTGGTGACCCAGCGCTCCGGCATCGGCACGTGGCGAACCGAGCGTCCGTCCGGCGAGATGATCGAGATGCCGCCATTGACCAGGGTGGCAACGCAGATATTGCCGGCAGCGTCCACGGCCAGCGAGTCGAAGCGCTGGAAGCCGAGGCTGCCGGTGACGAGCCGTCCGCCATGCGGCGAGGGCCAGTGCTGGCGGCGGACTTCGCCGGGCGCCTCGAGATCGAACGCCCACAGCCGTGCCGTCTCGGTTTCGGCGATATACAGCGTCGTCTCGTCGGGCGAGAGGCCGATGCCGTTCGGCGTGACCATGGGGAAGGCAATCTCGCGGATCATGCTGCCGTTGGCGCGGGCGTAGCACACGGCGCCGCGGTCGATGTCGCGGTGCCGTGCCGTGCCGAGGTCGGTGAAATAGAAGCCGCCGTGCCGGTCGAATACCAGGTCGTTGGGGCCACGCAGCGGCGCTTGGTCGCTCCGAGTGTAGAGCGTCTCGATGGCGCCGGTGGCGAGGTCGACGCGCTCGATCTGGCCGCCGCTATAGTGGTCGGCTTGCAAGATCGGCCGCAGCCCGGTCTCGTCGTCGGTCCAACGGAAGCCGCCATTGTTGCAGATATAGCACTTGCCATCGGGTCCGATCGCCGCGCCGTTGGGGCCGCCACTGAACCGGGCAATCACATGCTGCGTCCCATCTTGCTGCACGCGCAGCAGGGTGCGGCGCTCAATCTCGACGAGCAGGACCGATCCGTCCGGCATGGCGACCGGACCTTCGGGGAAGCGCAGTCCGGACGCCATCTCGCGGATGTTCATCCTTGGGCTACTGGCTGACGCGGCGGCAAGATGCGTTGCTGGCGCAACTGCTCAAACTGGCGGTCGAACATGCGGTAGGTGCTCTCGAATCCGTCGAAGCCGTGCTCGCGCAGCTTGGTCGTGTCCAGCACGTGGTCGAACTCGCGCTGCAGCACGAATTCGCCGAACGGCCAGGCGACGAGGTCGCGGTAGGGCACGTTCTGCAGCCCGTAGCGCGCGACCATGCCCGCCCAGAGCGGCTCCTTGTCGGCCATGAACTCGGCCAGCGGGAAACGCTGCGGCTCGGCCGTCTCCATGCCGAAATCGCGGGCGATGTGCGCCCACATGCGGGACCAGCGGAACAGGTCGCCATTGGTGATGTTGTAGATCTCGTTGCGGGCCCGCTCCGCCCTGCCGGCCCAGATGATGGCGCGGCCGATCAGCCCGGCGTCCACGCCTTGGTTCAGCACGGAATAGGCCTGCTGGCTGCCGGGGAAGCGCATCGGTAGGCCCAGCTCGCGCGTGATCGCCGCAAAGGCACCGATCACCGTCGTTACGTTCATTGGGTTTCCCGTCGCGAGCCCGTAGACGACGGTCGGGCGGAACACCGTCCAGCCCCAATCGGCGCCGGCCTGCAGGCCGCGCACATAGTCCTCCTGGTCGTAGTAGAAGTTCGGCGGCATGTGGCGCGGGTCGGTCTCGAGCGCGGGCGTCATGAAGCCACCGAGATGGCTGCCATAGGCCTTACCGCCCTGCAGCAGGGTCACGTGCCCGAGGCCGCGGGCGACCGGCGCCACGGTCTCCATTAGGTTGCGCAGCATGGCCAGGTTCGGCGCAACCTCCTCGGCCCGGCTCGCGCGCGGCGTCCAGGCGGCGAACACGATGTGGGTGGTTTCGGCGAGGCTGCCCAGCTTGGCCGCGCAATCCGCTTGGTCCAGCAGATCGACGGAGACGATGCGGGCCTTGGTGCCGATGGCGCCGCCGCGGCGGCCGAGGCCGATGATATCGACAACCGGGTCATGGTCGAGCTGCTCGATCAGCGCGCGGCCGTTGAGCCCGTGCGCGCCGGCGATCAGCACCGTTTTCTGGGCCATGGCGGTTCCTCCTCCTGCTAATCCGCCCGCGTGGCCTGCTCGGCCTCGAGTTTGGCCAGTTCCGGCGCTTCGGTGGTAGCGGTGCGGCCGAAGCCGAAGTTGCGCCCGGCGAAGAAATAGACCAGCACGACCGTCAGGATCAGCAGCGCCAGGCTGACCGGCCGGGTCAAGAACACGGTGAAGTCGCCGTTGTTCAGCTTCAGCCCGCGGCGCAGGTTCTCTTCCAGCACTGGGCCGAGCACGAGGCCCAGCATCAGCGGCGCCGGGTGGCAGCCGAGCATCTTGAAGGTGATGCCGAGTACGGCGAAGGCGGCGGCGACGCCGAGGTCGAACACCGAGTTGGTCACGCTGTAGACGCCGATGCAGCAGCAGACGAGCACCGCCGGATACAGGAATCGCCGCGGGATGCTGAGCAGCCGCACCCAGAGCCCGACCAGCGGCAGGTTGAGCACCAGCAGCATCATGTTGCAGATCCACATGCTGGCGACCACGCCCCAGAACAGCTCGGGGTTCTTGGTCATCACCTGCGGCCCGGGCTGGATGCCCTGGATCAGCAGGGCGGCTAGCATGAGCGCCATGGCCGCGCCGGCCGGTATTCCCAGCGTGAGCATCGGAATGAAATGGGTGAGTGCGGCGGCGTTGTTGGCGGCCTCCGGCCCGGCCACGCCCTCGATCGCGCCCTTGCCGAAGCGTTCCGGCTGGCGCGCCAGCCGCTTTTCCATCGCGTACGAGGCATAGGAGGCGAGCAGCGGCCCGGTGCCGGGCAGGATGCCGAGCGCCGCCCCCAGCACCGTCCCGCGCCCGATCGGCTTCCACGACGCTTTCAGGTCGGCTCGCGTCGGGATCAGCCCGCGGATCCGGAACGTGCCGGATATGGTCTTGTCGGGGGCGGACAGGTGCATCAGCACCTCGGCGAAGGCGAACAGCCCGACCGCCACGGCAACGAAGTTCACCCCGTCGGCCAGATGATAGCTGCCGAAGGTCAGCCGCATCGTCCCGGTCTCGACATCGGTGCCCACCGTGCCTAGCAGAACGCCCAGCACCGACATGGCGATGGTGGTCAGAATCGGCGTATCCGACACCGCCGACGCGGTGATCAGCGCCATGATGATCATGGCCGCGTTCTCGACCGGGCCGAACGCGAAGGCGGCATGGGCCAGCGGCGGCGAGAAGAAGGCGACGACGAGGATGCTGACGCAACCCGCGAAGAAGGAGCCGATCGCGGAGACGCACAGCGCGGCGCCGGCCCGGCCGCGCTGCGCCATCGGGTGGCCGTCCAGGCAAATCACGACGGAGGTCGGCTCGCCCGGCATGTTCAGCATGATCGCGGTCGTCGAGCCCGCGTGGTGGGCGCCGTAATAGATGCCCGACAGCATGATCAGGGCGCCGATCGGCGACATCTTGAAGGTGATCGGCAGCAGCATGGCGATGGTCGTCACCGGGCCGATGCCGGGCAGGATGCCGACCAGTGTGCCAAGCGCCGCGCCGGCCAGGCAATACAGCAGGTGCTCCGGCGTTAGCGCAACGTGGAAGCCAAGCTGCAGGCTTTCGATGACGCCCAACGGTGCCTCCTAATACGCCTGGATCGGCATGCCGAGGAACTGCACGAACAGCAGCGTCGCGCCGACCGACAGGACCACGGCGGAGCCGATCACCTGGACCGGGTGTCGGCGGAGGTCGCGATAGCCGATGAGGATCGCCAGCACGAACACCGCCGAGAGCAGCCCGCTGGCTTCGACCAGGTAGCCGAACACCGCGATGCCGCCGACCAGGAAGGCAAGCGGCACCAACGGCCAGCGCTGGTCCAGGGCGGGCCCCGGCCGTAGCATCCCGCGCGCGGCGGAGGTCAGGCCGAGGCCGACAAGCAGCACCGAGAGGATCAGCGGGAAATAGCCGGGGCCCATCGCCGTCAGCGTGCCGATCGGGTAGGTGCGGACCTGCGACAGCGCGAGCAGGCCGATCGCCACGAAGACCAGCCCGGCCCAGACGTCACGCGGCGAGCGGCCCTGCATCCGCATCAATCAATCTTCGCGCCCGAGACTTTCACCACCTTGCCCCATTTGTCGATCTCGTTGGCCATGTAGGCGGCGAACTCGGCCGGGCTGGTCGCGCGGCAGGTCGCGCCGAGGTCGGCGAAACGCTTGATGACGTCGGGCTCGGCCAGGGCGCGCACGACCGAGGCGTTCAGCCCGTCGACGATCGCCGTGTCGGTGCCGGCGGGCGCCACCAGCCCGTTCCAGGCGATCGCTTCGTAGCCGGGCAGGGTATCGGCGATGGCGGGCGTGGCCGGCAGGGTCGGCATGCGCTGTAGCGAGGTGACGCCCAGGGCGCGCACCCCGCCATCCTGTGCGTGCGGCAGCGCGGATTGCGAGGTGTCGAAAATCATTTCGACCTGGCCGGCGATGACGTCCTGGATGGCGGGCGCGCTGCCGCGATAGGGCACGTGCACCATGCGGATGCCGGCCATGCTGCAGAACAGCTCGCCCGCCAGGTGGGTCGACTGGCCGTTGCCGGACGAGGCGTAGTGCAGGCCGCCCGGCTTCTGCTTGGCGAGCGCGATCAGCTCCGGCACAGTCTTCACGGGCAGGGCCGGGTTCACCACGAGCATGAGCGGGTTCTCGGTCAGCAGCGCGATGGGCGCGAAGCTCTTCAGCGTGTCGAACGTCATGTTGGTAAACAGCGTCATGTTGATCGCGTGCGCCGTGGTGGCGATCGCCAGCGTGTAGCCGTCGGGCCTGGCGTGCGCCGCAAGGTCCATGCCGAGATTGCCGCCGGCGCCGGGCCGGTTGTCGATCAGCAAGCGCTGGCCCAGCTCCGTCGACATCTTGTCGCCGACGATGCGCGCGGTGATGTCGGTCGAGCCGCCCGGCGTGTAGGGCACGATCACGCGGACGGTTCGGGATGGATAGGTGTCCGCGCGCGCGGCGCGTGGACGCAGGGCAGTCGCACCCAGCCCGGCGGCGGCCTGCAGGAGCGTGCGGCGGGTCGGCATGGCTAAGCTCCTTCGGTGCGGAAAACGACGGCGTCCAGCGCGACGCAGCCCGCGCCGCCGCTGCCGAGCAGCATCGGGTTGATGTCGAGGCTGACGATGGCCGGGTCGTCCAGCATCAACTGACCGATCGCGACGGCGGCGGCGGCAAGGGCGGCAATGTCCATCGGCTGCTCCCCGCGCACGCCGCGCAGCACCGGCGCGATCCGCAAGCCGCCAAGCGCCGCTTCGACGTCGTCGCGGTCGAATGGCGGCAACAGCAGCGCGGTGTCCGGCATGGCCTCCACGTATTTGCCGCCGTCGCCCAGCAGCACCAAGGGGCCGAAATTCGCGTCGCGCGAGCCGCCGATCAGCATCTCCCGCCGGCCGCTCGCCATGGCGGCGACCAGCACGCCGTCGAAGCGGAAGCCACCCTGCCCGAGGATGCGGCGGCAGTCGTCGAAGGCGGCGCGGACCGCGGCGGCGTCGGCCAGGTCGAGACGGACCAGGTCGTGCTCGGATTTGTGCGCGAGGTCGGCCGAGCAGCCCTTGACCACAACGCGCGGCCCGAGCGCGTGCCAGGCCGCCTCGGCCTCCTCCGGCGTGTGGCAGAGACGGTGCCCGACGACCGGGATGCCGGCGGCTGCGAGGCGGGCGAAGCTGTCGGCCTCGTTGAGCAGGGTGCATTCTCGGGCGGCGGGGCTAGCGGGTGACGTGGGACGCGGGGGCCGCGCCCGGGCTTGGGCGATCAGCGCATGGTGGCGGATGAAGCCGTCCAGCGAGCCGATGGCTTGGGTCTCGTAAGGGAACACCGGCAGCCCGGCCGCCTTGAAATGGCCCGAAACCATCGGCTGCGGCGCGGCGATGGTCAGCGGCTTGCCGGTCTGCTCGGCGAAGGCGGCGGCGTCGCGCGCAAACACCGGCACGTCGTAGGCGGCGCCGGCGACGGGGACGCCGATCATGAAGGCATCGGCGGCCGGGTCGCGGGCGAGGACCGGCAGAATTTCGCTGAACAGCCCGCTATTGGTGAGCAGGGCCGCGGTGATGTCCACCGGATTGGCGGTCGCGGCGAAGCTCGGCAGCACGCTTTGCAGCCCGGCGCGGGTTTCGTCGGCCAGCACCGCCATTGTCATGCCGGCATCGATCGCCGCGTCCGCGGCCATGACGCAGGTGGCGCCGGAGTTGCTGATCACGACCAGCCGACGGCCGCCCGGCTTCCATCCCTTCAAGTAGAGCGCGGCGGCATCGACCATCTCGGCGGTATCGTGCACCCGGCGGATGCCGTGCTGGCGCATGAACGCGTCGACGACGCGGTCCTCGTCGGCCAGCGCGCCGGTATGGGACCGCGCCGCGGCCTGGCCGGCGGCGGTGCGGCCGGGCTTGAGGGCCATGATCGGAAGATCGCGCGCGTTGGCGACGCGTGCGGCCTCGGCCAGATGGTGCGGGTCGGGGATGCTTTCGAGATAGAGCAGCAGCAGGCGGATGTCCGGGTCCGCGGCCACCGCGATGGCCAACTCGGAGGCGGTCACGTCGCAATCGTTGCCGGTGGCGTGCGAGTGACGGATGCCGATGCCCTGCGCGCGCAAAAGGCCGTAGGGCACCACGCTCATGGCGCCGCTCTGGCTGACGATGGCCACCGGCCCGTCCTCGGGCGGCACCTCGGTGTACATGGAGGAGAAGCTGGCGACGGCGCCGGTCGCGAAATTGGCCAGGCCCTGCGAGTTCGGGCCGATCAGCCGCAGCCCGCGGCCGCGGGCTCGGGCCGCCATCTCCCGTTCCTGCCGCTTGCCGCCCTCGGTCTCGCCGAAGCCGGAAGCCATCATGATGGCGATCTTCACGCCCGCCGCGGCGCACTCCTCGACCGCGGCGACGGCGGACGCCCCGGGCACGGCAATGATGGCGACGTCGGGCGGCTCCGGCACCGCGGCGAGCGACGCGAAGCACGCCAGACCCTGGATTTCGGCCCGGTTCGGGTTGATCGGGAAGACCCGGCCGCGGAAGCCGAAACGGCGGAGATAATCGACCGGGCGGCCGCCGATCTTGTTGGGGTTGTCCGAGGCGCCGATGATGGCGATCGAGCCGGGGTCGAGGACGAGTCGCAGATCGGTGGTCACCGGCGTCGTTCGCAGTAGGGGATGGTTTGGGCGCCGAACGGCACGAAGCGCGTCATCACGGCGTCGCCGATGCCGACATCGTCCGCCGCATGCGTCATGGCGCGGAAGCCCTCGCCCAGGTCCACCAGCGCGATGCGATAGGGCGCCAGCGCGCGCAGTTCGGGCGACGGCGCGCGGGTGACGGTGGTGATCGCCTGGACGACGCCATGCCCGGCGGAGGTCAGGGTCTTCGGTTCCGCACGGCCGCAGCGCGGGCAGAAATCGCGGGCGAAATACCAGACGGCGTTGCAGGCGGGGCAGCGCTGATACGCCAGGGCGGGCTGCCCCATGGTCCAGTCGGTCATGCCGTCTGCTCCAGCCAAAGGGTGACGTGCGACGAGAGGACGCCGCCGTCGCCATGTAGCAGCGCCAGCGAGGCGTCCCGCACCTGGCGCGGACCGGCGCGGCCGGTCATCTGCAACTGGGTCTCGACCAGGTGCGCCATGGCGCCGGCGACGCCGCAATGGCCGTACGAGAGCAGGCCGCCATGGGTGTTGAGCGGCATGGCGCCGTCGCGGCCGAAATGCCCGGCGGCGGCGAGGCGGCCGGACTCGCCGCGCTGCGCCAGGCCGAGCTCCTCGAGCAATATGGCCAAGGTGATCGTGAAGCTGTCATAGACCGCGGCGTAGCGGACATCGGACAGCGCGACCGTGTCGCCCAGCCCGGCGCGCGACGCGGCCAGGGCGGCACCGAACTGGCTGAAGCTCGGGGCGGCGGAGATGTGCTGATGGGTGTGGGCCTGGCCGGCGCCGCGGATGCGGACCCCGGCCGCGCCGGTCCGCTCGCGGCTGATGACGACCGCGGCGCCGCCATCGGACACCGGGCAGCAATCTAGGATCCGCAACGGCGGTGCGATCGGCCGCGACGCGAGTACGTCTGCGACGGTGATCCGCTCGCGGAACTGGGCGCCCGGATGGGTCGCAGCATTGTCGCGCATCAGCACGGCGAGCGCGGCCAGATCGGCCTGGGTTGTGCCAGTGTCCCGCATGTAGCGCGAGGCGAGCAGGCCGTAATAGGCGGGAATGGTCGGGCCGAGCGGCATCTCGTACCGGGTGTGGCCGACCTGGGCGAGCGTCTGCATGGCCGCGTCGCGCGACTGCCCGGTCATGCGATTCTCGCCGGCCACGACGAGCACGTGGCGCAACAGGCCGGCCTCGACCAGCACGTGCGCTAGCATGACGGTGGCGAAGCCGGTCGCGCCGCCGAGTTGGATGCCGTGCGCGTAGGCGGGCGATAGGCCGAAATGCTCCGCGAACAGGGTCGAGAGCATCAGATGCGGTATGGTGGTGGAATAGCCGGTGATCAGCCCGTCGATCTCGCCGCGCGCCAGGCCTGCATCGTCGAGCGCGGCCGTGGCGGCAGTGCTCATCAGGTCGATCGTGTCGCGGCCGTCGTGGCGGCCGAAAGGCGTCAAGCCGACGCCGGTGATCCAACTCACGCGCGTTCCTCCGGCGCAGGTCTGTGCCTACTCGCGCCATTATGGCCCTCCAGATCGGCCCGGCGTCAAGCGGCATTTCGCGTGTCGCAACAAAAGACGTGCAATGACCTAGACACCCCGCAAACAGACCACTGGTAGGCATCCACACGTTCCGGCGGACGAAACGGCTTGACAAGCCGCGCCAGGGGACGCGACCATGCCGGCAACGAGCCATAACGGCGAAGATCACCCCGGGGGGGAAATCGTTGCGCACTCTCTTCAAAGCCGTCGCGGCGTCATGCTGTCTGGTCCTGGCCGGAGCGGCGGATGCCGTGGCCCAGGACACCGTCAAGGTCGGCTGGCTCTCGTCGCTCACCGGGCCGCTCTCGTCGGCCGCCATCGCCGAGAACCAGGGCGTGGTGTTCGCGGTCGAGGAGATCAACAAGGCGGGCGGCATCCTCGGCAACCCGGTCCAGCTGCTCACGCGCGACACCGCCGGCGATCCAGTCAAAGCCGTCAACCTCGCCCAGCAACTCGTCTTCTCCGACAAGGCCCAGTTCTTGATCGGCCCGGTCAACTCCGGCGAGGCGCTCGCCACGGTGCCGGCCCTGGCGCGCGCCGGCGTGCCCAACATCATCATCGGCTCGCTCGACGAGCTGGTCAGCCCGGCCAAATACCCGCTCGCCTTCCGCACCATCAACACGAATACACAATGGATCTCGGCGGCGAACACCTACGCGCTTGACGTGCTGAAGCGCAAGCGCGTGGCGATCATCGGCGACACGTCCGGCTACGGCACGTCGAGCGCCAAGACCGCGGCGGCGCTGCTGGCGAAGGCGGGCGTCACCCCGGTCTATTCGGTCTTGATCGACGCCAACAAGACCGACCTGACCGACGAGATGACCAAGGCGCGCGACGCCGGGGCCGACGTGGTGATGCCATGGTCGTCCGCGACCGGCCTGTGCGCCCGCATCCTCAACACGCGCGGCGACATGGGCTGGGACGTGCCGGTCGTCGGCCATCCCTCGCTGATGGCGCTGCCGATCAAGGCGCTGCTGAACAAGCCGTCCTATTGGGCGAACACCTTTGCGGCCGGCTATGTCAGCACGACCTATGTGGACGGCAGGCTGCCGCAGCTGACGCAGGCGCTGATGGACGCGATCAAGCCGAAGCTCGGCGGCGATATCAGCTTCACGTTCTGGTGGGTGGCGCTCGGCTACGACTCGATGAAGGTGATCGCGTATGCGGCCACCAAGGCCAACTCGCTCGACCCACAGAAGATCAAGGACGTCCTGGAGCATACGAGCGGCTATCCCGGCGTCTATGGCACCTATAGCTGGAGCCCGACCGAGCGGAACGGGTTCCCCGATAGCGGCATGGCCATGAACGCGGCCGACACCTTCAAGGAAGGTAGCTACCAGGCGGCGCCGCACTAGCCGCCCCGTGCTGGCCGCCCCCATGCTCGCCGTCATCGTATCGGGTCTGGCGGTCGGCGCGGTCTACGCGATCACGGCGCTGATCTACAACCTTATGTATGCCACCTCGAAAGTGCTGAGCGTCACCACCGGGCATATCTGCATGCTGGGAGGGGTGTTCGGCGCGTGGTTCACCACGGTGCTCGGTTGGCCGATCCTGCTCGGGCTGCTCGGCGCGGTGGGGATCGGCATCCTGTTCGGGCTGCTGACGGAGCTGATTGCGGTGCGCCGGCTCCTGGCGCGGTCGGACGAGCATCTCTGGCTGCTGAGCACGCTCGCGCTGGCGACGATGACGCAGCAGGCGGTCGGACTCTGGTGGGGCACGGAGCCGAGGCGCTTCCCGCGCGTCATCCCGCAAGATTTCTCGCATGGGGCGGGCGACCAGAAGTTCTGGCTGCCGATCGGGGTGATGGTGCTGGCCGCCGCTGGGCTGGAGCTGTTCTACCGCCGCACGATGTGGGGCAAGCTGTTCCAGGCGACGTCCGAAGACGCTTTCGCCGCGCGCGCGCGCGGCGTTTCGACCGACCGCGTGCGCATGCTATCGTACGCGATCTCCGGGGCGCTCGGTGGCCTGGGCGGGTTTGCCGCCGGACAGCTCACCTTCGCCTATTTCGCCCTCGGGCTGACCCTCACGCTGAACGGCTTCATCGCCATCGCGGTCGGTGGGCTCGGCAGCACGGTGGGCGCGCTCGTCGGCGGGCTGGCACTGGGGCTGCTCAGCGCATTCGCCACTTACTGGTTCGGCGGCGAATTCCAGCAGACGATCGCGGTCGGGCTGCTGATGCTGATCTTGCTGATCCGGCCGGAGGGGGTGTTCGGCAAGCGCGGAGTGCGGGCAGTATGATGCGGCTCGGGACCGGGCTGGCGACCGCCGCCGCGCTCGCCAGCCTGCCGCTCTGGATCTCGAACCAGTACGAGCTGCATCTGGCGGCACTGCTCGCCGTATACTGGGTGCTGATTGCCGGGCTGAACCTGGTTGTCGGCTATTCCGGCCAGTTGTCGATCGGCCATGTCGGGCTGCTGGCGATCGGCGCCTATATCTACACCATACTGGCCGGCACGTGGGATTGGTCGCCGTTGCTGGCGCTGGCCGCCTCCGGCGCCGCCGGCGGGCTGTGCGGGTTGCTGCTCGGCCTGCCGTCGCTGCGGCTGCCAGGGTTCTACTTCGCCATGGTGACGCTTGCCTTCTCGTTGATCGTCGGCGAGCTCTCGCTGGCGCTGGGCAGCGTGACCGGGGGCGGCACCGGGCTCTCAGTTCCGAGCTTTCCCGCGCCATTCGACACGCCGGGCGGGTTCTATTGGCTGGCCCTCGGCATCGCGGCGATCGTGACGCTGCTGACATGGAATGTGGCACGGGGCCTTTGGGGCCATGCGCTGATCGCCGTGCGCGAAAGCACCGTGGCCGCCTCGGGCGCCGGGATCTCCATCTTCCGCGCCAAGCTGACCGTATTCGTGTTCAGCGGCGTGACCGCGGGCCTGTCCGGCGCGCTGTTCGCGGCGCTGCAGAGCTACATCACGCCGGACACCTTCGCCTTCGACATCGGGCTCTTCTTCTTCGTCTGCATCATCATCGGCGGGCGCGGCAGCATTCTGGGGCCGTTCCTGGGGACGGTCGTGCTGACCCTGCTGCCCGAGGTGGTCGCACCGTTGGCCAAGCTGGGCAACTTCTTCTACGGCGTGCTGCTGCTGATCGTAGTTCTGGTCATTCCGGAAGGCATCGGCCATCTCGTCGGCCTCGCCGCCGCCCGGCTTGCGCGCCGGACCCGGCACGAGAGCCACGTCGTGCAACCGGACCTCGAGCGCCTGCGCGCCGTGCTCGCACGCAACCCATCGTGACCGCGCTCGAGGCGAAATCCGTCACCAAGCAGTTCGGCGGCGTCCTCGCGCTGAGCGGCGTTTCGCTGACGCTGCGGGCGGGCGAGATCCATGGACTGATCGGCCCCAATGGCAGCGGCAAGACGACGTTGCTGAACATGCTGTCTGGCTACTACAACGCCGATGGCGGAACGATCGTCCTCGACGGCGCGCCGATCACCACGACCTCCGTGCAGCATCGGGCGCGGCTGGGCGTCGCGCGGACCTTCCAGAAACCGCGTCTGCTCGGCTCGTTGAGCGTGCTCGACAACGCGATGGTCGGCACGTGGCGCGACGCCCCGGTCAGCTTCCTGGCGACCGCGCTGGCGCTGCCGATGGTCGGCCGGCGCCAGAAGGCGCTGCGCGGGCGCGCCCGCGAGCTGGTGCTGGGCGTCGGCCTGGGGCACGCAATCGATCGCCGGGCCGCGCTGCTCGAGCACGCTGAACAGCGCTTTCTGGAGATCGCGCGGGCGCTGGCCAGCCGACCCCGGTTCCTGCTGCTCGACGAGCCGGCCGGCGGGCTGACCGTGGCGGAGATCGGGCATCTCGAGGCCGTGGTGCGGACCTTGGGCGATGCGGGGATCGGGGTGTTGCTGGTGGAGCACCACACCGATTTCGTGTTCCGGGTCTGCTCGAAGGTCACCACGCTCGACCGCGGCACCATCATCGCCGAGGGCACGCCCGACGTCGTCCGCAACGACGCCGAGGTCAACCGCGTGTATCTCGGCGCATGAGCGGGCCATCGAACCCGCGCCCGCCGCGCACCGCCTTGCTGGAGGTCGAGGACCTGCACGTCGCGTACGGCAAGGCCGAGGTGGTGCACGACGCCTCGTTCAGCGTCGGGCAGGGGGAGTTCGTAGTCATGCTGGGGCGCAACGGCGCCGGCAAGAGCACGATCCTGCACGCGATCTCCGGGCTCATTCCGGCGCGCGGCCGGGTCGTGCTGGCCGGGCAGGACATGAGCCATGAGCCCGCGCGCCGGCGGGTGCAGGCCGGCATCGTGCCGGTGCTCGAGGGCCACCGCGTGTTCACCAGCCTGTCGGTCGAGGACAACCTGCTGATCGGCACCTATGCGAACCATCCGCGCGGCGACCGTTCCAAGCTCGGCCGCATCTATGACCTGTTCCCGGAACTGGTTGAGCGGCGCCATTTGCAAGCATCCCGCCTCAGCGGGGGCCAGCAGCAGATCCTCGCCGTCGGCCAGGGCGTCATCGCCGAGCCCCGGCTACTGATCCTGGACGAGCCCTCGGGTGGGCTGGCGCCCATTGTCGTCGATCGGATCCTGACCGTTGCGAGCGATCTGTGCAGGACGGGCATGGCCGTGCTCCTGGTGGAGCAGCTCGTCGAAAAGGCCTTACGGCACGCCGACTATGGTTACTTGCTGGAAACCGGCCGTATCGTCGGCGAAGGAACACCCGCAACCCTGCACGAGGGCACCATGCTCGAACGCGTTTACCTCGGCGGCCACATCGAGTCGGCCGATCGGTAGATCTGGGGCTCGAGTTGCTGGCGGGCCTCAACGGAGCCGGTAAGCGCGAGGTACCGACGGACGCGCCCATGCCGTTTCGCAAGGAGTGGCGGCGCCTAGTGAGGGAGGAGGGCGGAACGAACCGGCGCCTGTATGAGACGGCGGGGCACCGTCAACTTGTCGTCGATGGAATAGCGGAAGGCGCGATGGGTTGAGTGGCGGCGGGCGAGCGGCGTGATTACGCAGCCCTCGCCACCCCGGTGGCCTCGGCCCATGTGGTAAATGCTTGACGGCGGGCGGTTCGAAACTTGGCGGCGGTATCTTGGTTGCAGCGGCGGGAGAAAACGTTGGCGATCTGATCAGGGGTGGAAAGAAACCGTGGCACCTGCCGCGGCGACTTGAACCGTTTCATGATCCGCGCTCGCCGCCGGGTCGATGGGTGGGAGTTTTCCGCCCGGTTGTTCAGGCCTTTGTGCTGCCGGTGCTCGACGCCGGGCGAAGCCGGCCAAGGTTCCAACGGCGAAGCCGGTGGAAAGCTGGCGGAGGGATGATCTCACGCTTGGCCGCAGCGTAGCTGCGGAGCTTGTCGGTGATCAGCACGCGGGGCGCTCGCCCCTGCTTCTTCAGGAGCTTGCGGAACAAGCGTTGGGCGGCCTTCTTGTCGCGCCGGCTTTGGACGAAGACATCGAGAACAAAGCCCTCCTGGTCGACCGCGCGCCAGAGCCAGTGCTTCTTGCCAGCGATGGTGAGGACGACTTCGTCAAGGGGCCATGTGTCGCCGCGGCGGGGCGCTCGCCGACGCATGCGGTTGGCGAATGCCCGGCCGAATTTCAGGCCCCACTGCCGGACCGTCTCGTAGGTGACCGAAAGGCCGCGAGCCGCCAGCATCTCTTCGACCATGCGCAGCCTTAACGGGAACCGGACATACAGCCAGACCGCATCGCTGATGATCTCGGCCGGGTCGCGACAGCCAGCGTAAAGCGGGTCGCGGGGCGTCGTCATCCGGGACAGATATCTGATCCACCCCGGCTCCGCCAAGCCGGACACCGCTCAACTTGACGGTGCCCCCTGAGCCGTATCGTCACGCCAGGCCGAACCGCGGCAGGATCGTGCCGTCCGGCATCTCGACGTAACACAAGCGGACGGGGTGGCCGATCCAGCTGCCCTCCGGCGCCGGGCCCTCCAGGTTGCTGATCATGACGGGGCCTTCGGCGAGGCGGACCGCGATGACGTTGTAGGGGGCTGGGTAGGCCGGCAGGTACTGGCGGTGGAAGATCACCCAGGACAGGATCGTCCCCTCGCCGGAAACCGGCGCCCAATCCAGCTCCTCCGACCCGCAGGCCACGCAACCCGGTGCCGGCGGGTACTGCAAGGCGCCGCAGCCCCGGCAGCGCTGCAGCCGCATACCGCGGGCGCGGATGCTGTCCCACATGGGCCGATCGTATAGGCCCATGACAGCAGGAGGCGTTTCGGTGATCCCGGTCTCCATGACGTGTCCCTCGTTCAGCGGGCGTAGATCAGCGACACGGCCTTGCCGGCCACATCCGACGTGTAATGCACATGGCGGCAGTCCGGCACCTGGCGTTCGCCGCAGGTGCCACGCAACTGGCGCACGCATTCAATCTGATGCGCCCAGCCCTGCATGTAGGTCTCCGATAAATGGCCGCCGCCGGTGTTGGTCGGCAGACGCTGCCCCGGGCCCAGCCCCTGCTCGCGCAGGAACCGCCCGGCGTCGCCGATCGCGCAGTAGCCGTAGCCCTCCAGCGCCAGGGCGACGTGGACGGAGAAGCTGTCATACACCTGCAGCACGTCCATATCCTTTGGCCCGACGCCGGCCATCTCGTACGACCGCGCCGCCGCTTCCCGCTGCGCAGGCAGGTAGAAGTCGGTGAGCCGCGGCTCCAGGCTGGTGGCGCCGCGGTTGAGGTCGGAGCGCCCTATCCCCTCGATATAGACCGGATTGGCGCAGATGCTCTTGGCACGGTCCGCCTCGGCCAAGATCAGCGTCACGCCGCCATCGTTGATCATGCAGTAGTCGAGCAGGTGTAGCGGCTCGCACACGTAGGGTGACGCCATGTAATCATCGACCGTGATGCGCTTGCGCATGATCGCGTTAGGGTTGAGCGACGACCAGCTCCGCTGCGCCACTGCGATCTCACCAAGCTCGGCCTCTTGGAAGCCGCGGGCCTCCTTCCAGGCCTGGAAAGTGAGGGCATAGAGCGCCCCCTGCGAGGTGAGCCCCCAGGGCGCGTGATAGACGTACGATAGAAACGCATCCCCGCCCATCGCCTGTGGCCCGCCATACTGCGTGCCTGCGGTGCGCTGGTCGTTGCCGTAGACCACCGCGACCACGTCGGCGAGGCCGGTCTCGATCGCCATGCAGGCCTGCACGATCGACAGCACCGCGTCAGCCTGGTCGCCCCAGCGTGGGTTGACGCTCAGCACCTCGCCCAACCGTTCATAAGCGGTGGTGGGCCCGGCGATCAGCCCCTGGATGTCCGCGCGCTTCAGGCCTGAATCGGCCAGCGCCGCGTTGAAGGCGCGCAGGCCATAGCCATAGCTGTCGGTCGGCTTCTCCCCGGCGCGCGCCCGGGCCCAGTCGCCCACCCAGTCTGTATGCCCCACACCCACTACGGCGGCAACGCGCCGCAGGCCTGTTTGTGCCATGTCGGTCCTCTCCTAGCTCACGCACCAAACGTCGGACGGGTCGTTGTGGATCATGGGCCTGCGCGCCACGGTCGAGCCCTCAGACCTTGCTGTTCATCACTGGAGCATGCCGCGATCAGTCATGCGGGCAGTGAATATTGTTCGAGGTAAGGCTGGTACTCCGGTTCCACATCGATCTGCAGACTGGCCAGCACGCGGATCACGCCAGCGTAGAAGCCGAACACCACGATCAACTCAACCAGGTCGGTCTCGTTTAGGTGCGCCCGCAGTGCCGCGAACATCGCGTCGGGCAGCACCCACTTCGGACGTCAGGTGGCGGGCGGCATCGAGCACGGCGCGCTCTACCGGCTGCATGGAGCCACCACCCCGCATCAAGGCCCGCACGTCGTCTTCGGTGACACCGAAGTCGAAGCCGATCTTCACGTAGTGCGACCACTCATAGGGCGACCGCGCGGTCCAGCCGACCTGGAGAATCGCAAGTTCCCGCAAGCGCGGGGCCAGCGTGCTGCCATGGCGGATATACTGGCCCATGACGCCGAAGGCGCGGGTCATGCCGGGGCTGTGTACCAACTGGCGATGCAGATTGATGGGGCGTTTCAGCAGATCCTGGTCGGCAGGGACCAGGGCAGCGGCATCAAGGTAGGCAAGGCGTGCCATCGTGGAAGCTTCCTTCTCGTGAGCAGCGCCAAGGTTAAGCGCCCGCCGGCGACGGTGGCCTTGGTGCATCAGCCTGCGCCGCTAACCCGACGTCGTCATCTTCCGTTTTGGCAAGGTGATTTCATCGGTGACGCGATCGAACACCAACTCCACCGCCTCACCCAGCTTTGCCCCCGCGGTGCCGCCAATCAGGTTGCTGACCAGCAGCGGCCCTTCCTCCAGGCGAACCAGGCAGACGTCATAGGGCACATCGTCCGTGAAGCCAGGCCAGTATGCCCGGTGAAATTCGACCCAGGATTCCAGCGTGCCGCGGCCGCTGACGGGTTCCCAGCTCTGGCGGTCGCTGTTGCAGTGCGGGCAGACGGGCGAGGCGGGGAAGTGCCGGTCGCCGCAGGCCTCGCAGCGCTGCACGGCCAGGCGTCCGGCGCGGGCATGGTCCCAGAAGGGCCGGGTCAGCGCGTTAGGGCGGGGCAGGGGCTTGGTGTAAGTGTCCATCGGGCCCTCCTAGCGCCTGGTGTAGATGATGGTGCGGTTGCACGGCGTGGCCTGCACATACTGCACGACCCGGGCATTCGGCACTTGGCGGTCGCCGCAGGTGCCGCGTAGCTGCCGCACTGCTTCCACGTTCAGCGCCCAGCCCTGCATGTACGAGTTGGACAGGTGCCCCCCATCCGTATTGATCGGCAGCTTGCCGCCCAGCCGCAGCGTGCCGCCTTCCACGAAGCGCCCGGCCTCGCCTCGCGGGCAGAAACCCAGACCCTCCAGGCTGAACAGCACCGTCGGGCTGAAATTGTCATAGCACATCAGGGCATCGACATCGCCCTGCGACACTCCGGCCATGCCGTAGGCCTGACGCCCCGCCTCTGCCAGTTCGTCGTGCCAGAAGTCGTAGTCGAAGTTGGAGATCGAAGAGCGGCTGAACGCATCGCGTCCGCCGAAGCCCGAAATTTGGACCGGCGGCTGCTTGGCGTCGCGGGCCCGGTCGGCGGTGGTCAGGATCATGCAGACCGCGCCATCGTTGATCAGGCAGTAATCCAGCAGCCGCAGCGGGGCCACAATCGGCCGCGAGGCCTCGTGGTCTTCAAGGGTGATCGGCTTCTTCATCACCGCCCCCGAGGTCAGCCCGGCGTGGTATCGGAACGCCACCGGCACCTCCGCCAGCTGCCGCGTGGTGGTGCCATACAGCTCCATGTGCCGCCTGAACATCATCGCATGCGCCCCGCCCGGCGAGGTGAAGCCCCAGGGGTCCCAAACCGAGGGCGCCTCATCGCCCCCGTAATTAACCCGGCGCGACCGGCCGATATTCGCATAGAGCAGCGCCACATACTTGGCCTGTCCGGTAGTTAGGGCCTGAGCCAAAACAATCGAGTCGAGATTGTGGGTAGGAATCGGTTTGCGGATCGTATCAGCCTGGCAGGGTAATGGACACTGCCGCCATCAAAGCCCGCTTCGAAGCGCTGCTCCTAGCCGCTATAATTCATGGCTCTCAGGCTGGCCTCGTTTGAGGCATGTGGTTTTCGCGTGATGGTTGTGCGGGCGTGCGGGTTCGTTGTCACGTTGGGAGTGGCATTTTGTTGGCTCGCTACGGC
>JAABUW010003162.1_pt1 | contig 23790 bp, 2 predicted proteins | sample 5560081 | NCBI WGS metagenome assembly JAABUW01 (sample SAMN10711882, study PRJNA513363) | rock metagenome | isolation source: Antarctica rocks | place: Antarctica: Victoria Land, Knobhead sud | reverse complement strand
CTAGGTAATATTTACCTTCGCCGTAATATATAACGCTAGTAGTATATTCGATATAATTATAAACTTCTCGGGTATTTATTCCCGCGCTTTAATATCTTCGCGTTTAAACTATATATACCTTAGACTCTATACTATCTATTAAATCCTATCTAATTTCGGCGCGTTTTAACCGAGTATAACGATATTATTAAAGTAAGAGTTATTTAGGTTAATATATATCTTTTCGTTAATATATTAACTTACGAACGATATTTAAATTAAATCGACGTCGAGTTAAAGGTTAATATTAAGTTTAGTAAGGCCCGGTATAAATAGAATTAATCGTATTTTAACTAATTTATTAAAAAATAGGCCTTCAATAAAATTAATATTTATTTCTATAAACTATCGCTAAATATCCCTTTTAACTATTTATTCGAACTAGGTAGGCTCTTTTATAAGTACTTCTAAAAAAAAGAATATCTTATATATAACGATATAAGAAGGTAGATATAATATTTATTCGCCTAAGATCTAGGTAGACGTATCCGTACGTATATTTATAATTTCGGGAAGAAAATGGATTAATTCTTCTTTTTTAACCTTAATATCGTCGATAATTTTAATATTATTCGAGTTTCCTTTAACTATATTATTATACGTTAATATAATCGTATAGAAGTTCTCTAGTAAATTATAACGGAGATTATTATACTTTTTTTATTCGTTCGCCCGATTCTATCGTAGGACCTCGAGTATATAATTAAGGTTTAATAACGGATTATTTTATAGTGTACTAGTTAACGCGACGAGTATATACCGTTATTCGAAAGATTACTTCTTAAGCTCCTTTAGTAGTATTATTTATCCTATAGTTACCTTTTTAGTATTCGTTAAATTATTAACGAATATTCTACCTACCGGTAGCCCCCGGAAATATTTTAATTTTTTTACCGATCTTACTCTACCTAGATAAACTTCGAAAGAATCTTTTATAATATTATATTATTTACGGACCTATATCGAGAAGATTTAGGTACTCGTATTAATAATTAGTTATTAAAAGCTCTAAATTAGTTTCTCCCTTAATTTATAATTTATTTTATAATTATCCCCTTTTTACTTAACGTTATTTACCCGAATTCATTTTTTGATTTAGATAGAGTCATCTACTATATTATAACCGATAATTTATTTAAGGCTAAAGTTTTAATCTAGTCTAAGGTCCCGGTATTTAATAAATTCGTTACGCTATATTAATATTAGGGTAGGGGTACTCTATAAAGTAATATTTTAATTCCTTATAATTTATTTATCCGTAGCTCTTTCTCGAAGAAGTTTTTATATTTAATCTAGCTCGGAACTCGCTCCTAGAGTTCTTATCCTAAATAATAATATTATTTATCTAAGTAAACTTATAACGTTAGGGTTATACTATATAGCGTATCTTTAAATTATACTCGACTTTACGTAGTAATATAGTATAGGCTACTTCGCTTAGTTTAGATAAAGACTAGTAGATCCTTATACTAGATATTAAATATCGTTTTTCTATCGCGCTATATATACGTCGAATTATTTAAGGTTAATCTACCGCTAAGTATTATTAAATAGCTATATTATAAGGGTCTAATAATAAAAGTTAATTCTATCGAATAGTTTCGAATATTATCGAGTGATAGCGCTACTATTAATTTTACTATATTTTATTTTATTAACTAGGATTCCCTTATCTCCGATATCGTTATATATTTATAATAAGATATAAACCGCTAAAAGTTAATAATAGTAAAATAGACTTTTCGATCTTAGAAATAAAAAGCTCGCCTTAATAAATTCAGATTTATCTAGTTTAGAATTCTTTTACTCTTAATTTCCTAGGTAACTCCTAGTATCTAGGAGGATAAATATATTTCTATTAAAGTCTAGGGATTTTTATATTCGTAAAGAGTCGAGGCGGCGAGTCTTTACTTCCTAGAATTATTACGTAAATAAATTATTATTAACTAGGGTTATAAGGGAGAGCCTATATTATTAATAATATAATCTCTTTATTATTAAACTTATCCCTATCTTTAATAAATATTATAATCGTTACTACTCCTTTTTTATATTTACCCTCCTCTTTATATTCCTCCTTTTTAAAATCTATATTTAAATTTTATTCTTCTTCTTTTTCCTTTTCCTTTTAGTCCTTTAAAACTTAAATCGGGTATTTATAACTACCTTTTCTCTCCTCTTCTAACGAGAGTTAAGATATTCTTTTTAATAAATAAATATCGGTATTTTCCTATTTAAAAGAACCGAGTATCGGAGCCCGAGTATATTAAAGGGTAGGGTAAAGCGTCGCTTTAAGCGGTATAGGGTACTACGGGGAAGAGGTATAATAAGAAAATTACTTTATACGACTTAGCGAGGGGTAGCGTAGGTAAATATAAATTCTCTTCTTTTCCTATATTAATACTTTATTTATCGAGCGAGAATAGTTTAAGATATATTATTACCTACGTATTCCCTCTTATCTCTTTATAGTTTTATTAATTAAGATTAACTTTACCTTTAGCCGGGCGTATTAAGAAAATAAAATAAAGAATTCGATTTTAATAAATTAAAAGTTAGTAAAGGAAAGATAATAATATATTCGATAAGTAATTTACTAGAAAGTCTAACTATAAACTATAGATTCTTATACTTCGGGTGCTTTAATTATAATAAAAGGTATACTCGGAATATTATTTAATAACTACCCACCGGAACTAAATACTTTTTGGTTATATTATATATCTAGCCAAATAATTCTTTACCTAGATTTTCCTTTAAGATTTAACCTAGGGTTAACTATTTTTTAAAATCTTTAAGATTTATAGATATATAAAGTAATTTATTACCTAGGTCGCGCGTTTTTATAAAGATTTCCTATAAAAGAAAATATAACTTAATTATATTATCGTCGCGAGTATAATAAATAATTATATTATTAATCGATCGAGCGTCTAAAGGGAGTAGTAGCGGACGCGATAATACTTTTAATTTAGATAATTCCTTTATAATAAAATTATTTAATAAAAATTCGGGCTTAAGTCTTAAAGGAAATAAAAACCTTTATTTCTTAAACTCCGATACCTTTAAGGCTCTATCCGCTTTATATTTCTAAAAAGTAACTTTCGCTTTATAATTATCTTAAATCTTTTTTTTATTATATATAACTAGTAGCCTACGTAAAAAGCCGAAATATTAACGAATATTTTAATAACTACCTAACTTTAGATATCCGAGATAATTAATCTATAAAGACGTTATATAACTTTTACGGTTATATAAGATTAAATTATAGAAGTCTATAAAATATTTAATAATCTCGGGCGTCCTCTTTAATAAACTCGTATTACTATTTATCGGTATAAAGAGCCTTTTTTATATTAACGTTATTTATCGTCCCTAGACTCCGATTATAATTATAGTTTACGTCGAAAAGCGTATTTATAACGGGATTAATAAAGATAAAATAAATTAAACGGAGTATAAAAGGAATCTAGTATTAAAACGACGTAAGATATATTGTAATAAATAACCCTATAGAAGCGGTACGGAATAGTAGGTATAATAGATTAAAATATTTATTTATCCCCCGGCGTAAGGGCGCGTAGAGATACACTTAACGCCAAAAATTATTTCGAACGATTTCGAGCGGATTTCGAATACTATAAAAATAATATCGTCCTCGCTAGCGTTAGGTCGATAATTATATTAAACTAATAATATAAAGAGGGCTCTTTATATACCGTTTATATTAATTAATAAATCTCGTTATCGGATTTAATACTTATCTATTATACTCTATTATTTATAAATTATCGATCTAGTAAATATAATTATTTCTTCGGAGTAGGTAGGATTTATATACCTAATATTATATATTTACCGAGATATTAGGTTAATAACCGAGTTTTTATTTACTAAAGGGCGTTAATATACTTTCGAGCGATTTCGAATATTATCGAATAAGGGTAGGCCTTCTTATAGTTAAGATTATATATAATAAAAGTATATTTTATTTATTTCTAATAGAAGTAATTATTTTCGAGCGATTTCGAATAATATCGAATAAGGGTAGGCCTTTTTACGGTTAAAATTATATATAATAAAAGTATATTTTATTTATTTTTAGTAGAAAGAATTATTTTATCGTCGTTCCCTTTAAGAATTTAATCTACCGATAAATTTAATATTACTCGTTAAAGCTAGGTATAGATATATATATCTTATATCGTTTAAATAGTAATAGTAGCCTCTTTCTTTACCTACTTTTTCTTTTTAGACGTTTACGCCTTTTATAATAACGTATCTTTTTCTTTTTAATATTTAACCGTACCCTCCCGCCCCTTTTTACACTTTTATTATAAATTAAATATTATTTTATCGATCTTAATATCCGTATATTAAATATACGCGGTCGTATTATTTAAAGACCTAATACGATAGATCCGTTTTTTAACCTACTCCTAGGTCTCGTCTAGCTAGTTTATATCCATTAATATTAATTATTTCGTACGGGTTATAATATATCTCTTCGCGAATAACTAATATAAATAAATAAGGATATCGATTTTTATAAGGACCTCCTCGTTATCCTAGAAAGCGCGGATATAGCTTTAATACTCCTCGATAGTATAACCTAAATAGAGAAATTTAACGATAAGATTACGACCGGACGCTTTAAGCTTATCTTTAAATTATTATTTAATAATTAATAAAGCCCTAAATATAAAATAATAATAAGATTTATATTTAAAAAAGTTAAAAGGGGTAATATATACCTTCGCCGTTATATATACTACTAGGGGTAGGTTCGATATAATAATAAGTTTCTCGGGTACCTATTCCTGTACTTTAATATTATTACGTTTAAATTATATATACCCTAGGCCCTATATTATCTACTAAATCCGATCTAATTTAGGGGCGTATTAACCGAGTATATCGATATTTTTATAATAGGGGTTATTTATTTTAATACCTACGCGTTCGATAATATACTATTTATTAAACGACGTTTAAGTTAAATCGACGTTATATTTAAAATCGGTAATAAGTTTAGTAAGGCCCGGTATAAATAAGATTAATCGCGTTTTAATTAATTTACTAAAAAATAGGCCCTTTATAGATTTACCGCCCGTTTCCGTAAATTATCGCTAAATATCCTTTTTAACTATTTATTCGACCTAGATAAATTCTTATTTAAGTACTATAGGGAAAGGGAATATCTCGTATATAACGATATAAAGAGGTAGATATAGTATTCGTTCGCCCCCGACCTAAATAAACGTATTTATACGTATAATTATAATATCTAGAAGAAGATTAATTAATTTTTCTCTTCTTTACGTAAAGTTTTTTATAATTTTAATACTCTTTAATTTTCTTTTAGCTATATTATTATATATTAAGGTTATAGTATAGAATTTCTCTAGTAAATTATAGCGGAGATTATTATATTATTTTTATTTATCCGCCCGGCCTATTAATAGGACCTCGAGTACGTTATTAAGGTCTAAAGGCGACTTATTCTATAATATTCTAAATAACGCGACGAGTATATACCGTTATTCGAAAGATTATTTCTTAAACTTCTTTAGTAGTATTATTTATCCGGTAGTTACCTTTTTTATATTAATAAATTCGTCGACGAATAATCTCTCTACTATTAGCCCCTAGATTTATTTTATATATCTTACTAGTTTTATTCTACCTTCGGGTACTTCTTAATAATATTCCGATATATTAAAGGGCTCGCGGACCTATTTTTAGAAACTTTTAATACTCGCGATAATTATATATTATTATAATTACTAAATTAGTTTCCCCTTTAACTTATAACCTATATAATGAATATTCCTTTTATATCTAATACTATCTACCTAGATCTAGCGTTCGATTTTAATAGAAATATTTATTATAAAATAACCGATAACCTATTCGAGGCCTAATCTTCGAAATAAAGTTAGGTCTTAGTATTTCCGAAACTCGCTCCGCTATATTAATATTAAGGTCGGCGGAGCGATAATAATATTTAGGCTATATTATATATAGAATCTATAAGTTATACTCGCCCTTATATACTAGTATAGTATAGGTTAATTAATTTAGTCTAGATAAACACCGAGAGAACCCTTTACTAGGTATCGAGGGTCGTTCTTTTCTCGCGAGGTATATATATCGCGTTAATTTAGGTTAATCCAGCGCTATATTATAACCTATAGCTATACGTGACTATAAGGGTTTAGCGACGAAAATTAGTTCTATTAAACGACTTCGAATATTATCGAGCGAGGACGTTATTACTAACTTTATCGTACTTTATCTTATTAGCTAGGATTCTTTTATCTCCGATATCGTTATATATCTTTAATAAGATAAAAGCCGTTAAAAATTAGTAGTAGTAGGGGTCTAATTTCATTCCTAGAAACGGAAAGCTCGGCGTAATGAATTTAAATTTATTCTATTTAGGATCCTTTCGCTTTTTAATATATAGAGTAGCTTCGGGTATTATAAAGAATATATATATATCGAATAAAGTCTATTCGTTTAGGTATTTATAAAGTATTATATTAATAAGTATTTACTTCCTAGAATTATTATATTAATAAGTTATTATTAATTAAAGTTATAAGGGAGAGTTTATATATTTATTAATTTAACCTCTTTACCGTAAATATTATCGTTAATAATATCGTAAATAGTAAGCCTAGTATCTAATTCCGTATCCTTATAATCTTTATCGAATTCGTTATCTTCCTCTTCTTCCTCTTCTTCCTTATTTATACTTAATTTTTAATCCTCTTTATCTTCGCTTTTTTCTGAATCGTTATCTAAAAATAGGACTAGCTACTTTTCGCCGTTTATTTTCTCCTCTTTTAATAAGAATTAGGATATATATTTTAATAATTAGGTATCGGTATTATTATATATAAATCTCTTAAATAGCGTAGTCTTAATATATTTAACGGGAGGGGTAAAAGGAAATATCGCTTTAGGCGGTATAAAGTACTTCGGGGAAGAAGTAATATAAGGTATCGCTTTATATTATTTAACGGGCGATAGCGTAAATAAATATTAATCCTTTTCTACTCCTTTATTAATATAATTTTCTTACTATTAAAGTTATCTTAATTATTATTTTATAAATCGCGAGGCTTTATAAATATAGATATCGCCGGCGCTAGGTAAATAATTATATTAAACTAGTTATATAAATAGGGCTCTTAATAATCCGCTTATATTAAATAATAATACTCGTTATCGAGTTTAATACCTCTATATTACGATCTACTATTTATTAATTATTAACCTAATAATTACGACTCTTTACTCGGTATAGGTAGAATCTATATATAGTTCGTAAATCGGAAGATTATTTTAAGACTAGCGAGGTTATTATTTTTTATAAGTTTATCGACCTTAGCCCTATAAAGCCCCTAAAAATTTCGAATACTTTCGAATATTATTAAGCGCTTTTTAATAAATTCTCTAGGTTAGAAATTTCCTATAGTTTTAATTATATAATAAAGCGTCCCGCTATTTAATCTTATTTACTCCGTTTGAAATATCTATATAAGTTTATAAAACTTATAGTTATATTACTAAAACTAACCGCGGTTTCTTAATATATATATATTTATACCGAAAGTATTACGGTAATTTCGTAATACCTAAAGAACCCTCCCGGGTAAGACTTTATATAGTTATTAAGATTATTAAAGAGGTTAAAAAGTAGTTATAACGAATAATAAAAAAACTAGATTTAAATATAATTACGGCGGTAAATACTAGCGATTAAAGTATCGAGTATACTATTAGAATAAATAGAGGACTAAACGATAAAGATATATAAGGATATAAGGATCCTAGCCTTAATCCCTTTAGTTATTTAAATCGCGTTTAACCGAATATCCTTCCGGTAGTTATAAGTATCGAAGAAAAATCCTTTTACGATATTATAAATATTAAAGCCGGTAAACCTTTTACTTATTATCGGTAGGCCGTAAATACTCGTACTACTAGGTATTCGGATTTCTTACTATTTCGTAATAAAACTGATTTTATATTTACGGAATAATTAGCTAGAGTTAAATATATTAAGAGTAAAGTTAACAGTTTCTTTAATAACTACCGACTTCGGCCTTTATAATAGTACGTTACTTTTTAGAACGACGAGACTTAAAGGGAGTTTTTATCTAAAATTATAAACGGTATCCTAAATAATTAATAGGAGGAATAAATAATTACTATCGATACAGGAATTAAATACATTATAATAGTAGAGTATTTTATATATTATCGAGATATTATTAAAATAATCGAGTTTCTCCTCGGTTACCGTTCTTTTATAAAGAATCTATCGTATATACCTATCCGAAGGTACGTTATAAACGAATTAGGTTAAATCGATATCGAGGATATAAACTCCCGCCTTTATACCGAGATATATACTACGAACTAGTAATAATCTATATAGGAATAACTTCCCGAAAATATTATAATAATCCCGGTTCTCCTAGCTAGCGATAAAACTTAATTTACTAATCTTTCCGGCGATTTATTAGCGTAGCCTATTTATTTAACTATTAGAAACCTTAATAATTAAGCGCGAAGATAAAGAAACCGGCCTAATAATATTTTTATTATTTTAATATTAATCCCGAAGGGTATTAATCTTTATATTAAGGTAAAGATATATTATACTATTATAGGTATTATTATAGAGCGTAAATATATAATATCCTAATATACTAGCGTTTATATAATTAACGATTATTCTTTTTTAGCCCTCCGACGGTACGGCCGTTATAGGATACCTATTACCTACGTAGATAGGAGAGTCCGTCGAGGATATCTAATACTCGTTAATATCTCGGCTAATTATAAAGAGTAAATTCTTATTACCGGAGTTAAATCATTATAATAATACCCTATTTACTATATATCACGAGTAGAATTCGGATAATTAGATAGAAAAGGAGGATAGAGGATACGCGATTATTATTAGATATAATAATAATATCGAAAGTAACGTATACCGGAATAGACACTAAAGGAAGATCCTAAATATATTTATACTTTTAATAACTTCGCCTAATACCTTCCCTATATTAATATTTACTAATATATAATAATTAATATTTTATATAAATTAGTTAAAGGCGTCGCCGGTCGTAATCATCTTCTTAAATAAATAACTAAGATTATAAAGGCCGCGGTAAAATCGAGTCGGAAAAAGCCTAAAAATCGGGGCGTAAAAGGTATTCTTAAGATACCCGTAACTATTTAACTAAATTAATTATTTCGTTATATACCCTTATTTATAAACTTAAAGTATTTTAATTATTATAATAACGTTAAGTAATAGACGGGGAAAGAATAGAAAAGTATACTTCGTTAATTAATCCCGGTAATTATACTACTCCTAATAACTAAAGAGAGTAATATTTTATATACTACGCGCGGGATCGTAAACTTTATAACTTTAATATAATATAATTCCTATACCAGTAAAACTCTAAAGTATATAAAATACTACTTTATTTAATTAAATAAAAGTAAAGAGGCCTTCCGTAGGTTTAAATCTTTAAGAGATTTCGATTTTCCTAAATAATACTCTATAATATATTACGCGGATTATATCCGCTAATTTAAACCTACTCTAGGGTATTTAACGGATATTAATAAAACTAATTATATTAATCTAATAAAAGATATCTTTAGACGGACGAATAAACGACGAGGATTCGAGAAGTAAATTATCCTAACTAATATTCGATATTTAAACCTTACGGTAATACTAGATATTAAAAGATATTAAACCGGTAGGCCTTTTTCGGATTTAGAATATTTTATAAGGAGTATCCGAAATATAGTTTTAAAAATAAAGAACCTAAAAGAACTCTAATAATTATTAGATAAAGTCGAGGAACGGGGTATTCGAAGGCTCCGGTTAAATATTAATTATTAGATATATACTTCTACCGTAGCTCGTCGATATAGAATCCCGGATCTTTATATTACTTTAATCGATTTTATTAAATACGAATACTCGGATTAAATATTTATTATTATTAACTAAAACGTTAGTATAACTATAAATAAAGATCTAAGATAAACGGCTTTTTATTCTATAAAAATATATAACTCCCTAACGTTATAAAAAAGAACGAGTAACGTTATTAATCCTGATCGTGTTATAAAAGATTATACTCGCTATACCCCGAATTAATAGGGCTAGGGTAAATAACGAAATAATTATATTTAGGTATAGGAATACGAGGCGGGAAGTAATAATCGAAATAACGTATTATACCCGTAGGATAAGAGGTTAATAAATAAGTTATTTATGATTTTAATAATAATAAATCTTAGTCGAGAAGATATAAAGGGTCGATACCTCTTATATATTAATATTATAATTTAAACCCTTAAATTCAGATCCGGTGGACGTATAGATCCTATTTATAGTATAGTAGAGGTAGAGGAGTATTATCGATTAGACCTTAATTTTAAATATAGTTATATAAACCGACGAATCTATAACCCTTTAAATATTATATATACGGTATATATAATCCCTCGAGGCTTAATAGATAGACTAACCTACTATATTAATAACTATATCGACTAGGATTAATTTAATACGTTATACGATAAAAATTTCTTAATAATAAAGTCTCGGGCGGCCTAATATATAACTAGGCGCTTTAAAGGCGGAAAAGTATAATAATAATAATAACCTAAAAGGCTTTAATATATTATTAAGCGATTTAGAACGATTTATTACTATTTATTATAATAAACCTATAGACTCTTATATCTCGTCTATTTTAATCCGTACTAGTACTTTCTATTTCTTCCTCTAGTAGATACGCTTAAGAATCTATATTTTATTTACCGTAAATAGCGGTCGCTAAAAGAGGATTCCGAAAACTAATATTATAAGGAATTAACTAAAAATAATTATTTTCTTATTAGGTTTATCTTCGAGTTATTTCTCGATCTAGTCTCGTACGGTAGTAAGTTCGGTCGATATTATAAGCTTATTATCGAAGGCGATTTATTTTATATTAATTTTCTTAGCTTTTCTTTTATTACTAGCCGAATTATTAAATATCTAGTTATCGTAGTTAAATACTAATTATTTTAAATTATCGTAAGATTTAGCGTTATCGAAGACCGTATTATATTTTAGATATATAGTCTTATACTAGCCCTTTATAGTCGCGTCGTTATTTAAAATTAAGAATCCCGTACGAAGAATAAAATAATCGGCCCCCCTTAAATACTATTATTATCTCGAATAGGTTTAACGTTCGAACGATTTCGAATAAATTTAGCGTCTACGGGCGTTCGGCCGTTTATTTAGTTAGATATCTTTAGTGTATAATCCCCCCTATTAATAAATACTATTATTATTAACTAGATTATTTTCTATACTTCTACTATAATTCTAATTTATAAAGAATATAATATCCTAGCCGTTATTACTATAAATCTAAAGATTATAATATTACCTAGCCGACCTTTCGTCGGACTAATTATAAATATAGTTTAATCGAGCGAATACTATATAGTTCTTAGAGCGCCTAAAGGAAGTAATATAACGAGAGTTTATTATAAAATCATAATCGGTCGATCTTATATATATAGGTCTCGTTATCGACTAAAAACTTTATAGAAGAATTTACGCGGCCCTAGATTCACAGATTAAAATATACGATATTATACGCGATAAAATTAATAATATTACTATAAAATAAAGTCTACGACCCGCGTTTTATAAGATATATATATAATTCCCGGAGGTTTTCGAAGACGTAAACTACGCGTAGAGGGAGGAGTATTTAATATATTTAACCTAAAAGTATAATAATAATAGAAAAAGACGGAAGATTTTAACCGAAGAATTATTAATAATAATACCTTTTAGAGAGTAAACTAAGCGGTAATATAATACTCTATTAATATCTACCTTTAATAACGTTATAATTTATATTCGGAGAAAAGATAATAATATAATAATAATATACCGGCCGTAGGATTTAATACTACTTTTAAATAAGAGTTCTTTAGATATCGAGATCGATAATATTTAATTCGAACGGTTTCTTATTATATTAATAGAGGATATATAATTCGATAAGGCTATAAAGAGAATCTTCTATAAACCGGGTAAGGGGAAGGTGTTTAAAATCGTAAATAAATAGTTATAAAGGGATATATTAATCGAAATATATTTAAGTAAATAAATACGACTAGGGTTTAATATATACCCGGTATACCGTAGCCTTAAAGATAATATAAATATATTATTTATTTTAAAGAATAATAGGAAACTATACTAAAGAAGAGAAAATAAACGGGATAATATAAAGTTAAAGGTAATACCTATCTAGTAAAACCGGGCTAAGAAGTAATAGAATTAATATAATACTATATACGCTTATAAAGATAATTCGTAAGAAATTATAACTTATTAAAATCTACGGAAACGGAAGAGATCGAGTATATATTAATTTTACTTTTTTATTTATCGGCTCCGAAGAGTCGAGAACTATTATCTTTAATATTTAATAAACGATCTTCTCTCCTACCGGCTCCTCGATTACCTTTTATTATAATAAATTATTCGATCTTCCTTAAAATCGGCCTAGGTTCTAGGATATTTATAAACCCGGAGTTATATCCCGAGTCGTAGCTTTAAAGTAGATATATTAAGGGTCGCCGTTAATTTAAAATAACCTAATTCGTTATTAATATTCCTCGGCTTTTATAAGTTTAAATTATTATATTAAATATTCGACCTTTTAGGTAGCCTCGGCGGCGTTAATACGATATTCCCTAATTATATTACTATAGACTACGGAGTCCTTAACTCCGCGCGTAATATCTACGTATAGGTTAGCCTTTAATATATCGTCGATAATAATAACTATATCTATATTAAGATACTACCCGGCGTAGGTCTTATAGCGGTCGATTAATAACTATAAGCGCGTATAAAAATCGAGTCGTAAAGTATCGTCGGGTAATTAATAATAAAGAAGAAGGAGCGATTAGCTAAAGAACTATTACCGCCTCTCTATTTATTATTTATTCGGGTATTTATCTTTAAAAAAGGGGGTACTAGTCTAATAAAGACTATAATAGATTATTTATTATAATAAATCTTACTACTTTTATTACTTAAGGGTATAAAAGAACCCCTTTATCTCTACCTCGCCTAGAAATTAAAGTTTTATATACTTTATAAAGAAGAGCTACCTAAAATCATAAAGATTTCGATAAAGATTATATAATTATAGAAAAAATCTCGTAGATTCTAACTATTTTTAATAGGATCGAGCGAATTTACGCGAAAAGTATATACTTTTAATAATACTAACTAATTTAGGTATAAAATAACGGGATCGAACGAAAATAAACGATTTCGAATAAGGAAGATATTAAAATAACGCGTATATATCTCTAAATTAATAAATATTAGCCCTTAAATTAAAAAACGTATATATACTCTTAAATAAAGTTATTAGTCTATATTTCCCGGTCTCCTCTTTTATATTCATATATTATAGTACCTAATTAACTACGATTTTATTTATTTCCTTTAAGATTAAAAAGACCCCTTCGCGTATTATATATAATATATATTAATACTTCCTTTTAATTATTCTATTAAAACTAGAGTATCTAGTTTATAATACTATAAGGAGCCGCCGTTATTAATATTAAAATACCTAAGTTTAAGACTAAAGCTAGGTTTATGAATCCCTCTAATATAATATTAAATCGTATATATATTATTACTCCTTTATATACTTAATAAGAGACTTATTAATATTATTAATAAATAACTAAACCTAAGAAACCGGCTAATAATAATAAATTCTTTATTTAATTATTATTAAAGACCGGCTATAGATTACTCTCGTTAATAAATCTTAACGAGATATTAGAAGACGAGTTATCGCTCTTTAAAAATATTAATAAACGCCGCCGAGAGCCGTTCGAAGAAGAATACGGTTATGGATATTTAATTATCGAGGGAGTAGGATATTATAAAGAAGAATAAAAAGAAGAATAAAAAAAAAAGAAAATAAAGAAGACGTTAAAGATAAAAGAATATAAATTAAACGAGTTCGCTACGGGGTAAACCTAATTATAACGTAATAAATAAAATAATTAATAATAAATAGCGCCGGGATACTATTAAACCCTATTACTTCTTAAACCCTCGTCCGTATAATTACGTTATCGGACGCGTCTCGGTATACGTAAAGTCCTTTACCTCTTCTTCCTTAAATAGACGTTATCGCTAGTATCTATTAATTACGGATTTTAATAATAATACTAGAGACTATTTAATATATAAGAAATTACCTACCCTATTATAAGGTAATCTTTATTAATATTAATATAATAACTCCTTAACTAGGTATTAAGAGGTTATACGAAAAACGGTCTACTATATATAAACTATAGTCTTAATGGGTAGTAGTAATCGTTACGCGACTTTTTAACCCGAAAAAATTCCTAGCTAGGTTAATAATATAATAACGGAGGTATAAATATATTATAAAATCTTGGTCCAAAAGGGTTCGATTATATATAAAGATATTAACATTTAACCTAAAGACTTTAAAGCGCGAAAAGTATATAATCTTTTCTATTTCTATTTTCGTTCTTTACGCTTAAATATTACTAATCCGCTAGTTACTTAATTACGTCGGTTAATTCCGGAGCTATATAATAACGAAGGTTAGAATCGTTATTATATACAAATATAAATTTTATACGGTAGTACTATTATAGGTCTTAATTATTAAATTTCTTTTATATAATACTTTCCTATTAAAGGATTATCGCGATATAAAGGTATATTAATAACTTAATTACCGGCTTAATCGATTAAATAATTATATAATTATTTAGGATCCTTAAACCCGAGGGCGTAAAAAATTCTTTATTAATATAATTATATACGCGATTATTAAGGTCTTCTTTCGGGATACTTTGGAATACACGTCTAATTATAGATAGTAGTGGAGGTTGAATAATTGATTATTATCTATAGTATTGTTGTTATTATATACTTAGTACGTAAGGCTAGCTTACTAAGTAACGCTAAGCCTAACTAAGTTAGACTATAGTAGAGATTCTACCCAGATTCTAACACTCCTATTTAGAAGCGACGACGTTATATATTAATAATAGTACTAGTCTATTAGATAACACCCTTCATAACTAGTCCTAGTATAACCGGTAAATAGGCGAACTTGTTAGGGCCCACCGGCTTCGTTATATAATCAATAACTATAACCGACGTGTTAATATAAATGATTTCTAATTTATACGTTTCCGACACTAATTACCTCATAAAATAATAGTAGTTCCGAATATACTTGGTACGCGAGTGGTTCACCGGGTTTAACGCTATCTTAATAGCTAACTAGTTATTAATATTAAGGCGAATAAAGTTAAGGTTACCGTTATTATATCCTAGCTCCTTAAGGAGTAGGCTAAGGAATAATAACTCTTTAATAGTATTAACTTAAGCTATATACTCAGCTTCAACTATCGATAGGGTATATAAGGTTTATTATTTAAATAACTAAATAATAGGTCTATTCCACAGCTATGATATATAACCTAATATAGTACGACTAGTGTCTTTATAGTCGGCCTATGAGTTATTAGTCCAAAGCACTAATTTACTCTTAGGGTTAAGACTAGCGTTATGGATATTCGGCCCATAGCGTAATCCTAGGCTTATAGTACTAGCCAAATACTTACAAATTCGCTTCACAGTATTAAAATAAATACTAGTAGGGTTTATAGTATAACGACCGTATTTACTAACGGTAAATACTAGATCGGGCCTAGTTATAGTCATTAACCATTATAGTACTCCCACTAAGGATCTATATACTTTAGTCTCTTCCTTATCGGCTTTATAACCGTCGGGAGCCTTCTATATATCGTTACCCTAGTTTATAAAGGTTACCGTCGGGTGGTATTTAAATATATTAATTTACTCGAGTAATTACCTAGTAAAGCTAGCCTAGTTAATATAAATAGTACGATTAGGATGATCGCGAATGACCTTTATACCTAAATACTATAAGATTTCACCTAAATACTTTATTCTGAAGCGTTTATCCAGCTATTACTTCAATAAGCTAGTACCGGATTTAGTAGGTATAAGAATGAGAATGTTGTCGACATAAATAACCACTATTATTCCATTCTTATAAACAAATACTAAATAGTCTTTATCGAGACGCTTATATCCATTTACCTAGAAGAAAGTACGAAGAGTATTATATTATTCGCGGGGTAATTACTTAAGGTCATATAAAGTACGCCTTAATAGGTAGGTAATATTGCGATCCCCATTAGTATATTTATACAGTTATTCGATATAGACCTCCTCTTATAGTAGTGTTTCCAAGAATACTGAAACCACGTCTAAATACTTTATTTCCTAGTCGTATTTTACCCCTAATACTAGTAGTATCCGCTAGCTTAAAGACTTTACTACTAATAAGAAGATTTTATAGTAATTAAGACTCTCGATTTACCTAAATCCCTTAGTAACCTAACGGGCCTTATACCGATTAGGTACTCCTATTAAATCTAGTTTAATTACTAGTACCCACCTTCCTAGTAGTGCTTTCTTACTAGGTAGTACCGGAACGAGATCCCAAACCCTACTACTTATAAGGTTATTTAACTCTTCGGTAAATACCGTATATTATTTCTCCTTATCGGGTCTATTTAGTGCTTCTTATATAGTTAACGGGACGATAGGAATATTATCTAGCTTAACTTTACTAGCTCTTAGTATAAATCCGCGCTTAGTATATTACTTAATATTATAGAGTTCGCGATAGTTAACCCTATCCCGGTTCCTACTAACTCTTGGCTACGGAACTAATTCTTTAGAATCATCGTCTAATATTTTTACTTTAGGAATTAGCTGTATTTTAGCTTCTTAGAAAGGTACTTCAGCCTCGTTAGGTACCGGTATAATTATAAAGCTATTAATAGTAGTCTTACCGGTAAGGTTATTCTCGCTTATAAACTACACTAAAATTAAATTATTATTAACGGTATCCTTAGAAAAGAAATCTTAAATATTATTATACGTCTCACCCCTTAATTCTTTATTAATAATAATATCGTTAAATCTTACCTATAAGGCGCGAAAGACTTGCCTCTTTTTAGGGTCCTATAGACGGTATTAATTTGATCCTTTATAGCTAAGGAATTTATACTTCCTACTTTTATTATCTAGCTTCCTAAATACCGGATCCGTATTATATATATAAGTAACGCAGCCGAAAGTATATATATAATCGAGTCGGGGTTTGAATCTATATTAGGCCTTAAATGGGGTTATTCTATTAAATACCTTAATAGGAGAGCGGTTTTTATAATAAACTATAAAATTTAGGGCTTCGCCCTATATGAATTAAAGTAATCCGGTATCATTTAGAACGCTTCTCACTCTCCCGAATAAAATACGAAAAATACGTTTAGTAACCGGGTTTTAACTTGGATTATAAGGAGTGGATAACTCCTATTAAATCCCGCGTTCTTTTAGGAAATTCTGAACCTTATAACTAGTATAGATAATTTTATTATCGGTATTTAGTCGCTTCACCGGATAACCTTAAATTAATATTTAGTTTAGATAATTCTTAGTAGTAACTAGTATATCGGATTTTCTCTTTAGTATCGTTATAAATATTATATCGGTAGCGTTATCTATAAAGGACTTAGTATAGGAGTATCCCTTAAGAGTTTATTTAATTAGTCCTCCCCCTGCGAGATTAGAGTATATAAATATACCCTTTACTATTTCCCGCTTATTAGGGTTCTGGCGACGAGGTTAACGAGACGGTTCCTTAGTCTATTTCCCTATCATATATGGTTTATATAGCTTATAATCTAGAATCAACTTTTAAAGACGATTTATTTCGTTAATATTAATTCCCTTACTTATAGTCGCTAGCTTCTTTATATCCTATATGTTTAGGTATACTAGACGCTGGTGCCATTTATCCTAAGAATAATGATTTACCGGGTAATTATATGACGATTTTAAAGTATATAGTGTTTTCGAATACTTTAAATCTAGTAAATAATTAGTACTAATACGCGTTCCTAATAGTACCTTCTCTTTACTAGAATCTATGATATTAAATCTACTATTTACTATGGTAGCAGAATATCCCTTCTGTTCGAGAGTGGCGACTGAGAGTAGGTTATAGTCCATTCCAAGTATATAGTGCATATTAGTGAGGATAATTTGATCTAGTTTACTATCGATAATTATCGGATAGCGTATAGATCCTGTGCCTTTTATACGAAGGTATTGACCATTAATCCTACTAAGGGAATCGTTGTACGGCTTATAGGATATGAACTTGGTTCTATCCTATAATATATGTACGTTAGAGGCGGTATCTATATAGACTGCGTCCTCCTTGACGTTATATACTATATCGGTATTAATGGATTTCTATTTGGCCGTAAATGATTTAATTAGTATAGAATCATCTTTATCCTAATTTTGAACTATAGCCTTATTCGACTTCTTTAGGTTCTCTTTTATGAGGGGTTTTTTACTAGCGGATAGTTTCTAGCCTTTAGGGCGTTATATAGGGTTAAGGAAGTAATACTTATTCTTTTTATAACTAGTATAGTTATAGTAAGTGTACCTATCCTTCTTTTTATCCTTTTTATTATTATTAATAGTAGGAGGTGTAGTAGGAGGCTTCCCTTTACTAGGTTTATCCTATTTACTAAATCTAGCTATAAAAGTATACTGATTTTCTTCCTTATCCCTAATCATCCGATTATATTAACCGATAATAGCGGCTATATCGTTAATATTAGGTTCTTACTTCTCTTTAGTACCCTGAATTATAGTGAATAATAGGGGAGCTAGACTCTCCTTTAAACCCATATAAAAGAAGGTATTAAGTATCCATTTAGGTATTATTAGTCCTATTTTAAATAAGGTTTAGTTTACTACCTTAATTTCTAAGGTATAAACCTCGATAGTAACGTATTTTAAAGAGTCGGTTTTTAAGATTTTAAATATTACTTTATCCCTAGTACCTAGATTACTTTCGTTATATAACTTTATAAATATAGCCTATTAATTAATAATTATCTCGATACCTTCTATATACCTTTATGGGCCTTCTTTAATATAGAATATTATCTTGGTTATTACCTTAGTATTCTTTCTATCCTAGGCTTTAGCCTCTTTTTATTATACTATTAACTCTTTTTTATAGTCCTCCTTTTCCTCTTTAGTAGGGGGTCCTTTTATTTCTAGTTTTATAGGAGTAATAAATCGAAGCTCTTTACTTAATACTATTTAGTCGATATTATCGAGGACGTATTTACCCATTATTTTACGCTTAAACTTAGGCTAATTCTTCGGCCTACTTAGCTTCTTAATCTTAAACTCTAGGTAATCCGTTATAGTTACTAATTACTATTATATAGACTAGATTTAAGGGTAGATCTAGGGGTACTGTTAAGATCGTTATATACGCGATTTAACTACTTCTTTAAACGTGTTTACTAAGGGGCAGCGAATACTGAACCCGGGCTCATAACTCTTTAGAATATATATCTAATTATAGATAGTAGTGGAGGTTGAATAGTTAATTATTATCTATGGTATTGCTGTTACTATATATTTAGTGCGTAAGGCTGGCTTACTAAGCAACGCTAAGCCTAACTAAGTTAGACTATAGTAGAGATTCTGCCCAGATTCTAATAGGATAAACTTCTAAGCCTTAACTCTTTATTTATAATACGCGATCTCTTTACTCCTCTTCGTCTAGCTACGGTCTAGTTTATTATTATTTTAATAATCAGCGGAATAGGAGAATAAGAGAGCGGATAAAAAAGGATAACTAATTTCGAGGGTCCTAAAGTCGAAGGTAAATCGCTAGAATAATACTCGACTATTATAAAATTAATTATAAATATATAGATACCTATAAACGCGTTAAGGAGATATAGGGGTTTATAAGTAATAAAAGAGAGGTATTAACTTTAGAGAAAATCTAAAGGAAAATACTCGCCGGTAATATAATAATAGAAAACGTAGGAGATACTATAATAGGTATTCCTAATCGATAGGATAATAAACTTAACGATCTTCTAAAGTCCGATAAAGAATTTATAATATTAAAATAATAGGCCCCCTCGCTCCCTCGGACCTTATTCTAGTAAATTATAACGAAGGCTTATACTATACCGCCCTCCTCGGACCCTCTACGCGCTAGTAATACCGACGAACCTTTTTCCGACCCTATAAGTACTAGTAATATTAATAACCCTTCCCTAAACTTTATATCCGTTAATAACGATAACGTAAGAAGCGCAGAGTATACTAAAGGCGATAATAGTAAGGTTTAAGAGAGAATAATAACGAGGAGAGATTAAGAGCTATTTAATAATACGGTAAATAAATCTATAGGCGTCTAGGTAGCACTATTTCGGCTATTCATAGTATTACTTAATTAATAGTATTTAGCCTTTATAGATTAATTATAGTAAAGGTATATTAACTAATTTAATAAATATTATCGAATAAAGTCGAACCACGTATATCTAGTATATTATCGAATAAAGTCGAACGCGATCGAATTATATAATTTTAGGAATATAGTGATTACGCGTTAACTAACCGAATAATTACTCTATCTAATACTAGTATATTATCGAATAATATTAAGCGTATTCGAACTATACAAACTTCATTTCATCCTAGTATTATAATATTTATTAATATAATCCTCTATAGTATATATATCCTCTAGGTCTCCGGGTATATTACTATTAATAATCGAGGCCTTAAGGCGTATAATATACGCCCGAAGCCCTTTAATTATACGCTTCGGGCGTACGTCGAGTCGGTAGATAAATATCGCGCTTAAGGCTCTTAAGGCGCCCGTCGAGCGCCCTAAGCCACGATCGAGCCGCTTTTCGTTTTACCGACGTAATACCAAGTATTACTAAGTATCTATTTATTTAGCGAAAGGATTATATTTTATATTTTACTCTTTAAGTAGTAGTTATTTATCGTTTTTAAATAAATATATAATAATTTTATATTATATTAAGGTAACGAAGAGTTCCCCGTTATTAACTATATTAGTTTTTTAGATAATAATATAATCGCCTTTAAAATTCTTCTTTAGGATTATATAACCGAATTAATAAAAGTTATAATAATAATAACGACGTCTTTTATAAAGATATCCTCTAAAAGTAATAATTCGAGTATTTTAAATATATAATATTCCTCCTCGTTATCGAATATATCGTTATTCTTAACTTTATAGAATATCTCGCGAAAGTTTTTATAAAGTTTTTAGTAGTGAGTTATATTCCCGGCTTCGTTTAATTTATATTTAATATTCTTTTTTACCGTTTATTATAACTCTTTAATTTTTTTAGAAGTTATATTTTTAAATATAAACCCCGCTCTATCCCCGTAGTCCTCGAAGTCTCTACTACTTATTAAGATAATGTCTTCGTTATTATAATTAATAAGATTATTATTATTATAATCCGAGCCTCTTTATTCTTAACTACTTTACGATTTATCGGGTTAAAGGGTATTATTAGTTTATATTATATTAATTTAAAGATCGCTTTCGCCTTATAACTCGTTGTTTTTAATAATTTTATTAATATCTAATTATACGCCTTTAAAGGTGTTATTACTACTTATAATAATATTATTAATAAGAATAGGATTAGTATGTAGGTTAAATCGACCGAGAAAATTTATAATTTATAATAATAAAATACCGAAGCTCGTATTATAAAATTTATAATAATAATTTATAATATTAAAAAGTATATTTCTAGTCTTATTTATTATAGTTATTATAAACCGATTATATTAGTTTCAAAGGAGCGAAGAGTTAGGTTATTATTATAAATTATTAATATCGTAAATTATATATCGTTAATTCTTGTTTTAAACGACGACCTATTCGGTTATAAATAAATAATGGTTATAAATAAATAAAAGCGAATTATATACTTCCTTATAATTCTAATTCCTTTTTTACCGAGCCGAGTAAATTCGGTATTTAATTTTATAATAAAAAAGTCTATTATTTTATTTATTAGGTTTAGGACCTTTACTTTTTTACCGGCCGATATAAATAATATAATAATAATTATATCAAGTTTTATTTTCCCGGTTCCTTATAGTCTCTTTAAGAGTCCGAGGTTATTAAATATATATAATAAGTATTTTAGTATACTTATTCAAGATTTATTTAAATTAATATTTTATTATCCGAGTTTAACCGTAAAATCTATTCCTCAAAGAATATTAACTACGGTCTAGATATATAAATCTTATCCGATAATAAATCGTTATTATTAAAGATTATAGATATAATTTATATCTTTTTTATATACGGGATTCAGTATCTTAATAGCGGTTAATTTAGATTTATATAGGATATCGGATAAAAGAGAAACGACTTTAATTATTATCGACTCCGCGTCGAAATAAAAGTTCTTAAACTCTTCGTATAATATATTTTATAAATTTATTAAATTAAAGATTAACTTTAATTTTAGATTATTTTAGTTATTCTTTCTATATTTTTAGGGGCGGTTAAGTATAAGAATATAATTAAGCGAACTAATATAAAGAAAGGGTCTTAATAGGATAATTATTATATATCTCTTAATAAGAGATTTAATTACGAAGTTATCTTCTATCGAAAAATAATATTCGTAATTCGAGGGTAGGCGGAGGAGGCTTATATAAATATAATTACCCTTTAATATAATTATTAAGGCGCGTAATTAATATTTTTAAAATTAAGAATTCTTAATATCTTTTATCTTATTCTTTTTTTAATAAATAATAAATATACCCTCGGTAGTCTAATACTCGTTATTATTATTATATATTAAATTAAATACTTTAGACGATTTATTATTAATATAATTTAATCTTTTTAAAATTTGTATTTTATATCGGCTAAAACTATTAAATTAATAAATATATAATATATATACTCGCTCGAGATTAAATATAGATAATATTTCGCCGTATAAAATAAAAAATAAATCCGCCTCCGAGATCGAAAAGAAAATAATAAACTGAATTATATTATTCTCTAATTTAATAAATATATCGAGTAGTTAATTTTAGATATATTAAAAGATACCTAAATTATTAATTTCTTATAGGATTTCTTCGGTCTACGCCTTCGCTAAACGGAATAAAAATTAAGTATATATTAATTATTTTATAATATAATAAGTAACTAACTCCGACCTCCTATAACTTAATATAGTAATAGAGGTATATTCATTTAATAAAATTATTTTAAGCGGGCTTATTTATAAAAGCCTTAAGATATATATAAATTAACGGTTCGTTTTAAATATTATTTATAGCGTTTAACCGGAATATTTAAATATAAAATAATAATTCTTCGTAAAAGTAATCGGGAGTAGGTTCTTCTTTATTAATAAAAACCTTAATCTAGATATATACATCTATAAAAGTGCAAGCGACTCTGAGAATCCTGGTTTGCTCGGAGCGCTCAGGCCCGCTCGCGAGCGCCAAAATAGCTCAGAGCTAGGTAAGAATTCTCAGGCCCGCTCAGGCCCGCTCAGGCTCGCTCAGGCTCGCTCAGGATTATTTAGGATTCTCAATACCGGCTTAATATTCTCAGGGCCGCTCAGGGCCGC
>JAABUW010003160.1_pt1 | contig 23798 bp, 41 predicted proteins | sample 5560081 | NCBI WGS metagenome assembly JAABUW01 (sample SAMN10711882, study PRJNA513363) | rock metagenome | isolation source: Antarctica rocks | place: Antarctica: Victoria Land, Knobhead sud | reverse complement strand
ACGCCTAGCGTCCCATCAGCCCCAGAACAGATTCCCAGGCCGGTAACCGCAGTTAACCGCTGCTCGCCTCCGGTTACGGTTAGGTAACCGCGGTTACTTCGGTTAGGGTAACCTAGGTTACCGGTTACCTGCCAACCCTAATCTGAGACATTGACGGCAACCCTGAAACACTACAGGGTGTACCTTCTCGGCGGCGCCAGTGCAGGCGGCAGTGCAAATGACACCAGGGTTGTCTACACGCCTGCGCACCTGGATCCTGAAACCGGAATCTACGTCAAGGAGGTGGTGCTGCCACACGGCACCTTCTGCTCCGACCACATCAACCCACCAAGTGAGCTGCGCGAAATTACCGCTGGCTGATCTGAGCAGCCCGTCAATTATGAGCACGTCTTGAATTTTCTTCAGATGCAAGTGCATTGGCCGCCGCATAATCCAGCTGGGCTAGAACCTAAGCGTCAGTCCCTAATTATGCCTGGGCCCATCACACCAAGTTTGAGCAGCCGTGTGAAGCATGCGGCTCGAGTGTGCGGAGCCTCGATGGACACCTGGCATGAGTCAAATGCTTTTCCGTGGCGCAGTCGACTGGGAGGCGTGCCACGAGTGCTGCGAGCCGGCGCCGGGAGGCCCCTGGCCATCCAAGCAGCTGCATGGCGCCCTCGTCTCCGCCGCGCTGGACGGCGCCCGCGCCCTGGCCGCTTCGCCGCAGGGCGGCGCCCTTCGCACCGTCAGCAACGTCTTCCTGAGGTGTGCATGCTTTTGAGAGCTGCTTTCCTATGATGCATGATCGTTGATCTGTGCAGGCGCCGGGTGTGTAACGCGAAAGGAAGGTCCTTGTTGAAAGAACTTCGACATGCAGCTCATCCTCGTGGGTCCCTGCATGACCTCGCCACTGTCTGCAGCGCAGGGTCGACATCTACATGAATGTGGTGGAAGATGTGGACGGCAACTGCAGCGCAGTCATCAGAATCAACGAGATGGACTGGATCAACAGCGCAAGTGCGGCTTGCTGCTGTATAGGCTGCTAGTGGTTTTGCAGTGGTTTACCCTGCTGCCTGCTATGCGCATTCAATCCTTCGGCGGAATCCATTTCTGATGCATGCTGGCTTAAGCCGCTTGTGCTGTATTGTGCTGTACAATTGATGAGTCGAGTAACTCTGACGTATCAGGACCCCACCTGTCCGCAGGCACCATGATCAACCTGTTCAGCGACGCCGCATGCACAGACGGCATGTGCTCCGACCCGGCGCCGCTCTTCGATGCAACAGACCCCGGCCCGGGTTCGCGGGATGGATCCGCAGCAACGGCATTGGCACAGCCTCTGCTTTCAGAGATTGTTCAGACATTCATGCAGTCCCATGGCAGCATCGACGCCGCCGCTATTGTGTGATAGATGTGCGGGAGATGCTGGAGAGGATGCAAAGAGTGTATAGCAGCCCGGCCAGCTTGTATCACAGAAATTTGCGAGTAGCATAGCTTCAGGGTGTCAACAGCGATATCAGATGACGGAACCTCTGTTTGGCGACTGCGACGCGTCGCCGGGGTGCAAGATCCAGTACGGTACGTCGGTTGTTCTGCTCGAGCAAAAGTGCAACGCTTGCCAGCACTGCGCTGGGAAATAACAACATGACATGCTGCAACCTGGTCTCACGAAACCACTCCTTGTTTCCTAGGTATCTATGACACCAGCCTTTTGAGTCTGAGAGCTCAAATTCAAAAAGAAATACGCGGCCGGATTGCACAGCTTGGCATAAACTCAGTGGCGCCAGTCGCCATGCCCTGTTCATGTGGGTGTCGTTGTGGTCAAGGTCCCACCGAGAACCCACGCAAAGTTGCCACCGGCCTCTTCTGTCGGCCTGGCCTTCTCCCTTGGCCACCTCCCCTGAAAAATCTTGTCCCAGCTGCCCGGCAGGGCGCCTCGTACGCCGTGCTCGGATCCAGACGAAGTCGCCGCCGGCCTTCTCTGTCTGCTTCCGCTGGCGGCAGGGCGGCTTGTGCTTGGCGGCGCGGCCATTTGATTTCTGAAAGGCCGACTGACGTGCGCGGCTCAAATCCAGACGAAGTCGCCGGCGGCGGCCTCCGCTGGCGGCAGGGTTCCTGGGCCAGGCGGCGCGACTGGCTGGCTCTCGTCAGCAGGAGCGTGCGCGTCTCAGACCCAGATGAAGTCTTCGCCGGTGTCTTCTGCCGGCAGGGCTTTGGGGCGGGCGGCGCGGCCGGTGGGCTCCCGGAAGGGCGCGCCCAGGAACTTGGCCAGGCGGCGGGCTCCGCCGCTGCGCACCACTTTGTGGTACAGTGCCGTCTCACCTACAGCACAGAGTCCAATGTTTGGATTCCAGCCGATGAAAGTGGTGCTGCCACCTTCGAGCGAGCATGCCGGCAGGCAAATCCATCTCAGCACTGTCAAATGAGGCGCAAATGTCGACCAGGGCGCGCAGCCTTGCCATTTTAACACCCGAGAGCTGTATTGGAGAAGGCAGGGCGTGCGACAGGTGAGGGGATGCCTCGTGCCGAAGAACAGGATCTGCAATTCGACAATTTTGTGTGCTGGCTAGCGTGCAAAGCATGTCGCACCCGCAGCCTCCAGCTCGGCGCGGCAGGGCACGTGGTCCCGCTGCTGGAGACACATGGTGCAATCAGCGGTGCAAGATACAAAGGACAACTCTTGATATCTCACCAGCTGCTTCCAGCTCGGCGCGGCAGGGCACGTGGTCCAGACGGCGCGCCTCCATGAGCGCCGCCACCTCCGCCGCTGCTTCCTGCAGCGCGGGCGACTGCTGCCCGCAGGCCTGCGCCTCCCTCTGCTGCCGCTGGCGCTGCCGCTGCAGCAGGTGCGCGTCCGCTGGCGGCGCCGCGGCACCGGCCGCCAAAGCGGCTGCCGCACCTGCTGCTGCGCTGATGCCGTCGCCACCGGCAAGGGGGGCGTCCTGGCGGCTGCCGCCGCGGGTGTCCCGCCATGCCAGGTGCAGGTGGTCTGCCATGCGGCGGAAGCCGCCAAAGCGTGCCACCGTGTTGGCCAGGTCCTGCCGCCCTGCAGGGCCACCAATATCTGTCGGTGCCATGCCACTTTCCTTTGCGTAGAGAGAGGTCAAGCCATCAAGTGCGCACTCGACGCCTATGCCTACGGTCTTTGAGCGTTCCACCCGCAGCCTCAGAGGGGGGCTGTCGGCCTCGAGAGGCAGCGCTGATGGAATGCATGGGGCAGTGCAACTGCGTCAGGTTGGCAAGCGGAAGCGAGCTGCTCAGGAATGCCAGGCATAGAGGTACACGAATGTAGGGTATAAGCACCAGCGGCGACGAGCTGCGCCTTGCAGGGCATGCGGTCGGGCGCGAGGCACCGCGCCCCAATGAAGGCGCGCACCTCCTCCTCCACCCCCGGCATCGTGCTCAGCCCCCTGCACAGGGTGCAACCAAGCTGTTCAATCAATCATCCGTCTATCAATCGTCAATCGCTGCAGGTCTGGCAGCCTGCTTTCAGGAGCGCACAGGGCTTCGTGTTGCACCCACAGCAGCATGCAGGGGCGTCGCATCTTTGTGTGGCGTCGCTCCTTGGCATTGCTCTTGTTTGTAGAGGAGCCCAGAATGGGACGGTGGCAGCGCACTTGCAGCTGGCGGCGACGCCCAGGCGGCGGGCGACGACTTGTTGTTGTTGCGACGCAACCAGGAGCAGTGTATGGCAGCGACGCTTCTTTCTATTAACCGAAAGAGATATCTGTGTTTCGCGCACCCGCGGCGGGTGTCGACGCCCAGGCGGCGGGCGACAGCCACAAGGCCGCCGTGCGCCTGGATGGCCTTCACCAGCTGCCAGCCGCGCGCCGCGTACAGCTCTGCCTGCGACGGCATCACCAGCCGCCCGCTGCCGGCATCGCTGGCGGCATCGCTGCCGTCGCCGGCGCCGTCGCCGGCGACACCGGCGGCGTCATCTGCGCCCGCGGTGGCGCTCGCATCAATGCCGCTGCTGCCGGCGGCGGCTGCACGGCCGCCCTCAGCAGCGCCTGAGGGGTCACTTCCGGCGCCGTCGGTGCCGGCGTGCAGCAGCGGGCCCAGCGCCGCGGCCAGGTCGTCCCACTCGTCGAACAGCCCGGCGGCGTGCCGCTGCGTGTGCAGCCTGCGGCAATGACAGTGATGAGGACTCATCATCAGCTACGCAGCTTGGCTCACAGGCAGCACGTACCATGGCCGCCGGAAATAAGGATGGTGTTCGGCCGCGCAGCTTGGCTCACTGGTTCGCTGCCGGTCCTCAAGGGGGCAGCACTAACTGTGGCATGTCGCAGCGGCACTTCCTCATGCCCTGCCCTGAAGGCGGACATGCTGAGCACAACGGCTCTGGGGTTGCCAACAGACGCACCCCATGCGCTTGGCGAAGGTCAGGTAGCCGCCGTGATAGGCGCCAATGGCAATGGCTAGGCTGTTGTGCCCGCTGCCGCGCAGCTCCCGGTTCGTCGGCATGCGGTCCGCGACGCCGTGCGCCGCCATCCACGATCGCAGCTCCTGCGCTACATGCTCCGGGTCCCGCCAGTAGCCCCTGGTGGGACAGTAGTGGCAGCGCTTTCGAGCCAGCATTCAAATCAAGCCGCGCAGGTCAACCTCTGCACATGATCAAAGCGCGGGGAGGAGTCTTGATGTGTCACGCGCCGTGTCCCGTTGACCGAGGTCGAAACACACAACCACTCTTCATTGGATGCTGCAGCAAGCGTGCAGGCAAGTCTGCCGCAGGGTAAGGCACTAGTGCAAGGGTGTGCGGCCCGAAAGGACCCCTTGGAAACACCCACCACTTGCGGGTCCGCTCCAGGGTGTGCTCGGCGTCCCGGTGCCGGCCGCCGCGCGTGTGCGCCCTCGCGGCGCGGGCGGCGGGCGACGCGGCGCCGCGCGCCGCCGCGAGGCTGAAGCGGGGCACCGGCAGCCGCGGCCCGGTGGTGTCCAGCAACGGGCACCGCAGCGACTGCTCCAGGGCGTCCCGCAGCGTCACGCCCTTCACGCACCTGTGCACACGCGGAGTATTAGTATATTCATAGGCTCTCTACTTGCTGGCACGTTTGAAGGCCGGAATCGCCATCGCAGCGACTGCTCCAGGGCGCCCCGCAGCATCACGCCCTTGACATACCTTCACACAAAAATATAGAAGAATTTGGTCTTGCTGGCGCATTCGAGGGCCTGTACTGCCACAGCAGCGAGTGCTCCAGGGCGCCCCGCAGGGTTACGTCCTTGACGCACCTGCAAAGCACATGGGATTGTAATCTTTTGCTTTTGCGAGTGCATTCGAGGGCCTGTACTGCCACAGCAGCGACTGCTCCAGGACTGCCCGCAGGGTTGGCACCTTGACGCACCTGCGACGCACGAGTTGTGGTGCACATCTCGGTATCTGCGTTGTAGCGTTGTTGACCACTGCTGACCACTGCTGATGTGAATTCCTCCTCAATCAAGAGGAATTAAAACTTGAGCCCAGTGTCTCTTGTCTTCATTGTCTATCAATCTCTGTGTTTGTCTAGCAGCTTACGCCGTCACGGACACACACACCTGCATCGCGATACTCAGTTGAGCAGCCCGACGCAGGCCAGCCGCAAATGGCACACGGTGTGTTCCATTTGCGTGCAGCCTGTGTTCTCACTTGAAACGCGACACCATACTAATGCACACCTGGCATCCAGCTCCACGAGGTAGTTGAGCAGCCCGGCGCAGGCGAGCTGCAGGTGGCGCACGGTGTCGCGCAGCGCCGCCGCCTCCCCCGCGCCGCCCGCGTTGCCGTACAGCGGGTCCGCTATCTCGTCGCCGCCCGCGAACGCGTCCAGCGGTGACACCCGCCTGCACGTGGCGACACTGAATATTAGCTTTGGCAAAGCAGAGGATCCAAGGAAATGCGCCGCCCACGTTGCCGTACAGCGGGTTCGCGATCTCGTCGCCGCCCACACACGCGTTGTGCGGCGACGCCCGCTGCGCACCACAGCCACGTTTTCAGAGTCATGCTGACGTTTTCCCGTTTTTTAAACACTGCGTGACCATGGGCGCGGCACAGAGACCTGCCCTCGACAGAGTCCGCAGGGGAAGGAGGGCACGCACCGGCGGGCCTTGGTGAAGGGCCCCAGCTGCCGGATGCGCATGGAGTAGGAGCCGCCGCGGTTTATGGCATCCAGCACCGCCACCTCCCTCATCACCTGCGAAGTTCACGACGTGCACCGTGTTGACGGTGTCTAGGGGAACTCCCCCTACAGTTGGGCCGCCAGCAAAGGCACACCAGGGCCATCGCGCAGAGGGTGCAGCACTGCGCAGCGAAGACTGCGCCTCCTGGCTTGACCATCCGGCGAGCGAGCCAAGGACGCCGGAACTGACCAGCAGGACACCCAGGCAGGTCAACATGCTTGGCACTGCTAGAATTAAGGTGACTAAGCCAAAGAAATCAGAGGAAACCCTGTTTCGAAAGCACCAGACCCTTACAGCGTCAAAGAATGTCCATGACGAGGACGAGGTCGCATTCGAAAATGAATAAATCTAGTTACAACCTGTAAAGGAATCCACCTCCACCGCGTCAAAGGAGTCCATGACTAGGACAAGGTCGCAGCTGACGATGTCGTTGATCTCGTCGAACACGCGCGCCCGCCGCGGCGCCAGCTGCAGGCCCATGCCCTGCGCCACCTGCGCGCAGATTCACACAGATGCTCATCGCTTTTGCATAGCAAGCCAGTGCTGGCGCACTCTTCGCTTGACACTACTGGCACACAGCTGCAGACCCATGCCCTGCGCCACCTGCGCGCAGATCCACACAATCGCTCGAATTTGCTGTGCAGCGTCGCAGTGACGGCGCACGTTACACGTGTGACGCTGCCGGCACAGGGTCCAGCCGGCTGCAGGTGCATGGCTTGTGCTCCAGATTCCACATCGATATTCAAAAGCAGAGAAGCAGAGCCGGCCTGAGCAACGCGGGCGCCGTGCTGGCCATCGAGGGCGCTCGACTTGCCTGATGTCACTTCTCTGAATCCGATTCCAGTCCCCACCTGGGCGACGCGGGCGTCATGCTGGCCGTCGAGGGCGGGCCCCACGCAGGCGGACTTGAATGGCCCACTGAAATCACATGAAAGCATCTGACTCTCAAACTCAAACTTCTTGCCTGGGCGACGCGGGCATCGTGCTGGCCGTCGAGCGCGGGCCCAACAGAGGCCGACTCCACCGCCACCTCCAGCGGCTGGTCGCACGCCTCCAGCATCGAGGCGAAGATGCTCTCTGCCAGCACCGACCTGTCAGACAATAAAGTACAAAGTGTCACTTCCAGCGTTTATGAACATTCGTTCAGTCAAAGGCAGACAGGGCAACAGTCGACCGCACATCGTCACCACCGGGACATGCGAGAGCAGAGGCTTGGCAGCACGCCCAGCAGAGAAGCCGACACCAATTCGCTCAGCAGTTGTGCATTCGGTCGTGGATGGGTGTCCCCTGCATGAGCGTAGTCGCTGAAAACCGCATGAATCGCGCAGGCTCACCGGCACAGGTTGCCCTCGTCGACGAACAGGATGCGGGCACAGCCATCGGTCGACTGCCGCCGCTGCACGCTGCGAGGGTTGGCGCGGTGCACCGGCCGCACGCTGCTCGGCCAGCGCGCGCCGTGCAGCGCGGTCGGCGCATGCAACTTGGCCCCGCCGTACGGGCTCCACTGCTGCTGCTGTTCCCGCTGCTGCCGCTGCTGCTGCTGCTGCTGCTGCTGCTGCTCCTGCTGCTGCGGCAGCGGCGGAGCCTGTTGCAAACAGAGTGGCAGAGTACACCTTCGTCATTGGGCCGCATCATTGGATCACCGGATCATCGATGTCTGGTAGTGGACAGCGGAACACGGCTCCGACACCAATGCCGCGGTGCATTCATGAGCTTCAATCGGGAGCGCTGCGCAGTGCTTGTCGCAGTACCATGCCGCAGCGGACCATAGGGCATCGGAGCAACAGCAAGTGGATTTTGCTGTGCCCGCACCTGCAGCCCGGCCCGCGCAGAGGCCTCCGCCCGGCGCTGGACAAAGCTCCAGCTGCTGGGGCCGTCTGGCCGTCGGCGCGGCGAGTAGCCCAGCGGCACGGGAAAGCCGGTTGACAGGTCGACCTGCGCCGCCCAGTAGGACTCGCTGCTGCGCTGCCGTCGCAGCGCCCGCTGCCACTCCTCCTCGTTGGCGGGTGCCGCCACCGCCGCCGCCTTTGCTTTGGACCGCTTCGCAGGCGGCTTCGGGTTTCTCGGCAGCGGCTGCTCGGCAGTGGTGGACGGCTGCCTTGCCGCATCCACGGGCTGTGGATGGCGCGCGGTCATGGGCTGGTCAGGTACGGCCGACGCTGCGGCCTCGTCCTGGTCAGGGCCTGCTGCCGTCGCCGCGGGTGCCAAGGCGTCGCGCAGCTCCGCTCCACCGGCCGCGACGCACTGTTCGTGCCTGTCCCACGGCAGCTGCACCTGCCGCGGCTGCTCTGGCGGCTGCTGCTCCTGCTGCTCTGATCGCTGAATCGCGGGCGTGTCCTTTGTGGTCTCGGCCCGGCGGCGGCGGTGTGGCTTTCCGGCCCTGCTGCGGCCGAGTTGCAGCTGCGCCCGGTTGCGGCCGGATGCGGGCGGCGGAGCGTCAACTGACGGACTCTTGCCATCACGTCCTCGCGCCGGCGCCACCTCCAGCGTCGAGGTTCGGCTGGCATGTGTCAGCATCGGACGCTGGCGCTCGGTGCCGGATGCTGGACCGCCGCCTCGAGACAGGCTTTTCAAGAGCTGCTGGTGCAGCTGCAGCTGCAGCATGCCGCCTGCAACGGGTCTACACGCTGCTTTGCCGTTTCAGATACGGCCGAAGATATTTCCAGCTCTCAAACTGACGTTGCAACATGTGTGGCGAGGCCGGAGCGGACAAGAATATGACTTGATCACGTCTGCATTTGTGTAAAACAAACGGAGGCGGATTTTGCGCCAAGGAGCATCTCGATCGCGTCCAGATTTTGCTGGGGACAATGGAGACTGCTTGGAGACGTCAAGGGTTCTATTACGTACGGAAGCAGCCCAGCCTCGTGCAGTCGCACCGAGCCACTTCTGGCGCACTTGCGATCACCACAGCGGCGTAGGAATGTGCATGCTGTTAACGCGAGCCTTTGCTGCTGAATCGACCGCCCCTTTGTGCACAGCACGCTGAGGTCGCAGGGTAGCTCACGAGCACTCGGTCTTGGGTCGAGATTTCCAAGGCGCAGGCTCTCGGGTGTCGTCAGCCACCGCCGTTCAGTCTGGAGCTCGATCGTTGCAGCAGTTGACAGCAGCTTGCGTTCTCTGGCTGCACAACAGGGTGTCGCTTCACAGAGGGGTCTCTGAATTCCAGTCGGATTGGCTGCACAGCCCGCAGACCTGGCGCCAGCTGCACGGCGCAGCCGCTGCCAGAGTAATCATACCTGCTTGTGCGGCAGCTATGAGCGCCTTGCGGCTGCAAAGGGCAGGTCAGGCTTCTGAACATCATGAGTGCGCAGAATTCCGCAACATGCATGCACATATTCTGATTGACGAGCACAGGAGAGCTACTTCCGCAGCATCGGCACCATGCATTGCTTTGTGATATGCGCAGGACTCTGTTGACTGGATCCGGATCGGAGGTGCCGGCCGGACGCCATGCCGCGTGACAAGGGGTCTCGGCCGCGGCGCGGTGTTGACACAGGGCATCACTACAGCTTCCTGGGTGGCAGAATCACAGTAGGTGAGACTTTCGGTGCCTCACTGGATCACTGTCAGTCGAGCTGCAGCCATGTATTTCAGTTGCTCATGCACACTTCTGTCTGATGGATGTTGTGACGCAAGTGACGCAAAACCGACCCAGCACTAAGTATCCTGCTGCTCGCAGGGCCCGACTGGAAGGCGTTTCTGGCCTCATGTTTCCTGGTGGCGTCACCAGCAGGTGCGCTGTCGATCCTGCATGCGATCACTGCTGGCCTGCCGCATATCACGCACATCAGGCGTGTTTGATCCACATGCCACGGCCCACACCGGCACCACAAGTGATCCATGCAAACCATGCAGGCGTGTTCATGGGCTTAGTGGCGCCCTGGCTGGGGCGGCACCTGTCGTGGGCTCTGTTTGCGGTGTCCGTCGTGCTGATCGTCATCAGCCTGGGCATGCTGTGCCTGACGGCGTTCACCAACCCCGGCTTCCTGCCGCGGAATCACATGGAGGACGATGAGGAGTACGGGTGAGCGCACTACTATACAATATACACAACCGTCTCAGCAATCTCTTAGATAAATTCATGACCGGTCTGGGACATCTGTTGCAAGGCACGCACATGAGCATCAGCTGCCGCGAGCCCTGTTGCACGCACCAGCCATTTCGCCAACTGAGGGCATGCGGCACCCCTGCCTGCTGTGGCCAGGGTCGCGAAACGGACCGACGGCTGCAGGCAACTACGCATGGCAGCGTTGTGCAAAGCAAGCCTGCTCGAGCTGCGACGCCGTGCCGGAGTCGGTAGCCTGTGCCAGCTCCAGATCTGCCGTGTTTGTGCCCGCAGGCGGCGGAACCCAACAAAGGAGTTCCAGGTGAACGGCTTCACGGTGACGACCAAGTGGTGCACCACGTGCAACCACTACCGGCCGCCGCGGTGCAGCCACTGCGCCGTGTGCGACAACTGCGTCGACAAATTCGACCACCACTGCCCCTGGGTCGGCACCTGCATTGGCCGGGTGCGCTTGCAGATGCAGAAGCAGTAGACACGACAAACGTGATGGCTCTTCATCAGCTTGGTCTATGCATGTGCCGCCCAGTGCTGGTGCTGCAGACTGTCACAAGGCTGCGATGCCGAGGCATTCTCCTGCAGCAGCGGTGCTGACACACGCAATGTCCCGCCCCGCAGCGCAACTACCGCTGGTTCCTGTGCTTCGTCTTCTCCACGACGGCGCTGTGCGTGTGGGTGTTCGCGCTGTCGCTGGTGCAGCTGCTCAAGTACAGCGACGACAGCAACCGCGACTTTGTGCACGCGATCAGCAAGTACCCCGCATCCTTGGTCTGCATGATCTACACCTTCCTGTCCTTCTGGTGCGACTCCACACCGACAACAGTTGCTACTGATAATTTAACAGTCAGTCTGGAGCCTTGTGTGCGTTTTTCATGTTGTGCCTGAGCTTGTGCGCTGTTGACTGCTGTTGTGGCGGGCGCTCTAAATGGACTGCGCTGCGATGCGCTGCACTACTTTGCCGGCTGGCCGTGGGGAGGATTGCAAAAATAATTGTTAATTCACAAGAGTCCGGTGTGTGCAGGTTTGTGGGCGGCCTGAGCGCGTTCCACATCTACCTGAGCGGCACTAACCAGACGACCTATGAGCACTTCAGGTGTGGGCCGCACCAGCCCTCACCTGAAGGTCGCAGCAGTTCTTGCCGCTGGGGCCACCTTCGCTGCTTCCTTGGCGCCCATGCGTTGCCTGGTCAGCCCGAGTGAAGCCAGCGAGTAAACATGTCTCCCTTGATCCTTTCTCTCCGTTTCTCCCTCGCTTTTGATCTCAACCACCTTTTTTGCATCAGGCACCGCTACTCCGACGCCGGCAACCCGTACAACATCGGCGTGCTGCGCAACTGCGCCTCACTATTCTGCACGCACGTGCCCAAGCGCTCGGACCTGCCGCACCTCGCCAGCAAGGCGCCCGAGCCACGTGCGCACTGACTGACGGACGCCAAGCCCGTCATATACCTCCAGGCTGAACACGCACAGCCACCCCTGTGCAGACGCCTGATGCGCAATTGCACATGAATGCACATTGTGAGACCACGGGTGAAGTACTGGACACACAGCCTGGTCTCAGTGTGCGCGTCTGCCTGCCTGCAGTCGTCGAGCAGGAGCTGGCCAGCCGGCCGTGGCAGGCGCCGCCGCACGTGGAGTTTGGGGTGCGACCATTTGACACAAGCCCTGCGCGGCCCCTGCTGTCGTACTTGTTAGATCGTTGCATGCTCACCAGGGCGCCTGACTGAACGTGTGGCCCCGCTTGCACTCCGCCCAGGCGCACACTGCACATGCTTGGCATATCTTTCTTACTTGCCAGAAAGTTTAGCCCCTGTGCTCATGTGCAAGCTATTGTTTGAGCACAGGACGGCGGCTACATGCCGGGCGACCAGCACACGGAGGGCAGCCAGAACGTCAGCAGCAGTGCCTCGCTGGCGACATGTTCACAAGTCTATCACCAAAAAACCGGTTCAGACGAAAGTTTTTTTGTTTGCCCTTCAGGACGGCGGCTATACGCCGGGCGACCAGCACATGGAGGTCGGCCAGAACGGCAGCAGCAGCGCCTCGCTGGCGGCTTCCACGGCGGACAGGGCGCACATCAGCGCGGCGGCCAGCTACGATGAGAAGGTGCCGCCGCTGGCCAACGGCGGGGTGTTCTTGCCGTCCTCGCAGGGCGTAACGCCCGAGGCAAGCTTGAATCCACTAGCAACGCAATCTCTCGGTCTCACCAGCCAGACGCTGAAGGTGCAAGATGTAGCAGGTCATGTGCTTCGAACGCTAGAAGACGGAGTTATCAAGGTGTGGACGATCCGTCAGCAGCGTTTTGACGTTGCTGTGCAAACAGGAACTGAGAAAGTATGCATGACAGTGACGCTCCCTATTGCTCCAACTCAGTCCTTATCGTGGTGGTTGCAGGTGACGCCGCGAACCAACAATGCCGCTGCACCCGGCGGCAACGCCAGCAGCGCCGCCGCAACAGCGCCGCGCGGCAGCAACGGCGCCGCCGAGCACGCCCAGCCAGCGGCGCCCGCACAGCAGGAGCAGGAGCAGTCGCAAGCGCCTGCAGACGCCGTGCAGCCTGGCCAGGTGAGGGGAGGCAAATGCTGATTTTTGCTATCGATTTCACATCCCCTGCATACAATGCATAAACAGCCAGTCACTTTGATTTTGACAGATGCGCCGGTCTACCTTGCTGCTGTGCAGCAGGCAAACCAGCAATCCGGCAGGGTGATGGTCATTCCAGCAGGGTGTCGCCGACGTTGCTCCTGCTCATGTGCTGCAGGGGGGCGTAGGCGTGGAGCAGCCGGCAGCTGCAGACTCGCAGCCGGCGAGCTCTGATTCGCAGGCGCATGCGGAGACGCATTCATGATGCAAATTTTGCCGCCCGCCACTGATGCATCGAAGCTGAGGCTGAGCGAGTGCACCGACCGTGCCGAGCCTCCATAGAATGTGCAGCGCTGTGCGAGCGCGAAGTTTGATGGCGTTCTATCGTCCCTAGTCGTTCCTGGTTTTGCTGCGTCAAATGGCTCCCTCATCCGCAGCCGCATGTAGGCACAGCGTCAGACGCCTGCAGCGCTTGCGGATGACGTGACGTGGCCTAGGTATCTATTTCTATAGCTTCGTCCGGCCCGAATCAACCTGCCCAGAAGTTTAGTCCATTGTTGCAGGCACGCATGGCTTCACATTGCATGACCCTCATGGGTCAGCTCCCTCTAATTAAGCCCAAGGGGATGAAGGTTGATGGCTCATCGCATTGCGTGCATCGACCGTTGCCAATAACACGTGCCGCGTGATCTTTTCGCAGAAGATAGTCTCCAACCCCAGCACGAATTTTACAGCCGCATCTATCAACACCATCTTCCGAATCGTTCGCATACGATTGAAAGTGCAAATATGGCGCACGCCATGCAGCTCCCGCTGCTCCCGACCCACCGCGTCCTGCAGGGTGCGCTGGCAACGCGTGACGAGTGCAGATTCCGTCGTGATATTTCAGGTTGACATTGTGTAGCTTGCGAGAAGACGTGCATCACACTTTCCACATGCGCTGCTTGTAAGCGTGCAGCTGCTGCCTGATGTCACAGAGTTTTGACTCCTCTGTTGACATCATCAATGCATCCTCTCAGGTCGCCCGGTCACCAGCACCCTGTCGGCGCGGTCTCCAACAGCAGCTGCCACCCGCCCACTCAGGCGCCAGCAGGTGCTGGCATCCAACGCGGCGGCTCCCGGCGGCGGCGACTATGCAGCGGCCGAGAAGCGGTGGCAGGACCAGGTGTGCAAACCCTGTGGTTATGAAGTCGGTATTGCCGCCTTTGCACGCCTAGTTTCGAGACCTAGATCTGTCAGAGTCGCTGATTTGCATGCAGCTCAGCGCGGCAGTCCATTGCGTCACCAGATTGCGGTTGCAGCACCGCAGCAGCCTTGCCAAGCACCCCGTCAGCTTCAGCATCCTTTGCCGCAAGACTGCAGCTGGCTGAGTGCCAGGCATGCAACATGGCGCTGATTGTGATTGCGTCTGCTCCCGACTCCCTTGCCTGTGATGCTTTGCGCAGCTGGCAGAGGGCAAGGTGCGCAATGTGACGGCCGCCAATGCGGCGGAGCTCATGAAGGAGGACTGGGTGCTGCTGGATGTGCGGCCGCCGGCCGAGATCGCAAAGGCCGGCGTCATCGGCGCCACCGAGGTGCGCAGCAGCGTTTGCCTCGATCACGAGACCTGTCAACACTTGCGTCAAGTGCTGCTTGAAAATTGAAGGGCTGGGCACTCTGCTGGCTGTTCAATGGCCGCCTAATGGTCGGCGTGGCTGGCGTCGCTGAGGCGGGCAGTCCTCCTGCCGGCAGACTACAGCCTCCTTCCAGGACTGTGCGCGGGGTTTGGCTCACACAAGCCGATGTCCATTGAGGGCAGGAGTGCATCGTCTTCGCGAGCCTGCTGAAGAAGGGCTGCGGCACATAGATGCCCTGTCGTGCGTGCATGATTGGACAGGGTTGATGAAAGGGTTTACATGACCCGAGTACACACTGGCCTGTGAGGTGGCTCCGGCAGGAGCGACACGCGGCAAACGAAACAAAGGTTGACATCGTGTGTTCTTTGTGAATAGGTGCCCATCTTCATTGAGGAGGAGTCGAATGGCTTCGAGAGCCTGCCGAAGAAGAGCTCTAATCGCACGCACTGTCTCGAGTGCACTACTGACATTAAATCCATACTCACCCAACAGGTGCCGATCTTCATCGAGGAGGAGTCGAATGACTTCGAGAGCCTGTTAAATAGTGCTTTGGGCGCTCGACCGCACTGTTGCATTCAGAATCCACAATATCATGTCATAATGAACAGGTGCCCATATTCATTGAGGAGGAGTCGAACGACTTCGAGAGCCTGCTGAAGAAGAGCTCGGCGTTCGGGATGGGCGGCTGGTGGCTGGGCGGCGCACACATGAAGCCCAACACGGACTTCCTTCGGCAGGTGCAGCAGAAGGTGCCCAAGGACGCCAAGGTGCGATCACGAATCCTTTTGAGAAACCATGAGAGAGCTGTGTATGTAAGAACATTGAAAATGGGCACATGAAGCCCAACCAGGAGGGCAGGTGCAGCAGCAGGTGCCCAACGTCGCAACCATCATGGCATGCACACAAAGAACAACAGGGCATGGCAACTTTTGCGGTTCCATCTCAAAACCTGCAGTCCCGTCTCCACGCCTTGCAAGTCCCCATACTTGACAGAGCTCATGATGCGCCTCACCATGGCGGACACCCAGATGCATCCACGAGGCTGAGGCCACCAAGGGCGCCACAGCGATTGTCGGGTGCCAGAATGGGGCGGCGGCGGAGCAGCGCCGGTGTCCGTCAGCGTCTCTCTAAACCGTGGCGCTCTCTTGTGTGCAGGTGATCGTGTCGTGCCAGAAGGGGCTGCGCTCGCTGGCGGCGGCGGAGCAGCTGTCGCGGGCGGGCTACGGCACGCTGGCCTGGATCAATGGGGGGCTGGACACCGCGGGCGCCGACTCCTTACCCACTGTCGACGGCAAGGACCTGCGCTACGGCGGCATCGGCGGCGTCAGCCAGGTGCCTGGTTGTACATGTCTATCCATTTCACACGAAACAGAGGCTACAGCTTGCCACGGAACACAGGCTACAGCTTGCCGCATGGCCATCTGTACCAGCAGCGCGCTGAGGACCAGGTTCAGTCAAAAACTGGCGTCATCAAGTAAGTTCCAGATCTTGGAGTTAGACAAGTCCTTGACGCCATTACGTGCTTACCTGCAGCTGCTGGGCTGGAGCGACGTGCAGCGTGCTGAGGACAAGGCGGCTGGCATCAACAAGAGCGCCATCTTCATCAAGATCGTGCGCCTCCCTGGCCTTCATCTGTGCTTGCACATGCTCTATTAAAGGGTCAAGGCAGCCATCTGAGATGTGAAAGTTGTGTCGTGTGCCGTAGTGTCTGACTCTGACACACCCCATGCTGCTCGCTGGAGAGTGAAAGTTTCCTCGGAACCTGCGAGCCCCGCCGTCAGAGATGTGACGCTGATCAGTCTGGCGACGCTTGTGCTCGCAGGGCGCCGCTGTGCTGCTCGCAGACGCTGGTCTGTTTGCGTGGGAGTTCTGGCAGGCGTACCAGGTGAGGAGGATCGTCATGTGGAGAATGCGTGCACATGTGCACTGCAGCAGCGGCAGGTAGTCGTTCCCTGCGCTGCATGAACTTGTTGTATACTTTATCAAATGGGCGCACGTATGCTGAACGCTGACGATGTGCTGCCTGACCTTGCAGAACGGCACCATTGGTCCGAACGCGCTGCACTGAAGTGCGTCTCAGTGCTGGATGTGATATGGCGGGACGTCACCAAAGGCGATGAGGTCGAAAATGGACGCCATTGTATTGGAACGATTGACTGCCGTTGCCACACTGGGGGATTGTACAGCAGTGACTCAACGTGCTTCCCGCTCTCAAAACGACAAACAATGGGTTGTTGCATCATGAATAGAGGACTGATCAGCGTAGGAATGTACAGCTGAACCACAGCCCAACCAGCGTCAGCTCCCCGACCAATGCGCCCGGCGAGCTGAAGCTCTGCGCACACCACAAAGAGTTTCTGGGCTTCAAGAAAGGTTCCCGGGGCTTGAGCGCCGCTGCTGCTCTGCCACACTCGCACATACTCAAGGAACATCCGCAGGCATTCCTGCACACTAGAGACTGCGCCTGCCACAACACCATCTGCTTTCTGGCACCGGGTGAGGGCATGCACCGGGGCGGAATACATAGAAAACGACAGGAGGAAGAAAGTGACTCACCCCGAGCGGCACAATGTCCACCTGCAGCCAGCTCTGCAGCAGCGCGCCAATGAGCGTTCCCGCCACAAAGCCACCGCCCGTCAGCGCCGCCGCGCGGCCTGCGCGCCATTGCACCAAGGTGGCACTGATAAGAATTCTGCCGCCAAGGAATTCAGCGCTTTTGTCCAGCACAAAGCCGCCGCCCATCAATGCCGCCAAGAGTCCTGCACATCAATAAGGTGGTTTCTTACAGGGGTTTTGCCGCAGGGGGCACAACGATTTTGCCCAGCCGCCGCCCGTCAGCGCCGCCGCGCAGCCTGCGCGTCGTTGCAACGAAGTCGCGACGAGATTAAAGGAAACTCTAGGCATCACAGGAGTCTGCAGGGTTTTCAGCCAGGGCATAAAGCCGCCGCCCGCCAGCACCTTTGCGCGCCGGGCCTGTGGCCGAAGGCGCCACGCCGCCGCCACAGCAATGCTGCTGCTGCTGCTGCTGTGCATCGAATCAGCAGAAACGCAGAGCAACGCTTGTGGAAAGACACGCGCTGACCTAGGCCGAGCCGCTTGTTCTCCCGCAGGAAGTAGACGGAGGCGGCCGACGCGAGCGCCAGCTGCAGCCCCGGCACCCCCGTGTCCGCCAGGCCGCTCACCGACGGCGGCGCCGTCAGCGCCTGCGACAATGATATGTGGTTCGAACAGCTTTCGTTATCACCTCCATCACCCCGGTGTGTGCCAGGCCGCTCACCGACGCCGCCGCCGTCAGCGCCTGCAACAGTGAAGGGTCTCTGAAATCTGCACCAGGCTGAATGCTGGCTGTACTGCCGCAGAAGACTGCAGCGGCGAGAACAAAAGCTGCGGGTGACCGACCTGTGCGAGCGTCCACACCGCCAGCAGACCGAACACGGCGGACTGTGTGGCCAGCGTCTGGTTGGGCGGCCGCTGGATCGTCACCCCGCCCGGCAGCGTCGGCGGCGCTGCCTGCGGAAGCGCAGTTCCTTGTCATCAGTTTGTCGCAGCGCCGATGGCAGAACACAGTGTGCTCCACTGATGCAGGCAAGACTGACCACTGCTGCAGGACAAGACTGACACCTCGCTCCGGAAAACAGCAAGATGTCGTTGCTGGTCAACACTTGAACGAGTTGCATCTTCGGGAAGCCTCACCTGGACCTTCTTCTTTGGCCGCGGCACATCTGCAAAGCGGACGCTCTTTGCGACGTCCGCCGTGCCGCTCAGCCGCTTCTTCATGTTGTCCATGAGCAGCACGTCGTAGGCTGTCTCGATCTGTGGGGGCGTAAGATTGTTTCCAATTGGCTGCAGCTCTGCGGCGACGCCACGGGGCAAGCGGAATGACAGTTCGTGCAATTGACTTTCGTGCAATTGACACAGTTTCGGATGCAGGCAGGTGCATCAGGAATCTGGCAGGCCTTGGCCGATGCCGCACAGCTGTGTCACCTGCATGGACTTCTCTGCGTCGTCCTTGTATCGCTCCAGCCGCTTGTTTTTGGCCTTCATGGCCTGCTCAAATGACGACGTCGACGCCAGACCCAAAAGATCTAGCGCCTCGTCCTTTGTCATCCTGCGCGGTGTCCAAACAGACCGAAACGTGGAAGTGCATTGACGCCTTTGCACTGCCGCGTGTGGGGAAGGTCAGAAAGTGCCGAAGACTTCCGCATGTGTGAATGCGGTGCCACACCATCGAATTAGTTTTGGCAGCAGCTGGACGAGTCTCACTGTTTGATGTCAGGCCCTGCGTCCTGGGAGTCACCCGCAGCCCCGGCGATGACACTGCGGCCGCGACAGGCGCTGGTTGCGAAACCCAAGCTCCTTTGCAGGGTTGACTGTCCAATCGCTGCATGCTGCAGCACAATGCCTGACCTGCTCCTTCTCCTGCTTGTGAGGCTGTGTGCATCATGCGTTCCGATAACGGTTCGCTCTGCAGCTGTGGGCGTGCTCGACAATCGACAGCAAGTCGATGCCATTGCCACGACTCGAGTGCAAAAACTTCAGACCAGCGATTGAAACTTTACGCAACGTTGAGGACTTCCTGCTGCGTCGCTGGGAGCGCAGTCGTGCAATGCAATGCGATTCTGCAAGCATACTGCCCGATTCATGCATGCTGGTGCAAAGCTTCTTTTCCGTCGTTACTTCCTCTTCCCCCTCCTCAGCGGTGCAAATCTTTTCGATTTTCTCGAGTGCCCTGGCACAGTACCATCTTTCAGTTTGCCCAAATTACAAGGCCGCTCGAATGTTCCTGATTGCAAATGCATGACACCACTGAGATGCCGCTTTAGCGCCGGCCCGCCGCCGCCGCCGCCGCCGCTGCCGTACCCGGCAATACCATTGCTGCAGAAACTAGACTGACAAGGCCGTGCTGCACTAACAGATTTAGACAACTCGGCTGACTACGTACTCCGGGTCGCCCAGCAGCGCGATCTTGTTGCGCATGTCGTTGTGGATGTCCTGCGCCGCGTGACAGACACCCGCAGTTGAGCATCTGAAACCTTTGCAGATTGGAGGGTGCAGCACTGCCATCACCTTGCTATGGGTACATGTTTCATCCACTTCCGGTGCATCAAACTGAAAATGCCCCAATAACAACTCGCACCTCGACAATGCCGTCAAGATCGAGCTGGTTCAGCTTTGCGCCAAACGGCGACTCTGCAGGGCAACACAAGCAGTCTCCTCGATGATATTGTCATTCGTCGATGATGCAAGGCAGACAAGGACAATGCCCAGGAAGAGTTTCGAATTCGTGAAACTGCTCTTGCGCACACAGCTATCGTGGACAGCGAGCTGCGCGGTGCTACAATGCAAGACATGTGTGTGGAGCGCACCGATCTCCACGCCGATCTCTTCGAAACCAAGCAATTGGTACCTGCAAATAAGTTGTCAAGAGTTGTCAAACTGAGAGCAGGCAGCAAAATGAACGTCAAAAGCAGCATCTGAAGCTCAACAAACACAGAGAGCGGAACAGATGCGCTGCAGCTGCCGCACCCGAGGACAATGCATGCCGGCGAGGTCCACCTGCATATATACACAGACACGCTCGGACTACGTGGCAATCGTGCAAATGCAGGGAGGGTGTAAGATGCTGTCACGGCACGCTGGAGGCCTCAGCCGGACAGGTGACGTGGAGGCAGCAGACGTTTCGGTGCATGCGGCGGGTTGCAGGATACGAGCGGGGTTTGTCTCAAAATTTGCTCACCATGCGAGCGTCTGCACGAAGCTCCAGGGCAGCACCAGCAGCCACAGCACCAGGAACGACCTGCGGCGTAAGGCAGAAATCAATGGTGGGGTTGTGCCGCTCTGCATAGCGTCAGAGTAGGAAGCAGACCCTCAAGCTGTCCCCTCTTGCTTCACTGACTCGTCGACAGGAGCTCCGTGCGCCGAATGCCGAACGTTAAGGAGTGGCGCACCGTAGGTGCACGATGTAGGCGAAGGGCATAGGCGTGTGCTTGATGCGGGAGCAGGAACCCAGGGCGCCGAGCATGGCGCTGATGCGGGCGTCGCAGCTGCTTGAGATGCTGCTGCTCAGCATACTGCGCTCCTGCGACACAGATAGCGCGTCATCGAAGGCGGCAGAGGCTGCTGGTGTTCCCCAACCCAGTCCCAACGGCAGCATCGAACCGCCTCAGCAGCAGGTGAACCGTGCAGTGCAGACCTGCCGGCAAACTGCGTGGCTTGTGGCGACATGCCCTTCTGCATAAAGGGCCAAAGTATACAAATAACGTAGACATGAAATCAGCTGTCATGCATGGTACGCACGATGTGCGTCATCATGGGTTTGCGTTCCTGATATGTCGAGTGATAGTAGACTAAGAACCTGGCATGCTAAGAATGACCATACCTGGGCGGTGCGCACGATGTGCGTCATCATGAGCGCCGCGTACTTAGGCTTGGATCGTGCCGAGACCCAGCGCTTCATGTCGGCCGCCGGCAGCAGGCCCTCCATGACGGACAGCTCCTGCGCGGCAGCGGCACAATCGTGTTCAGTCACTGTTCCTGAAGACTGCAATCAGTCATTTCGCTTGACGCAGTTGGCCGCCGCCGGCTAGGTTCTTTGATTGTGACAGCAGTGCTGCCCCAGCAAACATTTTCGCCATAACATGAACTAACCAAATTATTCTCTTCCCAAAACTTTTTTGTTGATACGAAATCATGTTTCGCACAGTGCAGGGGTACAGCGGAAGTGCCACAGGCGGCGTGACAGGCAGTCAGAGTGCTGTAACCTGTCGCACAGTATGTGATGGACCAACTCACATGGGTGTGCCTGAGCTGATCCCGCGCCGCGACTGCATAGCCCATGATCCAGTGCAGCATGGCCAGCTGCAGGTCCTTATCCCTGATCCAGCCTGCGGCAAAAGCAAGTTTATGTTCAGCGGAAGACTCGAGGATTCATGTTTGGTTGTGTCGTCTCGAGCAGTTGTGAGCCTCTAGATGCACTGTGTACATGACATGCACCTTGGAGCGCTGACCCAAGAACTCACCCAGCGTCATGCGGCCAAGGTCTGCTGCCGACGCCTGGATTGAAATTAAAAATATTTCAACTCTACTAATCTCTGATGTTGAATATAATAACCACCATTTAACGGTTAAAGTTTTCAGAAGGCACATCACGTCGATAGACGGGCTGCATTCGCAGTACGTGTTCCTAGGCCCTATAATGCTAGACGTACAAATAATTGGTATGGGGTTGCGGTATGTACAAGTTATGATTTTAGAATCGATCCCGAATAACAATGTATACCTGCATTGTGTCCCAGAGCTTGCGGCCTTCCCACCAGCGGTCTGCGCACAGGGAGGTTCACCAAAGATCAGCGTCATATCTGGGGTGCCCGCATCAGGCATGGACACCGGACATCGCCATGCGTTTCCATCGCCGCACAGCACAGATGTCACATACTTGGCCCGCCTCAAGCGCGTCATGAAGCCAGGTCACCGTAGCTGCTGTTGACGCGGAAGGCCTGCAGGAGGAACAGCGAGGTGCCGACCATGTTCATCAGCGACGACAGCACCCCCAGTTCCATGGTCTTAAAGTCCAGGCCCAGGATGCACCAGGCGACGACGCCCGTGCAGTAGAGGCTGTAGACCACAAGCGGGAAGACCGGCATCGCCCGCCCCGCCGTCGCGAAGAGCGTCTTGCCCCTGCGCAGGCTCCCCGATTTGATGCGGTGCATGCGATGGCCGACAGATGATAGGAACATTAACATCAGGAGCGCAAAAGCATGACCTGCCGAGTGCGCGCAGCCGCCAAAGACTGACTGCCGCTGCCAAGGCGCCCGCAAGAAGCGCGTAAGAGCAATCCTGGTGCATATTTGGCACTATTTCATACGCGGCTATATGATGCCGCGTGATCAATTATGAAAGTATGCGCACCAGTAGCTAAGCGCGACGCCATGCCCCGCCTCCCGCAGCGAAATGTACTCTAGGAGCGGGTTTTGCTTCTGGGCCTTGGACTCCAGCAGCCGCTGCCGCGGGCACGACGCGTCCCCATCGCAGAAGGACATGGCCTTTGCGTGGAAGCAGAGGAGCCCCTTGAGGCCTGACGGCGGCGGGCGCCTGTGCTTCGCCGCCCTGGCGCCCCTGTGATTGGTGGCGGGGACATTCAGGCACTGCAAGCGCAGGCCGAGTCAGCATCTTGCTCGAATCTGAAAGGCTTCTTCAGTTGTATGGAGTTGCTGAAGTGCGCAAAAGCGCACCACGCCAGGACTGCTGGTGATGGTGGAATCCCGACAGTCGTCCAGCACTCGCCCTGCTGCGCGCTCCGAGGGCCCTCAGCCAAGCACGCGAGATCTCAAACAGATCCAAGCGCCGCCTTGCTGATGCGTTGATGCTGCGTCGAGGAACAAGGCACATCACGGGGTGGAGGTCTGTTCGTTGACGTATCCAAGAAAACGTGAATCTCCTTCCAACATCCTGCCAATTCACTTTCACGGTTCTGGTGGTAAGATATGTTGGAAACAAGCACGACCACATCCTCAAAAGGATGGTACAGATGATGAGGTGCAGGCAGGCAAGGATTACGATTGCCAAGGTCCGGGCACATGCTGGGATAGCTGGCAACGAGCTGGCGGATGTGGTGGCCAAAGCAACAGTGGCCCCGACCGATGAAGTAGTCTTCACAGAGTGCGGCAGCGCCGGCCGCGGCGCCGCATGGGTGCGGTACACACACGGGGGGTCTGATGATGGGGACGCCCAGATCCGGGACGTTGACACGCTGGATCGCCACGCCCTGCACATAGCGAAGGAAAGGTTTCAGAAGAAAGAATGGGCGCGGATGAAAGGAGAAGGCGGGGCCATCGGCAGGCTGTGTGCTCTCCACGAAACAGGGGGTGGCATTGACAAACTCACTTACCGATACTGGGACTTGCCGCGGCTGGGGAAGCACCGAAGAATGATCCTGAGGAACCAGACGAACAGGACCTGGACGCAGCACAGGAAGATGATAGTGCTTAAAGGCAAAGCTAATTGCCCGACCTCCGAAATATGCTTGTTGTGCGGCAAGGCAGACGAAGACGCAGACCACATGTTTAACCACTGCCAGTTCGTACCGAAAATGGAGATCCGGAAAGCACGCCACCATAGCGCGGTCCAATTGATCATGGATGCCGTCCTGTGGGGCAGCCACAGACGATTTTATGTCCAGGCTGACCTCGCGGGTAGCCTAAAGACAGCAGAGCCAGATGGCTCGGCTGGCGGCAGAAAACTGCTCACGACCATCAGAGGAACACACGAACAGCACTCGTACCCTGACATTGTCCTAGTGGTAGGCCGAGACATCCAAGGTCGACCGGCAGGCGGGGCTGCACAGCGGGCGCGCCCCACGGCCTACCTTGTGGAGGTGAAGTACACAATTGATGATGCGGTGCA
>JAABUW010003159.1_pt1 | contig 23808 bp, 20 predicted proteins | sample 5560081 | NCBI WGS metagenome assembly JAABUW01 (sample SAMN10711882, study PRJNA513363) | rock metagenome | isolation source: Antarctica rocks | place: Antarctica: Victoria Land, Knobhead sud | reverse complement strand
AAATTCTTAAGGATCCTCTGACAAGCAAGAACTCACTCGCCCGAAGGTCTCAACTAAAACGATTTGCACTGCGATCTAAAATTATTCGCTATTTGATATCGCAGACCCTTTATGTAGAAGCCGAACTCCAGACTAAGCTAGTTTTATAAGAATTGAAAGGCTCCCACGACAAGTTTAATGAAGAGATCATACAAGTCGAGATCGGCAATGTAGAAAAGCTTGCGCGAGAAGTAATGAAGAATTCTAGTAAGTCATTGGGAAAAGATCATGCCTTGACATGGGCTGCTGCAGAATGTCTACTCCACAATTTACGAGAGGAGGCAAAGTACATTGAAGCTATTAAGTTGACTAAAACTTCGCTGGAAAAGAGGAAAAAGCAACTAGGAGAATCTCATCCAGATTTTCTCGTCTGGCTAGATGGACTAATGTTGCTCCTGGAATTGCAAGGTAATTAATTATCAAGAAGCTGAGGAGTACTTGCGGCAATCTATTCAACGAAGAAATGTAGACCCCAAACGAGGACCAGATCACCTGGTGACACTCAAGTTGAACGTGAGGTTAGCACGAGTGCTCAGCGCTCAAGGTAGGTTTCATGAAGCTGAGACGCATTTTGAAAAACTGATCCACGATATGGATGGCACTCTCGGCGTTGAGCACCACGAAAGGTTCAAGGCCATATTCTATCAGGCTCACAATCTACAAAAAAGCAGGCAATATGAACAAGCCGAGTCGTTATTCCGCAAGTTGTTGGGAAAATGCTACGATTACCTTGGCAGCAATCATCCGCAGACGTGGACTGTGAAGATGGCGATTGCAAACGTTCTACAAGATATCGCTCAGCAAACCAATCCTCCATCAACTGCTTGCCTTGAAGAAGCGAGAGAATTGAATGAGGCGGCCTTAGAGTTCCGGAGCGAGCACCTTCCGAAAGACCATCCTGATATAACAAGTACTATGTCTAGCCTTGCAACCTACGAACGACTCTCGGGAAAGCTTGCCGACGCGGATAAGCGAGAAACAGAGGCGTGGAAATCAGCAAAGACCTCACTCGGCACTGATCACCCCGTCTCGCTGCAGAGCGCTTCCAACAGGGCTTTGATTTATCAAAGTCAAGGCAACCTGAAGGCCGCTGCAGAATGGCACAAGCGGGCCTTGGAAGGTCGGCAAAAGAAGCTGCAATGGCACCACCCGGATACTTGGTTCTCGACAGATCGACTTGCTGAGGTACTTGATCAGTTGGGCAAGAAATCAGATGCGAAAAAGTTACGCAAGCAGATGGCGGCACACCTGAGTGAACGCCCGGAAGGATTGGAGAACGCGTTACAGTGGCCCCCAAGCTATGACGAAGATGCTTCATTTGAGTCGGAGCAGGGAAAACCGGCGGAGAAGGAATTTTTGAATTCATGATATGAATAGGCATTGCCATTACTCGCCCTGCCATCAACTTGTCCAAATGCTTTCCAACACTGCGTCGAGGGATATCAAGTTCGCCGAATACGAACCGAACTTTTACCCCACCAAGTTCGGGCCTATCTTTCAAGCCGCACAAGCCCGATAGCGTCCATACACTCCATCCTACTCGAATTCAATCCTTTGTGATGGTATTTCGTAGGCTTTGGACTTTAGGACGCAGTCTTGTTGAGGCCAGATAGCGCCAGCTGGAGGGTGAAGGAAGGACCAAACGTACGGATGCTCGTCGATAAAGGCAAAGGCCTTGTGGATTTTTCATGGATCACAACAAAGATTTCCGCCAAACGCGCCAGCCTCTGGACAGGTCTTGTGCGTTCAACGGTGGGTACCTTCCTATAGTTGTGGCAAGAGACCTCCGAGTTAGGAGCTCCTTTGTCTCAAACGTGATAAAAGCGTATGGCCGGAGAGGGAGCGAAGGCAAAACGACTATACAGACGGAATGCTTGGTAGTGAAGATGTATCGACGAGATATCAGACAAAATGTGATCAATGATTAGATATCTTAAGTACAGCTTGCCCACCATGCCTATAGGCGACGCGCATACCTCCGAAAGTCTTCAAATTAATCGATTCCAACAGTAGCTCTACGTATTCCCGACGGTGATGACAAGGAATTGCTCTTAAACAGGACTTCACTGTAAACAGTGATGCATTCTGTCCATCCAACCTGATAACTGCTCAAAAAGGTTCTTAGACCGCTTGCTGATCCTCAGGGAGGAACTGGAGTCCCACCTTGCAACCCCATATTCAAATAGACAAGCGCATCTGTTAACGTGTGAAGAAAGTTATATGACAAGTCTCCAGTCTTCTGGATAAGCTATGCCCCCCACACTCTGCCCAACCGCTCGTGTTCTGGATGCCGCGATCTGGCAACATATGTATCGAACCCTCTGAGCGTCTTCGGGCTGCCTTTACTACCGACATCACATTGGGCTTATTCGTAAAACCCATGTAGCATATGATACTTTCTCCTTACCTGAGACCAAGCTGGACAGCAACCTCCTTTGCATTCTGTACCAATATCCGAACCAGATGCTCGAGAACACCCGTCTTCGCATCTGAATCTCCCACCAGTGTGTCAGACCCTTGCTGCCCTACTGTACCTTGTTATACTGTACCGTCAACTGCCACCCGCCCCTTGTGTGAAGCCGGCGCAAAGCTCGACTGCTGCCGCGCAAGGGGGGTTTGCCAAGAACATGCCACTGATAGCGGAGGTGAAGGAGTCCTCGGTGAGGGCTGCAGGCCTGGGGTAAAATCGATTTAGAGCCTGTGTAGGGATTAGGCGGTCGGTGGTTTTGTGGCTAAGGGATTTGGTGGAGTGGGTCGAGGCATATCGCTGCAGGAACGAGGTCCTGATGGAAGCGAGAGGCGAGAGGGATTGGTGGGCTACGGGTCGGTTGGTCTTGTAGTATATTTGGTACTTATAGGGTTAGTTTCATGCTCTGCCTCTCTTGGGCTATGAGATTAAATAGAGTATCGGCATGGTCGAGTGAGGTCTTTGATGGAGCTTCGATTCATACAGAGATTGTAGGAAAACAGAAGAGGAGTAGATGCCTTGAATCTTCGCTGTTTGACGTCACTGACTAATGCAGCTATACCTTTTATTCCAGGAGCATGATTAGATGAATTCGCTGTATTTGAGCAAATTTTGATGCTAACTATTGACGATCAGACGGCTCTATATTACGTGGCTGTCTACGAAAGGCAGGCACAAGATCGACCATTCTTTATAAACAAGAATTGAAAAGAAAGTTAAATGCGAAGAAATAATATGTTATCATCATTGACAGATCTTTCTGAAAAACTAAAAGAAATTCATGAGGCAATATAGAAAGTGATTAAACATCGTGACGAGGGTTAGGAAGATATATAACGTTCTTGAGACTCTGCAGCCGCTTGTAGAATTCTCATCACAGCCGGATTTTCAACAGCCATCTGCAAGGCCGTTTGAACATTTTCATAAGCAGCAGCAGCAGCGTTGGCGTCGGCGTTTGCCGTCAGTAGCCTATTTACCACCTCAAGATGTCCTCTTTCGGCGGCCGCCTGCAAGGCCGTTCGACCATAATAACCAGCAGGAGCGTTGACGTCGACGTTTGCCGTCAGCAGCCTATTTACCACCTCAAGATGCCCGCTTGCGGCGGTCGCCTGCAAGACCGTAAAACCTTGCTCGTTTGCAGCGTTGACTTCGGCGTTTGCCGTCAGCAGCCTGTTTACCACCTTAAGATGTCCTCTTTCGGCGGCCGCCTGCAAGGCCGTTCGACCATAATAATCAGCAGCAGCAGCGTTGACGTCGGCATTTGCCGTCAGCAGCCTGTTTACCACCTCAAGATGCCCTCTTTCGGCGGCCGCCTGCAAGGCTGTTCGACTATTGCTATAAATAGCAGGAGCATTGACGTCGGCTTCTGCCATTAGCAGCCTCTCCACCACTGCATCGTCTCCCTTCCCGGCTGCGCTTTGAAGCCACCGGTCACGCAATACTGGAATTCTGTTTAACATCTTACTTTCCCATATAAAGTCGATTATCACAGCAGGACTCGCAGCCAGTGCATGCTCACACCATTCTCCAATCGCATATCGAAGGAAGCAGTGAGTCTGTAATTGCTCTTGCCTTAGTCCCCATGTGCGCCCATCGGCCGCGTCCCCGATAATCATTGGGTCTTGGCTAAATTCCTCCATGCTCAGATATTTCCAGCATATCTGAAATATAAGAGAATTTGCCTTATCTGGGATGATTCTATACATTGATAGGTGGCTATTTCCTTGAAGATTCTCCTCTAGAAGATAATCCTTGGCAGATTGATGAACTAGATTGATTGTTTGGGTGACGTCGTCTAAGTAAACAAGAGGCTCACAGAATTTGAAGCCATCCTTCAGTTCATTCAGTGTATCTGCTGTTGGAATGGTGTACTCGTCCCATCCTTCTGGGCCTAGAGCGCGTGCCATTGCCAGTTCATCAATCGTTAGAGGCCGTCGAGCAGTAACCACCCACTGTAGAATGAATCTCGCATTTTCCACATCCTCCTTCTGAATTTTGTCCAAAATTTGATTATAAACTTCGCTAAGACTTGAAGGTAGTGACTGTAATCTTTTCCTTACCTGAGACAAAACTGCAGCCTTAGAAATATCTTCTAGAACGAGTGAAACCCATAGGAACGTCCCTCCAGCTTTCTCAGAAAGAGCATTCTGAATGTCAAACTTTAATATCGAAGGATAACTCTTTCTCGTGGAGAGCTCATCGACTTTTGTTCGAATGTATTCGAAAAGATCAGCATTGATCTTACCTGAATCAATACGCACCAACCCCCTCAGATGATTTAATTCATCTAAGATGTCTGACTCTGGCCTGCATGTAATGAGCAACTTGACATGAATGCTTTCACTTCCGTGCTGAACAGAAAACAAATCTGCCAGGCTCGCAAGAAAGGCCTGCCGAAACCCTCTTGATGACTTGTCACATTCATCCAGAGCATCGATAAGGAAATAGATCTGGCCTGCGTTTGAATCTGTCAATAGTTTGAGCAGAATCCGCCAAAGAGCATCAAAATTATCGAAAACTATGTGTCCCATCTGATCATAATCTTCCTGGATATGCTTGAATAGTAGGGGTCTTTGCCTCAAGAGCTGCAAGAGAAGCCCTCGGATGATAGCAATGGCAGTGTTGCGCTTGTCGTCTTTGTTGTCGCAGAAGTAGTATGCAAATATCATACCAGAAGTAAATTGCGCTCTCTTCTCAAGTTCTTCTACCAAGTAGGTTGATATCATTGTCTTCCCAATACCCGGAGCACCTACTAGTTGAAGTACTCGAGGACTGTCTTCAACTAGCCAGGCAGTATATTCTTCGTGAACGAGAAGCCATTCGCAAGTGCCTTCGACTCGCTTCCCTTTAGACCTTCGAATCGCTGCCAGATCATCGAGAGGGTTTGTCAGGAACAAAGATTGAAGGCAGCTGAGATTTTCTTGTGGTATTACTGTTTGTCTCAAGTCAGCAAAGGTGAGCGAAAATCTATCATGTCATCTCCTTACTCGAATTGTTGTGAATGATTGTTTGAGCTATTCACAATTACATTAGCGCAGTATGAATAGATCTGTAGCCTGATTACACCTACGCTTTAGACGCTCCCGTACCTTCTTTATAGCATGTCTAGCCATCTCCTTGATGATAGGATAAACAGTTCTGAACGAATAATCCTCAGGCCCGTCATATTTGTTGATTTTGAAATGGTCTGTTGGTAAGGCAATTTTTCGGTGACCATCTATGCAAGCACTCTTCTCTTCTACTACCTTGTCACTCAATATGTTAGCATCTACTGAAAGCTCAATGTTCAATACTACATACCATCGTTTCCCATCTGCCACCCAACTTCTGCCCGTAATCTGTCTTATACGTCTCAAAAAAGCATACTGTTGAAACTGACATCCGAAACAGCCATAGGGTGAAGTTATGAAGTAGTAAGTTTAAGGTCTCAGAATCTTCACGTAAATCCTTCAAGATAGCATCACTCATTCCTAATCCAAGCGTCTTTCCAGTATATGCAATCCATTCTCCCCATTTTGAAGCGTCTGTACCACGGTGAGGGGTCCCAAGAAAGACAATCCCAACGGTAGATGTTGCAAGATCTTGAAATGTATCCCCACGGGAATTGGCACTCACAAGAGCCTGTCGCAGAAAATCAATGAAACGCTCCTTCAATAGAGGAAAATCAATTCACCTGCTCAATGACTATTCCGCCAAAGCTATGTCCAATAAATACGAGAGGCCTATATCTAGTCTCCTTCTCCTATCCATTTTAGAAGTCAGTGTTGATGGAAACCCCAAATTCAACTTTTTACCTCTTTCCGTTTATTATCTAGTGCAGTGAGGAGCTGTTCGGCACAAAGATCATGTCTTTGTTTTGGTGCATTTTTGTGCCATTGTGACTCGTAGTTGAAGGCCATAATGCGAGCATGCGGCATCTTTGATGGCAGTAGATCCTTGTCTGCGAGCCAATTCACCTTCTTGTATTGATTAGTCCCTTCCACCTCAACTTTCCTTACCCATGCCCAGGCAGGATCTGCTCCGAGACCATGAACGGCAACAACACTAGATTCAGTCTTGTTAGCAGGTGTCTGTTCGGGATGACGTAGATATCAGTAGGCACACTCAACATCTGGGAGTTCTCCTTCATAGAGAACAACCAGGCCAAGCCGTTTATCTCCCTGATTATCCATGTGTTGAAAAGAAATTTGTTGGTGCAGATAAGGTAGAGAGTTTGCGTTCAGTAGAATGAGTGAAAGTGGCAGCTACAAAATGGATTGCCCGAAGCTTGGCTTATGAGCATTGAGCTTCATAATTTCTTAATAGGAAGTTCATGGTTTCTCAGTACCGTAACCGTACTGCTCCCGTACATAGAACCCAATTCAGAACCGTGTTTTAATGACATAATGACAAAGAAAGTATGTAAGATACATTACATAAATACAATATTGATGAAACGTCATAAAAGATGCAGTACGCAAGTCACTTGTATTACAAACTCAAGGAAATATCATAAATCCAACGCAAGCGTTGATGAATACTCAATACTGTAAATATGAGTTACATGATACTAGACCTTATTTGCCTTACATGAAAGCTTTTCCGTCAGAAAAAAAACATTCAAGGCAATGTCTGCAAAGTCCTGAGGTCTCAAGGCTCTCGTGACCATCGAGACTCCTAAGACTGTTCTGAACTTGTCTTGAAAACCCCGAGAGCCTCAACATAGCCCTGGTGCTGACCTCTCCGTTATTTGGCTATGAAATTAGTACGTGGTGCACTGCAGAAAAAACAGACGAATGCAGGTGTTTGAGCTTTTGACGGGGAACAAGGGCTTGAATAGGGGCCTGGCCCACGGGGGTTTGCCCTTCATCTTCAGATGCTTCAAGCACTCTACATGCTCCAAAATCACCGACTAGAACTCTCGTCTCTGATGGCGGTACATAGCGATCTGAATATATTGAAATACTCCTAAACTTAATACCACCAGCATCAATACTCCATGCTCGCTAAAACGCTCACAACCGAATAGAAAAGAGAAAACGAATATTTACAGCCAGAAGAACCATCTGACCCCTGAGACGGCACCTCTTAAGATCCCTCTTGCAAGCCGTATGAGTACCACGACAAACCATACCCACCACATGATACCCAGCAGAGTCCACTCGAGCAACAGATAACCCCCTCGCCTAAGCCACCTGAGCCTGCGGCGACGTGTTCTAAGTATGGCATCCACAGCGTCATTGAGCTGTTGAACAGCCAAAGTGTGCGTAGTCGTAAGCTGCGCGCTGAAAGAATCGGCGTCGTCTGCAGTAGCGCGGACCATTGGCGTGAGGCTGTACGTTACTCTCTCGTCAATGCCCTTGATTTGACGGTGCAGGTGCTCGACTGTGGTGTTGGAGAAGTGCCCTGCCATGTCTCGCAGCCTCTGATTGGTGAGCTCTATGTTGTTAACGAGTATGCGAGCAGCAAGGCGGTGTTCTTGCGATCGAGGCACGGAGGGGATAGGTCCGCTTGATATCTCCTCGAGGCTTTTTAAGAGCGGTACTGGTGCCCCGCCTACCGCATTCGCCCGACGGACTATCTCGTTGGCCTTGACACCAGAAGAGAGCAGCAGCGCTCTCACTTGCGCTATGTCACGCTTCGTGACTGTTCCGCGCACACTAGAAACCCCGCGATCGCATATACTCCATTGCCGCCCCTTGTCTAGATTAGGGCGGTCTGTTGGGCGGTGCTGACGACTTTCTAGACGTGATAAGCCAGAAGGTGGAGGGCCGCGGCGCCCTATAGTGCCTGGAGACCCCAGAACTTCGTTGAGTTTTCTGTTCGCATTTTGCGCACGGTAGTCTGAACGACTGGTACTACTTTGACGAGAATCATCATACGAGACATTGGTATCTCGTGTCCGGGATCGAGTCATCGGTGGAGACGCCGATGGCGATACGTTTCTCATATCTATTCTTGGTGGTGCTAGACGATCAAATCTTTGCGAACGCCCTCGTTGTCGTTGTTCCAACTGCTGACGAGTAATATGATCTTGCTCGGGTGGAGACTTTGTGGATTCTGCAAAGTGGTCACCTCGACCGAAAGGAGAGCGAAAGCTTGGAAGGTTATCCATATGATACTTGGGTGGGTCAACGTTGGTCGGTTTCCGTGATAGCATTGCAATATCCTCGTTGTTGGTCGTAGTACGAGAAAGCGGGGCGCTCGGTGGGCTATCTAACCCACTCGTATCGTCATCATCGTATTCTGAATCCTCCATCGCGAAACTGGATACTGTCGGTGAGACTGGAGACGCTGTGTTATCCCGATCTCTTCTCCAAAAGAGATCTCCAACACGTGACACCTCGTTTCCCATCAGCTCTGCTATTCTGCCACCCTTCAAGAATCCTCGAAGCTTTGAATCAAACTCCCTTGTTACTTTTATGTTCTTGATGGAACTGCTGTCGCTGTGTCGCTGGCGTTTACCAACAACATCAGCTGAATCCGGCGAAAGTAAGCCATCGTTAGCGATCAAAATATTTCCTGACTGAAGACTGTCCTCGGATTTGAGTCTATTGGTCTCCTTCCGTGACGTTTTGGATGGTGACTCCGACTCAGAGGCAAAATCTTGCTGACTGATTGCTTGCCGTTCTTTACTGCGACTAGGCCGAAACGACCCCAGCCGAGAGGGCAATGTTTTCTTGGGCGATGAAGGTTGGTCACCTGCGAGGGCTAGGTTGATGGCAATCTTAGGTGACGATCCATGGACATTTGAAGAGTTTCGCACACTATCAAAAGATGTGCAAGGCTGGCGATCCTTTCTCTCATCTAAACTCACCCTTGCCGAAGCTGGAATCGAATCTGAAGCCAGTTTTTCTGTTCTCGTACCTTGCAACCCTGTCCATTGGCTTTCTCCCTGAGATATCTTACCATTAGCTTGGGCCTGATTCAACGGCTTCACACAAGCTCGATCTGCAGTGTCTCTCTTGTTCATCAATGCATCATCAGCTTCTCTTTTGAGTATGTCGTTCATTTGTTTCTTAAGCGCTGCGCTGTCAAACCCATCATGGTCGCGATGGACTCGCCCATGCCCAATGACCTTGTCGGTAGGAGAATGACCTGAGCTGGAAGAGCTTCGAGATTGGATGAGGTTCCTAGGCCATCTGCCTTTTCGATCTAAAGAACTGTTGTGGCTATGCATGGGCGAATGTAGAAGAGACAATTCTTTGCGGGGACGACCTCGTTCTCTAGGGCTGTCTTGTGTGACTGTCATCGCTGGCAGAAGGCTGTCTGCTGACATATGTTTGTGGATCGTTTCTAAAGACTGTTTCGGAGCTCGTTCACTGTCTCGACTTGCCCTTGGTAGCGCCTGGCTGAGTACATCCGTACTTGTAAAAATTTTGTTGCCACTGGAATCTTCAACACGCCTGATGTTGTCATCCCGGCCTAGCCAACATGCGTCGGCAAGTAGATCCCAAGGAGTGATTGTCCAATTTCCTGGTAGTTTTCGGGACTTGTTACCTGATTGCCCGGTTGAATGTGACCCACCCAGTGCTAATGATGGATCCAGTAAGGCCTGATCTGGGAGGGCCACATCATAAGGCGGTAACGGATAATGATCATCGACTCTGGATATACCAGCTTCTCGCTCACTGGCTACAGTATCCACCCATTTTCTGACTCTGTCAACATTCTTCCAACCATCTGCCTCAGCATCGAGTGTTATCTTTTCGCGTGCTCGTACTCTTCGATTGCGAATATATTGCAAGGGATTGTACGTTCGTCCAAGGATATCAAGCGTGTGAGAGTTTGCCTTTGCTGCTGTTTTGCTTGTAGTAGACCTGCTTCTTGGCCGCACGGGTAGCTTTGGGAGATACTGCAACAGCCTTCTGTACTCGTATGATAGCTCTAATGCCAACTTTGCCCTCTCGGTCCGCGTCAAAGTTGCTTCCGTGGGATTAAAGATCGTATTACCAGCAAGCCCAACATCAAAAGTGGGTGCGACGGTAGGCTGCGGGGTGCCATAGGGCGGTACAAGTTGAGTCTCGGCAGCTTGACGCTGTAGCCTGCTTGCCCGCGGGGAAATGTTCCTAGAGATGCGTCTCTGATCTTGCAAATGCTGCCGTAGACTCCCACCGGTTGATATTATAGGATAACTACCAGATAGACCTGCACTAGGTTGGTTTGAGGATACAACGCGCCTGCTTCCAGCAGGATAGATTGGGGAGAGGCGACCTCCGCTGAAATTTCTTCTGCGATTTTCACTGAGGTTCAAAGCAAGATTGACGATCTGTACTGGGTCTGTGTCGTGCCCTAGGGCATTCCTTGTATCTCTGTCCAAATGCTGGCCTTGATTCTGCTTCCTCGACTCCCATTCGGTATCGCCGCTAACAGTAGAGCGGAAACTGCCACTTGTTCTCGACGTTCTTGATGGTAGTGGTGAAATCTCATCTGGGTCGGTCCGGGCAGTATCACCAGAACCCCTCGTAGGAGTAACATTGTAGATTTCCGTAGAAAGCGGCGAGCTTCCTAGAGATGTCTTGAAGCGGTGACGTCGATCCGCTATCCTACTTTTCGGAATAGAGAGGTCCTCATCTTCAGCCTTCCGCTTTCCCTTTGAGCTTCCTGTGGTCTCGTATGCGGAATGCCTTGATGCCGCAGGGTGTATATTGCGTTTAGATGCAGACGGCAGTAGAAAACCACCCGAGTTCTTGGGTCTTTGTCTGCGCTGTCCCTGAACCTCATGAATTGGGTCCACCTCTTCAACCCCTACATTAACAGCGGAGGAAGCCCTATCATTCAGGCTTTGTGGATGGGTGTGGCCTTGATGGGCAGTCTGTGTCCCGAAGCTGTTACCATCGATGCCTGACTGGATATCAGAAGTTGCGTTGGAGGAGGCCGAAGGTCTTGAGGTTGAGGAGCTTGGCGTCTGGGCGCTAGACATGGCATCTTTGTAAATTCAGGCATGAAGTCGTAGTATACATTGGAGGTCCTTTGAGTGTTTCCACTGATAGAGAAATACAATTACCGCCGAGAATTCTAGGCCTTTGGAGTTTTAGGAACAAGGTCAATTGATTGCCATGCGGACTGCTAATTCGGCAGGGGCCTTAAGGTAATTGCCCCTGCATTCGCGCTAGCTAGTTCTACTTTGAGATATGGTCACGTGTCAAACGTCCACTCTGGTCATGCAAGGCATTTATTCGAGATTCTCTATCCTTGAACTTGCAGCTTCTTGAACATCCAACTGCAACCACGCGATTGAACTGATACTCAAGAGGGCTCTAATCCAGTGAATGAATATGGACGGTTGCTATCGTTGGACACATTGCTTATATGTGATTGAAATACAAGCCCAGTAAGTGAGCACAGCAGTCTGATGTTCGCCTTTTAGCTGGGGAAATATGTACAAGTGATGTTGTAATGATTGCTTTAAGAGCCTTGAAGCGGCTGACCCATCCCTCCGAGGGTGACCATCTTGGTTATTTGGTACTCAGACATGCCATACTTGCTGCCTTCGCGCCCGAACCCGCTCAACTTTACACCACCGAATCTAGAGAGGGGTTAGCAATAATTAGGTTTAGGAATAGAAACAGCGAACTCACGGTGCTGCAGGGTCACTGATCAAGCCAGTGTTGACTCCAACCATTCCAACTTCAAGAGCCTCAGCGACCCGGTAAATCCGTTGCACGTCCTTACTGTAGAAGTAGCCGGCCAAACCTACGTCGGCCGTATTTGCCATATCAACGACCTCCTTCTCGGTTGAGAAGGGAAAGAGGCCGGCTACAGGGCCAAAGGTTTCCTCTGATGCCAGCTGCATATCCATCTTCATGCCAGTGATTACCGTGGGCTCGAAGAAATTCGGTCCCAAGTCTGGTCGCTTGTTTCCTCCTACGATAACTTTCCCTCCTTTCTTCTCTGCATCTTTGACGTGGGCTTCGATCTTGGTGATTGCACGGTCATGGATCAATGGCCCATGTGTGACTCCTTCCTCGTAACCTCCGCCAACCTTGAATCTTTTGACTTTCTCTGCAAACGACGATGCAAATTTGTCGTAGATGCCCTCCTGGATGTAGAGACGGTTTGCGCAGACGCAAGTCTGTCCTGAGCTTCGGAACTTGCTCGCGATGGCTCCGGCGACGGCATTCTCTAGATCTGCGTCGTCGAAGACGATGAATGGAGCATTGCCACCAAGCTCGAACGAGAGCTTCTTGAGGGTATTTGCAGACTGTTTCATCAATAACTTTCCGACGCCTGTCGATCCGGTGAAAGACACTTTGCGAACGGTCGCACTTGAGGTTATAGCTTCACCAATCTCTGCCGTGTTCTTTAGCGCACTGATGATGTTGACTACACCCTTTGGGATCCCAGCACGGTGAGCCAGCTCAGCAATGGCGAGAGATGTGAAAGGGGTTTCCCCTGGGGATTTGGCGACGACTGTACATCCGGCTGCAAGCGCAGGGCCGATTTTCCGAGTGATCATGGCTGCAGGGAAGTTCCATCTGCATCCAACAGTCAGTCTGGATCATCGACCGCGGTAATATAATACTCACGGAGTAATGAGTCCACAGACGCCAACCGGTTCTTTGATCGTGAAGACTCTGTTGCCGGCAATGGAAGCATTGATGGTATCTCCATCGGCTCTGGGAGCCTCTTCACTGAACCACTCGAAGAAGCCTGCGGCGTATGCAACCTCGCCCTTTGCATCCGCCAAGGGTTTGCCATTCTCCCAAGTGATGAGTCTTGCCAGATCTTCTTGATTGTCCATCATCAATTGGTACCATTTGCGAAGCATGCGCGACCTTTCTCTAGCGGTTGTCTTGCGGAAGGAGGGGAATGCCGCAGCGGCAATGTTGATAGCGTTTTCTGCATCTTCTTTGGAGCACTCGGGGCACGTCCCTATAAGCTTGCTGCTTGACGGATCTGTGCGATTCGCTCTCAGCAAACTCCAGTCTTGCGTAGAGCTTCCAGAATCATACCTATGACTTCAAACGTCTTTCCGGATTTGGCTTTGACCCACTCTCCATTGACGTAGCACAAGTCTTCCTTGAAGAGCGATGGGTCATTAAGCTAGTAGTGCAGGTCAGTAAGTAGACGGCGCCGTCCATACAATAGGATACCCAATGGCTTTGGGAAATCCGACAAGCTTGGGAGGCACATGTGACATACTTTAGGTACACTGTGGCTCGGCATTGCGTATGTCCTCGATATGAATCTTGGTAGAGTGCTAGGTTGGAAGTGGGATTTGAACACTGCTCGGTAGGAAGAGAGAGATGAGATTACTCGCATTATGCAGAGCAGGACAGAAGGAACGATCAGATCATCAATGACATATTCGAGCCCCACCGGGAACGTGGGTAGCTTACTCTACGCCTAATGCTCATTCAACAGCGGAGGAACAACAATGGCAATCGCGTTCAAGAAATCGGCATCTGTTGAATGTTTGGGGATGTGGGGTACAGATGACGCAGTTGCCGCTGCGGCAGATCCTCGGCTTAGACATTTCTTTGGATAAGTATGAGGTAGGTACCTTAGGACGAGTGCCTTAAGGCGTACTCCACGGCGTTGAAATGGACATGGTGAAAATTGGGCTTGGTTGCTTCGGTCAAGTTCAGCATTTACAAGGTATGAGGTTGGGGCTGCCCTTTTAGAGGCTATGATGATTTGGATAGGTGGTCGAAGCTATCTCTATCACTACTTCCTTGAAGTGATTACTCTGCACAAGACATGATTACAACAGGAAGCCCTTGATCCTTCAAATCTCATTCAAGATCCTCCCCCAGCGATCGGAGGAACAAATGCCAATTCCTATATCTCGAAAGACGATCCCATGTTCTTTCAGAGACAATACTACCAAGTCCCTGCCAGCTCCGAACACATGCCATGATTTGAGAGCCTTCATCCAACCCAGCCGAGGGGAAACAGAGCCATAGTTCAAGAGGATGTGTACCATACGAACGTACTAGTAGATAGCCCGCCGAGTATGTACTGAAACAGGATAACGGTTGCTAGCCGCTCAAACAAACTAGTAGTCAGTAAAGGTGACCTACGTGTGAGGCTTGCCGTTGGGGCTGCCGAGCTGTAATGTCCATTTGCGTACTCGAGTACTTCTTCCGGAGTCGAGGGCGAATGATCCGTCGTACAATCACTGCAATCAATGGAAATCGAGCCATGGTAATTGTCAATACTTCGGACTCTTGATAGTCACAGAGTCTTGAATCTCATCATGAGTAGTCCGAAACTCGGCGGGACGTCCGATGACTTGGTGTGGCTTTACCTCTGTCTGCATCTCTAGGGATCGGTGCATGAGAATAGACATCATGATCTTTGGAATAGATGAGCATTACCCTTGAACACAATCGGAGCGGCTACAAACGCACTCACAGCTCTGTCTTACTAGTGAAAATTTGGCCCACGTTCTTATCAGTACCCCTCCTAGGAGGGGCTTCTGTGGTTTTGGCTTCGAAGAAACCCTCCAGATCCATCCATTCTCCAACGAATGCAGTCGTCAAGGTAGCCCAGTCTTTGACTGTATCCAGATCCAGGTGTTCTCCATCATCGTCTAGGTTGTGCCATGCTCTTGGGTAAGGATAAGGTATAACATGTAGAATTTCCACCCCTCTCTCCATGAATGGTAAGTGGTCATCTTCCATTTTAACCCCTGACCATTGATTATTCTCAGCCTTTTCGGCTTCCGGAAGGAACGGCGAATCTGCTCTTTTGCTCCTCTGATGATCACCGGTATTCCTGGGATGCTCTGTAGAGGAGAAGAAAAGCGATTGCGAGCGTAGTCGGTTCTCGAGGGTAGCCATATTACGATAGGCCCAATGGGTCGTTTTGAACCAAGATGGAACGTTTGGATTCTTTTCCCCAAGCAAGTCCAGTAATAAAAACAAGGAGATAGATGAGAGAGCGTTGTGGTAGGTTGACAGGGCGGGGTGGGGTGTAGCCTCCAGCTCTATGGCCAAAGCCTTGGCCCCGTAAATAGAGTCGTTATTGTCCCAATTTACGAAAGCCTCCTCTCCGTCCATGAAGATTATCTGAATGCCTTTTTGCTCTTCGATCCCCAGAAACCCTCCGTTGCCTACGCCTTCTGCTTGCATGTGCTCCCACTTCTTCGTCAAAGCAGAGTCTACACTGCGCGCTGCGTGCATGAGCATAGCACAGGGGGCAGCGCTGTCGGTTGCTCCAATGAAGCCCGCAGGGTTGAGTTTGCTGTCGTAATGGGCTACGAGTGTCAGTCGACCCACTTCTCCAGGAGTAGTCCACGGAGGATCGCGAGAGACAATCAGATTGACGAAAGGGATATCTTTGTCACCAGTTGCAGGTGTTTTCGAAGTGGAGTTCTGGAAGGCTATATTCCATTTGGGGAGACTGGTCTTGAAGAAATCGACGAAGTGTTTGAGTACATAAGTAGAACCGGGGGAACCGGGGACACGAGGGCGCAGGATTGGAGCAAGTAGCTTCCCGTCTTTTATGTCAAAATCATTACCAGCATGGGGGAGTACTTTCAGAGTTTCGTCTGAAAGGGTTGTGTAGGCCCGGGTGAAATAGGTAAATAGCAAGAACAGTAAAATATGAATAAAAGAAGGTAATCTGGCCATTGCCAAAACCCAGGGTTGTCTCCGTAGGCTATCGGCTGAAAAGACTGACGATACAACAAATCATGGGAGTGTACCGTATGGCGAGACTGGTCCTGCACGAGTGAGGTCCAGCAGCATGCAAGAAAGGAGAGGTTGTCCTCCCTGACTTCCAGAGTTTCGGCACGGACTATCCCTGCCTATCCCTGCTGTCGATCTAGGATATCGGTCAATCTTTATAGCCGATTGCCGACCAACCTTAAGTCCACCTGCTCCTCAGCTTGGCTACCTCTCCCATATACACAACTACTCTTCGCTCAAGGACAAGCCCAGACCATAAATGCTCATGCAAATCTGTTCTTGGCGACTAGGACGCCAATCATCTGCAATCAGGCGTGTGAGTACGGTATGTCAGGTAGCTAGAATGCGACCGGTTGGTCGTGTGTATGCATCCACTGTCCCAGCTTCCACCAAATCAGGTAGGAGCTTTTCATGCAAGCATCCTAAACGACGTCTTACTGAAAGAGTACACTAGCATATCCAGAGCGGCTTCTTGTCTACCATGCTGGCACTGGACGAACAGTCTTCGTTGGCTGTTTGAAGCTCACCACAATCTTTCTCTTTTCCTTCTCTTGTCTCCTTGTTGCTCCAGTGCTCTACAAGGCCCCTGACCAGCCAATTTGGGTTATCCCTGCAGGTGACTGAACGTAGTTTTCCCAAATTTTGTCCCAGCTAATACTTGAGATAGCTATTGCCTGTGGAGCGATTCCAATGTTGTATGTCATGTACTCCACAGCTCCCTTTGTGAGTTATGTTCACATTCGATTACCGATTTTTGCTCGCCGCTCGAGAGAACAGTTGCTTAGGTGGGCGGAGAGTATGTCTCCCACCACAGAGATCGATATGACAACGATGCGTTCTTATGGTCGTCCGCGTGTTTCTAGGATACCTCTCAGGGATTTGCAGAGAACGAAAGCTAGCCTTGGTATTGCAAATCTTACCAGAGTACAAAGCTCGTCCCAAGCCGAGATGAAAAGACCTTGGTGGATGAACAAACCGCCAAAGCATTTCTATGTGGGCAATGACCGTGGAAAGAGTCGTGAAGCCTCCGTGTGGCAGAAGGCCTTGGAGAGGATCCCAATGGCTTGAGCACGCGGCATTCGATCTGAGTTACAGCATCTCGGAGTATATCTAACGTAACGTGGTCAGCCCAAAGTCAAAAGCTCCTACCAAGGTCTTGTCACATAGGTGAGCAAAATAACTTGCTGCTATATGATAGTATCAAGGCTTACAGAATTGACTGAACCTTTGGCGTTGTTGAGATCGAATCCCTCGTCCAGTATCATCGGTCAACCAAAATTTGGTACTCCGAGACCATCGTCAACAACAAAGTCAGTAAATACTGGTGCAGGCTATTTTCCGTCCTAGGCCTTCGTGTCTTGATGTTTAGAAACAGCTCATAGGATAAACCGAGAGGGCCAAGTATTGTCACATATCTTGGCTTGGTTTTCGGAATTCTGCCAACTTAGACCCGGAGGCTCAACAATCCACGCTAGTCTTATGAACACACCTAGGGTCTAGGGCAGCTCAGCAACGATCACATCTACATCTACGTCCTACACCCACCCTTTCTTCGGCAACAATTACCAACATCTCGAATCACAGCTTGTTCCTATTGCGCCCTCAAGATGCCCGTTCAATCCACCCTTAACCACAAGATGGTTCTTACTACCCGAGACACGGCGTTGCTCGCCCTGGTCTGGCAATGCTTAAAAGACAGTCCTAAGGTGAGCTTTGATCACTTCCGTCTTTGCATTAATCAAGTTACAAACAAATATATCATCTATATCTTACTTCTTGTGCTTACATCACTTATGCCGTCTCATCTTTTCCCCTCAAGCCCGGAACTAGCGATTTCGGACCTCAGCCACCCATGCGCTTGACAATGAACTCAAGCTTATAACCGTCTCTAGGTCGACTACGTAAAGCTGGCTGAGTTGGGAGGTTTCAAGACTGCCGCTTCCGCCTGCGCAGTATTCAGCGTTATCAAGAGGAAGCTCATGGTTATTGCAAACGCTAGTCCTGCTGCGGCTTCTGGCACTCCCAAGAAGACCATGGCCGAAGTTGAGCCGAAGTCCAAAGAGGACGAGACTGTCGAGGGAGGAGCTAACAATGACGTTGCGGCAACCCCCACTGGCGATGGTAATGCTGATGAGATCGCATCCCCGCCTTCAACCCCAAAGAAAGGCGCTAGCAAACCAAAGGCGTTCGATGAAGATGACGAGGATGCCACGCCGACTCAGGCTATGCCTAAGAAGCGTGCGCCTAAGGTTAAGGTGAAGACGGAGGATGTTGGAGATGGTCAAGCTGCTTTTACTACCCCGACGTCTACGCCGAAGAAGCGTAGTCGAAAGCCCATGGGCGAAACTCCGTCGGCGCCTAAACGTGTCAAGAAAGCAAACGGAAAGGGCGCCGACATGGTCAACGGCAAAGTGAATGAAGCAGCCGAAAAGCAACGTATGGCCGCCACGATCGCCGCTTCAAAGACCCTTCAGAAGTTTACCCTAGGCAGTGATGATGAGTCCGGAGACGAACAGGAAGACGAACAGGAAGATGAACAACCTGGTGTCAAAGAATTGAAGAAAATCATGGGAGCTAGATTCATTGCCGAACGCGCGCTTGAGGTCTTGGCTCACGGCGCTGGCGAAGATTCGGCTCATGGAGATGACGAATCGTTGGCCCACCAGGACTGCATGTTCCCGGACAAGGGCCCCAAGGACGATGGCCAATTTGACAAATACACGCCAAAGGCTGGCGCGCTTGAAGTCTTGGCTCACGACGCAGGCGAAGTTTCGGCTCATGGGTATGACGAACCTTTAGCCCACCAGGATGGCATGTTCGTCATGGATGAGGAGATTGTCGATAATTACACGCCAAAGTCGACCTCTTCTAACACGAACAAGTACAATGCATCCAAATGGATCTAAGGTAATTCTCATATGGATCTTCTACAACACACTAAAGCTAAAAGTTTCTCACAGCCCCAGAATACACCGATCACCATTCCATCACCATACTAAGACAACGATCCTGCCTCTTCTACGGGGATCCCTTGTGAAGCGTTCTTAGTGATGGAAATGGTCTCTTTATCGGTAGTTCTGCGTCGCTTTACTTCGTCTGGTGGATCGTTGCTTGTTGTTAGTCAGGGATAGTCGTTGGCGCTGTGTCATGCTTGTAACGGAAGGGGTTGGCATATGGAACAGGTGTTCTTTGATGGAAACGCTCCGGTGGACACGTGTTCTTTAGGGGAAGTGCTTTGACGCATGGAAAGTCTAGCTGGTCGTAGGTAGCTTTCGCAATCCAAGTCGAAATTATTGCAATATCTGGTGATTGCCTATTAACCAAACCATCAAGTCAGACCACACAATCCCATTCACCTTAGTATTCTTTTTTTTTTAAACAACCCAACACTAAAAATTCATCACCATTCTTTCCGGGCTTACTTTATCAGCACTAGGCCACAGAAAGGTGAAGTACTGTAGCACAGCCTGAGCTATACAGCTTCAATAACTTCAAAGATAACGTAGGCACTTTTTCTTTTTTTTTGAATTGAAGTTCCTGCCCGTTCAAGCGCCTTGCTGTTCTAAATACTAGATGAGAGATATGCTCGCTATATGTGAAAGACACAATCTAAAAAAGCTCTTTGTAAGACCCCTTAAAGTCAAGGAAAGCGCCCCCTCCCCCCAGATCGAAAGAGAAGAAGGTAACAAACAAGCCTGACGATACATACTAAAGCGCTCACTCGCTCGCTCGCTCACGATTTTCAAAAGCCAAGTTCAACCCCTCTCAAAGCAACACAAACGCTCACAACCACCCCACAGCCCTCCTCAACACATCCACCCCCCTCTCCCCCACCACCTCCCCAACCCCTTCCCTCAACAACCAAGCAACATCGCTCTGCCACCCCAACTCCACCCACCCCCCACCCCGCGCACTCTCCAAATTCTCCCTCAACCGACTGGTGTGCTCCCACTCGTGGGCCGCCACCTCCGCCCTCTCAACCACTTTGCTCGGGATCCCGCACATGGACGCGCAGTGCATGCCAAACGAGCCCTCGGCGACGCCGTCTTCGAGCTTGTAGAGGAAGGTGACGCGCCGCTGCGCGGCGTCGACGTCGATCTGCATGCGTTTGTTGCGGACTTCGGGGTGGTGGGAGAACTCGGTGGCGAGAGAGTGGTAGTGGGTTGCGAAGAAGCCGATGCAGCCGACGTGGGTGGCGATGTGGTGGAGGACTGCCTGGGCAACTGCTACGCCGTCGTAGGAGCTTGTTCCGCGGCCTAGCTCGTCAAGGATGACGAGGGAGCGGGGGGTAGCTTCGGAAAGGATTTTCTTTGTTTCGGCGAGCTCGACGAAGAAGGTGGATTGGGCGGCGAAGATATTGTCGTTGGCGCCGAGGCGGGACATGATGCGGTCGATTGGAGTGAGGCGGGCATGGCGCGCGGGGACGTAGCAGCCGATTTGGGCGAGGATGACTGCAATGCAGGTCTGCGAAGGGTTAGCCTTGTATTATACTATTTGGGGAGAATGGAGTATTCACCATTCTCAGGATAGTCGATTTGCCCGCGGCATTAGCACCAGTCAGGAGATTGATACATGCTGTGTCACCGCCTAGCTGTATGTCGTTGGGGATGAAATCTGTGGCGTTAGGGAGCATGCATGGGTGTCTTAGATCTTCGAATTCCACAACGCTTTTCTCGTCGTCCACAAATTCGGGTCTGCAACTGGGTTCGCCGAATGCTAAAGAGGCTTTGGCTAAACAGATCAAGCAGTCCAGTTGTGCGATGATTCGTACAGCTGCCAGCCAGATAGCATAATCCTCGTCAAAGCGTGCGAAGAACCTTCCAGCCACTTCTTTGACAATCTGAGCGTGGGTTTCCCGGGCTTCCTGCAGCTGCCGAACAAGTGATCGAAGCTCAGGACTGTAATAGCGCTTTACCTTCTGGGTTGCCGACATTTGATCCCAGCTTTTCGGAACGCCCTTGACCTTAATGGGCACCTCGAGCTGGTATATCTCCTTGCCGTTGTCACGATACACGATTGTACTACATCCCAAGTCTTTTCGTGTTCTGTTCAAGAGAGTGTCCAGGTCTGCTAGCACTTGTTCAATATGATCTTGGCTGGCGTCGAAATCCTCCTCCACACCACGTTCTGGAATAAGGAGGCCATCGTCTTTCGCTTTGGGGCGATCAAAGGCGGCTTTCCAGTGCTCCAGTGTTCCTTTGAGGTCTGGCATGGAGGAGATCAATTGCCCAATCACGCCATCACCGGAACCTACATTTTTCACGAGGCTCATGGTATAGTCTATTTGCTCAAAGGCATCCAATACCTTAGCAAAATCTTGTGCTCTGCAACTTCCTGCGTGTATACGTGAGATCATTCTCTCCAGATCAGGTAGCTTGACGAGTTGGGATGTGAAATGTTCTCGGACGGTGGTATCGGCATTCAGCGACTCCACAGCGTCGAGGCGGCCATTGATTTTCGCAGCGTCCATTAGGGGATGGCATACCCACTGCTTCAACAAACGCTTGCCGAAGGGCGTTATACAGCGGTTGAGAAGTGTAAAGAGCGTTCCGTCTGCACCACCATCGGCTGAGTTTGCGAATACTTCCAGGTTGATCAAGGTCTTTCCATCTAGTACAAGGCTGCTGGCCTTTCTAATTGGATCGTACCATGAGAAGTTACCAAGAGTCAGGAGCTCACGCTCAATCTTCAAGGTCCTGAGATATTGTACAAGAGCACCAAAAGCAGACATCAACAATTCTTTCTCTCTGGATTCCCGTAGGGCTTTAGGCCATGCTTCGGCGCTGACTTGGCCATCTGCGACGAAGTAGCCACTGGCATCAAGTTCGCGGCATGTGATGTCAGATGTCCAGAACTCCTTGCCAGGCTTGAGGTGGTTCCACAAAGTGGTTGGTCCTGTATTGTTCTTGAGTATTCTCATAGCTGGGACGGATACACAAGATTTCTCAAGCAGTAATTCTTGTGGTCTCGTTTGCGCGATAAAGGTCTCAAACTTTGTCATCTCAACATCGTCGACGAAGTCTGTCAGGAAGAATTGACCGGTGGCAGTATCCACGAAGGATATGCCAAAAGCCGGCTGTCCTTCTACTTCGGACTCTTTGATAGACACGCAGAAAGTAGACATGTCATCTTGAAGCATACCGCCATCAACCAGAGTCCCGCTTGTTAGTACACAGGCAAGTTCTCGACGAATGATCTTCTCCTCTTTGACACCTTTCGCGGCCTTTGCTCCATCGCGTTCTCGCATCTCTTTTCCTAAAGCCGACTCCTTTTGGTCTACACGGGCAATCTTGTAACCCTTAGCGACGAATTGATTTGCCCAGTGATCCAGGCTCATCTCAGGGACGCCAACCATACGCATGTTGACCCGGTCGGTAAGCTTGAGATCAAATAGTTGATGGCCAATCGTTGCATCATTCTCGTAGAGCTCATAAAACTTACCTTTCTTAAAGAACACGATAGTATCCCAGAACTTCTGTTTGATCTCCCAGTATTGCTTCTCGAACGGCGAAAACTTTGCCCAAGCCAGAGGGGGTATATAGACTGTCCTTGGATCATAGTCCGGATGCTCTGGTGGATTTCGATCAGCGTCCGTGATTCGTGCAAGCCACGGGTATCGCTGGTCAGGTTCTGTGGTGTGAGCCTTCTCTTTCCACTTCTTAGCCGCGGAATTGGGCTTCCTAGGAGCTGCATTTGCTTGGCGAGGCTGCAGAGGCTGCGTGTTGTCAGGGTCAAATGACCACTGTTGGGCTGTGGACGCTGTTGGCATTTCCGGCATGTCCAGATCAACCTCAGTATCAAGTGGAACAATGGGGGAGGTCTTGCGTTGTTTTGACGTAGAAGCTGATGAACGCTTCCTCTTTCTTGTTGTAGCTACATCCTCGTCTGAATCGTCGGGCACAATGAAGTCGTCTAATTAACCAATAAATGTCAGCAATGCGGATAACCAAATAGGCTTTGATAGCGTTACCCTCGTCTACTACTTCATCGGCGGCTTCTATGTCTTGACCAAAATCTTCTTCATCATTGGCTTCGCTTGTTTTCTTTCGTTTCAGAGCTCTACCTCGGGTTTTGTTTGGTTTCACAGGTTTGAAGACATCTTCTTCCTCGTCGTCTTCAGCTTCAGACTCGGCATAACTTACCACCTTCTTCGCCTAGAATAGGAATTATCAGCTTGAGTATGGAGGGGACAAATAAAGTACCAGCCTTTCGAGATGGGCTATTGAAGCTTGAAGGGATATCGTCTCCTTCGAATGCAGCGGCACCAACCGCAGAAACTGCAGGGGTGATTGGCGACGGTAGTCCAATAACATTATCTGCACTAGCTAAGGTGTATTGTCTGTTTTCCTGGTCATCTGGGTCTTCCAATGCATCACTACTTGGCGCTGGTGTCAAGCTTTGGCTTGATCCTCTCGCTGTCCCTTTTGGCAAAGTCGCCTTACGAGGGCCATTGGTCTGGGATTGAGCGGCGGAACCTAATCTGGGAGCTTCAACTGATTTCTTTTGGAAGAAGCCCAAAATGGATTTCTGGTCTTTACTGGACTGCGAGCCCGAGGTCGACTTTCTCAGCGAGGGCGGATTGGGTGTTGATGCAGACTTGGGTATCTTGGCTAGGCCAGCCATTGTCATTAGAAGGTATCAGATTTCTGAGGCTTTCTAACTGATCATGATTTGTATAAGAGGCGC
>JAABUW010003158.1_pt1 | contig 23820 bp, 22 predicted proteins | sample 5560081 | NCBI WGS metagenome assembly JAABUW01 (sample SAMN10711882, study PRJNA513363) | rock metagenome | isolation source: Antarctica rocks | place: Antarctica: Victoria Land, Knobhead sud | reverse complement strand
AGAACCCGCTTGACTTGACGCATTCGTACCTTCGTGCTATGTCACCTATCCACCTCAAGTACCTCGCCAACATGGCGGTCAGGTCATCGATGTCTATTAGTATTAACGCATTTGATGAACTCTGGGGGCTCATCGCGTGTCACTCCTACGGTGCGGATGGGATGCGAGTCTCCTTTCCAATCCGCAAGATGTGCAGACTGGTTGGCGATTCAGCGTCCCGAAACATCGAGCGACTATCTTACGCGAGCCGATTACAAGCAAGAAAGCTCATCAATACTGTGCCATCCGCGAGCAACCCTTCCGGATACATCATCGCATCGTCCGAAGATCTACTCAAGCTTTTCAATGCAGATTTTGGGTTGTTGTGTATTCGCGACGAGACCAAGATGCTCGGACACATCGAAGAGAGCCAGGAAGCACTTGCTATGCTGGAGTACCTCCGGATGCGGAACATCACAAACGTCACAAGTTCGATGGACGTAAGAGATGATTTTCCGGACCTGCGGTACCAGCCCGGCTTCAGAATTATCGCCGGCCTACTGCTAGTCCCACTCTCCTCTGCCGGGCAAGACTTCATTGTGTTCTTCCGCAAAGGTCAGATGCGTGAGGTAAAGTGGGCTGGCAACCCGTACGAGAAGTTCATCAAGGAGGGCACAGAAGGATATTTGGAACCACGGAAGAGCTTTCGAACCTGGAGTGAGACTGTCGTTGGGAAGTGTCGCGAATGGACCGAGGAGGAGATAGAAACTGCAGCTGTGCTATGTTTGGTGTACGGCAAGTTCATCGATGTCTGGCGGCAGAAAGAGGCTACGCTTCAAAACAGCCAACTCACTCGTTTACTGCTCGCAAACTCGGCGCACGAGGTCCGGACACCACTCAATGCGATCATCAACTACCTCGAGATAGCACTCGAGGGCACACTTGACACCGAGACAAGAGACAATCTGTCAAAATCCCATTCCGCTTCGAAGTCGCTCATATACGTGATCAATGACCTTCTCGACCTCACAAAAACAGAAGAAGGAGGCGAGCTTATCAAGGATGAAGTCTTCGATCTCAAGAGTACACTTGCCGAAGCGACGGATCCATACAAGGGCGACGCCAAACGGAAGAACATCGAGTATGAGGTCATAAAGTGGCCAGGTCTTCCGCATGCAGTGCTTGGGGATCAGCGCAGAGTACGGCAAGCCATTTCGAACGTCACAGCGAATGCCATCCAGAACACGTCGCAAGGTGGCGTCGAGGTAGACATGTACTTGGTTAGCGGCGAAGAGTGCAGGTGTGAACTCGAGGTTACGGTCACAGACACGGGTGCTGGTATGAGTGCCCAGAAGCTGGACCAACTGTTCCGGGAATTGGAGCAGGTGCAGAGCGAGGCCGAAGCGACCATCGAAGACGCTATAGCGCCATCGAATAAGCAGCGGTCGGAATCATCGAAGAAAGGTGATAGGCGCACTCTTGGTCTCGGCCTAGCGATTGTCGCTCGAATCGTCCGCAACATGAATGGGCAGTTGAGGTTGAAGTCCGAGGAAGGCAAAGGCTCAAGATTTGTGATCCAGTTCCCATTCGACCTGCCAGATTCGGAGCCTAAGCAGTTATCCTTGGAGGAAAGCTCCGCCACTGGCTCGATGATGCCAGACGCGATTGATCATCAGAGTGCTTGTCCGACCACACCAGGAAGCTCGCAGCACAAAGATGGCGAGGTAACGCTGATCGAGCGCGGAAGTACTCAAGGACGACATTCGCAAACAAGGCGAGACGCACCTTCTATGTCCCGCAAAACCAGTGGTGGAAGCATGAACAGCCGAAACAGTCTTGGCAGTGTGAAGTCTGGACATAGCAATGTCAGTATTTCGTCGGCGCACAGTGGTCGTAGTGAGGCCGATCGCCTGATCGACGCCATCAGTGAACCACATATGGTTGAAGGTTGGCAGGAAGGGTCTGTGGCACGTGCGGACAGCCTGAAATCATCACACTCACGCGGTACTACTCCCTCCGAGGGGCCTAGCAGACCGAAGTTGGAGAAGAGGCATACGTTGGCTTCCCATGCCGGACTGGGCAGTCCGATGAAGAATCGAGCAAAGAGCATAAAGGTGCCCAGAGGCGTGATGGGCAAATCGCACGAGCATCCGGGACAGTCTCTGGTTATGGACCAACGCACGCCTTTAAAGGCGATCAGGATGCACGATGCCGGCAGCACATCTTCGGGCACCGAGGGTTCCCTGCGCTCCTTGCGATCTGGCTCCTCAAAGGCCGGTAGTGCGTCTCTAAAGGAACTCGCGGCGTCTTCCACCGTGCCAGAACCGCCGTCAGCGGAGTGTATGCGAGCGCTTGTTGCCGAGGACGATCCTGTGAATAGCAGGATCATTCAGAAGCGATTGGAGAAGCTGAGTCATGAGGTCGTCATGACGGTCAATGGCGAGGATTGTGCAAGTGTGTACTGCGAGAAGAGCGGTTTCTTCGATATCATCCTCATGGACATGCAAGTAGGTCTTACCGCAAAAGGCTTTGGTGGACGATAAGTAGTGCTGACGACTTACACAGATGCCCATCGTGGATGGCCTCACCTCGACAAAGATGATCCGCTCTTTCGAGAAATCACATCCGACGCACATCCTTTCCACTCGAGCCTCGCTCAATGGACGCGTGCCAATCATCGCCGTCTCTGCTTCTCTCATCGAGAAGGAATTGCAGAAGTATATTGACGCAGGCTTTGACGGTTGGATCCTGAAGCCTATATCGCTTGCTCGTCTCGGCGAGATTATGAATGGCATCGTCGACGTTGAGGTACGCCGGAAGAATCTTTACAAATCTGGGAACTGGGAGAGCGGTGGCTGGTTTGACGAGGCGCAGAAGAATGTCTTTGCAGCGGATACGAACCCGAGCGAGAAGCCGCCCATGCAGTCTTCGAAGAAGGTGCGGGCTGCGGTCGACTCGGACGACCCTTTTGTCAAGGAAGAAGGCGATAGTGTGCAGTCTCGAGAGCAAACCCGCTTGGCCGAGGAACAGTATCGGGCGGAGCGGAATGCTTCGAGCATGCCGAACTTGACTCGACCAGCGACCGGTAGCGACAATGAAGACGACAGGGAGAGCATAACGCGGCAGGATACCGTGAGCAGTCCTCCTCCTATGTCACCAGATCCGGAGGCCGACAGATGACGGTGTGGTGATCGACAGCGTTACATCTTGGTACAATATGAGTTGATTTGGTACTTCACGATCACGAGTCGTATGTTTGCATGAGCGAGTGGCGCACGGCGTTTGGGAACTGGAGCGGTCCTTGTATAATGACTTGTCGCATTGTCTCCGCGGTAGCGAAGGCGCCTGGGAACGGTAGCGGGTGTTACGACATTGAGATAAGCGTGTGCGTCGTGGAGTACTTTGGATAAACCTTTGTCTTCAGCCTACGACGTTTGAGACTATCGTAGCCTAGGAAGATACCTTACCTTCCATCGGTCCTTCCAAACATATCCTACGCCCACCAAAGGACATGGCTACCTAATCGACGTAAAGGGAATGAGTAACTTCCAGCAAGAACCATTCCGTTCAGTCAGGACGCAATCACGGGAATATACCGTGCCGCGAGCGGCTATGTCTTGGGGGTTCGATTTCTTGCTTACGTTCGTCGTTTCGATCGTCCATCTCGTCTGTGCGCTGGTGATGTACGCGTATGGAGGGACGTGTGCTGGCATCGACATGCGAGTGAGGGCCGGAGAGGCAAGTTTGAGAACAACGGGCATTCCAAGGACGCTGTCAAGATGGTGATATCGGCTCAGAGGCACTACGGGACTGGCATTGCGGAGTGGGATGCAACTTTGCTGGAGAGGGAGATCCTGAAGGGCAAGATTGGCATGGGCCATGGAGGTGGTAATGAGCCGAGTGTTGTTAGGGCGGGGGTGAGCAGATGATCAAAAGAGCTTGGTGATCCCAATGGAGGTGATCGGGGAGGAGATGTCGAGCTGAATGATAGGCGGTAGGTAGTCCTGACACGGTTCTCGCGCGACTCCAAAACATCTCCCTATGACACGTTCAATTTTTCTGCTTGATCACACGCAACCGGTATTGAATGGCGGTGATTCTTCGGCGATCATAATCGACCGTCACATACGATCAGCTCGATCTCGCTGACCAATCATGTGTCCGGTATGTCAAGAACCACCTATATGTCATTGGACATGTTGCTGACCTCTCCCAAGATGTGGTCTAGTGGCTAGGATTTCTCGCTCTCATGATCGCAAGGTCGAAGTGCCGAGGAGGCCGGGGGTTAGTTCGCCTTGACTCCTTCAACGAGCTTCTCTGACTTCACTCTAGTTCGATTCCCCGCATCGGAAACGATACGGTAGCATACCTACCATAGTTTGGTGAAACAAACCCAAGCACCGAACAGCGGTCTCCATTTTTCCCTCATCTTCCTCCTCTACCCAGCGGGGGATAGTAGGCCGGAAGTTTTGTTTTTGATCGCCGCCGAGAGCAGTCAATGTGCAGCAGTCATCATCTGTGATCTGATCGATTGTATATATGTGAGAGTGCCAATGTTCCGCCGGTGGTGTATGCCTCGGAGTTTACCTAGATGTGCACTTACGTTGCAGTATCTGGGATATACGTTCGATCGTGAGACCTGAGCCATGGCTATCTGAGGTCCAGAACACATAGTCTCGACTCATGAATTTCTGACACGAAAAGAGCAAACCATACCAAGACGAACGTCTGGTCGCCGCCAACGCCTCGCTAGTCCAACCAGCTTTCACCACCAATCCGTGGGACCCCTCACGGTCTACTGCCCCTGAATCCTCGCCGCCTTGAACCGGCTGACCTTCCGCAATCTACCATCGTCAAGCTCCTCCATCAGCTCCCCCATCTCATCGTCCTCGTCCTCGTTGGCCTTGAAGCCACCTTGTTGCTGGATCAATTTGTTGCGGCGGGAGTAGTACGCCTCCGCCAGCTCGCGTCGTTGTGTGACTGTGTCGGAATCATCAAGTGACGGTGCTGATGCGGTAGTGGTCTTGGTGACAGGACGCTCGAGCAGAGTAGTACGGAGAGGGAGATTGTCCTCGGATGATGCCGTATTTGCACTACCAGCTGTGGTCGGAGGTGAAGAAGTAGGGTCATCGGTAGAGCTTGTGCTGAGAGTTGCACGATTCTTCTTGAAGCGTGAGAGATTCTTGGCGCTCGCAGAGTCTGGCAAAGGTCCCGCAGAGGCGGTGGTCCGTTCTGCGATGGTCTCCGTCACAGGTGTCACATTCTCACCATCATGGTGTTTCTGCGCTTTCAGCGGTGGAGAGCCAGGCTCAGCCACATCGAGCTCCTCTGCAAAGCTGACACGCTTCTTCGTGCTCGACTTCTTCTCGCTGCTTTCGGAGCTTGCGCTGGAGGTGGAGTTGCGTTTGTTGTCTCGAATCACCAGCTTCCGAACATCCTTGGGATCGAGATCGGGATCTGCGCCTGTCACGTCTTCGTCTTGTGGTGTGGGTCCGAGGTTGCCAATGAGACGTTGCTGTAGCTCCTCCATTTGTTTGCGATATTCGGGGGTGAGCTGGCGATGCTTTGATCTTCCACTGTCGTCTTCTGATTCGTCAGATTCTGACAGCCCAGTGGTGTAGGGAGTGTCGTCATCCTCAGGATATTCTGAAGTCGTATGGAAAGAGCCCGCATCGTCATCGTCATCATCATAGTCCATGCCATCTTCGTCGAGGTCCATTTGTGCAACCACATTACCGACTTCGTTGAGGTGATAGTCCAACATTTCTCGGCGCAGACGTGCGTCCTCTGGCGATTCATCCTCTGGTAATGTGACTTCCTGCGCAGTGGCCATGTCACTTTCACTAGCATCCGTCGCCTCATCTCCCGCCGCCATCAGCGCCCTTGCTTTCTCGACCTCATCAGAAGACAGTGGCTGTACGTTCGGTGATCGTGGTCCTTCGGGCGAAGCAGGAATTTCTTCGACTTGTGCTGAAAATGACACAGAGCGGTTGTCAGGTGGCGGTGCAGCAGGCATGACGGCAACTTTGTCGTTGAATGACACACTCTTCTTGCCGTCTCGCGAAAGCGATCGTGGTCGCTCGAGTGGCGCCTTCGTGTCTGCGGTGAAGGAGACAGACTTCTTGCGAAACGCAGGCCGCTCGGCTTCGTCGTGAGAGCCATCTCCGCTCGGGCTTGCTGGCACAGCTTCGGAGTGCGACCGCTTGTCGACCGTAATCGATGAAGATGCATATACTGGATCGATATGGGTGATGGCTGGCTTCAGTTCTTTCGGTACATCCTCCAGATCTTTGTCAGTGAGGCCGGCCTTCTTCAGATCCTCAATAGCCTTCGTTGTTGCTTCCTCTGGTTTGGTCAGTCGACTCGAAATCACATTGCCGTCGTCATCAAGTTCCTCCTGAATTTCAGTAAGTGGTAGTCCAGCATCGGAAGCTCCACCCTGCGTCGCTGCTGCAAACGCCAGTTCCTCCTGCTTGGCTTCCGCATCAAAGAACTGACGCTGAACAGTCTCAATATTCTTCTGCACATACTCCTGCCGCCGTTCGATGAGGCCAATGACATGTTTGGCGGAGCGTGGCGAATCACCGTCCAGAGCTGCGAGTTCGCGGATTTCCTTATCATTGACCAGGTCGCCGCCATAGGTGTGAGCGATTCTCGTAAATCCGGCGGCGTCGAGATCATCTTCGGCGCTCAAGATTTCTTCCTTCAAGCCTTCATACTCCGCTTCCCATAACTGCCAGTGCTTGAGGGTTTGCCTCAGCTTCTGGAGATTCGTCTCCAGAGCTTGCCGCTGTTGTTCGAGCTTCAGAAGGTCCATGATATGTGTGCTGTTGGCCACCTGGGGAAGGAAGACGTTCACTTGTCATATCATGATGTGGATGTGTGTGTGTGTTGTGTGTTTGTGATGCAAGAGCGCGGTGGACTTGCCATTTATGTAGGTTTGCGGGCTGTCCCGGCGGCCGCCGGACCGAAAGACTAATTGGCAAGTCACGGGAACTTGGTGGTACAACGTGGCACGACGACAGTGAATATCGATTCATTTGCATGTGCATTGAGAGAACTTGGTGGTACAACGTGGCACGACGACAGTGAATATCGATTCATTTGCATGTGCATTGAGCTCTACGGCTTGTCTGCCGCAAATGCCGCAGGTACGCGAACGAATACAGCCGCATTAGCTGCCCTCGAAGCGTTTGGGCATCTATGCTTTTCCCCAACCACTTCCACGTCAAGAGACATGCCTCTCACTGCGGACGTCCGGGTCACTTCAGTCCTCAGCGCTCACATAGGGTACCTCCTCAGGACCTTCGCCTTCTCATCCTCCACATTCCTCTTCAGCACCTCGACCTTCGCATAAAGACGCTGGTACTCCCGGTCCCACTTTCGATAGTCATGCGAGCTTCGTGCACCGTCCTTCAACTCCTTCACCCCATTCCTGTCTTTCTTTGCCCGAATCAGTTGATCGGCCAGCTGCTCGTAGTAGCGATCGACCCGGCGGCAGTGCTCGTCCGGTGTTTCCTTCTTGGAGGTCCTCGGACGTTGGACTGGGACGTAGTCGTAGTAGGCTGATTCTTCGGTGTTAGCAGAATGCTCTGACTGCGGAGAATCTCCCTTGAGTGGAGAGCAGAGGGGTTTTGTGAGACTTACATGTACTCGTGGATACCGAGCGAAGCAGCCACCTGAGAGGCGATGGAGCCGGACGTTCGATCGCGTAGAGCTTGCCGTAGGAGGGATAACACGAGTGCATGGTGGAGGCTGCTGGTTGCTGTTGTGGGTGTAGATGTTCCTGCTGCAGTGAAAGATAACCGTAAAGAAGAGTGTTGATATATCACTCTGCTCATTTACCTGAGACATAAGGCAAGTACACCGCTGCAGTGAGCGTCTCAAACCGTGGCAAACGTGTTCAGTCAGGGACAAGATGAGTCTTGGTAAGTAACAAGGACATGTCTCGGTACTGCAGTATGGTGGGCAGGCACACTGTACGGCTGTCAGTGGCTTCCTTTGTCCGTGAAGTCTATGCGAGATTATCTCCGTCCGTCAATGTGGCCTTGCATATCATGCTTCGTGTCTCAGTATTCGTACATGACTCTAATGCCAGCATGCCAGACTGGGGGTATATCCGAATGCGCCAGACAAAAGCCATTCCACACAACGCCGCGCTGAACGCTTCAATGAGATGTGTCTGATAGTTCGTACGCGTGTCTCATGAGAATGCTTTGCCTTTGTCGAAAGGGTTCATCGCCGCACGTGTATTGCTCAGAAGCTGCCGACGCAGCACATTGGCGCGATTGGTAGACTCTTTCGATTTCGACGATTTCGACGGCATTGTTGAGCTTACGAAGGTTGACTTGGCTTGTGCATCCATGTCCCTGCCTTCAAGACCACCAAAGTCGATGAGCCTAGCTCTGCGTGCATCCTCCTCGTTGCCCGGAAGTAACTCAATCTCGGTCCCAATCCTCCTCTGAAGCTCCTCCGTTTTCTCGTCCTCCCTCTTCCTGACCTTTCGCTCTCTCCGGAACGACTCCCTTATCCTCTTATTCGCACTCCACGTATCACTCCAGTCTCTCTCCTGACCCACATAAAGCTCCTCGATCCTCCTCTTACTGTCCTTCGCAGCCGCCTTCTCCTCCACCTTCCCCTCCAACAACGCAAACGCATCCGTCCTCCGCCTCTCCCTCTCCGCCTCCGTCAATATCTCCACCCCACCCTCCCCCTCCCTCGTCTTCTCCTCCCCATAATCCCTCGCCCTCCCACCCTCCGTAACCACGTATGCCGTGTTCTTCGGGTCTGTCCGTAGCTCCAGAGACCCACCGCATGCAGCGTGCTTCATCCGGAACTGCCATATCGGCGTGCTATAGTAGTAGCCGACCTTCTTCTTCTCGGCGTTGAAGCGCACGCCTTGTCCTATGATACCATGTGGGGAGCAAGTATGACACCAGACAGCGTAGGGCATCTCGAAGCGGACAATCTGCGTGCCGTCCTTCTTCAGAGTACCAGGAGCGCGCTTCTGGTGGATCTTGTTGCCGGACGTTGCGCCTGCGTCCGACGGGATGTAGCGACCCATGTTGAAGCCCTGCATCTTTGCGGTATTGAGGAGGTGTTAGTGTGGAGTTAAAGGCGGTATCCGTGGGCGACAAACGGGTGGCAGTGCGCAGTAGTCCAATGGACTATGTCGTCGAAAGTGTGTGCGCACCTGGTATAAACAAGCTTGAGGTCGTTCGAACTTCTGAATGATGTAGAAGACAGTTTAGGTAAGCATTTTCACATGCCACGACAATCACGCGGGCTTCAACAACAAGCCAATGCCTATGTACTAGCATAGTTTATATGGTCACATTTGTACATTATATGCGAGTGACAGCATCCAAGTAAGCTTTTGCATTGCTCACATCCGTTCTATAAAGACCATCCTACTTCCTCGGAGGCACATTCATGTTGATGTGTATGGTCTTCGGCTGCAGGTAGCCCTTCAGACCTTCTGGTCCACTCTCGCGCCCGATACCACCTAAAGCACAGAAGAAAAAGTCGTCAGCATATGTCTCAGATGTCTTTTGATATGGGGTTCTGCTCACTCTGCTTGTAGCCACCGAATGGTGTCTGGGGCGAAGTGCTAAAGGCAGAATTGATGCCAACAGTGCCAGCCTCGATCTTGCCGGCAATGCGAAGAGCCCGAGCGATGTCGGATGTGTAGATGGTGGCTGTAGAGTGCGTGTCAGTAGATAAGCTCGTTTGAAAGGTACCGCTAATCGACACTCACATCCAAGACCATAAGTAGTATCGTTAGCAAGCCTGATCGCCTCCTCCTCATCCTTGAACGTGCGGACCGAGATCACAGGACCGAAGATCTCATCAGTGTAGACCTTACTCTTGAGGTCCGGATTCAAGAACACAGTCGGCTGAACGAAAGTGCCGGTGTCTCCCTTCCTGTCTCCACCGACCAATACCTGCACACCTTCATCTCTGGCGCTCTGCAGGAAGCCCATGACGCGCTCGAATTGCTTCTTGTCCGCCAACGGGCCGAAGGCTGTCTCGTCGAGTGATGGGTCGCCCATCTTGGTTGCAGCGTCTTCCATAGACTTCTTGACAGCCTCGATGTATTTGGGGGCAATACCTTCTTGTACCAGGATCCGAGAAGACGCGAAGCAGACCTGTCCGCTGTTCCTCAAGAACGAGGTACTTGTGTGCTGAACAGCATTATCCAGCTCTGCGTCATCAAAGACCAGGGCAGGAGATTTGCCACCGAGCTCGAGGGACACGATCTTCATGTTACTCTTCGCGGCGGCTTGCATTACCAATCTGCCTGCCACAGCAGAGCCAGTAAATGCAATCTTAGCGATGTCCATGTGCGAGGCCAACATCGAGCCAACTGGGCCGGAACCAGTAACGATGTTGATCACACCTGGTGGGAAGCCAGCCTCATTGAGGATATCTCCGTATGCCGCAGCAGCCAAGGGCGACTTCTCGGAAGTCTTGAGGATGAAAGTGTTTCCAGCAGCCATCGCCGGCGCCATCTTCCACGCAGCAAGAACGTGCGTGCCGTTCCAGGCACAGATCCCTGCGCAGACTCCGAGCGGTTCGTACTGAACGATTTTATACGTTCCATCCTCATCGGGCGGGAACGTTTCGCCGGAGACCTTGCCAGCGTACCCAGCGTAGTACCTCCACAGCGCCGCGGGAGCCTTGATCATAGCCCTCGCAACTGTGATAGGCTGGCCCATGGCCATGCTCTCGAGCTTCGCGAGTTTGTCGACGTTCTTCTCCAGCAGGTCTGCGAACTTGTTCATGATCGCTGCCCGTTTGTGGCCGGCTGTTTCGCGCCATTTCGGGAAGGCTGCTCTGGCTGCTGCCACGGCATCGTCGATGTCCTTTTCGGCGGCAACTTGGACTTTGTCGGTCACGAGGGAATCGTCGTTGGGGTTGACGATGGAGAGGGTCTCGCCTGAGCTCGAGGGGCGGTACTATTTACTGTTTAGCTAAGAAGTTTGTTGCACTGGGGTTGGGGTAACTTACTTCGCCGTTGATGAAGAGGTTAGTTTGCATAGACATGTTGGTGGAAGGTACGGAACTGAGATATGTGAGGAGAGATCGAACAACTTACACTGCTAATTCAAAAGGGTCGAAGCATTCTGTGTACGTCTGACGTCGATCAGCTGCAACTGCTTGACCATGAGCGGGGCAACGAAGGCATAACCTAGGTTGTCATCCAAGCCCGAGTCGGCGTCTTCCTCTCACCTCGCGGGAATAATGGGCCACGGAAAGAGCGCTGGAATGCCTTGAGCGTAAGCTGGTCCACCGAATAGTGTCGTGCCAGTGGTTCACCGTGCCATGCAGTGCCCGCGAGATTACTGTGTCTTTCTCCGCATACACCAGAGTCAATCGCATGCGGCCGTGCGTCTATCTGGACTTTCTGCTGGCCGGCCGTCTGGCTGTCTTCGGCTATGGTACTGGATCGCTCCAACGTTCTGTGTCGCCGTGAAGAGGAAGATACAAGTTGATGAAAGAGGGTGAAGTTGTTCAAATGCAGCACGGACCCCCATCCATGTTGCCGACATTTCCCACTCGTGCCAAAGATCGAACAACAAACCTACCGGGTTACCTTGGTTCCAAGCTTCTTTCTAAGCTCAGTAGAGATTCTTGCTTTACGCGCTCGCGACGCGACGGTCAACAAGAGGAAGCCGAAGCCTTGGCACGGATGTAGGGCGCTGATGCCGGCGATTGATGGACTGCTATACGATGTTGTAGTCCACTGACTCATTTAGCATTGTTGCCTTGCCAGAGCTGCCTATAGTTCGAGGCCAAGAAGCGCATTGACTTTACCGGAGGTCAAACGCAAGATTAAGGTATAAGACCAATATTTCCGTCTTCGTTCCTGCACTTTTGTCTACATCAACATCCTCCAAAACCTCATCAAAAGCCGATCAGGATAGCGAACTTGGAGCCAACAACGATCGCCAAAAACTCAAGATGCCGACCACAACACAATATCTCCGAATCGCAACAACCATCTTCGCGACAATTTTCGTCGGGATGGGGATTAGTGTCTTTCAAGACCCTTCGATCACTCTAGGTTTTTTCGAGCTGCCATACTCCGCGGTCGCGGCTCAAAATCAGCTCATCAGCGTTCTGTTGGCAGTCTACGCTGTCCGGGACGTCTTCGTGGGCCTGGCGATATACGTCGCTGCTTACTTTGGTGACAAGCGGACTCTCGGATGGATGACGATCGCCGCTGGGGCTGTTGCGGCTGGGGATGGTGCTATCTGTAAAGTTATGGTTGGGAAGGGCGAGTGGAATCATTGGGGGTATGCGCCGATGCTCATTGTGGTTGGAGGTGCGTTAGCTTTGGGATAGGAAAGGGCGGACGGGGAGCTGTACAGACTTGACCAGGTCTCAAGAATCTGCGAATGTTGGTGTATCAACTATGACAACGGTCTTGTCAACTAGCCTCTCGAGCCTCAGAGTTCGAGACTAGCTCACAGCACATCCTCGAAGTCAAACTTCACCAGCAGTGTGCAATGTGTTTCTCTTCCCTTTAGATCCAACATCCTGATGAACGTCCATCCCTGAACCACATACGACAACCTCACCGCGGCGACCGCAAAGACAGGGTTCTTCGCGAAGCTATCATCACTCTTGATCAAGATTCGTAAGAACGTCAATTCGTTATCCTCATACTCCCACTCCAGCGTCTCATCATACACCGGATTTTTATTCGGCGGGTTGAGGCCACGATGGATGACACCCAGCTTGTGTTGTTTGTAACCTGCCGTCTTCTTCTTCGGGGGCTCGTTGGCGAGGTCGTTGGGATGGTGTAGTGTGCAGGTCACGTAAGGTTTGATATCCTTCCCCTCGCGATCCTCTGGGATGGGCACGTCTGTTGCTCCGGCCACTCTCAGATGAAGCTTCTTCTTCTTGCCTACACCGAGCTTGCCGGAGCCGCCAGAGCGAAGACCAGCGGGTTTGAGAACGTAGCCATCTGTACCGGCAAAGAGCGCCTCGTTTAGTTGCATCGCTGCGTCGAAGGTCTGCCAGTTGAGTGCACACACTTGGGCTCCTACACCCTATTGGTAGATTAGTATATATCTCAGACAGAAACCCCACGGTAGTTGAGCAAAAGGGGCTCCGGCCATTGAACTTACCCAGAAGGGAACGGGATGGAGATTTTGGGAAGAGATGCGAGTGCCTTTGGGGTAGACTCGCATCAGGTGTTTCGCGTTGTGTTTGCTGATATTGGCTGACAACTTTTGCATGAATGATCTCAAACCCGATTCAGAAACGTTAATGAGATGGTCGTGTGGCCCCTCTACCAGCTCGCCCTCGAGCCAGGACTGGTCACGAGGCTTCACCGACTGCGCATAGACTCCCAGCTCAGCGAGCTCAGGAATGATACCTTCCTTGGGTGCTTCCTTCTTCTGCTTCTTGTACTTTTCACGAGCTTGGGCCTCAGCCTCGCCTTCCTGCTCGTCGTCCTCACTGTCTGATTCGACATCTTGATTCGGGAAGTAGTATTCGACGATAACAGCCAGCTTCGAACCCATCTCCGCGAGGGTCACTTGCTCACCGCTCCCTCGCTCCTCGCCAGTGCCTCTGTCGCGAACACGCTTGCTAAGGAGACGATCTCCCCAAACCTCTCTCATGATCTGCGCAAGCCTCAGCTGCCCGTCGGCAGAGCAATGATTCTCCAGCGACAGCATAATAGGAGCGGCGGCGTAGCCAGACTCTGCGACACCTTCCGCAGCCTCTTTGTCTACTACATCTCGCATGACCTCGCAAACGCGCCGGAACGGAACATTCGACGCCAGGGTGAAGCCATGAGTGACCTTCGGCTCGTGCTTATCATCATCGTTGTCCCAGGCATCGATTTCGACGCATCTCGATCCAGTGCTCAGGGCAATACGGTAGGCCACCGGGTCGGCTTCGCCGTAGAGCTGATGTGCGGTAAGATAGGTGTTGTGGGAACTCGAGATGAAGTATTCGGCCAAGGGTCGGCTACGGTCTACTAGCTCGCGGGGGACACGGATATGTGGTTGGTCCAGAAGCTCTCTAATGGCAGCAGTAGGCTTGTCTGCTTCTAAACCTGCATCCTGCTCAGAAAGTACACCTTCGTGAACCAAGAATGATCGTAATGCTTTGCTGACTTTGAGCTGGTCCTTGGTGATTTTGGACTTGCGTGCTGCATGACCACCACCTGCCACACTTTCGATACCGATGGTTTCGCCTTTCTCATCGTTATCTTCTTTGCCGCCTTTGCTGCCGAACGGGTTGAGCTTCGCCAGGGAGGACGTAACTGCGCTCGCCATGATGGACCGATGCAAAGTCTAGGGTAATACGTCGCCAGCGAACAACTTGAGAATCAACGTATGTTGTACGCTGGACCAATGTCACCGCAGGTCCAGTCGTCCGCTCTTGCCTTGGCAGATGAGGTCAGATTTGGCATCACGTGACGAGGAAGGAGATTGCTTGCCCTACAACTCCTACCTCTTTCTATTCCTTACTACAAACCTTAGGTACGCACGATAACAGGCTGCCGCCAATGGCATTATGATCGAGCTTCCGGCGATATATGAAGAATCTCGACTTCAAGACACAATAGAAGTCAGGCATCAGGCCTCCGTTCGGGTGCTTCTCCGACTGATGCTGCCAACGTTCGCAGCGGCCCTCGACATTCCAGAGCTCACCACTGGAATGCGCCAAAAGCGGCTCGGTATTCTTCATGTCCCGTAGTCACTCAGTCTTACTCTGAACATTTCCAACCTGTGGATGTAAGTCTGGGAACGACCATGTTATGCCGGTCGATATCTAGATGATCACCCGAGACGGCCGGAATCTACAATTCATCGGATCATAAGATGCCGCGACGCAAGTGGCAGAGTCATGAACAATGGCTCTGGTAGGTAGAGCCGGAAGCGGTAAATCTCGTTTTCTTTGACTGCCAATGGCACCTTCTTTGTTGTCGTCGCTATTGCTTCTATACTCCTGCAAAATGTTTGCCATCGCAATGAAAGCTCAGCCCACCATCGTACCCCTTCAAGAAGAATCATGGCCGGCTTTACAGTACCTTCAGCAAGCCCCTCTTCCGGAGAGGAACTAAGTCCCGAACCAGCAGGCCAAGGGACAGCAGGCACAAGTGATGCGTTGAGAAGTCCTTCGCCATACGTCCGAAGCGCAAAGTCGCGGGGCTTTCATGTCCCTTCTGCGTCTAGTTCTCCTCCAGACGGTGACGAGACGTCAAGGCACAGCGCGGACTCGCGAGCTTCTCGGGTTCCTTCTGCGTCCAGCTCTGCTGGCGAAGACTGGCACACCGCCAGACAGAGCGCAACACCGGACCCTCCAGGAAGAAGATCGTCACCTTCGCCAACGCCATCGACAAGAAACGCACAGGACGCCGGCCCTGATTATGTAGCAAACAGGGAGATAGATGGCCAACCTGTTGTCGATCGTGTCATAAGGCATCAGCCAAGGACACAGCAGATCAAGCGCCACACCATCAACGCAATAGCGGACATACTCGGAGGCCATGACAATCTCGTCCAACTCGTCCAGCACGCTGGATTTGGAACAGCCAACACTCAAAGGATTACAACGTGGCAATTGACCGAGGGTGGCAGTCTCGCTGATTTGATCAACAGCAGAAAGCCTCCCGCAACGTTGCCCACCGAACCTTTCCATGGTCTGCTTGAGTCATTTATCTGGCATACGATCGTCTCTCTCTTCAAGGCCATCACCTACCTCCAGACAGGCAATTCGGATCGTCAGGGCGAACCGGAACATCCGGATTGGACACCCATCGTTCACAACTCGATCAACCCGTCCAATATTTTCTACAGCACTCGAGCCGCAGGACAGGAACACGAACAATGCAAACTTGGTAACTTTTCCAAGTGCGTTATACTGCAAGGATTCGAGACCCCTGAGACTCCTGAAGAGCGCGAAGCAAGGATCGAAGCCTTCCATGTCATACCCGAGGAGGAAGAGACGGGCTTTGAAGCCCCTGAGATCTTCAGCGAGGAAGACCATCTTCCCGGCCTGGCCAGCGATATGTGGTCGATTGGCGCAGTCGCCGTAGCCATGATGATTGGATACAATGTCTGGGACCTGGTTCGCCAAACTGCGTTCCACGCCCACGAGCAGAGAAGACCGAACACGACTTCTAAACTGCTGGAGACTTGGCGCAGCATGCCCGCACCTCAGCGACATGTCCTTCTCCAAGGGCAAGCGATGCATGCTGAAATTGTCTCCGCACTGCCGGATTACTACTCGTATGGCCTGAAGCAATTCGTTGAGGCGCTGCTGTTCTTTGACCCTGCCTATCGAGGGGTGACCGAGGTGGTTCTACAGGACGCCATTGAAAGGTACGACACAGAAAGGAACAATGGCTTCAACAATGTCCGGGAGCCTACGGAGGACGAGATGCTAGCTAAAGCTATCGCGGAGAGTCGTGCATCAAGGCATGTCATGTTTGACGAGTTGCCGAACGCGCCGCCACTGGCTCCTTGAGATGCTAGTTAGATGTGTACAAGTTTCAAATCATGAAGCCGACGTATTTGTCCCACGGCACAGTAACCACCGCTTCAAGACTCAGCGCGCCCTCACTTTCCAGCACCTCGACCCTGCGAACGATCTTAGGACTATCCGCCGACAAATGTTCGAGAAGAAGCACCTCGTCAGTGGCATGATCACGGAAGCGCACACTACAACGGCTACGCTCAACGAGTTGAGGAACGACGGCAACGAGCCAACGGGTGGGCTCGTTACTGCGCAGGTCACGGCCGCCGCCACGATCGCCATCAACATGAGGGAGTATGCTGGTGTACGAGCGGTACAACGCGATCCAGAAGCTCACTAACGCAGCCGACGCCGCCGTCGCCGGCATCAACGGAAGACTTCTAGTGCTTATTGGGATCGGAGAGACAGCGCGAGTGTAACGACTCCTGGACAGGGCCGAAGATGAAATTATTCGATTGCGCCTCGCTGCAGGACAGCCCACTCCACCAGCGACACAGGCGGGTATCGATCAACTGCGCGCACAGATCCGTGCCCACAACGAAGAGCCTGCATTCTAGGACGTTCGACCATGTCGCCCTGCGCGTCTTAAAATCCAGCTTCACTACACAATTACGAGCGGAGCAGTTTTGAGTGAGAGTGCCCCGGGTGCCCCATGGATCAGCCGGGGCGCTTTTGTTCTTCCAGTGAAGGCACAAAGGAGACCTGGCGGGCTTGCGAGGTTAGCTGCCCACGACGAAGGGACAGCGAGGCCAGAAATGCCATGACAGCAATTACGATACGAGTCCTGAAGCTAAGCGTAGCAGCAGACATGAAAATGACATTGAAATAAGCTTAAGGTTCAAAATAGCAGTCCTCCCTCGCTCCTTCGGCCTTCCTCGTGAACAACATAAGCCTTGGCGCTGCAGATCGACATTTCCAATCTCCAGCCAACGTACAATAGCTACAGAAGCAGTTGCCCGGTCGTTCGCCGCCAAACTTCGCGACAGCGCCGCGTTCATCAACTCCCATCCTTTCTATCCTGTGGTCGACTACGACCGCGACGGCAACGTCGCCCCCAACAGCATCAAAACAGGCCAGACCGATCATGGAAGCGCGATGGCAAGAACGCAGTGCCGACTGCTGCCATGACCGCCAGCGTGGCGGCACTGCAAACAACCCTCACCACATACCCCATCGATGACAAGCTGGACGATTTAGGGAACGTCACCATAGAAGACTCGCAGATGTGGAAGATCTTTAGGATCATTGCGCAAGAATCTTGCTAGGCACAGTACCATCTCCTCGCAGTCGTTAATGGCCGCCTCTACCTACTTGCTTTAATCGAGCTACTGCTGTCGGACTAGCACGACGGGACCCTTGTACACATTCTTTGCTCGAAACAAGTACCACACACCCGCAAACATCAGTACAGCAGCAAAGATGACTGAAGCCCAGTTGAAACCTGCGGCGGTTACTGGGGTAAACATTGGCCAGAAAGACCAGAAGAACGCCCAGGCGCTGTAGATGACGGCTGCAATGTTGACAGGTATCCCGAACTTGCCAAGCGAGAAATGCGTTGGTGGGAGGGTGTCGGGGTGGTATATGCGTCGCCAAAGGATGGAGCCGATCGAGAACAAATAGCATTGTAGCAGTGCCACCGTCAGAAGCGACGTGATGGCGTAGAATGCGACGGTGCTGCCAATGTAGATGAGGGAGAGGATGAAAGAGATGACGCTGGTGACGATCACGGCATTGACGGGGATGTGGAGTCGAGGGTGAACCTGAAGCATTGTTAGCTGGGACGCCATCAAAGAAGCCGAATAACGAACGTATGAGATCCAGTCCGAGAAAGGGAAACCGCCATCTCTGGCAAAAGCGAAGAGATCTCTGGTCACCGCAGTAAGATAGCTAACGTTCGAGCAGATCAACAGGCAAATGATCATGACCAGCACAACAGTGGTCCAAGCGACGGACATAGACTGGCGTAAGACGTAGACTGTTGCGTACAGACTTGCTAGAAGATGGTCAGCAGACTGAGTATAGCGGTCCAACAGCGTTCGACATACGATCGGCGAGCGCAGCGTCAAGATCGGGCATGGCAAAGCATAGCGTAACAATAGCTGGGAAGATGAGGCAGAAGTTGATCACGTAGACGCTCATCATCGCACGTGGGACTGATTTGGAAGCACCTGTAAGGGAACTGTTAGCCTTCCAATTAGGTGCAACCAAGATTTAATGTACTTACTCTTGACCTCCTCCGACATATGAGCTGCGGTGTCGACGCCCTGTTTGAAACATAGAAGTGGAATCAGCCCATGTCTCAAGTGGTGTCTCATATGACCTAGCGAGGGGAGGGTTTATGGGTCCGGTTACTTACCACCTGGGTGTATATACCGGAAAGTTGACCAGCCAGGACTGCGAAACCCATGCTGCTCCATCCACCAGTGTTGGAGAATTCAGTAAAGACCTTCTTTGCAGATGCTTTGGGAGCATTGACCTAGAACGAGGTGTGAGTGCCAAGAAAATATCCCGAATAACAAGGCAGCAACATACCCAGATCGGCACGATGAAGCACACATAACTGGATGACATATTAGCGATTATCTTTACCAACTGCCAGAGGTTTGTGCGCACGCTAGCACATGGAGTCCGAATATGAAGTTCTGGAGCTTCGGTATGAGCTTGGCTCCAAACACGTTGATGCATCCAACCAGTAATATGCAAGCAATGACGAACAACGAGCCATGCCACGCCGGGAAGAGATAGTTCGGGTTGTTCTCCAGGATGACAACTTGCAGAAGAGTCCCGGTGAGGAACCTGGTATAGTCAGTACTACAATTGAAGACCGGTAGCCGTGTACTCACACTCCAATCGCATTCCCAGCCTGCCAGGCCATAGTGGAGATCCACCCTGTCATATAGCTAAGTGGTTTCTGCAATATGGGGTGCGCAAACTCGGAGACCCAATGGTATTGTCCACCACTTCAAAGGCTGTCAGTTCAATGATCCAATTATCTGCTGTGTGAGACCCACGCTGTTGGAGCCATGCTGGCCATCTCGGCCTACATAAGAGAAGCGTAAGGGTCAGCAATGTCTCATCAGAGAAGAGAGATCCGCAGTCAACTGCCAACCGGTCCCCTTCCCCCCAATAGTGCTCACCATGGAGAGGTATATCGGACAAAAGCCGACGAAGTTCCAGACGACGGACCAAAGCAAGCCGGCGCGGCCTCCGTCGACGAGGCCTTGGGTTGTGAGGAAGATACCAATCTCCCATGCTGCTGTGGCCATAGCGACGAACGAGACAGTGGACAGTAAGCGAAAGTGTCTCTGAGCTTCGAGTCAGTACACTGGCCGTGCAGAGCGGATTGCAATCGTCATACAATAAGCTGTTGCTTCTTGCCCATCCTCTGCATGTTCAACCGATCTTCCGGCGCGCTCTTCGTGCCCTCGAAGGCTGGATCGTGGTCCACATCGTCCTCGCTAATCGTCTTCTCGCCGACCTCGTAGCGGGGGGCTTTCTGGTCGGCCATCTCGAAGTCATCTGTAGCTGGAGAAACTGAATGAGAGTTGACGTCCGCCATGGTCGCTGAATCAACAACTAACGACAGATATAAATCGTGCCTGGGAGACGCGTGGAAGGAAAGAAGAACAACCCAGATCGAAGAAAGTACATTATTGCTCGCACCCTGGCGGTCTGCCTCAGGTAGCGACGGCACTCGACGCCGCACGGCTGCATACACCTCGTTGCTACATATAGATGCACGCGGCTCGTTTGGTTGCTCTAAAAGCCTCCAGAGCTTGCACGAGCCCTCAATGTCGCCAACGCTAGCTGTGTGAACGGGCTAATGCAGGACCAGTCGCTCGCGAGGCCATCGGGAGCTACCTCCGGCTTTTCCGTCTTCCAAAGTAAAATTGAGATTAGGAGCGTGTTGACCTGCAGACTCCGACCTTGCAACGATTTCATCGATCCAGAGCTCGTCTGGGTTTGAGGACGCGCGTGGGGGAGTGAGTGGACTTTAACCGCAGCTGGGATCACGGCAGGGACTCTGCATTGCCGGCATAAGATCCCCAGCCGGTCTAGCCGTTTCCACAACCACTCGCAGTGCGTGCACAGAGTGCTTAGCATTTTATCTATGCAAGCCACATGTTGTTGGTTGGTCTCGCTATGTTAACGACAACCTAGGAGCCCTTTGATCATGCACGTTTCGAAGCATGCAGAGACAGAAAAAGGAACCTTGTCGGTTCAAGGAACCACGATATTGTAACCGAACACGCTGACAGCATGAATTCCCGAGACTCCTTACACCCCAGGGTGCCTTGGAGCAACCTTCATAGCGCATTCATGCGATAACACTCCCGATGATGGCAGCGCAAGATGCGCCTCAGTACTCAAACTGGCTTGTCATCGCGACAATTATTTTTCTAGTATGGGCATTCATGTTTGGGGGAGTACGAGTGTGGGCAAAGGTGGGTTATCGATGGGCTGTAACGGTGCCACCTCTTGCTAAGGACCATTGTAGGTGTCTCGATCGATGCGATGGTCTCTGAGTGATACCATCTTCACCGCAGCATTCGTATGTTGGTTGCCATATTCAAGAGTTCGTACTGATGATCGATTGCATTGCAGACCGTCGGATTTGCCCAGTGTGTCTGCATATTCCTTGCTGTCAGCGATGGTTTCGGGAAAGCCACGGAAGGCTCACAGGATAATGGGTCACCGCCGTACTCGAAGGTACATGTTCTTACCTTTGTAATCAAACGAGGGCGAACAACTGATGTTTGGACGCAGGCCCTGTATGCAGCCGACATCTTATACGTCCTCTCGGTGGGCTTGTCGAAATGCTCAACTTGTCTATTCCTCGGTAGCTTGACAAGAAGCAAGCAGCAGCAGAGACCGGGCTTCGCCATCGCGGTGTGCTGCGCTTGCTGGACGATCGGAAGCGTCTTTGCAGTCGCCTTGAGAGGCGATCTCACAGCGCCGTGGTTGCTTCCAAGAGGGATCACTACAATGGTATGCTTATGCTGAGTATGCGAGAGGCTTCTAGCTGACTCAAACCAGTACAATCGATGGCTCGGTGTTGAGACATCTGGGCTTGGCTTAGAGGCCGTCATCTGGGCTTTCTCAATGACTCTCGTCATGGGGCTGAACATGAGTATCGTTATGCGTCTGAAAGTTCTGGGGATCTTCGCGTTTCGGTTTCTGTTAGTCCCAGTCGTTGCAGGCCGCCTGTTCTTCCTCTCACCTTCGAATGTCGATGCTCGATCGGTTCACGCCATCACGATATCCTACATTTTCACCGAGGCTGCCATGCAGTACTCCTTGATGTCGGAGTGCATGACTTGCCTCAAGCCGTTCCTCCAGCCGTTCCACTCAGGCTACGGGGTCAGTCAGAATTACAGCACGGATCTTCGGATGAATCCCTCAAGAGACCCATACACAGAGTTGAGCAATGTGTCCCACGCTCAAGACGGTGTCGTCAAGACGGATGTGAAAGTCGGTCTGCGAGAAGTAATCAGCTCGACTGAGGGCAAGAAGGAGTCTCAAGTACTGTCACGCAGGTCGTCTCCACGGCGGGTCCTGCGACGGGACGATATCGTTGGTGGCTTTCGCTTCCGAGCGGACCACGGATCGACATTCACGTCACATGTCGAGGCAGACAATGTGGGTGGCGGTAGAAAGAAGTCGGACGAGGACGATGTGGAGCTGCTGCAGCGGCATGATAACATGGTGATTCAGCAAACAACGAGGGTTTCCATCTCTTCGAGAAAGGACGACGAGTGATGTAGCTGAAGAGCTCCGCGGTGAGCAGTCCGGCTGCTGTCGGAATACAGCCTGTACGACATCAAGACCGTTCAGTCGAGGGTCAGCGCGAGGGATATATCCCGTATTCTTCGTCTTCACAACCACGCAATATGGGAATGTAGAATTAACGCCATTGACCTCAGCCAAACACCTCGTGCGAGCAGTGTCCTTGTACATCGCAGCTCTAGGTTCCTCACAGCGTGGTGAGCTCAAGTTTCGTACAGCAGATGGACAGATGGGACGGAACTAATTTTGATGGTGGACGAAGAATAACAGGGAAAGTCAGCCTGACCGCGGTTCTGCTGCCCGAACAGGCAACTTCTACGTCCATTCCGAGCCGTAGTACTACATTGCATAACTTACATAACTTAAATAAGATCGGCTAAACCTACTAAGCTACGGCGGGCGCGTAGGGGGTCTAAGAGGCGCTAAATCGCAACCCCCTAAAGGCCCGTACCTAGAGAGGTTCTAAGGATACTTTATTTTAGATAGATGTTACGAGTATAATACAGAATGCGCGGGTTTAGGGTAGAATAAGGACTACTCCGTCTTACGGCTTTAGCTAGAACAATAGAGTAACCTTCTTACTCTATACTCTATACTTACTCTATAAAGTAGAGTAGGAGAGTACTATAAAGTAACTTACAATCACTTAGGTATATAGGGACTAAGGATGTCTTCGATATACTTATATTTAACTTATATTACAATCTTATTAAAAGGTTTATAACTATTTATAGTATATTCGAGTTATTTTACCTAAACACCTACTACTACCTACTCTTTAAAGAAGTACTTACGTAATACTACTTATAGGATTATAACACTTTAAACACCCTTAGAATAAGTACTACTAGTAGTATACAAGGCTTAGGCTATAGAGACGAAAGCTCCGCTCTATCGACTAATCGCTATACTAGCGATAATAAAACTAAGGTAGACTTCTTCTATAGAGACCGTAATAAGCTAAACGATTAGATTAACTAGCTCCTACTCTACTTCGAGCTAGATAGAATCTAAGCCTATAAAAGGAGATGCCTTATTATAATAGCCTATCTTAAAGGGGAAGTATAGTACTAGATACGTCTAAGGATTACGAACTTTATTATATATTAGTAAGACGAGGAAGGAATCTTTTCTAACTTCGTTAAGTTCTATAATAAGATGAAAACGATTTACGGTTTTAGTAACGAAAAGAAGGTTATAATCTATATCGTTTAGAACATCGTTTAACGAATATTAGTATCCTAGTATACGGCTAAGTTTAAGGAATACTCTAATAAGACCGAGTAGGACGACGACGCCTTATATATTATATACTATAAAGGTCTTAAGGATAACGTAAAGGACAAACTAGTACGTACGGGAAAGAACGAAACTACGAACTTAGATACGCTTATTAAATTATCGATCGACATTGATAATCGTCTCTACGAGAGAGCTATAGAAAAACGACATATAGGTTAGAACCGCGGACGAACTAGCTTTGTTCTAACTAGCTAGTCTAGAAAGAACAACCGTCGCGACCCTAACGCTATAGAAATCGACGCTACCTAA
>JAABUW010003151.1_pt1 | contig 23858 bp, 23 predicted proteins | sample 5560081 | NCBI WGS metagenome assembly JAABUW01 (sample SAMN10711882, study PRJNA513363) | rock metagenome | isolation source: Antarctica rocks | place: Antarctica: Victoria Land, Knobhead sud | reverse complement strand
TTCTTCTCTGACCGGTGGTTCTTGATAGTGTAGCTTTCTTCTAGGCCTCGGGTTATCTGCATCAATAGAATTACATCTCATTTCTGCCCTCTAGCTTTGCAGCATCCATTTCTATACATGTGAGGATTGAGGGTAGGAAGATGCGAGGCCTTATCCCAGTGCTTGTCGAAGTTCGTAAGTACGGAGCCATCAATTACGTGGGAGCAATTTTCCCAACGCTGCCAAAGTTCCAGGGAATATGGAAGATGTTGAAGAAGGGTTTTGGTTCTGTTCAAGAGGGAAGGCTTTGGATTTGATGGCAGGCAACAACCCAGTAGGTTCGCCGCTTACTGTTATAGATCGGGTGTGAGACGTTAAGAAGGAAAGTCTTAAGAATAGGCCAGTGGTGAAGCTATACCTCCAGCATCTCCATTAGTGTCTGTTTCTATTCTGAACAAGTTAATTTGGACACCACTTCTTTAAGCTGTGAGAAGGTTAAGAATACAAGCATGACGATAGCAAGCTTGATAAAAAAGTCCAGAGGCTTTCACAGCAGCTTCAACCGCAGAGTACCTCAAAGGTCCAACGACATCATTAATCACACCGCTAAGATCCCCGTCAAATCTCGTTCACACAGTCCGTATCAATCGCACTAGAAAGGACAAAAATACGAAAGGCCCTATAGATTTCACTCAACACGCTTCGCTCAAGTTACATACACCACCGACACTCGACCCAACATCCAAGATCACTACCTTTACGAGCTTCGTCTACCTGAGATAGTCGATTACCAACATGACTCGGAATGGGGTATCAGCGCCGTCATCAGGATCAACGATGCGTAGAGTTGATCAAGTAAGCTACATTTGTTGCCCTGATATAAATCCTTTAGTGTCACCTACTTACATCCTTCACCAGCCTGCTGCATCCAGCTCTAAGGAAGCCGCCAAGCAAGCATCCGTCTGGGAAATCATTGTAACGATAACCTGCCTCGAACCAAGACGAATTCTATCCTTGACCACGGAGCAGGCCCAATCGCGAACTGAGGCCAATGAGGCAAGTCCCCTCCTCCCTCATCCGCTGCCATTCTCTCTCGTTCCTTTTCCTTTCTCTTCCCTCTCCATCTCTCCCTCCCATCTTTCGTCTCCGTCGCTTCTCAACCTGCTAACAAAGAGACACCAACAGAAAGCAGCAGGGAAGGCGTACGATCTACTCATTGGATCATACGTCACCGATGTATTCTTCCCAGCCCCAGCCCCCGCCCCGGATTGGTATCAGTGGAACCAGAGACACCGTTTGTCAGTGAGGCACGATATTTTGGAGAGGACGGGAGCTTGCTTTTTTATGGTGTTCGTGGCCAGCGCCGATGAGTACAAAATCGAAGTGAAGGAGGTCAGACGTTGAAGCCGAAATGGCTTCAACCAGCAAGATGCAGGAAGTCAATGCAGCGACAAGATTCAAAATGCGTTGACGCGCGAGCATTAGGGTTTTTCATGCATCACGCGTACTGGAGGCTCCGAGCTCCTGGTTGAATAGGCTTGGAATTGTGGGTAGCTACGTCCGTTACCCACTAACTCAATAACATTCCGCCTACTACAAGATACACTACGAGGGAGAATCTTCAAGCCGCCCCCTTTTCTCCTGGTAGGCTTGCCTACTTTGTTCAATGCGTCTTGGTGAATGGAAAGAGTTTTTGGAAGATCTTGGTTAGGTGAAATTGAAGTTGGGCGAATCTTTAATGCCATCGTTTGGTGGACAATCACCCCCAAGTTTTGACTTTAACCAACGCCCCAACCACGCCCTACCCTTCACACCCCCTTCAATCCCCTTGCCCACCCATCAACCAACCTCCCTAGCCTACCTATAAACCACCCCCCACACCACCAAGGCCCCCCACTCCTCCCTTGCAACCCTTCCCTCACATCCAAAAACCTTCCCTCCCCCCCCTAAAGCCCCAAGCGCCAAAACCATCACCCCAGCAAAAAAAAACCCCGCTTCTCTCATGTGAAGAGATGATATGGGTGCAATTCAAAAGATCCGGGTGTTGAGAGGGCCGCGCAAGGTGCTGAGGGGGGTTGGGGGCGGGGGCGGGGGGTTAGATGGCGGTAATGAGAAAGGGAAAAGGGGTTTTTAGTATTCTTAACTCTGAAAGACTGCCTTTGAGCGAATGTGACCGCCACGATGGCAATGCCAACACTGCTAGTTGTGGACTCATTTGATGTGCTAGCTCAGCATCACTAGTCACGCTCTTCCCACAACGGACAGAAATTTATTCAGAGAAAACAGAGTGCCGAGCCCCTCACAATGTAAGATTACTTCATCGACTGTTCTCATGCTCAAACCTAGACACAAGCCCGCAAAACGAACGGCCGTATGGTATTAGTATTGGTTCTCATGCCGCATGCTCATACCCCTTTAAGGCTGTAGGATCGGTTTACAGCCAAAAATAGGGACGGATGACTGGCTGTAGGGATTGGAATATGTGCGTGAGGGAGCTGTACTGACTGTATTTAGGAAGTCGTTTTGGATGCGGTTATGAATTGGTTTGATCATCCCCTAATCGTACCATTTTAACGGGAAACATTCCCAACGGTACCTAAAGATGAGCTTAGGTATACCCGAAGAGTAACTGCATGCGCCATGCGTCTATCTACAATACTTTAGTTCTAGGTGTAACAATGCAAACCACGACCCCTGGTCCAACCTCGTTGCAACCGCCATTGAAGGAACGATTTTCCAGCTCTCTCCCTAGGGTTCAGAAAGGACGCTTTTAATCCATCTTAAACATGTCCTCCCCATGCGGAGCCGGCAACTCTGCGACCGGCCGGTCACATTCCTCCAAATCAGGTGGTATCAATGCCTCCAACTCTTCTGGCGAGCCTCCACGCACTGGTGTGCCAAAAGCACCGGCTGTAGTCCCCTCGTCTTCTGCAAAATCAGCAAGAAGTCGGCCTCTACCGCTACTGGGCGAAGAAGCGGCTTTAGCACTCACTCCGTCGTCGAAGAGATCTTCATCTGGGTCCTGGTCGCTTCCCGGCGGCGCAGCGATGACCTGCGTCATTCCATGCATTTCCTGATCTGCGTTGGTGAGATTATCAAAACTCCAATTCGGAGTTGATCGATATGGCGTAGCCGCGAACGGTCCATGGATGCCACCAATCCCTTCATCTTCCTCCAGCTCCATACTCTCCAACATCCCTGGCTGCGGACCTTCATATCCTGGTAGCTCATCATCCACTCCGGTCCTCCTCTCCGCTGTCCCTTCCGTTAAGCCACCACCTCCAGCTTGGTGAATTGCTCCTACTCCTCGTAAGGCGCTCGACGAGCCATTGCGGGAGGAGTCGTCGAGTCGCTTGCCTTCCCCCGCCGGTGATTCAGTTCGGGAGGCATCATGAGAGTCGGAGGATGGGTTTTGGGCAGCGTTGACCAGCTGCTCAAAAAATGGGCCACCCAAAGGTTGGGGGGCCCGACGGCGATAGAAGAGGAGATAAGCAGAAGGTGTCACAACAGCCTTAACGTTATTGCGCAGTATGACCGAAGAATCTGTGTCATGTTAGCACGGTCCGAATGAGGGACCGATTAGGCGAGCTTACCATTATACTCATACCAGTTCTTGTCAATGAAGTTCTGTGCAAAAGCCGTGTAATGTCCTCCACCAAGACCGCCGTAGTGGTTGTCCACGGCGAAAAGGTCGTATATTGGACTTTTGCCTTCTTCCTGCATGGCCACCCTAGAACTCAGATCAAGGCCTTCGACTGGGAAGTCCACGAATATATCTAATTTATCGCTGAAGCGACCTTGCACACTAAAACGCTTTAGGTGAATGACAAGAATATCCGGCGCTTTCCATAGCTCAAAAGTCTTGCTTGCTCGGCGATGTTCCTTACAACGTGGGCAATACCATGCGTCATTCTCGGACAGCGTCTCTGGCTTTCCAAATTCATCCAAACAGTCGCCCAGACTGATCCCATTCCTCTTCCGGCTAGCCCGACGTTTCCGTCTTTCTTCGAGTTCAGGGTCAGGCATCGTTGGAATGCTTTCCCATGTGGGCGCACCTCGCAACTCATCGTCCTGAGTAGATTCAATCCCAGTAAATAAAGCGTCATAAGCCTCTGGACTCCAATCAAGGACGATGGCTTCGCCGAGTCGGATTAACGGGATGTCATTCGTTCCAGGTTGGGGTTCTTCGCGGTCAGAAGTCGTAGCAGCATCCTTACCTTTCCGAGAGTATGTGATTAGCTTCTTGCTGTCTCGAGACGTACGCTTAATAGACCTACTGTAGCGTCCACGATGCTGGACCAATCTCTGCACAGGGGGCAGGCCATCGGAATCACTGCCAGAGCCATTACCAAAGTATGAGGCTGGCGCTACTGCCGGGCTTTCCTCTACAATGTCCTCGTCGCTGGAGCTGGCACTGTCGAGCCTCTGTAGACGACGTTGAAGTTTTGATTGCGTCTTCATCTTACGATCAGTCACAGGCTCAGGCATCCTCGAAGCAATGGTAGGGTAGTCCTTGTTTTCGTCTTGTAATGTTGACCAGCCGGTCGGAATCATCTCTGATCCAGAAGAAAAATATTTCATCTCAAATAGATTCCTAACTTCCGGCGTAATGAAATTTGCGGGCTGGAGCATGCGAGCGAGCGGCTTGGATTTTGGCGCCGCTGAGTTATCAAGGTTCGTAGGTGCTGATTGAGACCCATCAACAGAATCCCGCATCGATATATCAATCATCCCATCCTCGCTCTCAAGAGACGTGGCCTGGACCTTCGAATCGGACGACGAGTCTTCATCGGTGGCCATTAGAACAGTGTCAGAATCTTCTGGAGCTGAATCGTCGACCGAGCCATGGTCTTCTCTTAAGAAGTCTCTGGTCGTCATTGTTTCGACTTTCGCCAGAACTTTTTGTAGAATAGCGTCGTAGTTCCTAACTTCGTCGCGCGTAACAATAATGTAGGAAGGGACTCCAAAGACAGCCCGATGCTGATACCGCCATGAGCCATCTTTGAGTTGGCGGTTAAAAACGGCTACAAGCATCTTATCCGCTAGCCCTGATTCGCTATCGGGAACGTCGCTCTCCTCGTCAGAGTGAGAATTATGGAAGATTAGAGGTCGAATCTTTTGGCTCTTCTTCTTCGGTGGTGGGCAATTGGTAGGCTCATCCTCAAGTTCAAAGACGGCGATGTGGTCACTTTCGGCAATCCGCTCTTCGCCAATTGTAGCTTTGTCGTCAAACATCTTGTAAATTCTGTTCTTATAGATCTCCGCAACAACCGTCCGTTTAGCGTGAATGCCCGCTTTCCCAGCCACGTACTCCTTGAGAGCAGCGAAACTTGCATTTTTGTCAATGTCAACTGAAACCTGTATGGGCCGTGAGTGCAAGGGAAAGAAGAATATAATTCTAGACCACAGGTTTTCAATCGGAAGCTGCAAAGTAAGATTATTGAACGGATCGAAGATGATGCTGACTTTGTTGCAGTTCGGACAGACAACGGTGGACTTGTACATGCCAGCGAAAAGATCTGTAATCACCGAATCGTTACGAGCCTGGTATATCTCCCAGCATTTGTCCGCCATAGCGCGTAAAGCCATCGGATCGTTGACCATCTCGTCGGTGGAGTCCGGTTTTTCCACGTACGGCTTCTTCTGGATGCGGTTTAGGTCTTCTTGTAGACCATCCAGAAGAAACAGTAGGAATTCCTGAGAATCCTGCTGTCCATAGCCGGAGAAAGAGGGTCCGTATTTGCCGATGACGTTCTTGAAGTTCCGGGGAGCGAAGGAGGAAGTTGCATTTTCACTGAACATCTCCTTAAGTAGTGACGCATAAGCTTTTGCGACTTCGCCGTTGTGAGACAATGGGTTGCTTGGATTTAATTCTTTTCTGTATTTGTCCTCTGAAGACGGGTCAGCGGATGAGTTGATTGATATGTTTTTGGAAATATAAAGACTCACGAAGAAAGTATTGGGTCAATTCCTCGATACTCCTGATGCATTGCAACGCCGAGTTCATGTAGCAGGTGTTGCCCAGATTGTTTAGCCCAGTCATTCCACGAGTTCGGCGATTCTTCTGCGCGCGGCCCCTAGTCATCATACCTCCTGTCCCGGGGGATGGGCTTGTCCTTCCGCTACTGGTGTGCTTTGGCCTGAGTGTGTCTCTTACAGTTGTAGCACCACTTTTGGTGATACTGACCGGCACACCATTGGCTTTTGCTTGTTTAGAGGGCGCATCCGAGACCCACTCGCCACCAGCAGGACCGCCGATCTGCTCTTCAAGAACGATTACCTCATCCTGCCGCAGGCCGACAACGTCCAATGTCGAGTGCCCGTTGTACTTCTCATTTGCAGTTTCATCTTTAGCCTCAATCTGCTCACGCTGCGAGCCTAACTGTAGCTCCGCAAATGTATACACATCCAAAACAAGCTGCTTTCCTGCATCTACTGGTGTGATAGCGTTTGGCGCCGGAGAGTTACTCCGAGACTGGGCGGGAGTAATTAAGCCGGCCTGGGCATCTCCTCCTAATCCACCTAGAATTCTCCAAACTCGCACCTTCGTTCTAAGATCCACGCCAGCCAGAGGTTTGACGCGTCTTAGGAAATCTTGGAAGAGCTCATGCCTGCTCGCGAGAACTTTGATAGGTATTGCGTCCTTCTCTGCGAGCGTTTTCTTCGTCGTCCCCCCACTTGTGTCAGGAAGCTTCAACAACGTAAAGACGGGAGGATACAGCTCATACTGCAAGTTGGACGTAGTTTCACTGGTACTCGTATTGTGGCAGTGCCTTGGAATGACTAGGGATCCTTTAGCAATCCCATACCAGTTGATGACCAGGTCCCAAGCTTCTTGCGGTAATATTTCGAAGTCTTCCCCTATTTGTGATCCAGGCCTTAACGGTATATACGGCTCGCCCTTTTCGTCTTTTAAACCTTTAAGTGTCTGGTCCACAACTAGGTTGAGGCCCGAGTTATCTAACGGCCCGATATCTCCTTCTCTTGCTTCTTTCCCATATTTATCAGCACCTACAGCATTAGAGCCCCTGGAAAGTACCCTGGAAAGCCATTTGGTGGCGACGATATAACCTTTTTGGCCTTCTTGAAAGGGCCGTTCTGCCATTTGCATGACTTGCTTGATTTGATCATCGATTGACGGGATGTCAACGTTCGTAGTACTTGAATTTGACGAGGCCCCAGATGCGTCGCGAAGCCCATTGCTGGAATCTGTCGTGGAATTGCCGCTTCGGGAAGTATGGTAAATGCTGTTCGGTAAAGTATCGGCCCTATCTGCGACTGAGTCTGACGTAGAGCCTTGAGCAGATGAAGGACCTGGCTCCTGGGAAAGCATATCTACGGAGACCTCCCTTTTATGCCGCGCTGCTTGGCTTTGAGATTTCCTTCTTGGCATTATGCTCTCATCCACAGGACTAGATTTCGGCTCCACGGGAAATTGGTTAGGTACATCCTCTTCCATGTTAACATCCTCCCTGGGCCGGTCACCTTTTAACCCTTCCATGTCAGATGCCGGTCTTTTGGCAGCAGTAGGAGACGATGGTCGATCCAGCTGACCCAAAACACTTCCTAGGCTCTTCTTTCTGACTCCAGCGGTATCTCTTGCCCCCAACGATTCGGTGCCTGATGTCTCCGCAGTACCTTCTCTATCGAGCGTTAAACCGGAGTATGCCGCACTAGGTGAGCTTGCGGCCGTGCTCGATAACTCTGGTGTAGGGGATCGTCCCTTTCCAGCTTTTTCAACTATCAAATGCTGCGGGAAAAAACATGGAGGTGAGGGTGAGGAGGTGAGGTTCGTTACACGGTCTGGCAAATGGATCTTTGGAGGTGAGGATAACCGCTGTATTTGTTGACTGGCTGGCGGGCTCGAACCATCCCAAACAGATGGACGTGTCGGCGATTCGGATGCTAAAGTAACTGGCGGTGAGAGCTTACGCTTCTTATGGGAAGACGTCGTGAAGGTGAAGGCCTTATTTCCCAAAGGAAATAAGGCTTGGTGTATGGGAGGGTGATCGTGTCAGGAACGAACATATGATAATGAAGCCAGGACACAGTCTAAATGATACAGTAGATGATAGACCGACTTCTTCCGTCTATCATGTGTTTCGAGGTGACTAAGTGATAGTTTGGAGGCTCTGGACTTGTGACAGTTTGTGTACGAATACGTAACTTAATGGCGTCGCGATTTGCCAAGCCTTTGTTCAGTGTGGTATCTATCTATCTACTGTACAATAGATGAAACTATACCGGTAAACTTCACTTTTTTATTGTTGAATCATGCATTTTAGCCCTGCGAAGATTGTAGACAGCATATCAGCTCAGTTCTAAAATCATCCTATGAGGAACAGTAGAATTTGCCATTCTTCCGCTCATCGTCGGCACTTCACTTTCCGCTTCACACCAGAAGGAGGGTAAGATAATTCACCATCCTCAATATAAAAAATAGTATGGAATTGACTGTGGAACGACACTCGTTTCTAGCTGTGATAACCAGCCCAGAGTTCATAAAAGCCAAACATCTTACATCTTACATCTCTCTCGCCAGGAACCAAAAAAGCCCAAAGTGCCTGATATGCTCAATTATATCCATCCCGTAATGACATAACCATCCATCAATAACCATCATATATACAAGCCCATTCCCCCTATCCGCTCAAAAATCGATACATATCCACACAACGCACCCCAAAAGGCTTATTAACGTTATGGCTGTCAAGATGCCCGCTCCGGCTCGATCACCGATTGTAATGAGCCTTGTCGTCACCGTTGCACCAGCCGGATGGCTATTGACGGGACCCGTTCCAGCACTTGGGTTGCTTTTGCTCGAACCTCCGGTTACCAATGATACGGGCGGGTATACCTTCTGTATTAAATTTGCCTGTATAACACTCAATGCACTCATCTGCTCTCCCACCCCTTGCATATTATCCCACGATCCTTGATACCATTTCCGCCCACAGGTAGTGCCGCCATTTGGTGCTCCGCTACATTGGCCTGCGGCACCGGTGGCAGAGGTGCGTAGTTTCTGCATAATAAAGTTCTCGGTGAAGGGAGCGATTTGCGTTGTGGCGGCCATCCACCGGGCGAGATAGGCTTTGAACGAAGGCTGATCGTTGTTGCAGCTTGCTTGCGGTTCGCAAGCGACTTCGACCATAACATTTCCCCCTCCATGCTGGCTCGGAAAGAAGACTGCAGAGCCATTGAGGAAACCTTCAACGCGCGTGCGCCAGGTGGAGGAACCATTGGTCTATATGTAGAAGAACGGGTCAACTTCCTAGTCGGAAAACCAACGTTGAAAGAGGAGACTTACATAGTTGTACATGTTTGCGGCGCCCATCAGGTACGTGCCCACATTATACGTCCATTGAAGTGGTGTGGCTTGGGTACAGTTGTTCGCGATATCAGCTCCATCGTAGACTAGGTATTGGTCCGTAAGAAGCGGTGTCGTCAACGCCCAGTCGTAGGACTTCTCGGCCCATTGTGCGTAAGTGTCGTTGCCCGTATATCTAGCAAGGCGAGCCGCAAGCTGGAAAAAGCCTCCGTTCGAGATGCTGTTCTTGTAGTTGTAACCTTTGTTGAAGGTGAAGATCTGCCACCGAAGTCCACCTCCACAGTTTTGTGTGTCCCATCGTTCGACTTGCTCGTTGAAGACTGCCTGAGCGAGAGACAGCCATGACGGCTGTTTTGGTGGAGGATCGGGGAACTTCATCTCAGCAGCAGACATTGCTGCGAATGCCCAAAAGGCTTGGTCATCATTGCCCTGTCGGATAGTCAATGGATGCTGTATAGGAGAACGCTTTCCCGTTGGCGGTTTCTTATAAGCTTACCTCTGTTTTGGTCTGATTTGGCGGCATAAAGTCCTGGTTGGGTCCAATCTGGGCCAAAAGACCTTGCGTTACCACGTCATTGTATGTATTGTCACCCGTATAGTACCAGTATTCGACCATTTGACCAAACACCGCCCCGGCTTCCCACCAGTAATATGGGTCTGGCAACAGGCCGACAGACATCCCCGACTCGTTACCGTGATAGAATGACATCATACCATGCGCGACTGTGGCAGCCGCTGCTTTGATCGAGTCTGCATAATTACCAGTCAGTGGAGTGTTCGTGAAGTCATTGTATCATCACGAAGGAGGCCAGCCTGAAGCTCGCGATCGAGTCTTACCAGTACTGCTAAGATCCAAGTTTATCGCCATCGTAAAATGTCCGCTATATACCAAAGCCCCCAGTACTCCAGCCAGTGGAGATCTCCATCGTAGGAGCATCATAGTATATTATAGTATAGGAATTATATTGAAGAATATAGATGTGTGCCGTCCGTTATGCGACGAAATGGGGTGCGATGGAATGGAGTGCGCTCGAGCGGGTTGTGGAGGGGAGAGTGGTTTCTTGAGCCCGCTGGGCATCCATCAGTGTATATGCAGCTGAGGCGCGCCGTGGATGAATTGAATTGCTTTGGATTACAGTTAGGTTCGTGTTTTGAACTGACGTTGCTTCAATCAAACATCTTCTGCGAGGGTGGCGCGGTGCGCCCTGGGCTGAAGAATAGAGAGCCTGATCAGGGCGCCTTAGCCCTGAAATAGCGCCGGAGTAATGATTTGTACCTTTTAAGGTACAGTATGACAGTCGCCGGCGAGAGGGACAGCCGACAGCTGAACCGAGAAATTGATTCCTCGACTTGTTCTGCCACAGATTTATTTAACGATTCCTACTTACAACAAATGTGGAGATTTGTTCATGTAATCATGAGGACGAATACGGAACAGTCGAAACGTACTCACTGATATTCTACCGATGCAGCGGCACAACCGAGATTCGACAGCGGACTCCTGACAATGTGTAAAATACCTTAATCATCCTTGGAGCACCCGAAAATCCCGGGGAAGCCATGCCCTGAAGAACAATATCCCGAGACATTACACGTGTACTCCGTCTCTCACCACTTGTTGCGAGAAAGAACGAAAGGAGGCAGTTGCATTGTTATGGGTAATGGCCGTAATAAGGCTAGAAATATTAAACATCTGCCGAGGTATGCTTCTCTTTCCCAATTAATGCGGCGGACACGTCGTGTTCATGCTCATCTTCATTCATTAAGTGATGGAACTTCTAAGCTACCAACGAGGGGTAGTACTGCTGATCGTGGGAACGCTTGCTATACTACATGGTGTACTACCTGGCCTCGATCTTATCAACTTCTTCCTTGGCTTCCTTCCAGGTGTCAACGTTCTTCTTGGCCCAGTCTATGTGACATTTCGCGTATGCAATCTACTCAGTGTTAGGACAGGTTAAGGATCTCAATACGGCTCGAAGACAAACCATGTATCGCTTGAGGTCTTCTTCCTTCTCAAGCTGGAATCTTTTCAGATCCTTCAGAATGCCTGCGCTCGCGTCTTTGACGTCCTGCTCTGATACTTGAAGAGCTTGCTCGAGCTGGCCATGATTAGTAAACATATAGAAGGACGATGTTGAGCTTTCATTACCTGGACCAGACTTTCTCTGGTCTTGCCAATCTGATCCCGCCTTGTCCGCTCCGGATCGACGTCAACGATACCGTGCACCGCATGGCTGATTCTCCCAAATATTTTGTTGGCGACGAAACCACCACTTTGACTCTTTCTGTGGTTAGTCGAAGGCGTGGGCGGCTCTTGCCCTTGGGGACCCTGCGACGCTGACGGCGTCGATTGACTTTCGCCATGCGTAGGGGGAAAGTCTGAATCTATAGACGCCGTATCCTCGGTGTTCCCTTCTTGTCTCGTGTTTACAGAGACCTCAGATCTAGTGCTGCGCCCAGAAGCCGAAGATATAGAGCGCTTTGGTGGTGCACTAGGCGCTCCAGTGCTAGTAAGATACTGCTCAATTCTATTGGCTTCCTGTTCGCTTCGTTCGAGGGAGTCAAGAAGTGCCCTTTTTGAGGATAATTCGTCTTTGGTCATTTCTTCCTGGACTCTTTTCAAGACCCTGAATCGTAGCACACTTCGAACGACTCCGGCAAATTGTGCACTTTCACGCATTGGTTCGGCGAAATTGGCGCCAAGGGTAGATGACAATTCTTCAGTCGCGATGTACGAAGAATCTACGGCCTGCCCTATTCGCTCAATGGCAGCAGCAACTGTTGGCGATTGTTCGGAAAGCGAGAATCCGTTATACCTCGCGCCTAATTCCGCCATGTCTGTTGACAATGCAGAAAGATGCGTTAGAGTTCGTCGGTTGGCTTTCTCGATATTGCCTTGTAGAAGTAGCTCTAATTCTCGAGTGGAAGTTTCGAAGTTATTGAAATAGGGATCGAGGTCTTGCTCTGATAGGTTCTCAGATGAGGGTGGAAAACGGCCGAAAATTTGCGGACCAGGAATGGTGTGAGCTGCCGATGATGCCATGACAGAATAGCTAGGCGGCGATGATGGAGTTCCCGAGGAAGAAGTTCTTGAAGCTGACTTTAATTTTGCAGAGGACGATGGTACTGGAAGCCATTGGTGTGCAGGGGTTGGTTTTGAGGGGTCGAGAGGAGGCGCTTTCAGATTGCTTTTTGGTATTGATGCCACTGGGTGCGAGTTCAATACTTCACTCTAGAAATACATCATTAATCGAGCCGATCTGAACTTCGAAAAGGGTGCCTTACCCAGCTAGCATTGGGGTCCAAGAATCTCCACCATACGCCATCCTCTCGAACCTCCTGCATCTTTCTACAACGATTCAAAAAAACAGTGAGCATTCGTTTCCTTAAGTCTATGATACCCATATCCTCTTTGGCCTTTGTAGGTTTAGCTGCGTAGTCCGCCATCGAGTGCTTCTCTGGGATCGGCGGTATAATAAGTGTCGGATGTAGGCTCACGAGCGTGGCTCGTAGAGAGTTGAATTCTGAATAACGTCTTTGTACTTCGAGTTCCTACATTATATCAGCTTGAACCCAGAATCTGATTCTCATGAAATGCACACTCCAGTCCTGATTGTATACACTATGTAGCTTCCGCCACTTTGGTGACTTTTACCCGCGTCTGTAATAATGATTTGTAGATCTGGATTCTCGTACAGAATTTTCTCAACGCGGCTGTCGTAACTCCCTTTCTTCCTGGTAGGTAAAGAGGCACTCCTCTGCTGATTGTAGTGCTCGTCATCATCGTCACTCAGATCTTGCGGCCTCGAAACAAACTCTGGTGGCTCGTTAGGCGGGGATTCGTCATCAAAAGTAGGAGTCGACGGCCGTTCAAATCCGGAGCCTTCTGTCCATCAGTAACCTGCTCCCATGAAGTCCCGAACAACTGTAGGATTAGATTACTCACGGTGGTCCTGTGAGCTGACGTTGGGAATATCTGAAGAATTGCGGCGGTCGAAGGACCCGTAAGGGTTGTTGTCCTCGTCATTCCACATCTTGCCCAAATGTCCTATCCTTGCCCATGACCTTATGGAGTTGCTAATAGGCGTTGTTTAAGGTGTGCCTTGGGTTGTTTGCAACTCTAAGTGGAGCTTAGGACCTGACAGCGGGGCGGCAACTTCCGATTATGTAGATATAGCGCAATCGTCACTGATATAGAATATTTCGTGCAGGGGAGTTCAACATGTGTTTTCCCTACCTACTCACCCTTCGCTTTCGCAATTCATCGTATTCAGCAAATTCATACATACTATAGGAAATCTTAAAGGAAAAAACCAGTGCGACAATGAGAGAACCTGCTGAGAGCGATCCATGGAGATGGTGGTCGAGAGACCTACTGTACATGTAACCCAGTTGTGCGACCGTCCCCTATTGCTCAATAATAGGTATTCATCACCCCTATGGATCTATGTGATATCACAAGTAGGCCAAATTCGCAGTCTATAATCTCCAATTTATTCAAAAAGATTCTCGATAGCTTTGCGCCCCAAAGCCGAAAGAACCACAATGTAGCATGACACTGCATTTTCCTACCATCCCTGTCCACTCCCTCTCTGTTGCGCGGCAATTCATTCGTGCTAGAACTTCTTCACCAATGCCATCAAGTTGGCGAGGTCTTGAGAAGGACTATATCTGTTGGCCACTCATCTCAGGCTGATATGGACGAAGCTCGAGGGTTCACCGTTGCTGCTCAAGGACGAGATTACACTTGGTATAGACCTTGCAGGAGAAAGTCTTCGATCAATCTCAGAGCTGTCGTCGAAACCTTGCTCGTACGGTGCAGTGTGAGCAGAGTCGAAACTACTAATAAGTGTGGATTGATTGGATAGACCTGGTGTGGGCCCGTCGCTACCCCATCGACCTGGTCGAACGCTGGAAGATGAGTAAGACATTGGCCTAGGTGGTCCATTGACTGATGGTACCGAGTACTCTCCGTGATGATCGCTTCGAGGGCCTCCTGCACCATATCGTTGTCCCAAATCTACAGTGGTGAAGCTCGGACCACGGGCGCCGTTAAAAGGCCTGCTGCTTTCCGAAATACCGCTTTCTTCATCTCGCCAGGCTAGACCCGCACCTAGTTAGGTAAGGTATACCAGTCAGCTCATCTAGGTTGAGATCAAAAGGTCCTGCGCTCTGGCTTCTCCATCACCGTTCTTGAAAACATGGAAGGGCAAGAATATTCAGTAACTTACTAGAATATGATTCATTACTTGCAGTAATCGCTGTTGAAGACCACCCTATCGCCTTGTTCCATTCTTCGTCAAAAGGGGCTTGCCCGGTCTGTGATCCAGGTCTATTAGAAGGCCAATTAGATAATGTTTGACTTCGTGTCGTCCGGCCTGAAAGTCCAGACTGATAAGACGATGCAGGAGGAGAAGACCTAGTAACGGATTTGCCATACTGCGAAGATTGGGTTCCGCTTTCTGAACGGTATGGAGAAGGATTGCAATTGCGTCCGCCCCAATAGGTCTTGGAAGGATAATCAATCGCCTTCACAGGACCCTTCAGAACTGCTCTCGTACTGCCTACATCCGTAGACGATGTCGTGGATGTTGAGTAATCTGATGAGCTTGAAGATATTTTTGATCGAGGTTTAGATGGGCCTATTAGAAAAAATACTCAGGTGACGATCATGACATCTTACAGTGGCCCTTACAAGTAGTTCCTTCAACATCAGCACCTCGAGTTCCGGTTTTTATCGCTGGCCGTCTTGAGCCCGGCCACACCGGGCCTCGCCTGGATCCATGCATTCTAGACTGCCGATAGTGTTTACGCTCTTCTTTATCCAACCTTCTCACGTACAACCAATATATGACGAAAAGAGCAAAAGCAATGAAGACAACACCAAGGACGACAGTGACTGCGATGAGAGTATTGACAGTCCCGCTAGACGCAGCATTGTGCGCCAATGCCGCGGGTATCGAAGACATCGATGCCTGTATAGTTGCAGTGGCCGCCACAGGCTCGTTGATGATTTGCTGGCGTTTCAGCATAGTGCATGTGGTATGTCGTGTGTACATCGGTCTTGTTTTCTCTTGTCCTGTCTTGAAAATGCAAGCAATGCCCGTTGACGTGTTGGAAGATCATTTGTGAGACCTTTCAATGCTCACTATGAAGTGCAAAGAACAACAATAGAATACAGGGCAGTCCGCAAGATGCTCAGGCCTTACTCGTGAAAGTGTACCAACAACACAATGGCTCAATGCCACCATTGATTGCTATTTTCTGTGCTGGACCCAGTCAAGCAACAACGCAAATGTATCTGTCACGCCACCAGAGCAGATGCATCAAGTTCAACGCGGATTAAGATACCGGCTCCACGCATCTAACGCAATCACCATAACAATCTCTTCTCTTCTTCAATGCTGCCTAATGTCTATTCTCCACCTCGAGCTAATCTGGTGACACGATGCATGAGCCCGTACCCGACTATACCTTTATCCTATCGGTCAGTCCCATGGTACTGGCAAACCTGCAACCAACCGCGGGCCTGGGAAGGCCACAGGTATGCCACTAGACAGCCTTGTACGTCTCGTGCTGTACTCGACACATTCATATGTGGGGACCTCGAAAACCCCTTCTCAAAATTACCAGCACCCAGCACAAACTTCGCTGGTAGGGTAACATACAGTGTTCACAGCAGGGCCAATCAGCCAGGATACAGTTTTTCACACCACTCCTTCGCCCCATGCCGATCCCCATCTTAATCCTTGAACGGATCACCATCCTCATCTCCTTCATGGCTCCCATGTATTACTGTCACCCTGTCAATCCTCACTTTCTTCTGCCTTTTGGTTGGCTTTTCCCCATTCAGCACCCCTCCTCCTAGCTTACTCATCGCTATTCCACTTTCCCACCCTTTATGGTCCCCCGCCGTCGTCAGATCCTCCCAAAACGCCCTGCGAGCTGCGGGCCCTACTTCTATGGTTTCTAGGCCTTCGATGGTGCCCTCGCTTCCACTTTCGTCCTTCGCTTTCGCTGGGCTCTTCTTAAAAATATTCAAGCCCTGGAGCTTCTTTCTCATACTCGTACTGCTTCTGCTGCTTCGCTGATCATCACTAGAAGGATCCCATCCCATCTGCCTCTCTTTCATCCTTCTCCGTCTCTCCCCATTCCTCCAAAAACCCCACATCACCACCGCCATCAATGCCAGCCCCGCCAACACGCCGACGACCATAACACCATCTCTCTGTCCCTGGCTCCAAGCTCCCCAACCCCTACTCGCTGGCACCACCAACATTACTTTCTGCCCCTCGCCATCTCCTGCAGCAAACCCTGTCTTTGCAGCACCACCAGAAAATCCTGCCGAAGTCATATGTACCACCCCAGTAGTGCCCACCCCTACCGAACCAGCTACAGTAGCAGCAGGGATCCCTGCGGAAACCGTCATTATATCTCCAGTCCCGCCCTCCCCAACCATCCTCGCCGTTGTCGCTGTAGGCCCGGCAGCATACACGATCACGGCGTCCAGTTCTGTAACCAAGAAGATCGAAAGTGCGGACGGAGGAAGGTGGATGGTGGACAAGGAGAGGGTGGGGCCTGAAAGCGTGAGGGCTTCTCGGGCAAAGGGTATGGTAGGGGTGGTCCGTTGAAGTGTTGTTGTTGTCGTTGAGAGTAGGGTAGGAATGGGGGTGGTGTTGGGTATCGTAGAGGAAAGAGTAGGGATAGCCGGGAGGCTGTAGCTATAGGAGAGGTCGGTGGGGTACACGTTGGCAGACATCTTGGGTCGTTACTTTGTTCTCAAGATGGATCAAACACAAAACTTCCGAAACCTAGATTCAATTGCACAGGACAAATGTGTTGAAGAAACAAAGGGTCATCTGAGTCAGTGAATAATATCTCTTCTGAAACGATCATCGGCTGAGTTTACACCGTGGGTGAATCGGTCCATTCATGCTTGCTGGGTACTGAAGGTAGTTTGCAAAGCCCGTTGGTTTCTTTCCAAGGATACTAAACCGTCTGGTCATATGCATCGGGATTTCAAGCTGGATCAATGGTGTTTTTCACGCATGCTTAGGCTGGGATGTCTGTTCATGCCTGTCGTGTCAGTATCTTGAGACCGAAGCCCCCCATTTATTTGGATGCCCAGGTTCCAGAAATCACCATCTCATCCTTTCAAATCCCCATCTGAAGCGTCCGTCACATCGCTGCCATGTTTACCACACCGCCTACTCCCCACATCGATCCAGCACAGGAGTCACTTCGGTGCAGGAGTCATGTGAAAGATCTGTGCATACGTACCGAAATTGCAAGCTTTGATGGTAGATGGATTGTAAGATCTGCCTGCTTGCTTGCGCTTGGGATGGCTGTTCATCATCGCTGCTACAGATTTGGAACGATCGTCAGCATGATGCTGAAGTCCCCTACGCACCGCCTCATCCTCACATATTTCGACTCTAAACATTCGTCACCTTGTTGCCATGGCCAAGAAATCCCTCATGAAAACCCCTCCTCATCCCCTCTCACTAGCCAAGCACCTTCGTCACCTCCCCCCATCTCCCTCCCTCAGTCATCACCTCACCCTCCCAACCTCCGAATCTGCACACTCGTCACCTCGTGGCCATGATCGTTAAAAAATTAATTCACGTGAATCGACCATTACAGGCACAGAGGTTTCCACCTCGTGGTTCTCGCTTAAATTACTTCATTCGTAAAAAAGCCCTAAGGCCGCTAAACAACCCCTTTCTCCCTCACCCCCACCCCCAGCACAGACAAGCCCACCCCAACTCACACCGCCGCCGCCGCACCAGCAGGAGCACCCGCACCGCCGCCAGACCCAGCCGCAACCCCAGCCACCACAACAGGAGCACCACCCGCAGGAGCCCCAGCCACAGAAGCACCGCCGACAGGCACCGCAGCAGGCGCGGCCACAGCCGCCAGGTGCAAAACCCCGAGCGGCATACCCCCAGCCGCCGCGGGAGCATTCCCACGGCGGGAGTAGAACATGGCGCGCTTCAAAAAAATGATGGCCCCAAGGGCCAAGAAAAGGACCGCGAGCATTATTGATCCGACCAAATTCAGGTTCATGGTCAGGGCTACACATGCGAATTAGGGCTGACATTGCATGTTTTAGCTTGCATATGACCTTACAGTAGCAAAAAGCGCGTGGAAGAAGATTTGTGGGTGTTAAGGGTTAGTTAGGTTAGCTTTCGATATGTTAGTAGGTGTGCATGGAAGATTCAGTGGCGAGGAGCTGCTTACAGGGAGGGGCGACGAGAGGTATCGGTGTCGAATCTTTGTGATATCGTGTGAAATTTTGGGAAGTAGGTGATTTTTTTATGTTTGTGTTCACGCTTGGGGGTTGTCGAAGGATCGTGGTTTCGTTCGTTATTATATCTTAGCCCTAGCCTTCACTATTCGCTGCGACGACTAAGCATCATCGAACCAGCCCTATAACTTCTTCAATCCTTTGAAGCCATAGATCATGCACCATATTTTCCCTCCCTACGTCTAGAAAGGTGCTCAAAGAATCACGGCATTTCTCCTGTCTCTGCTTTCTAGCTGGCGAACCATCTATTTTGTGACCATCTAGCAGTAATTTTGCAGCCAGTATAATTCGTATACCGATTGTAAAGGCTTCCGGTTTGGACGTCCAGCCAAGTGGACCATCAACATTGTTCCTGATTGTTACCGTAAGTGCGGAGATTCCATCAAGTGTCCAAGTACCCAGTGCTGACTTCGATATAGCATCAGGTCGAGCATTTAGGTCAGCAAGGGCGCCAGCCCACATTTCGGCTTCTTTCACATCGTCAACAAAGAGATTCTGCTTCTCTTCGACGAAAAGAGCGTTGTCTATACGCATGGCCTCCTGAAGCAAGACCTTGACGGGACGGAGCTGCAGGGTTGGTGGTTCTTTGATTGGCAGAATCTTTACAGATGGAGAAGCCCCAGTCAAGCGTTGTATAGCTTCTGACCACAAGCATACCGATTCGTTGTACTCCCGTACTAAGAAAAGTAAGAGCCTAGGACTCGCCGCAAAAGAACTGAGCGAAAGGCTTGTGGTTGCCTTGGAATCTCCATAACGACAGGAGACTGATAGCAGAGAAGACACTACTACTGAGGCCTGGTCTCTAACATCTTCATCGTCATCTACCAGTGCATCGTAAAGGGCAAGGTATACACCAAGCAGCTCTGGAATTGTGTTGGGGATTGAGTCGTGGGCTTGGAGGACGGTTATAAAAGTTTTGATCGAGGCGACGGCTGCCATTCGGGACGAAAGTTCCTATTGGTACTGATTAGACAAATAGCTCGCTGGCGACGTAACAACATGATATATTTACCGATCTGTCGCCTCCGGCCAATGCAAGCGCGCGAACCCAAACAGAAAGCTTACGTTGTGTATCACTATCATTAGAGTTCGTTATGTATTTCTGAACGATGCGACCTCCATCTAAGCGTAGTACCTCATCGAAGTCCAAAGGACCCTTGCGCTGCAACTTTTCAGGCCGAGCGCCGCACTGTAGGTCTTGACTGCTGGTGGCATCATTTTCTTCAGGAGCGATTTCTTCCGATTCGAGACTCGTCGAGACCTGTGTCGCTTGCCTTGCGGAGCAGCATGCATTGTCGGTCAGGCCTAGGCACCGTTTGAAAGCACTGGCAAGAAGGCTCGAGGAAGGCTTTCTGAACAACTCTTCTTGACTTCCAGGCGTTGATACGGTTGGCCATCCCTTAGAAAGAGACTCCCTGCATTTCAAAGCGAACGTCCTGTAAAATATACCTATGTACAAGATGAGCAGGCAAACTTGCCAAACCGGGTGTCCAGAAACCTACTACTGGAACCTATCATTATCTGTAAAACGTCTACTAAAACGTTAAGGTATGCCGTAATGGTGAAGGAACAATTGTTCAATATGACTACGGTTTCGAAGGACTCGTCGAGCAAAGGTAGCAAGGCCTCAAATTGATCTGGCGATAATTAGCAAAGCAATAGAATAGCTTAGTCTATGAGACACTCGCCATGTGATCTGGCCGAGAGTCGACTCGTGTTCAGTAATATGATCTGGCGAAGGTACAGAAGTCTCCCATGCAATGCATTCTGTGATGGCCAATCTGGACGAAGAATTGTCTTAATGTCCGCGAGATAGTCTTCGTCACTCAAGACAAGACCAAGGGTTTTAGCAGCCTTCTCCCTTATTGGCCAAGCTGAACTTTCCATCTGGTCCCAGATGAGCTTTTTAATTTCGAGCCTTTGCTGAGAAGGCAAGCCTGATCTTTCTATGATTTCTAATGCGGGAAACACTCTTTGAGCTTGCATAGAAGCAGCGATCTCGGAACGGTCAACAGCCATCGTTGGTTTATCGGCTTCTCGAAGCATCTTGACTAGTAAATCTGGCAAGCTGGGGTACTTTTCGTATATCAACTTCTCGAGCCTTCGATGAGAACTGGGCACTCTTGTCGAAGAGGTATCGGTACCACCGTGCAACCGACGAATGAGAGCTTTGAACAGCATCAAACCGCAATTCCTAATTTCCCATCTAGATACTTTTAGCTCTAAAACTCGAATGTGAACTCGATAGCTCCTACATGTTGCTTTCAATACAGGAAGCGGCAATGTCCAACGTATCCGCAACATGCGGCTCAGTACCAGGGCCAAGACGAGTGTCAGTGAAGATGTCTTTCAAGCAATTCAAGGCGTGTACTTGAGGCAGCCGCAACATCTTTTCTCCACTGATACTCTGAATAGGTTCATCAGCTATAGCTTGCAAATCAAGAATCACTTCTATGAGAAAATCGCCGACTGGAAATGCGGCCAGAATGCCAGTGATCAACGATGGAATGCCTGCTGATCTCCTTGTAAGCGCCGAAGCATTCTGCTGGATACTTGCTAATACATCCTGGCACTCATCAGCTCAGATCAGTTGGGGTTAAGTGGCATAGTGCAGGCTTTACCAGGTACCATTGCTTGGGAAGACGTGTTATACTTGAATGATTTCTTCGAGCACAAAGCAAGCAGCAAGCAGCAAACGTCTGCGAAACTGTAGAGAATGCACCTCGGTGACGAAGCTCGACCAGCTGCGTAAAAGCAAGCGTCCCCAAGTTTTGGAGCTCATCATACCAAAGACCCGTCTTTGGGTTTGGCGGACCATAGGCAGGACTCGTAATCATTGCGTGACACAAGGAACTACAAGTAGAAGTGAGTCAACAAAAGGTTAGGAAGACAGTCTGAACTGGGAGCTAACCTCGCCTCTTTCAGGGCCCGCCAAGAAAATGAAAGTGTGTCTTTGGTTCCGATATCGAGTACGTCCAGTTCGTCCTCTTCAGAAGCATGGCCTTCAGGAGAATCTATACACAGTACCTCTTTCACAGCTTCCCATACGTCTTCACAATCCTTAAAGATTCTTTGGTTCAATCGCCTCCAGAGAGCCGGCCCAGTATCAGAATCGTCTATCAGGGAGCTATAGAAGTCGGGCCGATTGATAATGTACCTAAGCATTGCTATCAGTCACCCATGATTAGCGCGCTACCGAGGATTTTTACCTCAATGCAATCAGATATCCATGGAGGGTGTATTTTCCAACGGCCAGACGTACGTTATCGCGTGCGACTCTGATGTCATGCTCAAGACGTTCCAAAATGTGGGTCAAGATCGAAAGTCGACGTTGATACCAGTTATCGGGTCTGGCACTGTTCTGGCAAGTCCCATAGAGTAGGTTGTACAGTCTACCAACACCATCGGCATGGTCTGCTCTACCAGTATATCGCATTATAGCTTCTGCTCGAAATAACGTATGGATTAGTCCTCTATGATCAGAGCGTAAAATGACTCTGTCGTCAACCCTAGGTTCTATGGCCATAGTAAACCCACCAGTGTCGCTAGCTGGAGCTAATAGGGTTGACGGAGCAAGCTCGAAGATTGCAGCGGCCGCGTTGCGGACATCGTCGAAGGGGTCCAGCATGAGATCCAAAGCGCATCGCAAGAGCTGAGGGGTGAACAAGCTCTTTTGCAATGGTTCTTTATCTCTATTACTGGCAAACTCCGGTGGCAGCCTTACAGCACCTGCGCCATCATCTGGAGGAAGGAGCCAATAAAGTAACTGTAGAGCCGCAATATGGCGTTGATATGAAGATGTAGGGTGCAACTCCCGGGTCAAGAACTCGGCATACCAATCTAGAAAGGAAATCTGCGGGGCCATGAGGCTGGGATCAGAATCCAAATCCTCTCCAATGCGCTGAATCCACCTTTGACGAGGCCTATCATTTTCTCCGTTTGGTGTCTGAGTAGAATAGTGACTGGTCTTGTTGAGAGAAAAGATACTACTTCGCAATCTTGTACAAAGCTTCTTCATTTGGTTTATAAACTCATTTCTGGCCCTAGTATTGACCTCGGCGTGGAATAGTGGCAAGGTCTGACGTAAAGCACCAAGTAATCTCCTGGAAAAAGGTTCAATAGAAGATCTAGAATATGTAGCAAGATCGAGTGCGGCGATCCTTATGTCAGGCGATGCATTTACAAGAAGTTTAATACCAAGGTCTTGTAAATCTGAACCGTTTAGATCTGCTTCGCTGCAAAGATTTGATCCTGCACCTTTTTAGCTATTGATCCTACGCTGCTGTGTGCCAAAACAGTAAAGGATCGTGCACACCCACGTAAGTTATAATTCGAACCGAGCTCGACCACTATCCTTGCTGTTAGGAGACATAACTTGGCATCACTAAGAGTATGTGATCCAACATCACCCTCCTGTAGATCTTTCAGGGGTAGAGTGTCTAAGAAAGCTTGTGTACCAGCAGGAGATAAGCGGAGCAGGCCTGGAAGTATGTGCTTTGCAAGACCCTCAAGAAGCTCAGGTTCCTCATTGAGAGCCTTCTTGATCGGTGGCAACCAGAGTGGTAGTGCTAGGTCATTGCAACCCTCTGACTTATTTTCTACTAAATGTCTTTGCAACGATAGGAATAATGAAGAAATAAGACGGCCAGTAGCGGGTGCAAGGTCAGGATACTGTACCCACTGGAAGATGCTGAACACAAAGTCTTCCATTGACTTCACACATTCTGCGTCCGAAGCGTTTAAGATTCTATCTGAATGTATATCTTCAGCAGTCATATCGAACTTCCCTAGTTCTCTCTTCTCAGTGAGCATAAAGACCAGCTGAGAGGCATTGATCATATGCTTATTCAAGAAATATTCTAAAGCTTGTACAGCTGCTTTGATCGACGATGACTCAATATCACCAATAATAGTAAGAATTGCGGAGGACACAGCATATCTAATCAAAAACACCCTTTCAGATGCGGTAGGGTAATGAAACGCAATCTTGGCCAGAGTAGAGAGTAGATGCCTCATCGGCTTTGATTTGTTGGTTTCTGACCTGGTAAGATAGACGTCAAAAGCTTGAGTCCACATAGAAGAATCAAAGACCAAAGCACGAATCTGACCATTACCTGAGGCCTCGCACAGTTCGAGGAGCCCACAAAGAGCATCGCAAGTTGCGGCGCCATGTCCCAAAGATGTTTTGCTAGACGTTAGAGTCGTTAACAAGGCCTGAATAAGCGCTTGCACCTGCCTTTC
>JAABUW010003150.1_pt1 | contig 23862 bp, 28 predicted proteins | sample 5560081 | NCBI WGS metagenome assembly JAABUW01 (sample SAMN10711882, study PRJNA513363) | rock metagenome | isolation source: Antarctica rocks | place: Antarctica: Victoria Land, Knobhead sud | reverse complement strand
GGTACTCGAGGCTGGCGTGCTGGAAGCTGGCGTGCTGGAAGCTGGCGTGCTTGACGCTGGTGTGCTCGAGGCGGGGGTGCTTGAAGCGAGGGAACTCGACACTGGCGTGCTCGAAACTGGCGTGCTCGAAGCCGGGGTGCTTGATGCCGGGGTGCTCGAGACCGGGGTGCTCGAGACCGGGGTGCTCGAGGCCGGGGTGCTTGAGGCTTGGGTGCTCGAGGCTGTCGTGTTAGACGAAGTGGTGCTCGAACTAGTACACTTCCCAACTGGGGTGCCGGCGCTGGGAGGAGCTGAGTAGCTAATTGAGGGCGAGGAGCCGGGTATATTGGGAGCGTAGCAACCTATCAGAAGAGGGTTGTAGAACATAGAGTAGGCAGAGTTTCCGTTACCGCAGCCATCGGGGCCACCACTACTCAGAGAATTAGCCCGTTTGTTGGGCAGACATTGAGGCAGACTTTGATTGCAGAGTCTGACTTACGCTCCGGCAGTACCATCACACCTCGAGCAAGAAGCCTCACTGAGCTGGTAGCCAGTCGCGATTTCACTGCCACAACCACAGGTTATTTGATCGGTCTGGCTGTCAGTCCCGTTCCGTGAGGCATATGGATATTTCATAAGCGAGCAGTAAGCAATGCAGTCGTAAGTACTGTTGGTCCTTACGTATCTGTCCACGAATGGTACACCCTGGGTGCTCGAGCTGTAGCAACCTGTGTACTTCCAGTTGCAAACATTCGTCCAATCGGCGGTATTGGCGGTTCTGCTAGGGTCAAAGAATAGTGATGACGCGTTCGAGCCACCACAATTCAGGCTGGAATTACCACTGCAAGGCCTGAGTAGACACGACGGAATTAGCTATACTGCTCAACTTTCACGACCGACCCAAGATACGCAACAAGGCACATGCTCGTTGGGTGACATTCTGACCCAAGGCAAGCACTAAAATTGAGGTGTGGAATCGGAAAGACTTACACGTTACAATTACTGTCATTGACAGGGTAGACGTAATTTGGATCCCATATGGGGTATTGCGGGGTCGTCTGAGTCGAGAAGTTGTACGTTGTGTTTGGGGTAGGCCAGACAGTTCCACAGTAGCATGCGGTGCCATTGTAAAGGGAAGCCCACTTGAACCCATGTCCTCGACAAGCGTTGTGGCAGTCGGTAGGAGTTTGGGTTGTACCGAAGTTGGGGTAGTTGTTTTTGCTGACAGTCGTGTTCGGAATCACCTGAAAATGGAAGTTCATATGAGGGCCATTGGTACTGTCGGGGAAGCACCCTTTGTACTGATAGGTTTGCGCAGGGGTGCAAGGCGGATACTGTGTGCCTCCAATATCACCTTGCGGACGAGCGATTGTGGCGAGACCCAGAAGTAAGAGCCCGATTTTCCAACCCATGGTGAGCGAACGAAGCAATGCCAAATGAGTGTAGGTAAGAACGAGCGTGTTAGCGATGAACGCCGAAAGAAAGCGAAATCCAAACGAAAGCAATTAGAAGACTACAAGTGAGAAAAGCCTATCGCTAGGCCAACTTAACATATGAAATGGGAAATTGCTACACTCGGGTACAGCTTGGTATGTATTGGAATGCAAAGTTGTTTTGGGCGAATTGCTGCGGAATGCTTGGCATTCGCGACCAAAATTGGAATGTGCTGGATGTTTTGGTCGAGACGCCGCAGATGTTGGTGGAGCAGCTCGCGCGCGACTTAGGGAGAGTTCAACATGACTCTGATTCTAGGCATAACGAAATAACAGGAACAACAATCCCCAAGTCTTGTGAGCCGAACGTAACCATAAATCGTGAAGACGTACCGATTATTCCCGAGTCCTTCATGTTAGATCCTAAGAGAAATGTACTGTGCAATTAGCGTAGGCTGTACGTGGAATGTTTGTCGCCGTCGTTGGGTTCACAAGGAATGTGATTCGACGGTGGTAATTTATGTTTTTAGCATAGGTGGCCCAGGTCTTTTTGTTTAGTAATCCTCAAGCACACGCAAACATGCCGATCAAGACAGCCGATCTGTGAAACGCCTAGCGACTGAACGAATGGCACATTAGAACAGCCAGAAATATTTTCCTCGACTGGTACTAGCCAACCCTGTGTTGAACAGACGACCGAGGCCCAGAGACAAATAACGCCTATCTGTAGGTAAAGACTGTGTTTTGCAGATCCGAAGGCACGATCCTGGTCGACATCTCAAACATGTCCTTTGATTCCACCCTTTCTATTCTTACCTACTCATGTTGGATGAGCAGAGAAATAATGGCATAAGAAGAGAATGCCTCATTTGATCAGACTCCATCAGTCGGATACACGCTTGGCCCAACAGTCTGAAGACGCACACCTTTGGTCCCGCTCTAAGCGGCAGGCTCACCTTCGCCTGCTTCCACTCCCGAATTCTTGGGAAGTTTTCGTATGTCTTTCACCTTGGGATCCCCACCAGGTGTCAAAGTGACCTCAACGAGGTCTTTCTCTTGGATACCCAGTTCTATAGCCCTCTTGGCTACACTGCCTCCCCCTCCGATACCCGCTCCCGTACTGTCTGTCACAATTGTAACGCTCACATAGGTGGTTGTTGGGACCCCAATTACCTCAGCCCTTTGCCAATTCTCAGGCATAACTGGCAGGACGTAAATCGTGTATGTACACTAGACGCGGCTTTGAGGCTAATTAGAATCAATGGGGCCACTCAAAGACAGTGGACGTACTGGCTTAAGTTGTGACAGCTTCGATGGAGTATCGTCTGTGTAGGTGCTCCGGTGTGAATGTCTTGACAAGTCTGGAAGCTTGCTCACTGATTTGAGGCAGATACTGGCGATGTGTATGGAACGACGTCTTCTCGATGGTCTGGAATGTATGGTTGACGATGGCAAGCAATAGGAAAAGCCAGGAGCCGTCTCTATACATATATACTTCGACAGAACAAAGGAACCTGATTCGAAATGATGCGTAGATCTCGAGTGGGCGTGACTCGTCAGCCCGGGTCACAGGCTCTCACGGTGCCCCGGTCGTATACCCATCGATTGGCTGGATTGCAGTACCAGCGGATCAACGGGAATAATAATCTGAATTCGGTATCCGGATTCCCTAAGAAGCTATAGTAGACAGTTTGCCAATTTTGGCAAGGTGTTCTGTGTGTTACGCAATGCACAGAACTCAAGACTTGGGACTGGAAAGCCTCTGGAGAACGTTGACATTGCCGCTCGGGTCTTTCGACTTTCAGCATATCTTGACAAATTTGACCCGCGTGTAAGTACCTGCTAAACCCGCTCCAAGAACAGATGTCAGCTCAGCCTGATAGGCAATTCGAGGAAGATATGAAGTCCTCAGAAAGGAAAGGTGTCTCACGTTTTCGTGACCTTCATGATCAATTCGATAGTCTTATCAGAGAAATTGTGGATCGGACGCCTGATCCTGGTATCGAATTTTCTCACCCAATCGTTGAATTGGTGATTATGCATGTGAAGTCTCGAGTTGGCACATCTCTTTGTTGATGTTGTTTGGCATGTCACAATTGCCGAAGCGGTTTTCTCCATTTGGATGCTTTTTCCCAAGTATGCCAATCCCAGAAATCCACGAGAAATCGCCAAGCGCATTCTGTGAAAGCACAGCGAGCCTGTGACGTGATTGGACGACATTTGGTGAAAGAGACGTTCCTCCGTCTCCCCTTGCTTTGTAATCAAGCTTGCAAGAGCGGTAATTGCTAGGTTCATCTTTTCAACATGGGTCCAATTGTTGAACGCTGGGCTGAGCCCTTGTGACCAAACTGGCACCACTAGCTGTGATTCGCTGTGTTCTCGATGCATCGCTCAATGCTGGGCGCTTCCAAGGCCCGCCCCAGCATAGGGAAGCCAGGATGTTTAAATATAACACCACCGCCAAAGCTCTCAATATAGATCAACACGATGACCTTGGTTAGGGCATCATGGGACTATACAGCATGACAGAAACCCGGATGGCAAAAGCTGGGAGGCGGATTATTTGGTCCCCAGAAGCCCTTTCTTGGAGCTTGTACTGATATGAAGAACAAGTGGGTTGGATGGTCCACAGACGAAGAGATTCACAGGGAACGATGCGTCGGTCCCACAACAAAACCAACGCTCTTAGATGACAATGGTCTCCCCAATACCGATCAAACCCAAATCCTCTCCCCAGATCTTACCTTCTTTCTCGCAAGCCTCCTTGAACCGCCTCGGCGGCTCTGTGACTTCTTCGAAATATTGGCTTATGCCACCTCGTACAGTCCCGTAATGCATCCCAATAGACTTCCTGCTCTGCAAATCCTTGTGCAAGCAAAGAGCGTCTTCGGGCGTACAATGTACGGGAGAAAGTAAATGCCTTGGCGAGTAAAGTCCGATGGGCAGCAGACACAGGTCAAATGGCCCGAGCGTGGTTCCTATTTCCCGGAAGGCAGGACAGCAAGGCATCTCACTTTCATCCGCATCTTTAGGTACGTATCTGTAACCTGTGTCACCAGCGAAGAAAACTTTTTCGGAAATGATGGGTTCGGTATTGCCTTGGTGGGGAGCTGGACGGATGGTTTCCATGGCCCAGGAGCACCATAACGTAGAGCCATGGTCCAGAATACCTCTGCCTGAGAAGTGCTGGGAGGGTGTGCAGGTCAAATTGATGGATCCCACGCCAGCTACGTCGACGCGGGCTCCTTCCCACCAGTCCAGTTCGGTCACGGCATCCCTCCCAATGCCAAAACCACACATTCGTACCGCGTTCCCCAGGGCTACCATGAAGTGTATACTACCCTGCCTTTTCTTATATAATTTGAGAAGAGTGTCAGAGTCCATATGGTCGTAGTGATCGTGAGAGATGACGACCAGGTCGACATCAGGTACTTCATCGAGTGTGCAAGGGGTGGGAGAGTAGCGTTTCGGGCCCGCGAATGACACCGGACTGGTTCTCTCGGAGAAGACAGGATCAAACAGAATCCTCAGTCCCCTATTGCCAGCTCCAGTCTTCGGTGTCTCAACATGAAAGGTTGCATGGCCGATCCACGTGGCTTTCAGACCGTCCTTTTCAGCACCCCAGTCAGGCTTCTGCACGGTGACTAGTTGATCTTGTGCAGGGACTGGCTTGAAAGCCGGTCTACGGAGGGTTGTTGATAGCAGATTGATGGGTGATTGGTGGTGGAAAGACGGCCATGGGTTGATGAAAGATGAGGGTGGGTTGCCAACGTGGTGTGCAGGCGGAGATGAGATTACTCTCGGAACGGTTTTGGTAACAACGATGGCAGATGGTGGACTCATCTCGTTATCTCCCCTCAAATTGATGGAATAACGTCGTTTTCGATGTATGTTTGAGTCGCAATGGGAGTTGATGCTCTCATGGGGTTTTCGGAAGATTCCCTTCAAGCCACAGTCTCAAGCCACACTGCACCGCCACACTTTGCCCCTATCCAAATGTCTTGGCGTCCTCCTGCTGAAGATAATTCCTTCGTACTTGTCTCGACCTTCGTCAAACCCCATTGACTTCGGGATCAAGTTCAAGACACTGATCACATGTCGAAATTGTCAATGCATGCTCATGACCCCAGGCTTACGAGGGGCTATCAGATTTAGCAATCAAGTCTGTTTCCACAGACGTAGTCTGATCGCGAAGTGGTACTAGTTGAACATTTTCAGCTTCCCAAAAGTCTATGTACATCCAGAGTTACAGTTTTTGGAAGTGCTTACCTAGATTTGATATTTTTATTACTTGACACAAGGCCTGCCATTCCTTTGCGGCCTGCTCGCATTCTCAAAACCTATTGACTACCGTGTGCCCCCAGCAGTGGTGTCATCGCCTTACTCGCGAATTGTTGAGTCAGCTGGCCTTCGACAGAAATTGTCCAGAACCATTCTACTGGCAGGCTACATCAAGTACTACTGAAGGCGCCGTAAATGTTCGTCGACCAACGCAGTAGTGACGAATTTCATCTCGCTAATAAGTAACATATCTCTATCCACTTTTGTTTGATCTCTAGTTTCCTTTATATCGTACCAGAGCGCGACAGCTTCCGTACGAACTCCAATATTTCGGCCGTCCAATTCAAGGAAGTACCCGCTTCCTTGCTATCGAAGAATCTCGCGAAATTGGGCATCACGAAAAGCACACTCTTGAGTCCGATAATCTGAGCACCAATTTTCTCAATTCCATCGATTCCTCGGTCTATACAAGCCTCATCAGGGCTACAGGCTTCAGCAAAGAACACATTTTCGAATCAGCCCCTTCCTAGATATATCTACAACATGTCCCATGATCGCTCGTCACCAGCAGTTCTATGAACGATCAAGGCACTCTCCGGCTTCTGGTGCATGCAGATGGATTTCACGACCCAAAACTCGGTTCTTTAATATCATTCAGCAATGGCAAGAATCTCATTGAACCTTTCCCCCAGGGCATCGGCTGGAAACTGTAGAAGCCAAAGCATCCACCGTCGTGCCACGTTCTCCTGCGCACTTATAGACTTGTTCCACAGCTTCCTGCCTCAAAAGGCCCATCGAAATCCTTCGAAAGGTCACCTTCAGTGGTCCACTGATGCAAACGATGTTGTAAAAGTTTTGTTCAGATGTATAGTACGGTAGTCAGTCAGGACTACCAAACTAAGCAGTCCTTGCTAATTCGATGTGTATACACCGATCCATCTCTACATTGGGAAAAAACGAGGTAAGCATATCAAATACCACACCGCTCCACGCTTGAAATATCACGACGCGGTATAGATCAATGACTAATCTAGATCCCTCCCAAAACACATCTATTCCATGGAGAGCCGGCGGTTGGGCTGGAAATATCATCGTTGCAAGCTCGTACCAGCATTGACGACAAAGATATAAAACTGCAACAACAGTTGTCCCATTCCCATCGGCAAACCGTGCGTGCATCAAAGCCACGCTACGTCCAGATCACCAACCACAATCCCTGTATCTGGGGGAAAAGCCGCATATAGCTAACCCTCTTCCAGGATTCCTTCACCATAGACGGACAGTAACGCTCTATCCCAGGCTATCCTCTCCGCTGCAACACGAAAGAGCTGCATCGAGGCTAGTCACAAAATCAACGTAAGGCATCGCAGCTACATCCGATGGGATCGGGGAGACGTTTGGCTGACAAGCTATCCAGTCTTTGGATACGCTAGCTCCGGTGTAGCCTACCAAGCTACAGCTCATACTAGCTAGTGAGTCGTCCAAATCGCCTCAATATCTTCATATTCTAGGAATGCGATAGCCACCTTTTCTTCCACCACCATAATGATGTCTTGGATCGCATTGTTGAACATGATGTACCTCCACTTGAATAGTCACAAGCCTCACTCCAGCTTCTTGGCCATCATCACAATCTCACATTCATAACCAGATATCCCAAATCCCACGAGCGCAACACAACAATTCATGCACCTCAATCAACAAGCCCCAATACAAAAGTCAACAGATACACAGCGCTACCACAAAAGCCCACTACCTTCTCGATATCTACAACATACCTCAAACCCTCTTATCCCCCACCCCCCCTCCCGAACCCAGCACACATCTCCTCCCCCACCAAATCCACTCCTCACCCACCTCCTCCCGTAGAAAACAAACCTATCCCATATCTCCTCACATCCCCCCAATCGAACATCTCCTCCCTACCCCTCCACCTCCAACTCCAACACTCTCTACACACTCAAACCCCACCAAACCAATTCCATATATCAATATTCATTTCGCTTCTCAATACATCTATAACTCCACTCACAGCACGTCCACTCGTATCCGAACCGCCGCAGCCAGCGGTAGCGGTGAAAGTCTTCATCCTCCATCCACAAATTATGCTACCCAAAACCCTGTACACGAGGTCCCAGAGCTCGTCTATACACCGAGGAACGCGAAGAAGGTTACGATGCACAGTCTCGCAAGCAAAGCTGAGGCCTTTGGTGCAAGATTGTTCAAGATGTTGGTATTATGTGTATCAGGCTGATACTAACCCTTAGCAATATCACTCCGAGTCCTGCGATATTCGAAACCTCGACATCGAGGGAGGCAAACTTGTAGCTACATTTGCTATGCTTTCCCAAAATTCGGTGCACAGACACGCAATGGGTACGCCACCTTCGTTCGAAAAAGGGAAGAACCATTAAGTGACAAAGCTCATCTTGCTGCCACTTTTCAGTCGTTACAGCCACAGCCTTATCTTCACTACAAGCTCCTCTCAGCGCTCCACAGCTGCCGCAGTCACAAATCTCGTACCCCACACACTCGTCCGGCACCAAACATCATCAGCTCACTCCAGCGCCCATACGCACAGCACTACCTCATCCGTCCTACTGCCCCAAGATACCCTCATACGCGTTCCCCATCCTGTCATAGCCCCTCTTGTAACTTCATACCTTGCAAGCCTGGGCCTTATTCGCGCTCCCTCGTGCGCAAAACCCACCCAGGTGGCTTCAAGTCACCGAAATTAACCATGGGAGGCCATGCGTGAGGATTGTGGCTGGATATTGGAAATCATCTCGCTTTACACGTCCGTTAGGAGGGTATTGGGAAGCAGGGAAGCTAATTTTGGGTTGTGAGAATGCGGCCGTGAATGGTAATCTGGCAGTCGTCGTCAAAGACTGAAATGATTCTAACCGTATGCACGTAGATCGCCTCTACGATCAAGATCCTCGACTGTCTCGGCTTCTTCATCAACATCCTTGCCCCATGATCCAGCTCGCATGGCCTGTTTCCATCCCTCTGGTTGCTTCTTTCTAAAGTCTTGATTGTGTAGCAGATCGTGATTCCCGGCTATGACCAAGTTGTATTGGTTCGGTTGCTGAGACAGCCATTTAAGTTAAGCTTTTTATCCTAAAAATGTGCCTCGAACGCTACGCTCACCGGCTTGAAGCAAATGGTGGCTTGAGTTTGGCCATTGGGTGCAAGGGGTGTCTACTGTGTAACATGCAGACGACGCTTATAGCGTTGATGGGCGGCGGGCCCAGACTACTTGCGCCGGTCGAGGGCGAACATAGGCCGCGTTGGGCGCAATATGGCGGAGGTGGCCGCTGGGGCAATGTCAGACCACTGCCAGATTGATGATGCCCCTGCCCATGCTGCCGTCGAAAGCTCAAGCGATAGTTGAGCACAAATCCGTCATGGCAATTTGAGGGGTGAATTGAATGTGATGCCTCCGAGGAATGTTCTAGCCCTCTCTGGAATGGAAGTTGCGCGCTAAGAAGTCTGACAAGCCTGCTGCCAGTGTATCAATAGATAATAGTAGCAAATGTCAACACCAATTTTACTATCCAAGCAATACCTTTTATACAATTTTACTGCCATAGCATTGAAGAGAGTTCCACATACATCGACCTGGCAACAGAGCTACTGCCTACTTACATGATGACAGGACTTGGCCGCGTATTGTCGCTCAACATCACGAATTCTGCCAACATTTTCTGGAAGTTCAGGATCCCGGATGTTTCTGCACCCACGATGCTAACGATGCAAAGCCTGATAGACCCACATCACGCAGATTGAACCACCTTTTAAGCAATCTATATTCTCGTAGGTTCCAATCCTCAGGGCACAGATACTGAAGCTTTCCGTTCAAGGAGATCGGCCTTGCCAACGCGTTGACTTGTGTAGAGCGAGCGGGTCCCCTGATTGGGATCTGACCTAGTATATCATCTTTGGATCAACTGTTTGGCTCCGCATGCCACGTCCCCGGTGCAACAAACAGTACAACAGACGTCGTCTCGGTCCAACATGTCTAGCCGTCCATGATTTAGATCGGCGATCCCATACTGACCCTAGTAAGAATCGAGTCAATGCCATCTCCGCGCTCATTATTCATTGGTGAGATGAGCGTGAAAGGAGCTCGCTCCTTGAGCGTTGTGTAGCACCAACCCGCAGGTCGCTCCCTTTGGCCTGCATAAGACGCTCCCGTAATGACGAGACCGGGCTGTTGGAAGCGCATCCATGCAGTACCCATGAACTCTCGTCTGTGGCGAGCAGTCCAGCTTTCGTGGCGGCGTTCGTCCGTAAGGTCTTGGCCAACGTAACGCATTGCTATGGTCGTTTTGTTGTGGGCGAGGATGTTGCTTGGGGAGAGTGTTTTGCAAATCCAGTCTATGAGCTGCATGTCTTTCCCATCAACAAGCTCGATTTCTATGTACATATTCCAGAGAAATCGAAGGTTTATGAGCGACAAGAAAATGGTAGAGTAGAAGCCATAAACATCATTTCCTGACGGCGGTAGCTGGCTTCGAAGCGTGAGGTGTACGCTGTGGTACTTCTGGGAAGTGCATGTTGAGAAGGCGTTTTCTCTCTCGCAGCCAAGCCAAAGGGGCAATTCGCCATATTCGACCATCCATTCTTCACGTTTGAAAAGCACACGTTCGACTTCCTGGTGGACTTGTCGATTTGTGCAAAGTAAATCCAGCCATTGAGGAGGGTCCGAACCTGTGAATGCGTAGAAGCGATTATAACAGGTTACAGGTTTCTGTTTCAAGCTGCCAATGTAAATCAACTCATTATCCTGAGAAACAGGCGATTCTGGAACGTGTTTCTTGAACCCAGCACATTGAGGAAGCTCGGTTGCGCTAGGGGTTTCAACTGCACCATTGGCTAGACGTCGGCGACAATAAAGACGCAACTCGAGGATTTTCCAGTACCCCAGGTATTCTTCCCAGGTTTGAGAGCGCAATTCATATGGCAAGGATAACAGATATCCCATAGGAGGTTGTGGAGCAGGAGGAATGCTGTATGTATCGAGGTCCACTAGACCAGCTAGGGAAATGAGTGATGGTGTTGGCGAGTCCATTGACAGCGTTCTCTACATAGGACCTGCGTGACTATCCCACCTGCATAGAACCAATTCTCAAGGTGTCCAGAATCGCTTGGAAGCTTCGAACCTTGGATAAAATGGCAATTCTTCTAGCTCAGCTATGCATGAGGGAGGGTCGTCATGCTTGAAGCTATGAAATTTGCGCCACGGTCCTCAGCCTTGTAGGCCCAGTGAGAAGAATACTCCAGACCAGGCAGCAGCAAAAGTATCGCTGGGTAAGTTAAATTTAACAAGGCTACTAAGGTCAAACCATTGTGAAGATAGAGAAGGACTCTAAGGTTCAAACGTTCGAGGTTGTATGCCAAGACTTCACTTATACTCCACCAATCAGAACGGTCTTATTATGGCAGCCTAAATGCTAAGAACTTATCTAGCGCTCTGGAGTAGTCCACAGTATGTCAATACAATATGGTATCCTATCTCCTCGCATCTTAGGCACTCGTCTCGAGCAGGCTTTGGCTGAGATCCTGAAAACGAGTACCATGTAATAGAAACTCACTTGTCAGAGCTAAGCTGCCAACCTCCCAATGAGCCTCCCCAGTTTAAAAAATATGGATCATCGGTAAGTTGGTTACAACAGCATCGAATCACGATACATACTATCCACATCCCCCGCCCCGCGCCCCTTCCCCCTAAAAAGCTGATACCTAATCCTCTTACTCATCTTGATTCCCTATCCTAAGCTCTTCACAAGGAGGTGGGGCTTAAAAGATCTAGCCACCAAAAAACTCTCTGAATCCATATAGGAACTAATCCCAATGCAATACTCTCTCCCCCGCAGAAGCTCACAAGCCTCATCGTAGAAGTCGTCGACACCAGATTTCGCCCTTAGCGAAGAAGAAATGCAACGGTGAGTCATAGGGAAGATGGCGAGCCATGTAGAAAGAAGGGTTTAGAATAATACTATATTCAGATCTACGAGAGCATCTTTTGGTAGGTACTTTCAATTCAGAATAGACAAGTCGTCAAACTTTGCAGCTTCCTGGTGTTTATACTCTCAGCAATGTTCATAACGCTAATGAATTGTCCCAAATCAGAAGATATAACGAGGTGCAGCAACGGTCAATGGTCCTCATATATATAGCGAAAGTTTTTAGTCTCCTGACCAAAAATGGTTGGACTCAAAGACTCAGCACCGCAAATACGACGACAGCGCCTTCATCTATTTCTTACTGAGAGCAAAACACTTATCGTCAATCGGGACGCACTCCATTTCAGCATTACACATCTACCCACCGCCCACACAAAGTCGTATACATCTAATTTCCAGAGCCAGCACAACTCCCCCCATGCCCACACCCCCTCCCCACCAGCACCACAGGCAAAAAGCAACTAGCACTCACCAGACAAAAGCAAAACAAAACCCACAAGATCTTTCCCCTAGTGCAATCATCGAAGAATTCGCAACCTCGCTTGGGTTTAGGTTTTCGAGCCAGGGGTTGGGGGAGGCCGAGTTCGAGGTCCGTGGGGATTTGTGGGGGGGGAGGGTATAAGGGGGGATGGGTTGGGGCGTGGGATTTTGAGGGGGCTTTTGGGCGGGAGATTGGTGGTGCTGTTGGGGGGGCTGTTGGGGGATGATGGGATGGCATTGTTGGTGGTGAGAGTGGTGAGGGGTTGAGGCTGTGTGCTGTGGAGGTGCTTGGTGATGTTGTGCGTCAGGCAAATGGATTCTTAGCGTTCGGTCGGATATAATCTGATGAGTGCTGGAATTATGCAGGGAGACTTTGGATGTGGGGAGTTCGGAATTGGGTGGAGGATTTCGTAAATATGGGGAAAAGCTTGGGCTAGTGCTCGTGCTAAACAATAGTCAACGACAATGGGTTTCTTTCATGCTGAATGGGCATTTGGTTGAAACAATGGGTAGTCCACTGCACACTTCTCAATACATTGCACTTCCTTGTTCTTCGGAGTTCTGCTCAGCAACCAGATAACCAGATCGGGCCTCTAGCAGCCTTTCTTTCCTTACGCACCTAGCACGTTACCAGTCTGTATAAACAACTGCTGCGACCACAACCAAGATTGACACCTGATCTAGCTACCCATAATGAGATGGACGTGGATTGATGCCTTAGCATTTGAATGAGTTGGTTCATCCGGCCGCCGGCGCATAGTCGACAATTGCATCATAAACGCCATTGAGATTTAGATGGCGAGCATCAGTAGCTTCCACAGTGGTCATGTTGATTGTGGTCCGATACGGCGCGTCGCTAACCAATGTGATCATGAAATCGGCATAATCCTATTCGTCGTAGGTCTCGTGAGAACAAGCTGTCATACATCATGGGGGATCTTACCTGGAAAGTTGTGTTGAAGGTCAACAATTGGCTATAGATTGATGATTGCAAGCCGAAAACACCAATCAAGTTGTTTCTCTGCTCGATGTAATCGGCCATCAACTCTGAGATAGTGTTTGCGAAGAGTCCCCAGGATCTGACCACCGCCTCCTCTGTTGAGGGATCGGTAGTTGGCGCTGTAGGGGTGTTGGCGGAAAGAGCGGAAGCAATGGCGTTGGTGAGGGATTGGAGGGAGGCGGGGATTTGCTAATTTCAGAGATTGAGGTCAGAATGATGGATGGCCTCGGGTGTGTGAAATGGGGTAGCTGGAGGCATAAGTATTGCAAGCAGTATGAGAATTGAAACAAGCCATTAGCTACGTACCTGAGCCGTTGTGGGAGCAGTTTGGGCAGTGATCGCAACGACAGCGGCGTCGACAGTATCAGCCTGCGATGTGAGGGCGGAATTTGATGCCTCGACCTGGGCAATTGTTGCTGTGTGGGTTCTCGATATGAAAGATATCAAAAGGGCGATGAAGAGCATGATACTAGGATACATGTTTATGTGTAGAATTACAGTGAGTGCTAAAAGAGGAAGACTTTGCAGAGCTTGAGAAGATGATGAGAGAGCGAGGAAAGGCAGGAAGTTGTCTTTGCTTTGAGAGAATTACTTTTGGCATGAGTAAGATTGCCACTTCAGGTTGCTATGAGTGTGGTCTGGAGTCCTTAAATGTGGGCGGCTTGTGGATCCACAGCCGTATCATAACGAGTCTCAGCGTCTCGTTTCCGCGAGAATTTTGGGGGCCGAACGATCCGTCATGTCAGGCGCATTTTTGGGATCGAAATCCTCTGGGGTTTAAAGTGGAGATCGGGTCAGCGTGCCTGGTTTACCTTCGATTACTTGGATGATACACCAGCCAATTTTCGGCAACGGAGCTTTCGTGCATGGCCCCATTGGCTACCTTGTGAGGCTTGCATGAGGTGTCCCGGGCACCGCCCCATTTGTCTCTGCTGAGTGCTGAGAGCTTCATGACAATTGTAAAGGAAAGACCCAGCTGGTTGGTTAAATGTCCGGCGATGGGCTGCTGATTTGCCCCTGAAGACTGATGAACCCTCTCTTTAATCGACAGCTTTCTCGCAGCCTTCTGGTAAGCACGGTCTCTCCGTGGACTTTATCTCATGCTGTATGGAGGCTGAGGAGCTGAAGACCTGCAGGTCGAACGGCTGATCAGGCTTAGAAACGCTAATGGAGGGGCTGATCATGTCGCCCTTTTCGGACATTTCTGACAGGCGGGATCTGTATAGGGCTAATTCAAAGGTAGAATCAGTGCCAAAGGGCATTCCAATTGCAAAAAGGAGATTGCATTACTTCCGCCCACACACGCAATCAAAGGTTGACTCGGCTGCGACCGGGAGACCTTGTTGGGACGCCGCGGAGCCACTCCACCAGAGAAGACAACTGAGACTCCTTGCTCAGCACTCCGTCATCTACTCTGTTCCAGAGAAGACCCATGGAAACGAGGCACAAACAGCACGACCCCACATGAGAAATGATGAGAGAGTGGAACCCTGTTGTTGCTTGCAGTCTCCCCGTCCACTCTCACAGTGCCATGCAGGGACCTATTCATGATGTACATATGTGTGAGCTCATACTATATTTCAGCCTCAAACGAGTGACCAGGTTATCTGGAGGCCTTGGGTCCTCTAGGCTGATGAGACCGCATGATCCCATAAGAAAGCTCCCACCAGGTTGAGGGAAGAGCTCGGCACACCCCTCCCTACTTCTCAAGAGGATCGACGCTGTAGACTGTTGTGTAGGTACTTGTGGCCCGTGTATCTCAGGCTATTCTGTTGATAGATATTGAACAGAACGGTAAGAGGCTGGATGGCTAGTCCTCCTTCAGCCTTACCATGTAGTACATGTGGGATTTGCTGAGAATAGGGCGAGAGTTATTCATGAATCCTTTGTTCAATTGACACTCGCGAAAATATCAATTGAATTGGATGGCGGAACAGGAATCGTATGCATACTTCAATGTGATCAATATGTCGTAAATTTAGACTGGAATGATATTAAGACAGCTGTACGTACGGGTATAGTTATATGCGTTGCCGTAGAGCTATATATCTCTATGGCGGGGTGTTTTGTTCCAGCCGGTATGAATTCCACTTTCACCTACTATGAAAGGTCCCGGAGACTGAGCTTGTAACAGTAGTGCAACGACGCACTATGGTCATACCTTAATGCGTATATCATGTATTAAAAACTCCCCATATCTCTACAGATGCGCAGGCAGACGCCAGCTCACTACTGCAATAATGGGCCGTACCTACGCAGTGAGCATGGGAGCCACTGCACGGGCAGGTTGTATGGCCGCACACTGACCATCTGCCCAGGACGCCGTGTCTGCTTTGAATACCCTACAATCCAACTTCTCAATCGTCAACGCCATCCGGAAATCGGGCCAGAGCCTGCACAAAAACGCCATTCCTGAAATGATCGATTGGTGCCGCAGGATTGGATATGAGGTGTGAGAAGCCTTCCGCTGCATACCGAAGTCCTGATCGTGAAAAGCTAAGAGGGGGATTTTCTGACAGCCTTCGGACTTCAATCGGTTGAATACCATACACATTGCTGGCACCAAGGGCAAAGGCTCCACAAGCGCATTCATATCATCGATACTGGTGCAATACACACACCCGTCTTCCCACCAGCCCGATCCTCCACTGAGCAAGATCGGCCTCTACACATCGCCGCATCTCCGATTCGTGCGTGAACGCATTCAGATCAACAATGAGCCGCTATCAGAAGAAGCCTTTGCGAAGTATTTCTTCGAAATGTGGGATCGACTAGAAGAAGCTGCGAGGTTAAAGGGCGAGCCCACAGACACATCAGCGAAACCATCCTATTTCCGCTTCCTGACTCTGATGGCTTTCCATACCTACTTGAGCGAGGGCGTCAATACCGCAATAGTAGAATGTGGCATTGGTGGGGAATATGACAGCACCAACATCCTTGTCAGGCCCTCTGTCACTGGGATCACAACTCTAGGAATCGATCACACGGCCATGCTGGGCAATACGATTGAGGAAATAGCCTGGCACAAAGGTGGGATCATGAAGAAAGGTGTACCCTGCTACACCGCGCCGCAGCCACCCAGCGCACTCGACGTACTGCAAAAGCGTTCAGAGGAGATCTCTTGCCCTCTCAGCGTCGTGAATCGACACCCCGGTCTCTCAGACATAAAGCTCGGCCTAGCAGCAGATTTTCAACAAACAAACGCCAGCCTCGCCATCGCCATCGCGTGGAAGCATCTCTTCCTCAGTACCCACAACCCCACGCACCCCCTTCCCACCCCTTTCATCCGAGGCCTAGAGAACGTCCGCTGGCCAGGCCGATGCGAAATACGGCGGGAAAAACAGATAGCATGGCACATCGACAGCGGTCACACGCTCGAAAGCATCGAAGTAGCCGGCACATGGTTCGCCAGCCACATCGCACCCACCACCAACAGCAACAGTGACACGCCACCAGCAGGGCGCATCCTCCTCTTCAACCAACAGACACGCGACGCCAACGCCCTCGCTAAAGCGCTACACAGCACCCTCTCCAACGCGCTCGATTTTTCACAGCCCTTCACCCACGCTGTCTTCTGCACCAACACCACCTTCCGCCACGCAGGCTACCGGCCAGATCTGGTGAGTATGAACACGAGCAAAGAAGCCGTGGATGCATTGGAGGTGCAGCGAGGCTTGGCGGAGACGTGGGCAGGGGTGGATGCGGAGGCGGTGGTGGAGGTAAAGACGAGTATTGAGGAAGCGGTTGGGTGGTGTAGGGGTGTTGCGAAAGATGCGGGTGGGGAGGTGAAGGTTTTGGTTACGGGGAGTGTGCATCTTGTTGGGGGTTTCTTGGAGGTTTTGGAGACGGGGGGTGTGGGTGAGGATGATAGTCCGGAGGTGGGGAGTCAGATGGAGAAGCTTGGGATTGATGGGAAGGTGCCGAAGGGGGCTGTTTAATTACGATTATTGCGCCGGCTGCGCGAATGTTGATCGAATGGAATGGCATGAAGGTTCGGTCCCCTCTCTCGGGAGGTTTGATCTTGTGCTATCACAGTATCTGCGCTCAACATGCACCTACTGATGGTTAGACATTGATGTATCTCTCGATATCTTACTAGAAAATAGACATAGAACAGGTTTCAACAAGCCATAGCATATTCAGCATGATTCATCATCAACATCCGACCTAGCAAACCCACTCACTCAACTCTTCCCCCCCTCAATCCTCCTCCTCTTCCCCCTCAGCCTCTCCGCCTCCTCATCCTTCTTCGAATTACTATACAACATCTTCTCCACCATCTTCCTCTTCTTCCGCCCCATCATCATCTTCCTCCTCTCCAACTCCTCCTCCTCCTCCCTCCTCTTCTTCCCAGCCTTCTTCCTCACCTCCTCCCCCTTCCCCCCACTCGGTTTCAGAATACCCTTGACAGGCATACCATTGGCTTTCGCATGCACAGCGCCTTCCGAGAATGTGAGACCGGCGGCTTCGGCTTCGAGTTCGCGCTGGTGCTGGGTGCGTGTGGTTTCGGCTTCGGAGTCTGAGGATAGGTCGGCGGCGGGGTTGGGTTCGTCGAAGCCGGCAAAGGAGGTGGCTGATGTGGATGAAGCTTCGGAATCGGAGTCGCTGCCTGCGATGGTCATGCCGTGGGAGTCGATGTCGTCGTTGAATGCTGGGGCAGATGATTTGGGGAGAGCGATGGTTTCTTTAGCCATGTCTGGACCAGACTCTTTGTTCTCTTCAATCTCATTTTCGGGTTCTTCCAAGCCTTCGGCCTCTTCTGCCTCGCCTTCTCGCTCTTGCTCGGCCAATGGGGCACTGGGATCGTAGCTCCCTTTCGAAGGTCGTACAAACGGACTCAAATGGGGCGGCATTGTCACTCCTGGTGCATACAAGTCTGGTCGCAGTAGCTGGACCTGGTTGATGGTGTCCCAAACCCACTGGGGCTGGATATAGATGCGACCTGGTACCCTATATCCTGGCCTTACGATTTGCGTGGAAGAGGAGTCCTTAGCAACGGCCTTAGCAACATCCGCATCCTGAGCGTCCGGCAGGCTTGCCAATGGCGGACGGTCCACGATTTGGTGCGTGATTGATGGGTCGTTCTCATTAATGGTGAATGCGCCATCACCAAGGACGGCGTCCCAGCCTATCCGCTTGCAACCGAAGGCACGGAGGATGAATTCGAGAGACTGTTTCGGGGCCTCGCGAGAGATAAAGAACGTGAATGGTGCGAAAAGCGAGGCAGCTTCATTGCTGCCTGCTTGGGGCTGGGGTAGTATATCTGCGTCTTCTCCAATGGCTTCAAATGTGTCGATGGCATCGTTCATATCCTCCTCCACACCATTACTCTGGCTATGTATAGGATCTTCATTTACGTCAGATACCTCCGCGATCGCGGCGATTTGCTTTTGGGCCTCTTCGTTCGCTATGGACGCGTTGTTGGTACTGTCATCCATGGATACCTCTATCTGCTGGGGTTCTTCAATGCTTCTCCCTTCCAACGTGAATGCATTTATATCTCCTCCTTGTTCGTCGCTTTTCGGGTCGAACCTTGGGGGATAGACCAAACCTATTGAAGTATATAGCCGAAAGTTGACAAAGCCCAGTAAGGTTGTGTAAAACTCCACGAACGTACCCACTGAATGATTGACTAGTCAGCATCTTCGGATCGAAGCCTAGAACGGAGTTCTGATAGAATTTTGCATCTTTTTATGCTCTAATTGAAATATTGCGATGGTAACGTACTAATTCTGTAGTCTACATCCTGGCTCACTCTTTGGACGAACTTGTAAGGTACTAGCCAGAGAATATCTTGACCTTGTATGGTAGCCTGATAGTATATGCCCTTGATGGAGAGAAAGGACTTCCGTAGCGAGGTTGAGGCGATTATATATCTTTCGAATTCGCGGCAAAGCCTCTGACAAAGAGAAATGGTCGTGGGAGGTACGGTAGATGTAGAAGGAAGGTTGGCGAACAGGAAGAGAAGGCTGAGTGCGTCGTCGAGATCCCTTAGAGCATCGGCGAAACTATAATCAATCTTGTAAGTACGAGGCGCCTCTAAAAGCTTTGGTAAACCGTCCCTACCTGGGATACCGTTCTTTCACGACATGGTCAAGGGAAAGCTTCGTTGCCCCTTTCTGTTCCAGCCTCTGTGCATCTCCCGCTTCTCCTCTTCCAAGATGTCTGGCAATCTTCTTGCCTAACGCTTTGTGGTCGCGGAAATTTGCCAGGAGAGGTTCATGAAGGAGGTACTTCGAAAAGTATTAGAATAGAAGATTGTGGGGCCTGAAGGAGTCTTGGTACCTGAATATCGCGACTGTAGTAGAATGTCGTGGAAGGGGTCGAAGACTTGTTTACCCGTTTCTTGTTCCTAGGCTCGCGAGGATAGATTCCCTTGAAGACTGGAGGTTATCAGCGAGGTCATCCCAATAACGCCTATGAGACATTCTTTCAGGATGTAACATTGACTCGGAGGAGCTGGATCAGGCGCATCAAGCGACAAGAGTAGCTTCCTTGACCGGAGACACCAATGCTGTTCAGAGATGCAGGAATATATTTGCACTCACTGCACAATCTTCTGAAGTCTGGCAATGAAATTTGCAGCTTCCGTACCGCTTGGGTCCTTGTCATGTAATTTCTTGCGGCCCCAGAGGTACCTGAAAGACTTGTCAGCATTGCCCATGTTATACTTCCAGCAGCCGGTACCATTACTTGCCCTTCTTTTTGATCTTCGGCATATTGGTGTCAGTCTCAAGCGCAAGATGATCTCTTAAATTTGCAAGTAGTAGTCTTCGAGCGTCAGGGCCGTCAATTGACTTGAGATAGAGAAAAAGTTGAGCCGCGATTAGACGATGGAATTTTACCCGGTACTCTCGGCAATAACTTCCCTTCACCTAGGGCGCCAGGTTAAGGCTGACCTTCATAGAATACAACCCATATGTTGTAATTGTATGATTGTACAAGCATGGTCGTCGATCGGCGAAAAGAGAAAAGCCTACTGTATGCTTCCGCCGCAGCTCTAAGGCTCCTCCTGTTCTTCGCATTCCCTTCGCTCCCACCTCTACTAACGGGACGTGTCGAGATATCAACGCCAGTCACGAGCTTCAAGCGATGTGAACATGCTTCCCTAACAGACAAAAGCCCCTTGCTGACCGTCACCAGTACAAGAAGGCCTCTTTCTCTACACGCACAATGTCTCCCCTTACGACGGAGGCGTCTTCCACCAGGCGCCTTTGCTGCTACCGCTATTCGCCCTCATACCCTCATCCCTCTTCTCCTCCATGACCAGCCTACTCTACGTCGCTCTCGATCTCTTGTGCGCACATGCCCTCGTGCAGATCGCCGAGTCCGGCGAGTCTAGCTCCTCGTCGCTCTTCACTTCCCCTAGGAAGGACATCAAATGGGACAGCGTCGCTGTTGGAGCAGCGTGAGCAAATACCATATACGTACTAAGGCGGCATTGACTGGATGCTAGGTATCTTTTCAATCCTTTTACCATTGCGACCTGCCTTGGTCGACCGACAAGCGTCTTCACCAATTGCGCCATCCTCTTCGCAGTCGTCAAAGCTGTGTCTGGAAAGCCATTGAGCTCTATGCTGGCATTGGGTCTCGCTTCATACCTTTCGCTCTATCCCGCGCTTCTCCTTCCTCCGCTCGTACTACTTTGCTACGACTGCCAGACCAGGGCCGCAAAACGACCACACTCTGTGACCTCCGCCGCTGCCATGTATACATCGGTCTTCTCTGCCAGCATAGCATGGTTTCTCTACGTATCCAGCGTTATCGCCAGTGGCTCGTGGGAGTTTCTATCCTCAACCTACGGAGTCCATCTACTTCTACCAGACCTAACTCCGAACGTGGGGCTATGGTGGTATTTCTTCATCGAGATATTTGACTCGTTCCGTGAATTTTTTTTAGGGGTATTCTGGCTGCACTTGGGAAGCTATGTCGGGGGTCTATGTATTAGACTTCGCAAGCAACCGCTCTTCATAATTGCGACACTCTTGGGTATCTTCGCCATCTTCAAGCCGTACCCGAGTCTATCGGATACTTCATTGTATTTTGCTATGCTGCCACTGTATAGACACATATTTCCCCGTAAGTCCTATTCTTCCCTGACCCGATCACAGCCACGCTGATGCTGGACAGTGATGCGATACACTTTCTTCGCCATGGCGACGATCCTCTATGCCACCTTGCTAGGCCCTGCCTTCTACTACCTCTGGATATATGCCGGATCAGGCAACGCTAACTTCTTCTATGCCATCACTCTTGTTTGGAGCTTGGGCCTCTCGGTCATCTTGTCCGATTCGCTGTTTGCTGTCCTTAGAGACGAGTGGGAGGTCGAGCGGCCGGAGATGAAGGGTAAAGATGTCAGGCAAATATAAGCTAACCACTGTATCCATGATATCCATCATCCAGCTTTTCGCTTCCTGCTGTCTGCAGCCTTGAGCGCGGCATTCTCTTCTCGAAGCTTGGCAACCTCATCTTTGAGTGACTCGTTCTCTATCTCGAGAGTCTGCCGAGTATCGTCGACCAGCGTTTTCGAAAGGATGATATAGTCCGACTCCTTAACAACCCCGCCCCTCAACCTCTTCGGACGCGGCGAGAAAGCATCCTCCTCATACCCCAGTGTCTTGTAGAATCCCCATGCCGCCTCATTGGCCCTGAAGACCGTCAACATCGCTTTCTTCACTCCAGCCTTCTTGCCGATGTCTTCCATAAGCCTCATCAAGCACTTGCCAAGCCCTTTTCCCTGATAGCGCTCCTGCAAATGCAGCTCGTAGCAGTATATGACATCGATTCCATCTTCGTAGGTGAACATGAAAGACAAGAAGCCGTCAATCGGCCGTACGAAGCCAGTGAAATATTCTTTGAGCATTTGAGCGTGGTCGCTCAAGTTCCGAGTCTTCATCAAGGTGATGTACTTGAGATCTGGCAGACGCATTTCCCTCTGCTTCTTGATCGGATGCCAGCCCAGGCTCGAGGCAGCATATTGTTCAGAGCTCGTTGAATGTATAATATCATAACAAAGGTCAAACGTCTCTTGGGGTAGCGTGCCGGATGATTGGAGTTCGAGAAGCAAGAGTACATCTTTGTATACACTCGTTGCACCGACTGCTTTGCTGGCATCCGGTGGCCAGAACTTGTGGCGGAATTCGGTCAGGGAGAGGGCATTGACTTGGTCGATGATACCACTCGGTGCCATGGCAGACATACGCCAATTGGAGAAGAGAATATGTCGTGTCCAGATATGAATTGGCTGATGAAATGTTGTAAAACCGGACGCGTTGAGGAGAAAGCCATCGCGCGGAACCTCTTCCGCCCGAACCCCCCCCCACGGCATCGTGGATGTACAGCATTACAGCCATCCGTGGTAGCCAATCCTCCGCCCTCTCACCAGTCTAACCTACCCACCACTCCGTATGCTCCGTACCCACCAAGTCGTCCGCGCCAGCTTTCCTGTTCGTTTGTACACCACAAAACCCCCTCCAACACAACGAGCCTCCCGCCTCCCCCGAAACACCAAACCTCCCCTCTCCCTCGACCACTTCCTCCTCCGCCAACGCGTACTCGCACTCTACCGCACCATCATCCGTGCATGCCACAAACTTCCCTTATCTACAAGAGACGAAATGAGACGTTATGCCAGAGAAGAGTTTGAGCGGCGGAGGGAGGTGACGGAGATGAGGCAGGTGAGGTACTTGCTCAGTACGGGAAAGGCGGATTTTGAGCGTTTTAGGGGGCAGATTGGGGGTGCGGGGATGTGAGGCTGGGCTTTTGTGGTGGGAATACTGGGAAGGTTATTGTGGGGATGGGCTTTGTTATGTTGAAAGATCTAGGAAACGCAAGGGGCAAGGTGGTTATGGGCTCCTGAGGACGTTATCCATGATGGACATGATATGGGAGAAAGCCCGGCATATATGGCGACGAGTTATCCCAGCATTTGGGGCCAGTCGACGACACTCGGTTGGCATCTACGTTATCGAAGGTATGGCACTCTCGTTGCCTAGCGGAGGACTAGAATGTGACAATGTGGCCCGACAAATTCGACAAGTGACATTTTCAGTCTCAGTCACCCAGAAAGTAATATCAGGTTTTGGAAGCTGGGATATCTGGACTCCTATCGTCTATACAATGGTAGGTAGGCCTCCAGCACTCCTACCGAAGTTTATTACAAGAATGCTGACCTAATGAACAAGTCTAAACACCGCTCAAACAACCCAAACTCAGCCTCTCAATTGACGGCGTTTCTCTCTGTGATAATTGTACCGCTGAATCGCATTAGTCCCTAGCCGCTTATACTCTGCGGCCTGCTCAAGCGCGTTATCCCTCAATCTTCTATAGTCATTGGCTTGCACGAGCGCTTCGTCCTGCCTACCCTTGAGGAAAAGATCCATGGCTTGTCCTTCAGTGCTTCCAGCCGTTTGTCTCTGACGATCGTCCATTGTGTGCGCCACTTCCTGCTTTCGCTGCTCCAGCCTTCGCCTCTTCGCCGGTGAGCCCTCGCCAGCGGTATCAGAAGCTGCCGACAATTCCAAATCGTCAACACTGTTGCAAGGGTCAGCCATTGGCTCCTCGATCGCGTCGGTCTTACGCTTTTTACTTGATGTAGGAGCCATTCCTCCAGAAGTCGGAGCAGTCATAAGAGCAACTGGGGCGTATCTCCGCACATTGAGCGGTCCTGGCGGCGGAGGGCCCATGCTAGTGTACCCAGCCATTGGAGCATTTGGCGATA
>JAABUW010003149.1_pt1 | contig 23865 bp, 18 predicted proteins | sample 5560081 | NCBI WGS metagenome assembly JAABUW01 (sample SAMN10711882, study PRJNA513363) | rock metagenome | isolation source: Antarctica rocks | place: Antarctica: Victoria Land, Knobhead sud | reverse complement strand
ATAATCCCTCTGGATGGGCCATGCGCGTCCTCCTTTGTGTATCGTGGTTCGTACACCCTTGATACTACAAAAGAGTGCGCTGGCTCATCCTTTTTCTTGTTCCCCCCCCATACCTACCCATGAAAGGAAGAGCTCCTCGGCCTGGTCGATTATGAGCAGGACCCGATCTCCGGGCGAGGTGACCAGCTGTTGGGCCCGGCGATGCAGCCCCAGCGCGCTATCGCCCTCCAGGCTCGCGCGGATGGGCGCCGCGCCGTCGCGCCCCTCGTGGTTATCGTGGGCGGCCAGGGCCGCGGCGAGCGCGTCCATTGGTCGCATCCCCGGAAACAGGGGGCCGAGATAGCGCCACGACGCGCTGCCGGGCACGGCGCCCTCCTTGAGCCGGGGCGCCAGCCCGGCATGAATCAGGCTCGACTTGCCCGAGCCGCTCGGCCCCGTCACCGCCAGCAGCCGCGCTTCCCCCGCCGCCAGGACCGCGGCCAGCGCCGCACGCAACTCCTCCACGACGGCGTCACGGCCGAAGAAGTCGCCCGTGTCCCCTTCGCCGAAGGCGCGCAGCCCCTTGTACGGATTGCGCGGCGCCTCGCGCTCAGGCTCAGGCGCGTGTGCTCCCGCGGCCGGATCGTGGTCCGCCATCTGGGCCCGCGCGCGCTGCCGCTCCAGCCGCTCGACCAGTGCGGCGACGGCTCCCGCATACTGCCCCGCGCGCGCATCGATCAGGTCCTCCGCGTCCAGGGTCGAGGGCAGGCAGTCGGTCGCGTCCAAGCCCGCGACCCAGAGCGGGATCACCGCCCGCTCGTACACGGTGGTCAGGCGTAGCGCGGCTTTGACGTGGCGTGACGGGCGCGCCTGCGGGGAGACGAGCGCCACGACCAGCCCTGCGGAGCGCAGCGCCGCGCGCGGCGAGGGGTCCGCCTCCGCTCCGGGCAAGGGCCGCTCGGTCCAGCACGCCACCCCGGCCGCCGCCAGATCCAGGCGCACGCGCTCGGCGACCTCCGCGTCGGCGGGGGCGGCCAGCAGCGCGGCGAACCCAGTGGGTAGCGCCTGCAGCACCCGCACCGGTGCGGAGAGTCCCTTGAGGGCAGCCGTCCCGCGCTCCACATAGGCCAGGTCCCGTCGGGTCGCCGACGCGGCCACCTCGGGGGTGAGGAGCGCCTGCCCGGGCCCGGCGAGGGCACAGAGCCGCGCCGCCACGTTGAGCGCCATCCCCCGGTAGCCGTCGGCCACGGGGACCGCCTCGCCGGTGTCGAGGCCCATCCCGACCAGGAGCGGCAGCGTCGGGTCGGCGGCCGTCGCGCGGGCGAACCGTGCCTGCAGCGCCAGGGCCGCGCGCACCGCCCCCTCGGGCGAGCCGAAAGCGACGGCCGCCTCGTCGCCGCGCAGGCCGAGCAGCTCGCCGTCGGCGCCCGCGAGCCCCTCGCGCACGAGCGTGGCGAAGCGCGTGGCGAGGTGGGCGGCGGCGGCGGCGCCATGACGCTCCGTGTAGTGGGTGTAACCGCGCACGTCGGCGATCAGGAACGTGCGCGGGCTCGCGGCGCGCGCCACGGGGAGGGCGTTCGGGGCGGGACGGGGCTGATCGAGCACCATAGGTAACGCCTCCGCGGTCAAGCTACGTGTTGCGTTCTATCATAAACAATGTATGACGCATTGTACAGAGCGTGACCTGTTGTGGCAGGTCCGCTATCCGAGGCGTCACACCGCGACGCCAGGCGGGGCACGCCTCCTCCATCGAGGCGCGCGACCACGGGCGGCCGACAAGCGACATCTCGCCAGCGCGCGCCCCTACGCCACACGACGGTCACCCGGGAAAGACCCGTGCAGCCCTGCCAGCGCCTCATGGGATCGGCCGTACCGGTTCGACCGCGATCGTCGTGAGATCGGTCGCCAGGGCCAGCCGTCCGGAGAAGATGGCGGCGGCTTCAGCGCCCAGTGCCTGGGGACGGGCCAAGCGGCTACTGCGCAGATGCGTCAGCAGCAAGTGGCGCACGCCGGCCGCGTGGGCCATGCGCGCCGCGTCGGCCGCCGTCGCATGCCCCAGGTGATGCGCCTCGTCGGCCGTCGCCTGCACCCCATACGCCTCGTGGATGAGCAGGTCTGCCCCCTCCGCGTGCGCCGACAGACTCGCGCACGGGCGCGTGTCGGCGCTGTAGACGATGCTCCGACTCCCCCGCTCCACCCGGAAGCCCACGCATTCGAGCCCGTGCTCAACCGCGAACGGCGTCACCGTCGCGTCGCCAACCGCGAACGCGCGTCCGGGCGTCACCGTCGACCACTGGAGGCGAGGACCCAGCCACCGTTCGACGCCGGGGATCGACGCGGCCAGGAGGTCGTGCAGGGCCGCGCGCGTGGCGGGCGGCGCGTGGACGGTGACGGCGGCCTCGGGGATGGCGGAGAGCGCGACGAGCAGCGGGGCCAGGCCACCGGCGTGGTCGAAGTGGCGATGGCTGATACAGACGTGCCGGATACTCATCAGGGCGATCCCCGCGGCGCGGAGTTGGCCCAGCAGGATCGTGCCGCTCGATGTATCGATCAGCAGCGTCTCGCCGTCAGCGCCCTCCCTGAGTTGGAACGCGAGGCTGGCTTGAGCGCGTTCATGATTGAGCGGATCCCCGGTGCCAAGCATGACCACCCGCGGCGGCAGCGCGTTGGCTGGACGGATGCGCGGCTCACCGTGTCGGTCGCCAACGGGAGCCTGTCGCGCGGCCGGAGCCGGTATCCAGTGATCGGCGTCGTCGTGCGCGCGTATCTCCATGTCTCCTCCCCCCCCTCATTTATCGTGACGTCCGCCCGCGTCCCACGCCCCGCATGGGCTCATCCAACCATAGGCGGGGGCAGCGGCCGTGCTCTACATCACACGCGGTGAGCCGGTTCGCTGTCGTTTCCCGCCACCATCCGGCTCAACCGTCGCACACGGTCAACTTGCTGCCAGTAGAGGTCTTCCATCAGATCGGGCGTGCACCGCAGCAGCGCGCGGAAGGTGGGACCGGGGATGCGCAACAATGTGCAGGTCGAGCGTGCCCGTACGCCCGCCGAGCGCGCCGCCCCGTCGAGCGCCGCCAGTTCCCCCACCACGCCCCCCGCCGCGACCACGTCGACGACCACCTCCCCCTCGCCCACGGTGGCGACCACCACCTCTAGTTGCCCCTGGAGGACCAGCAGCACATCGTCTCCGCGCTCTCCCTGACGCCACAGCGTCGTCCCCGCGGCGATCCGCGCCTCCATACCATGACGGCGCAACGCTTGGCGTGACGCGGCGGAGTAGGCGCCCGCGTGGACGAAGAAGTCCGCGAACTCGACCTGCAGCAGGTCGTGGATGCGGGCGACGTTCTCATCTTCGATGTAGGCGACCGCGAATGCCGGTTGCGCGCGGTAGTCGAGGACGGCGTCGCTCAGCACGCGCGTGAACAGGCTGTAGAATGCGCGGGTGTGGGGCCGCTGCCGCGCCACATCCACGCCCGTCCCGTTGTAGCCCAGATAATAGGCGTAGACCTTGTCTCCTCGGTCCCGCCACAGGGCCGGCCAGTCTGGGGCGCGATCCTGGGCGAAGGCGCGATACGGGTCGACACCGAACGCATGGTAGGCCAACTCGCACAGGCCCGCGCCGCCGAAGCGCAGGGGATTGAGCTCGATCGGTGTAAATTCCATCGAAGGATTCAGCATTTTTCTAGCGGTGAAGGCAGCGGGTTTCAGGTCCTCCACACAAGGGGGAAATAACCGCCTGGACGCGTAAAATGGCGGGCACGCCGTCCAGGTGCTGTGTTGCTCCGTCGCTATAATCCATGCTGACTTCATCACTAGAATTTACAGACGTGGATCCTCACGGCCACCGCGCGCACCAACCAGCACCCCGACCGGTGCGCCGCGCTGCCCCGCCGGCAAGCCATCACGGGCGAGCGCGGCGCGCCGGTGCTCCCCGTAGACAGGTCGTTGGCCCCTAAGGCGCCGGCGCTGGAGCCCTGAGTCCTGGGGCGATGCTGGTTCCGGCTACCGGGTCTTGGCGTTGCTGCGCGCCTGGACGCCGCGCAGGCCGGTCACGAAGATGACGCCGCCGATGACGTTGCCGAGCACGGCCGGGACGAGGAACGCCGTGAGCCAGTTCAGCCAGGTGATCGGCGCCCCGGCGAACATGGCCAGGAGCACCTCGATCGACCCGATAATACAGTGGTAGAGCTGGAGCGCGACGACGAGATAGGTGATGACATAGATGAGCAGCAGGTGCGCCGTCCCCTTCTCCACGGTCTCCAGGAGCCAGGCCGTTAGGGCGATGAGCCACCCGCCGAAGACGCCGGCGAGCGTCGCCTGTACGACAGGGTGGCTGACCAGCGGCAGGCCCATCGCGCGGTAGACCGCCTTGTACGGGTCGAAGACAATTGTGCTGTGCGCGACCAGCGCGGAGAAAATGACGGCCCCCACGATGTTAGCCGTCAGGACCATCACCCAGCGCTTCGCCAGCTTCCCGATCGTGCCCTTGCCAGCGAGGAGACCCACCACTGGGGTGAGCGTGTTCTCGGTGAAGAGTTCTGACTTGCCTAGGATCACGACGACGAAGCCGAGCGGGTAGAGGAAACTGCCCAGGAAGATGGCGGTGGCCAGACTCATGTGGACGGCATCGTGCAGCCTCCCGGCAACGACGGCCATGGCCAGCGGGCCGAAGCCGATGTCGAGGCCGCCGATGAGGCCGGACACGAGGAGGTCGTTGATGGGGCGCTGCAACTCCACCTCGCCCTCCGCGACGAGCGGCTCGAAAGCCTCCTGCTCTTCCCGCTGTGTACTGACTGCCATAATCCTCTTCAACGCTCTCTAACCTTTGGTGCTACTACCACACGACGGACGCGTCTCCGCACGTTCAGCGTCGTCTCGCATGCGTAAAAGGCGTGCGTCACACGCGCACAACTCGCGGAATGTTTGCGGACGAGCGGCACTAGGCGCTTGAGGCGCCCACATCGACAATTTATTGTCGATCTTTCTGCTCCGTCAGGAGCCTCTTGTGCAGGGCACCGTCCCTGCACAAGGTTCGCCTTTTTAGCAGCATCAAAGACGTTGGAGAGCCTTTTCAAGATGCTGCTGGCGAACCCTCCACCACGAATTTCGGACGCGTCAAACTACGTGTGGTCACGCGTGCCGCCAACTTGCCCACGAGGTGCTATTGAGGTTCGCCAGCAGCATCTTTTCAACGAGGACCAAAGGTTATATACGATGCGGCGACGCGTGGGGGCTGCCTGGGGCGCTCCCTTTACCAGTATGCCTGATCCGCCGCGGCCCTTATCCCGGCATCGTGGGCGCGCCCGCGTGTATAGCTGCACGGAACCGGGCAGACCTAGCGACAACAGGTTCCACGCCTAGAGCGCGGTCTTGAACCACATTAAATGCGCCATAATTTCGAGACTGCGTAATTGACGTGAGGCACCCACAGAAAGATGCAGTTAGATCGTGTGAACAATCCTCATTCGTCGGCTGTTAAGGCTTGTCGCTGGCCATGATAAAGGCCCGAAGATGACAGCCATGGTCCCACCGATGATCCAACACCATACAACAGGCGCATACCGGTCCCGTCGAAACGCTCTGTCCTGGCCGATTGGCTTATCCGCCCTCCCCCCACACGACGCGCCCCTGATAGCGGAGCTTCCATCGCGGCGGAGGCTCACCGGACGGCAGCAGGACACGAGGCGGCTAGCTGCGTCGCCGTCAAGCGCGGGCGTCTCTCTATAACCAGCGTGGCCGTCATATCTGACAGGGGCTATCGCGGCTGCATCGCACCCGTGTCACGCGGAGGCACGGGGTACGTTGTCTCGCACCGTGCGCCTCCATCAAGTCGGACCGGGAAGGTAGCCAGTGCAGGTCGTCACGCAGTCCCGAGACGCCGGTAGCGCGCCTGCGCCAGCGAGAAGAGGCCGTAGGCGACGAGTCCGATGGCGACAATGCCCAGGACCACCTGGCCGTAGGGCTGCTGGGCCAGTGCGCGCAGCGCTCCGCCCAGCCCTTTGGCCGCCCCCGCATTGTGGCGCAGCGCGGCGATGATCAAGAACACGCCCACGATACTGAAGACGACGCCGAGCGCCGCGTAGCCCGCGCGGCCCAGCGCGATGACCCCCGCGCGCGTCTGGGCGCCCACCCCTGAGAGATCCAGGCGCTGCTGGAACTCAGCCGTGTAGGCGCGGTAGAACACAGCCACGGCCACGCCGATGACGACGAGTCCCACGAGGATCACCACCAGCGGGCCGAACGGTAACGCGAGCAGGCGCGCGGTCCAGTCCTGGGTCGTGGTATCAGAACTCTTGCCGCCGTTACCCGTCCCCCGTACCAACTGTAGAGCCGCCAGGGCCAGCGCCGCGTACGAGAGGCCCACGACCCCATAGCCCACGCGCGTCGCCACCCCTTTGCCAGCGGCGCCGTGGTGCTCGGGATCCACCAGGGCCTGGACGACGCTCCACACCGCATACCCGACGAGGCCGAGGGCAACGATCGCGAGTAAGAGCTTGCCGAAGGGTTGTTCGTAGATGGCGCGCAGTGCCCCATTGCGGTCGGTCGTGGCGCCGCCCTCGCCGAGCGCTACCTTCGCGGCCAGCGCGCCAATGATCAAATAGACCACGCCTTTGGCGGCGTACCCGGCGCGCCAGGAGCGTCATCCCGGGACTGGTCGCGGCCTGGCGTCCCTGGCGCGCCGCATCGCGCACCGCCCGCCCGCCGGATCTCGTCGACTTGGCCATCGTCTGCCGTCCTTTCAGTGGCCGTTGACAGGTCTCCGCACCGTTGCGGCAAGACCACCGCCACCACCGCCCGCTAAGGCAAGATGAAGGCCTGACCTGGCGAGGCGCGTCATCCAGCCCATGGCACAGGTGAGATGAGCGTTCGCGTACGTGTCGCCCTATGGCCAGAGGCGGTGTCCGTACAGACACCCCCCTCAGAGAGAGGAGCGCCTTTCTTACGCGAGGCAGCAGGACTCGCTGACGCCCAACGCGCCAAAGTCGAACGGCTCCTGACGATCACGCAGCGGGTGCTTACGCACGTCGGGGCTCTCGTCAAGCCAGGGCAGGACGTGCTCCGACGGGCTTTTCGGGTGCCACGGTGTCTTGGATCGTGTCCTGTTCACGGGACGAAACGCCGTGGTGGGCTCTGTCGTACCGGGCGCCTGGCTCCGGTCACCGCTTGGCCCGGCGCAAGGCGGCAACGGCGTGGGCCTGCGCCCACTGCGCCTCGGCAACGCAGTTGGCTGACCCCACGCCCGTGACACTTTCATCCACCGCCATCACCGTCGTGCGCCCGCTCACCCCGCCGGATACAACGATGCAGAGCGTCGGCGTCATGATACGGCGCGACCAGGCACCCTGTGGCGACGGGAGGATCTGGCCGGGATCAGGGCTGTAGGGCTGCATCAGCGCCGTGCGCTCATTAGTGGTGTTGGCAGCGACAGCCCCGTGAGCGGTCGGAAATACCTCGATGGTCACGAAGCCCACGTCGCCAGGGTAGCCCGCGTCGGCGTACTGATGGATCGCGATCGTCGGTCGTGCCACCGACGCTGGGACGATGAGGGCGCTGGCCAAGGCGAGCGCCGCGATGAGATGCATGGCGTGCAACACCCCTTTCCATTATGCGGTCAGGTAGCGAGGGAGGCGTCCCTTGGTGCGGACGCTGGGCTTGTCAATGAACAACATATCCACTTTTCGCACCCGTTTATGGATAAACAGGGTACAAGATTGACTACGTTAGAGAGCGTTTCCTAACTGGCAAAATCAGGGCAATTGCCCCTCTGTTCGACATAACATGTGCATTTCGCGCCGTACAACGCAAGCGATGATCGTGTTGAAGGGCCTTTTATCGCCCTTGAACGGTGCCATATCCTCGGGACAGATGCGATGTTATGTCGAACAGGGCCGCTTTCACGGCGAAAATGGTGGTTGCGAAACGCCCTCTACGTTATTCTCTGGCAGCCCCGCTGTGCTCTGGGGACCACCTTATCTTCTCACCCTACGCCCGACACGATGGGGTCCAGGTACGCTCCGGGCCTCCTGTCGTGGCGAGAAACGCAGAGGGGCGCGGACAGGTCGACCTGTCTGCGCCCCTCTACGTGGGCTACATTCTAGCGAGGCTCCGCCTCAGACCGACGAGATATACGACGCAAAAACTTGACGCAATCGCAACAAGTTCCCGTGTTCAAGACATCTAACCTTGTGCAGGGACGGCGCCCTGCACAAGAGGCTCTTGACGGAGCAGCAAGATCGACAACTTTTTGTCGATGTCGCTATGACAAGCGCCTAGACACAGCGTGTGCGGCGCCTGGTCTACTTGTGGCCGGGAGGGCCGCAGTGTGGGTGATTCTTGTCGCCGTAGCCGTTCCCCGGCTTGCAGGGCTGGGGGGCCGGCCCACTTCCGCTCCCGTTCCCGCTTTGCGTCGGCGCGGGCAGACAGCCCGTGAAGGGTCCCGTGTTCGACTGGCCGGAGTTGGCTTGGCCGGAGTTGGCCTGGCCAGAGTTGGCTTGCCCGGAGTTGGCCTGGCCGGAGTTGGCCTGGCCACCGCTGTTGAGCGACGCCCCGACCAGTGTCCCGTTGATCACGCCAGCGGTGAAGTCAATGGCGGCGGATGGGGCCAGGATACTGCCCTGGATAGCGACATTTTGCAGCGTTAGGGTCGTCGCTTGGGGGAAGTTGTAGAGCACATGGCTAGCATCGACCCCGTTCAGGGTGAAGTTCGCGTTGGTGAAGCCCCCGGTCGTTCCATCAATGTTGACTAACACGGTGGACGAGGCCGGGGCATTGATGGTGACGCTCCTGGCTCCCGCCACGGCGCTTCCCGAGACCGTGAAAACATTCAGGGTCGTGCTGGACCCACTCAGGGTGAGGGCACCGTTCTGCACGCTCGTCGTCCCGTTGGTTGCCAGCGTCGCGTAGTACGTGGACAGGCCGCGTAGCTGGGTGGTGGCGGCCCCAAAGTCGAGCACGGAGCCCTGCTGGGCCTTCCCGCCCTGGGGGAAGATCACGTTGGTCAGCATGCCGACGCCCCCGTACACCGCGTTCCCGTTTTGGACGGCCCCGTTGGTGAACGTCAGGTTGCCGCCGACGACTAGCACGTTACGGGTTCCATTGGAATTGGGCAGGGTGGCTCCCACGCTATAGTCGCGCAAGGTGGCGTTGCCGCCCACGGCCAGTGCGCCCTCGCTATCCGAGCCCTGCAGCGCGGCGTCGCCCGTGACGAACACGTTGAAGGGCGTCGCCGCACCGAGAGGCGTCGGCGCGCAGGTAGTGGCGGTGGTGGTGGTCGCGGTATCCGGTTTATGCGGTTTATGCGCGGCATTAGCGCTCCCCGTCCCAGCGACCACGGAAGCGAGGGGGGCGAGAGCCATGGCTCCCGTTAGCAGCAGCAAAGCGGGGCGTCGTCTCACTTGTCTTCTTAACATCGTCGTCAAGCTCCTTCTACGTTGATTATCTGTACGCCGTACGTTTTCCGTACGGACGCGTCCGTGTGACACGCGAAGGCGTGTCACGTCTGTCCGAATCATCACCCCTCCTTGCCCGACGCACGGGTCTGACTCTGGATGTAGGTAGTACTAGCATGTAAAGGCAAGATCCGTGCCAGGACAGGCGCGCGTGGACGGCGTGTGCCCGTGGCCGCCTTCTGGTGGGCGGTGTCTTGCACGCTTCGTCTGGGGCAAACGGGCGTGACTGTGGCGTGTGGGGGCTTGCGGCCGGTCCGACCGCGGAGGAACGTCGGTGGACACGGCGGGACACCAAGCGCACACCGCGCGTCAGTTTACAGAAAGGTAACACATTGTTGACAAATAGGGGGGTGTGGAAGGGCTACGCATCGCCTATAGTAGGGATAACAGCCCAGGTGACTAGCAGTGACGCGCTGGATGTGTCGCGCGCGAGGGAGACAGTCGTGGCAAAGAATATCATGATTGCGTGTGGGGTGGCGGTGGCGCTGGTGGTCCCCGGAGCGTCCGCCCTGGCGGCTGGCGGTCAGAGCGGGGCGCAGCGGGCGACACCTCTGGCCGCGGCGCATGGACATAAGGGTGGCCCGAGCGGCGGGGCGCATGGTCGGGACGCGGCGCATAGTCAGCGCCTGCGCCAGTTCGAGGGCGTGATCGTGACGGTCGCTCCGGAAAGCCTGGCGCTGCGCGTCCAAGGTTCTCCGGGCGTACCGGTGACCGTGGGGCTCTCCCTGACGGGCACACGCGTAACCGCAGACGACAGCGTGACCACGACGGCGGCGTTGGCCAGCGGCGAGCAGGTCCATGTGGCGGCCGCGGCCGCGACGACGAACGGCACGACGACCTATACGGCGGTGCGCATCGTGATTCAGCGACGCGATGCTGACGCGACGGCGGACACCGACAACGGGCCTGACACAGAGGTGGCTGGCACAGCGCACGACATCCGGCCGCGTCACACGACGTAGGCGAGCGCCCGATTGGGTGGAGCGGTGGTCGCCGCGGACGCAGCCCCCGCGACGACCACCGCTCTATCACGACCGCGTCGGTATGAGACGGGGTGTCGTGACAGAGGGCTGGCGTGCGCCGCCCGGAGAGCCTGCCCGATCAGCAGCCGTATCATCAACCGGTCACCGATAGACACACCACCTTTATAACCCTGCAATCGAGGGTCTGTGAAAAGTCGGTGCCTGCCGCCCCTGGGACCGCCGGCTGCCAGCCGGCAAACGGCCGCGACCGAGGCCGATGCCATCACCAACGCGCTCACCTGCACTGGCTTGCCGGCTGGCAGCCGGCGGTCCCAGGACTTTTCACGGACCCTTCCCTGCAATCGCTCCCATGACACTTTTGTTATCAAACACGGTACACTGTCTCCTGACAGCCCGTTCTTAGCCCCCACGTTGCCCCCAAACATCCGTTTCTAGGGCGTAGCCGGCCCTCATCGCGTGTTCGCTGGAAGGACAGACTGTCATGCCGCGCGCCCACCTCCGTGCCCTTCGTGTCGCCATTCTCTGTAGCGCCGCCGTCACCCTGAGCCTCGCGGGCGGTCCCGCCTCCGCCCACATCCGTACCACGCTCACCCACAGCGCGCCGACCTTCGGCCCGGTCTACGGGCGGTTCTTTCCCAACCCGACCGACAGTGGGCCGTTCACGGTCACGCCGAGCACGCCGGTCTCCTTCACGCAGCAGTTCCCCGTTATTCTCTTCAATCCTCCCGCCGACGCGAACGTGCACTGCACGCCGCCGCTCACAATAGCGGTAAATGAGGCGGCGCGGCCGATGGTCGACGTGATCCCGCAGCCGGACGGCAGTTGCACGACCATGGTGGTCGCGGGCAACGGGTACCAGGCCGGTGTCGGCCCGCTCTTCCAGTTTGAGGCCGTGTTCCTCTCGACCGTCACCGTGGCGGCGGCGGGGGACGCCACCTTCGGCCTGCTCGCGGACGACGGCTGGACGTTGGCGATGGGACCTGACGCCGCCGGGCGCCAGCCCACCTACATCGCGGGCAGCCACTACAATGCGCCGGCCACCGGCCCCTTCACGGGCTATCCCGTGGTGGGGGCGTACAACGACCACGAGGATGTGACCCGCCACACCCTCACGGTGCACTTCCCGGCGGCGGGCTCGTACCCGTTTGAGATGGACTACACCGAGCGCAACGGCGGCAACCTGGCGCTCACGTTCGAGTTGACCGTGCCGCCCGAGGTGCAGGCCACCGCGATCGCGCAGGTGCAGGCCAGCGCCACGACGGAAGCGCGGGCGACCGCCACCACCGCCGCCGCGGTACGGGCCACCGCCACCACGGAGGCGCGGGCGACGGGCACGAGCGCGGCGCGGGCCACCGCCACCACGGTTGCCGCCGTACGCGCCAGCGCCACGACGGCCGCTGAGGCGCGCGCCACCAGCGTGGCCGCGCCGCCCAGGGCCACGGCCGTCGTGGCCGCGGCGCACGCCACGGCCACGGCGCTCGCCCAGGAGACCCACGCGACGACGACCGTCGCGCCCCTGGCCGCCACGGCCACGGCGACCGCCCAGGCTCACGCGACCGCCCGCGCATCGACGCGGGCGACGGCCGTGGCGCGGACGCGCGTGACACCCCACCCCACGGGGATGCCGCGGGGAGGATCACCGCCGACCCTCGTCGTGGCCCCGTCCACGGTCCGGCCTGGAGCACGCGCGCGCGGGCGCGGCTGCGGCTTCGAACCCGGTGAGCCGATCGCGCTCGCGCTGGACGGCGCCGCGGTGGACACCGCGCCGTCCGTGCTCACGGCCGACGCCGCCGGGTGCTTTGCCGCGACCATCGCCGTGCCGGACACGCTGCAGCGCGACGCCAACACCGTGAGCGCGTTCGGCGCGCGCACCCAGCGCGTCGCCCTGGCGACCCTGACGGGGCTCGTGCCCGTGGCGGCGCGCTTCTACTTCGCCGGCGCGCCCAACACCGCGGCCGCGCGCTCCACGCTCGCCCTGCTCAATCCGCGGCCCCAGCGCGCGCATCTCCGGCTGATCTTCTCCTTCAGTACCGGCGTGACCGTCGTGCGCACGCTCGATGTCGCGCCCGCCGCGCGGCGCACCGTCGCCGTCGCGGCCCTCGTCCCCGCCACGGGCGTCTTCGGCCTGTCCCTCACCGCCGACCAGCCGATCGTGGCGCAGCTCACGGTGCGGCGCGCGGGCCAGGATGGCGACACCCTCCTCGGCACGACGGGGCTGGGCACGACGTGGTACCTCGCCGAGGGCTACACCGGCCTGACCTTCCACGAGGACGTGTCGATCCTCAATCCTGACGCCCACGCGGCCACGTCCGTGCAGTTGCACTTGTTGCCCGCCGGTGGCCGGGGCGGCCGCACCGTGCCGGTGCGCGTGCCCGCGCACACGAATCTGGTGGTGGACCTCACCCGCTTGCTACCCGGCCGCGCGCTCGGCGTCATCGCCACGGCAAACCGCCCCGTCGTGGTGGAGCGGACCCTGACCTTCGGCCCCCACGGCTACGGCCTGACCATGCGCACGGGCGTTACCGTCGCCGCGACGAGCTGGCTCTTCGCCGAGGGCACGACCGTCAACCACTTCCAGACGTTCCTGACCATCCTCAACCCCAACGCGACGCCCGCGCGGGTCACGGCCCGCTTCTTTGGACCGACGGGCCGCCGCCTGGCCAGCCGCGTGCTGCGTCTGGCGGCGCGCGCGCGCGCCACCCTCACGCTCAACGCCATCCTCACGGCCAGCGGCGTGGCCAGCGTGGTCACGAGCGACGCGCCGGTGGTGGTGGAGCGGCCCGCGTACTTTGGGTCGCCCAACGCCGCGCGCGTCGCCGGCTCCGACGTGTTTGGGCGCAACGGAGTGACGCCACGCTGGAGCTTCGCCGACGGGGACACGCGGGACAGCCGCGAGTTCCTGCTGCTCTACAACCCGACGCCGCGGGCCGTGCCGGTCGCCGTCACCTTCTACGGCGAGGGCGGCGCACCGACGACGCGGCGGATCGTCGTGCCGGCGGACGCCCGGTCCACGCTCGACGTGAACCGCCTCCGGCCCTACGTCGCGGGTCTCCATGGCGTCGTGGTGCGCGCCCTGAACGGGGCGGGCCTGGTGGTGGAACAAACGATCTTCGCCCCAGACGACGGCGCGCTGCGCGGGACGCAGGGTCTCGCCCAATAGCCGCCCGCCGCCGCACCGGCCGTGCCGTCGTTGGCGCGCGAAGAGCGGGGAGACGGAGAGATGAGGAGGAGGAGACGACCGTGCCTGCGACCAGGCCTGATCGCGTGCGTCGGGACGCGCCGCCGCACATCTCGGTGGTGATCCCAACCGCCGACCGCCCGGTGGCCGTCGCGCGCTGCCTGGCCAGCCTCACGCGGGTAGCGTACCCCTCGTGGGACATTCAGCTCGTCGATCAGAGTGACGACACGCGGACGGAGGCCGTCGCCCAGAGACTGGCGGCGCGCCTGCCCGGCCTGACGTACCGTCGTGTGGCGGTGCGCGGGGCGGCGCGGGCTCGGAACGAGGCGCTGGCGCGCGCCCGGGGCGAGATTGTGGCGTTCCTCGACGACGACTGTACCGTGTCCGCCGACTGGCTGGAGCGGGTCTGGCGCGCGTTTTGCCGCCACCCCGACGCCGCGCTCATCTTCGGGGCCGTCGCCGCCGCGCCGCACGACCCCACGACGCACTTCATCCCGGCCTTCGCGCCCCGAGGGGAACGGCGGCTGCGCGGGCGTCTGGCCTTTCTATCCTGCGAAGCGATGAGCGCGAGTCTGGCCGTCCGGCGCGCGACCGTCCCTGCGATCGGCCCCGTGGATGAGCAGACGGGGGCGGGGGCGCGTCTGGCGGGCGAGGACCGCGACTACACCTACCGGGCGCTGCGCGCGGGGCAGACGGTCGTGGAAACGGAGGCGATCCGGGTCACGCATTACGGCGCGCGCGCCTACGCGACGGGGGAGGCGTCGCGCCTGGTGCGGCGGGCGGCGTTCGCGCAGGGGGCGCTGGATATGAAAGCGCTGCGGACGGGAGACCCGGCCGCGGTCATCTTCATCCTGGCGCACCTGGGGCAGTGCCTGGGGCGTATCGACGCGCGCCACCTCCTCATGCGGCGGCGGCCCAGCAACGCGGCCTGGATCGTCCTGTACATCCGGGGGCTGGTCGCGAGTCTCGCCTACGGCGTGCGGCGCGACGCCCCGTTGTGGGCCGCGCCGCCAGAGGAGACGCCGCCCCCGGCCGCCGCGCACGGGTGTGAGCGGGAGCGCCGCAGGTCCGCTGACCGCCCCTGGACTGGCCGGACGGACCGGAGGCACGGACGGGATGATGCGTCGTCCAGGTGATGGACGGGACGGGTCCGCCACCGTGTCCCGCAACGTGCGGGGGTGGCTCCTCGATCAGCGGTCCGCGTCCGTCGACCGCGGGCCAGGTCAACGCGGGCCCGGCACAGGCGCCAGCTCGCGCGGGTTGCCGCGTGGCACAACCTGCGCGAGACACAGCGCGCGTGGACAATGTCGTGCGGCCGCGTGACGCGGACGGTCAGCTAGCCGGGGGTGGCGCCGACGGGTCTACCGGGGGTGGCAGCTGTCGTGCTTACAGCCGTGTGGTGTGTTGGTGGCGGTCGGGCGCGGCGTGTCAGTCGGGGTCGCGGTGGGGCTATCGGTGGCGGTCGGGCGCGGCGTGTCAGTCGGGGTCGCGGTGGGGCTATCGGTGGCGGTCGGGCGCGGCGTGTCAGTCGGGGTCGCGGTGGGGCTATCGGTGGCGGTCGCGGTGGGACGTGGGCTATTGGTGGCGGTCGCGGTGGGACGTGGGCTATTGGTGGCGGTGGGACGCGGGGTGTTCGTGACGGTTGGATGCGGCGTATTGGGCGCGATCGGGCGCGGCGTGCTGGGCGCGGTCGTCGTCGTAGGAATTGGTGCGCCTGGGACGCTCGTCGGGGCTGGATGTGGAGCGGGCGCGGTCCCCCGCGACGTGCTGGTGGCGGTGGGGCGTGGGATGCTCGTCGCGGTCGTGGCTGCACGAATTGGTGGGCGCGGGGTGCCCATGTCTGAGGGCGTGTGAGACGGCGCGGGCCGCGCGCTGATCGGCGGGACGGCGCCCCTGTCTGTGACGCGTGTCGCGGTCGGGCGGACCGTGTTGCTCACGGTCGGGCGCGCCGTGGGGCGGATCGCTGGTGCTCGCGCGATGGCCGCCGTCACGGGGGTGCCCGTCGGCGTCGGCCGGTGCGCGGGGACCACGGGGCGGCGCGATGGGAGGGCTCTGGTCGGAGTTGGTGTTAGGGCTACGGACGCCCGTGCGGTAGGTGTCACGGGCGGCAGGGGTGTGGGAACGCGCCGCCTGAGAGAGATGACCTGCGCGGTCGGCGATGCGGTGGCCGGGCGCGTCTGCCGCCGCGCGCCGGGCACGCCCGCTCCGCGCGGGGTGGGACGCGGCGTTGGACGCGGCGTTGGACGCCGCGGAGCGCGACTGACCCGGCGCGTCTGAGGGTGCGCGATCGTCGTGGCACGGGCGGCAGGCGCGCGCGTGTGTGCGGTCGGGCGCGTCAGGGCGGGGGAGGTGCGGCGTGCGTGCCCGCGCCCCGTTGTCGCCGGTAGGAGCGCCGCCCGCACGGCGGCGGCCGGCAGGCGGCGCGGCGCTCGGCGTGTCCTGGTCGCGTGCGGTCTCACCCGTTGTCGTACGGGCGGCGACGCCGCGCCGTGGTTCCGCGGTCGTGGGCTGCCCGTGGCGCGCGCGGCGGGCGCCCGCGCCACGAGCTGCCGTGTGGATGCGGATGCGGGGGTGGCGGGGACCGTGCGGGCGGCGGGCGTCCGTGTCGCCGGTGCGCGGACCGCGCGCCGTATGACGGTGGGGGTCCCGACGGTCGTCACGGTCGCCGTGACGCGCGGCGCCAGGGTCGTGGCGGGGGGCGTCCCGACAGACGGGGCCGCGGGACCAGGCGTCACTATCCGCCGCGCCGCCGCGACCTGGCGCGACAGCGGGGGCGCGAGGCGCAGGCGGCGGATGACCGTGCCGCCGTCCCCGTCCGCGCGGAGCAGTACCGTGCGTGGCCCCACGACGGCCAGCGTCTGCTCCCCCCGCGTGGGGACGCTTGTCCCATCGAGGCGCACCAGCAACGCGTCGCGCACCGACCACGACACGACCGCCGTGCCCCGCGCGGTGACGCGCGCCTCGAAACGGATGACGCGTGGTGGTGGACCGCCCGCGAGCCCCGTGAGGGGGTCGTCCGCCGATGGTACTGTCGCTACCCCGATCACTGTTGGAGGTGGGGATGCCGTGAAGGGGACGCCCGCGGCCGTGGGCGATGACGGCCCGAGCACCCCCATGTCGGCGGCGACGAGGCCCAGCCCGAGCGCGAGCAGCGCGGCGAGGGACGCAGGGAGGACGCCGCGCCGCGCGGCTAGCGCCACGAAGGGGTGGAGGAGTCGCTGAACGATGTATGGCCGATACTCAAAGCGCACGCGCCGCGTCACGCTGGGGGCTATGGACAGGCCCTGGACCAGGGCGGACACGGTGAGGTCATAGGCGCCGGCGCTGGCCCGCGCTCCCGCGGCTCCGACGTGGACAACAAAGCGGCGCGTCCCGCCATGCGGCGCCAGGGCGTATCCCGGCGGGTCGACCCGTGCCGCGATCCCGGGCGGCCCCGTGACGACGACCCCCACCAGGGTGTCCTCCTCCTGGGCGTTGACGACGACGGCCTCCATCGTCATGGTCGCGCCGGTGGCCTGGACCGGTGTGATATCCAGCCCTAGTCCCCGTAAGGGGGCGACGGAGAGGGGGAAGGTGGCGCTGCCGTGCCCCCGCGTCTCGTCGATAGCCCTGGCCTCGATCGTGACCGCGTAGGTCTCGGCGTGATGTCCGTGCGTGGCCGGCGGCCTGATGGTCAGGCTGACGTCGGCCCACGCGCCGGGGCCGAGGACGACACTTGATTGGTCGAGGGTGTACCAGTCGTCCGCCAGGCCACGCACGGCCAGCTGATAGGTCCCTCCCGCCCCGGCATCCGCGAGGTGCAGCGCGACACGCACCGTGTCGCCCGCCGCGACCGGACGCTGCGGCGGGTGGACGGTCACCTGGAGGGGCGCAGCCATGATCGTGTCGCGGTTCCCTGCGGCCAACACTATGATGTCCTCTGGCTGCTCACGCCACACGCGACGAGGGGTACGCCTGGGGAACGGGCCATGACCGTCCCCCCTCATCAGCTATCTGAATACGTACGAGATATGATACGTACTCTCTATAATACGTGCTCTGCCGGTTGGCGGCCAGCGGTGTCATTGATCGAGTTTTCGCGATCAGCGACAAGTGGGGCATATCTCCTTCGCGGTGGTGGATGCGGGCGTATCCTTGTCAGGTGTCGCTAATCGGGGGTCCGTTGGGGTCTGCTGCGATAGGTGAACGGTCTGCGGCCTGTACGCCGCGACCCGCCTATACGGAGACGGCCCGATGGGTTCCAGGCTGGACCGAGGGCTTGATCGGGCCGACGTGACCGGCGCCTCCGATGATCTTTCGGCCACAATGGGCCCTCTCAGCAGGCCACAGCTATCTCAGTAGGCAGCAATAGAACCCGCTGGACGCGGGCGTGGCTGCACGCGGTGGCGACCCTGCGCGCCGGGCACGCCTCGTACGACAGCGGTCGCCTTCCGGGCGCGCTATTCCCCGCGGGAGCGCCTGCGGCTATGTCCCCCGGTCCGCCCGCTAGCCCTGCCCGCACCCATCCCTGTGGAGGCGCCGCCCGCACCCGCCCCGCCCGTCACCCTGGTAGCCTGTCGGAGAGAACGTGCGTTTCCGAGAGATAGTGCGCTTGAAGGCCGTTTTGCGGCCGAGACACGAGCTACAGGCGCGTTTTACCCTCCCCCCGCACCATACATGAGGTCGGTAAGCTTCTCTCCGACAGGCTGCTAGCTCGCACCACCCCTGCGCGTCGTCCCACTGCGACACATCTGTTGGCGGCACGCGCCGATCGCATGCGCCTGCTGTGCCTGACGCTGGCGCATGCGTGGGGCGCACCGGCCTTCATGTCGCGCAGGCTGGGCAGTGAACCGTGTCTTACCCGTCGGTGGTCAGGGGGTCCGTGCGATTGACGGTGGGGCCGGTATCGTCTCCGCCCACGCTGTCCCGCGCCCCTTCCTCAACGTCGAGGCCGCCACCGGGGACCGCGCGATACGTAACCCTCTCTCCCCCGTCGGATCGCTCCGTCCGACCTGTGTCACGAGCCGTCTGTGCGGCGTCGGCCGGCACGGCGCCGGCCATACTCATATCACCACCGCGTGACCGCACGTCGCGCCCCTCGGCGCCGCGCTCCATCGGTGTCTGGTCCCTGGGGGCGGCGCTTGTTTCGGTCGCCTGATCCATGGTCCCGGAGCGGGCCCCACCCCCGCCAGACGCGGCGCTCACGATCGTGCGGTCGCGATACTGTTGCTGTAGCTCGTCCTTGGTTTGGCTGAGAAAGATGCCGTTGCTGCCCTTGTCGCCGATGGCGTCGAGGGGGAACTCCATGTCCTCCGTAAAGAGCCACCCCTTGCGCACGACGAGGCGGCCGGCCGCCTCGTCGTAGGCGGCGACGTTGCCGATGGTCTCACCGCTCGCGTCGAAGACCGGGACCCCCACCGTGATCCGGCCGTCCTCCATGCTTGCCGCGGGCGCCTGGCTCACGAACTCGCTCGCCGCGCGCCGGTCCACCAAACCGGTGTCGGAGCCGCGCTCCTCCTGCCCGGCGGCGTCCATCGTGGCCTGCGACGCGGTGGTCGTGTGCGCCCCTCTGTCATCCTGCCCCATGAAAGCGGTCTCTCCGGCCTTGACCGGCGTGTCGCCCGTTTCCAGATCTTGGTTCATCGGACACCTCCTTGTGTCGCACGCTACGCATGATCTCTACAGGCCCCTGGCCCTCGGTCCAGCAGAAACGATACCAGGCCAGTGGCTGCGGGCCGGTCATCCGGCCCGCAGCCGTCCAGGACGCTCTATTGTCTGTCTGTCTGTCTGTCGCAGCGCTCGGGCGACGACGGGCTGCTGTGCTTATGGGTCGGGTGACCGCACGCGACGCCCGTGCGCCGGGCGCGTCAGGCTGTCCGGTTGCCCGTCACGGCGCGCAGGATGGCGATCAGGACGCACGCCCCGATGAAGGCGACGATGAGCGAGCCGATGAACCCGAACGAGGCGTTGGGCAGGAGCAGGTCCACGAGGAACCCGCCGATGAGCGCCCCGATGATGCCGACGATAATGTCGCCGACGAGCCCGTAGCCGCCACCCTTCATCACGCTGCCGGCCAACGCGCCGGCGATGGCGCCGAGGATGAGCCATCCGATAACCCCGAGTCCGACATTCATGGTCGCCGCGATGAGAGCTACGTGCATGGAAAACCTTCCTTTCTTCTATCTATGGACACCTATCTATGGACACCTAATCTATGGACACACGCGTCAATCCTCTCCATCGATGCTAACGCGCCCCATTCCCGACGTCGCCCCGTCTCTGTGCCTATGGGGGGTGATGCCACATAATCGCCGCTCCCCTTTTCGTGGCGATACGGTTAGAACAGGTGGGCGGCATGGCCCAGGAACACGACGGCCACCGCAAGTGCGGCGATGATCAGGATCATAGCAATCGCCCACGTTAGATTGTTCGTCGCCGCGCCGCGTGCGTTGCTGGTAGGGTCGTTGCGGTGCGGATCACTGTTGATCTGGCTCATCGCTGTCCTCTCTTCCGTTCTTCCGTCGTTCATGTGTGCGATGCAGGACGCCATCGCTACGATGAGTATCGGCCGGATGCGTCACGGGCCACAGGCCCGATGAGCATGGCAGAGAGGGAGAGAGGGGCGGGCTCCTATCGACGCACGCGTGGCGCGTGGTATCCTCGCATAGCCCCCCTACGCGCTCTCGCTGCAACAGGAAGAAGCGGGAACGCGCACGCGTGACCCGTCCCTGCGGCGCTACGGCGGCGGCCCCGACGGCTCGGACACGCCCTCCAAAACCCCTCCCGTGAGCCGGGCGTCGCCGGTGATCGTCGCCACGTCGCCTAGCGAGACCACCCCGACGAGCTGCTCGTCCCGGTCAAGGATCAGCAGCCGGCGCACCTGCCGCTTCGCCATCACCTGGGCGCCCGCGGTCAGGTCCTCATCCTCATAGCAGGCGATGATCTCCGTCGTCATCACGTCCCGGACCCGCGTCGTCAAGGGGTTATCACCGGCCGCGGTGGCACGCACGGTGATGTCGCGGTCGGTGAGCATGCCCACCAGTTCGTCGCCGGCGCTAACGGGCAGCAGCCCGACGTCGAGCGCCTGCATCCGCGCCGCCGCCTCGCTCAGGGACGCGTCGGCCGCAATGACCTCGACGCCGCGCGTCATGACCTCCTTGAGTTGCATGATCTCCCCTCCTCGGCCGCGGGCCCACCGCACTCAGCAGCCTCCCTCTTACCAGGCTGCACGTCCTGTGCCAGGGGGCCAGGGTCTCGCTGGCGGCTGGCGCGCGACGGGCGCACCCGTCATGGCGGGCTCCTGGCCGCCGAACGGCCCCTGCTGCAGGAGCTGCCGCGCCGCCCGCTTCGCCCCGTGCCGCCCGCTTCGCCCCGTGCCGCCCGCTTCACCTATCGCCGCAAACGGGGCACGCGGCGTATAAGCGGTGGGGGATACGACGTCACCCACACTATCAACTCGTGTGGGTTCTTGCACACGGCGCCGCCCTTGTCGATGCCGGTTGTCCGCACCGGATCGTACCGCCCGTCCAGGGATAGACGTCCTATAGGAGACGCTGTCTCTTTCGTATACCGTAGGGAGGAGCAGGCCGACGTTCGTTCGTAGCCCTCATCCGTCACCCGTGAAAGGCAGGATAGTTATGACCGTTTCCCTCCACCCCACCCCGGCCGACGTACACGCGTGGGTCGACGGCGACGGCGACGGCCACATCGACGGCCACGCCCTCATCGCCCACCTGCGCGGCTTGCGCACCGACCCCGACTGGCGCGTGCAGCTGATCGCGGGCCCGGCCCTGTGGGATATCGCCCTCATCCACTGGCCCACGCACGCCCGCCTCGCCCTCCGCCTCGCCCCCGTCGCGGGGAGCGGTGGCGCCCTGTGGCGTCGGGTCGCCTGACGGCAGCGTCGATCCGGGGCGGGATAGCCCATGTGGGCTATAGCGTCTAAGTAGATGCTGCTAAGTTCGTGCATGCCAAAGCGCCTGTGGGACACGCTCGGCCAGGCGTGAGAGTCGTGCACGAACTTTCAAGCTCATACTTAGCCCATCAGGAGGCCTATCCTACCGCCCTGCCCCTCGTCAGTCGCGGCAGCGCCACGCCGCTGCCGCTTCGGCCCTGCACACGGTGTGCGCGTCATCGGCGTCATCGGGGGAAAGAGAAGGAGAGTGCACATGCAGGGCGTCGCGGCGACCGTGGCCGTGGTCGATAGTCGGACGCAGGGAGCGACCCCAGGGCCGTCCTTCGACCACCTCTTTACCCAGTATCACGGGCCAATCTATGGGCACATCCTCGGGCTGGTGGGCGACCCGGCGCAGGCCGAAGACCTGACGCAGGACACGTTCCTCAAGGCGTACAAAGCGCTGCCTGGGGCGCGCGAAGGAGCCGTGGGAGCCTGGCTGTACCGCATCGCCACGCACACGGCGCGCGACGCGCTGCGCCACCGTCGCTGCCTGACCTGGCTGCCGTTCGGTCCCGGTGACGACGCGCGTCTGCCCGCGCTCGTGGGTGACCTGGCGACGTGTCTGGTGACGCGGGAGGCCGTGCGCCACGCGCTCGCGCGGCTCACCTCAGCGCAGCGCGCCTGCCTATTGCTACGCGTGTGAGTGCCGGAGTTCAAGTGGCTCTTGGGCGCTTTTGATACTGATGGCGAAGTCACCCATCATCGAAAAGTGGCCTACCGCTTGTCGGATGACAGGCGATACACCCGCTATTTTATCGGCGGATGGCGCCCAAAAACCGGATACCGACAGGACCACCGGACTTCGCCATCAGTATCAAAAGCCCCCAAGAGCCAGTTCAAAGGATGCTGCTGGCGAACCCTCCACCACGAGTTTCGGGCACGTCAAACTACGTGTGGCTACGCGTGCCGCCAACTTGCCGACGAGGCCCTGTTGAGGTTCGCCAGCAGCATCTTCAAAGCCGGCACTTACAACCCCAGTAGGTGCGCCATAATTCTCACAGTAGGTGCGCTGACCTTCATATTTTCCACATTACGTGCGCCAATCCGCACGAGACGTGTCTCTCTGGGCGGCGACATTGTCGGGGCGGTTTCAGGGCATTTTCACGCGCAAAAAGAGGAGTGTGAAGGCGCGTGGTGCAAGATGGCGCACCTACGGTGACGCCTTACATGAAGCGCCTCGACGGACTGGCGCTGGGAAGCCTCGCCGCGGTGGTTGTCGCGCGCCGTGGTGACGACGGAGGCGTGGCTGGCGCGCTGCGCGGCGGAGAGGTCCGCCACGCGGCGGTCGCGCCATGTGGCATGGTCCTTGCGTCGGCCTTCTGTTGTCCCCTCTGTGACCGCTTGCTGTTGGACGCACGACGCGACAGGAAAGCTTATCATGACTCGTCCCGTGACTGTACTCGTCATCGACGACGACGAAGCGCTGATCGCTGTGATGCGCGCGGCCCTGGAGGACGCCGGATGCCGTGTCGTGCACGCCATCGGCCCCTCAAGTGTGGGCGTGGCGCGTAAGGAACAGCCGGATGTCATCCTTTTGGATGTCTTGATGCCCCGCATGAATGGCATCGAACTCAGCCATGTGCTGCGTGCGAAGCGACCCACGGCCCATATCCCGATCATCAGTATGTCGGCCCATATGCGCGGACGCACACCGTGCGCCATGCTCGCCGAGGCGCACCTGTCCAAGCCGTTTGACCTGGACACGCTGGTCGACACCGTCCAGCACTGGGCGCAGCCCGCGTCCTTCTCCGCCCACCAGCAATAGCGGCGGTCCGCCTGAGGATCGGCGCGTGTGGCGCCACGCGCCGCAGGGTCTCCCTGTTCTCCCCTCCACCGCCGCGCTGCCCCCGTTGTCACTGCCCGCACGCCGACCGGCCGGCGTCTCCGCGTTAGCGCTCCTTGCCTGGGGCCAACGCCACGCGCGTGCCGCATCATCGCGCACGCGCAGCGGGACCGCAGGGTTGGACACGGCGGCCCACACAGCCCAGGACCGCATCCCTCGTTAGGCACCCTCGCTGCGGCCAGGATCATCAGCCACGGTCTCGGGCGCGCGCGTCCGCAGCGGCTCGGCCGCTGGGGCGTCGGCTGGCGCGGCGTGCGGCGGCTTCGTACCCCCGCGATAGGTCCGCAGCGCGTCCAGCAGCAGCGCGAACTGCGGCTCATCCAGCGTCGTCACCACCGCGGCGAGGTCGACCAGACGCTTCTCCCCATACTCTAGTTTTCGCTAACGAGGGGCAAAGGGAGGGCTTTGGTAGGATAGGGGTGCTGAGACCATATCACCTGAAGGAGCCTCCCGATGCCAGAAGTAGTCTACCGCATGATGACGCTGTTGTGTGC
>JAABUW010003148.1_pt1 | contig 23867 bp, 21 predicted proteins | sample 5560081 | NCBI WGS metagenome assembly JAABUW01 (sample SAMN10711882, study PRJNA513363) | rock metagenome | isolation source: Antarctica rocks | place: Antarctica: Victoria Land, Knobhead sud | reverse complement strand
ATCATGAAAGCCGCCGCATGACAACGGAATTCGTATGCGTAAAATTCGAAAAAAGAGCTCGGCGAATCAAGCGAACAGACCAAAAACGGCCGAAGACGGGGCTAAGGCCTTCGCAAACCTTGATTTGACGACGGTTTCGTCGCGAAATTCCGCAACCTGTTAAAGCGGTCAATCGTGAAATAGCGGCAACGTGCGACCGATGCGTTCGAGCGCCTCACCGATCCGTTCGAGTGAGTTTGCATAGGAGAATCGCAGATAGCCGCGACCCGCGGCGCCGAAGCCCGAGCCGCCGATGCATGCGACGTGCGCTTCTTCGAGGAGAAACGCGGCGATCTTGCGATCATCCAGCGTGATCCGCGAGACGTTTGGGAATGCATAGAACGCGCCGTCCGGCAGCGTGCACGTCACGCCCGGCAGCCCGTTGAGTCCCGAAACGATCGCGTCGCGACGGACGCGGAACTGCTGGACCATCGACGTGACGCCGTCGTCGGGACCGTGCAGCGCCTCGATGCCGGCGAGCTGCACGAACGGCGCGACGCACGAGTACGTGTTCTGCCCGACGAGTCCGACGACGCGTGCGATCTCGGCGGGCATCACACCGTAACCGAGCCGCCAGCCCGTCATCGCGTACGCCTTCGAGAAGCCGTCGAGGATGATCGTTCGCTCGCGCATGCCGTCGAGCGAAGCGATCGAGAGCGGTCGCTCGCCGTACACGGTGCGTGAATAGATCTCGTCGGAGACGACGAGAACGTCGTGGCGGATCGCGAGCTCGGCGATGCGCTCGAGATCGCTGCGCGCGAGAATGCCGCCGGTCGGATTGTGTGGTGAGTTCAGGATCAGGAGCTTGGTACCGTCATGAACCTTCGTCTCGAGCTCGTCGAGATCGAGCCGGAAGCCCGTCGACTCGAGCAGCCGGATCGGAACGGCCTTCGCCTGCAGATAGCGCGCGGCTCCGGGATACGACGGATAGGCCGGATCGGAGAACACGACTTCATCGCCCGGATCGAGCAGCGCCGCCATGATGTTCCATACGAGGGGCTTGAGCCCAGGGCTGATCACGACGTTCTCGCGCGCGAAGGACGTGACGCCTCGGAAGCGCGCGGCATACTCGGCGACTGCGTCGCGCAGCGGCGCGATCCCCGTCGACGGCGCGTAGTGCGTTTGATCCGCCTCGATCGCGGCAATGCCGGCTGCCTTGACGTGCGCGGGCGTCTCGAAATCGGGTTCGCCGACCTCGAGGTGGATCACATCGAGGCCCTGCGCCTCGAGCTCGCGCGCCCGCGCGAGCGTGGCGAAGGCATCCTCGGCGGTGAGCCGCTGAGCGGCGGCTGAGAAGCGAACGGAAGGCGGAGCGCTGGCACTGGCCATGCGAGATGCGTTCGTGCTCATGGACCCGTTTCTTGTAAGCGCGTCGCTGAACCGTCATCAGACGGTTGGTCGTTTGCGACGAGGTCCGTTCGCGTTGTGAACGCCGCGTACCCGGCGCGCTGGTCGCGTCCTGGGTCGCGCAGTCCTCTGCCACGGGTCGCCCGTCTTCGGAACTCCTGGGCGCGAACGTGAGGTCTTCGAGCATCTGGACGTCGTCGACATCGCGACGATGCACGATCGGGCACCCGAACACCGCATGGAACCGTCGCCTACGATGATTCAGGTGACCCTGATCAGCCCGCGGCCATGCATCCGCGAGCGCGATTCGGTTTTTTGGAGCGGTTCTCCGACGCGAGGCGCGTTAGCTAGCGTCGACCAGCGCCGAGAGCTCGGCCGTATCGACGATCGTCGCGAATTCTTCGTGAAGACTCGCGATGTTGACGTCGTGCATCTATTGCGCCGTGTAGTGTTGACCGCGGGGGCCAATGCGCGATTCTCGTCGCGGTCGCGTCCGCGACGAGAATCGTCATGAAACCAAGATTCGCCGCCATGCGCGTCGTCGTCGAGACACAATGGTCGGTCGTCAATCCGACGATGACGACATGCGCGATGGAAGCGTCGCGTAGGCGTTGCTCGAGATCCGTATCGCTGAACGCGCTGTTCTCGAACTTTTGAATGACTCGCTCCCCGTGGGTCGGCGCGACGCCTGCCTTCAGGACGCTACTTGGCGCGTCGAGGGCGAACAACGAACCGGGCGTCCGAGAGATGTGCCGGATGTGAATCACCGGTCGCTTCGTGCGGCGCCAGGTTGCGATGAGCGCCGCGATGTTCTTCTCGGCCTCCAGGTTATTTCGTTCGCCCCATTTCGGATGCGAGAACGCCTCTTGAACGTCGATGACGATGAGCGCGGCGTTCAATGGAAGAGCCTCATCTGTCGCCAACCTTCGCTGTTGCATCATGCCCCGAGCATATCGTCTTCATGTCGAACGCACCAGTCGAACTTCAAAGCAAAAGAACCGAATCGACCGGGAAGTAACTCAATAACTGGCCGAGCGCGTGACAATGTCCGCCGGTGCGATAGAATTCACGCAAATGAAGAATTCGGGAGATGCGCGCGAGCGCCGAGCCGCATATGTGCCTGACGCCGTCGACTGGCGGCTCTCGAACGAACTGTAGCGCGACGCACGGCAGACCTTCAGTGCATTGGCTCGACACATTGGACTCTCGCAACCGGCGGTTGCGGATCGCGTGCACAACCTTGAGTCGCACGGTGTCATCCGGAAGTACGGCGTGGACGTCGACCCCGAGAAGTTGGGGTACTCCATGCTGGCCTTCATTCGTGTTTCAACGGACGGCGAGAAATGTCGGCAGCTGCAACGGGACGTCGTGGCGATGGCGGAGGTATTGGAGTGTCATCGTGTGACGGGCGAGGGAAGCTGGCTTCTGCGCGTCGCGTTACGGTCCGTTCAGCATCTGGAGGAACTCATCGACCGGCTACTCATATATGGAACGCCGACGACCTCGTTGATACTGTCAACGACCGTCGAGCGACGCAACGTTTGCGAATGACGTAGCCCGTTGATGCGATACGTCGACAGACGCGCCGTTAGCAGTAGGTCGACATCATCGAATGTGAGTGGAAGCGGCTCAAACTCATTGAGCGAGTCTACGGCAACTTCTTGTGGAAGTACCCCGCGATGATCGCCCGGGCGACCGGCGCCGCGGTGTTGGCGCCGTAGCCGCCGGACTTCTCCATCATCACGGCGATCGCGAGCTGCGGATGCTTGGAGGGCGCGTAGGCGACGAACCACGTCGTGTTGGGGCCGTTGCCGCCCTCGGTCTCAGCGGTGCCGGTCTTGCCGCCGTACGGCAAGCCCGGAACGTCCTCGCCGTACGCGGTGCCGAACGGCTGCGTAACCTCGTCCATCCCCGCCCGGACGCTGCGCAATGACTGCTGCGTCACGGGCACGTGGCGGATGATCTCCCGATCGTACGTCTTTACGACGTGCCCCTCGGCGTCGCGGATCGCGTTGACGAAGTGCGGCCGGAAGAGCGTGCCGCCGTTGACCACGGTTGCCGTCACGCTCGCCATTTGCAGTGGCGTCGCTTGCATCGCGCCCTGACCGATCGCGAGCTGACACACGTCGCTCGGCTCGAGCGGCAACCCATACACCTTCATCGACCACGCGTTGGTCGGCCAATTCCCCGCGTACTCCCCCGGCAAATCGATGCCCGTGGGCTTGGAGAGCCCGTATTCGAGCGCCCAATGCCGCAGCCGCGCGTGCCCGAGCCGATCGCCGAGCTGATAGAAGTAACCGTCCGACGACGCGGCGATCGCGCGGACGAAGTCGGTCGACCCGAGCCCGCCCGAGGCGATGTCGCGGAACACCTGTCCGTGACAATCCCAGGCGCCCGAATCGTACAGGACCTGATCCGCCGAGATGACGCCCGAGCTGATTGCCCCCGAGCCCGTAATCATCTTGAACGTCGAGCCCGTCGGCGTCGCGGCCGCGATCGCGCGGTCGTAGAGCGGGTGCAGCGCGTCGTTGAGATAGGCGCTGAACTTCTTTTCGGAGATCCCGTTCGTGAAGTCGTTGGGGTCGAAGTTGGGATACGACGCGAGCGCCATCACGCCGCCGCTCATCGGATCGAGCACGACGACCGCGCCCGCGAGCCGCTTGCCGCCGCGTAGCTTTCCCGTCGCCGCGAGCTGATTGCGCAGCGCGTTTTCGGCGATCGTCTGCAGCTTCCAATCCATCGTGAGCTGCAGGCTATCGCCCGGCGTGGGCTCGATCGGTCCCAGTCGGCGCACCACGCGGCCCTGCGCGTCGACCTCGATCTGCTGACCGCCGCGCTTTCCGCGCAGCCACGAATCGTAATGGACCTCGAGGCCCTCCTTGCCGACGACGTCGTTCGGGCCGTAGCCCTTGGCCTTGAGCGTTGCGTACTCGTCCTCCGTGATCTGGCCGACGTAGCCGAAGACGTGCGAGGCGAGCTTCACGTGCGGATAATCGCGCACCGGCTGCGCCTCGAGATCGAGCCCCGGCAGCTGTGCCTCCTCGAGGCGCGCCATCTGCGCGGTCGTGAGTCCGCGCGCGAGCACCACGGGCCCGTACGGCTCGTACGTCGCGAGCTCGTCGAAGCTCGTGTACGTGACGCCGCGGTGGTGCAACAGGCGGTCCCAGAGCTTGCTCTCGGGCACGGCGAGAGCGGCGGCAAGCGCGTGCATGGTCTGCTCGGGATCGCGCACATCCGAGGGCACCATCGCCGCGACGAACGACGGCTTGCTGCGCACGAGCACGATGCCGTGGCGATCGAGGATCAGCCCGCGCGGCGCTTCGACGGGGATCGTACGGATCTGATTCGCGCGCGCGTCCGCGGCGAAGCGCGCGCCCTCGACGAGCTGAACTTGCGCGAGCCGGGCGGCGAGCGCGACGAGCGCGACGGCGACCGCGACGACGAAGACGGCGAGCTTCCAGTCGGGCCGCGGGAAGCGGCGCGGCTGCTCAGTCGTCGAGGCCACGGCGACCCCGCACGGCCGGGAACGCGACGAGCACGACGAGCGCGACGGCCGCGTCGAGCGCGGCGCCGTAGAGCACGCCGTGCAGCGCGCGGAAAGGCAGCCCGATCCGATGCCCCTGCGCGGCCATGATCACGACGGCGACGGCCGCGCGCACGAGGGCGAGCGCCCCGACCGCCGGTACGACGGCGCTCCGCAGATCGGCGAACCACGTCCCGGTCACGCGCCCGGCGAGCGCGCAGGCGAGCGCCGTCGCGAACGTCCAGGCGACGCCGCTCGTGCCGGCCAGCGCGTCCTCGCACGCGCCCGCGATGAGCCCGAAGGTCGCCCCGCGCAGCGCGCCCGCGCGCATCGCGTACCAGATCGCGACGAGCAGCACAGGCGAGACGGTGCCGCCGCGGAAGCGCAGCAGCGGCGCGGCGCTCGCGCCGATTGCGAGGGCCACGCCGAGCGCGATGGCGGCGACGAGCGGCGTCGGTGGCGGCGCGACGTAGGCTGGCGCCTTCGTCTCGCCGGGCCGGTTCGCGAGCCAGAACGCGCGCCGCCGCGCGACGTCATGGCGCCCGGTCATCGCGCCCGCGAGCCCGCGAGCACGACGACGTGCTCGAGCCGGCCGAAATCGACGGCGGGATCGATCGCCGCAGACTTGTAGAGCGCGCCGCTCGGAAAGACGACGGCCGAGACGAGACCGAGCGGGATGCCCGCGCGGAACGACCGGCCGTTGCCCGTCACGACGCGGTCGCCCGGGCGCAGCCGCGCGTCCTGGCTTACGTAGCGCAGGCCGATCGTGCCGCCGGCGCCGGTCGCGATGCCCCACCAGCGGCCGCGTTGCACGATCGCGGGGATACGGCTGCCGGCGTCCGTCGCGAGCAGCACGTCGCTCGAGAATGGCTCGACGTTCACGACGCGGCCGACAACGCCCGCGGGCGCGATGACGCCGTCGTCGGGGCGGACGCCCGCCTGCGTCCCGGCATCGATGCGGATCGTCCGCGAGAAGCCCTCGGGGTCGTAGCCGATCACGGCGGCCTCGATGCCGCCCGGGGTCTGTTCGGCGAGCGCGGCGGCCGCCGCGGCGGCGGGCGCGGCGGCAAGTGCTTCGCGCAACCGAGTGTTGTCGGCGGCGATCCGCGCTGCGCGTGCCCGCAGCGCCGCGTTTTGCGCCGTCAGCTGCGGGACCGCGGCGACGACGCGGAACCCGTCGCGCGTGCCGTCGGCGACGCGGGCGACCACTTCCTGAACCGGGACGAACGCGGAGCCGACGGCGGTGGCGATGGGCCCGGGGTGTCCGGCGCGCGCCGACGTGATCTGAACGAGAGCCACGGAGCCCGCGATGATGACGGTTCCGGCTACCGCGAGTAGCTTTCGCTCATCCCGATACGTAAAGATTGGTACCACCTCGTGAACCGATCGCCATGCGGCCGGAGCCGCTCGAGCAGCGTCGGCGAGCCGAGGATCTCGCCCGCGCCGCGCGCGACGCAGAGCAGCGGATCCTCGGAGATCGCGGTCGGGACGTTCATCCGCGCGCCGACCTCGCCTGCGAGTCCGGGGATCAGCGCGCCGCCGCCGGTGAGCGTGATGCCGCTCGCGAGCAGATCCGAGCACACTTCGGGCTCGACGGCTTCGAGCACGTCGAAGATCGCCATCGCGATGCGCTCGACGCCGTCGCGCATCGCCTCGCCGATCCATGACTCGGAAATTTCATAGCGGCGTGGCAAGCCACCGAACGCATGCGCGGCGGAGATCTCGACGGAACCGTAGCCGGGGCAACGCCCCGCGTAGCCGCGCTCGAGCTTGAGGCGCTCGGCGGTCGGGGCACCGATCGCGATGCCTTCGGCATGCAACCGCGAGGTGATCGCGGCATCGAAGGTGTTCCCGCCGACCTGTATCGACGCGAGCCCGATCACGCCCGCCATGCCGAGCACGGCGATCTCGGTCGTGCCGCCGCCGATGTCGACGACCATGCACGACCGCAGGCTCGCGACGTCGAGCCCGGCGCCGACCGCCGCGGCGACGGCCTGCGGGATGTACGTGGTGTAGCGCGCGCCCGCCGCGCGCACGGCCTGCTCGACGGCCTTGCACTCGATATCCGTCGCGCAGCCGGGAATCGAGGCGACGAGGCGCGGCGCGATCCGCGGCCGCGACGCCAGCGCCCGGTCGACGAGCCGCGCGACGAGCGTTTGCGCGGCGCGGAAATCCGAGATCGTGCCGCGCCGGAGCGGCCGCACGATGCGGATGAAGCCCGGTTCGCGGCCCTCCATCTCCTTGGCGGCGCGGCCGATCGCGACGATCTCGTTCGTGCGCGTATCGTAGGCGACGACCGAGGGCTCCGAGAGCACCGTCCCGCGACCGCGCTCGTAGACGACCGTGTTCGCCGTCCCGAGATCGAGCCCGAGATCGGGGCTGATGCTCGAACGCAGGCTCCCGACCATCGACGTCATGCCGGGACCGCCTCGCTCGCCGCGGGCGCGAGCCCGAGTCCGGCGAGTCGCCGGGCGAAGTCGCCGAGCGGGAAGCCCATCACGGTGTGGTAGTCGCCGACGATCCCGTCCACGAGCGCCGCGCCGATGCCCTGGATACCGTAGGCGCCGGCCTTGTCGCGGCCGTCGCCCGTCGCGACGTACCGGGCGATGGTCCCCGCATCGAGCGCCGCGAAGCGCACTTCGGTCGTCCGCTTTGCGTCGATTGCAATGCCGCGTGCACGATCCCGGATGCAGTACGCCGTGTGCACGAGATGCGTCCGGCCCGCGAGCGAGCGGAGCATCGCCGTTGCATCGCCGTCGTCCCGCGGCTTGCCAAGCGCGACGCCGTCGAGGTCGACGACCGTATCGGCACCGACGACGAACTCTGCTGGAAATGCGGCGGCGACCGCTCCCGTCTTCGCGCCCGCGTGATGCGCCGCGAGTTCCACGGGCGCGAGCCCGGGGACGGGGTCTTCGGCGACGTTGCTGATGACGACGCGAACGTCGAGCCCGATCGATCGCAACAACGCAAGCCGACGCGGCGACGCGCTGGCGAGGATCATCAAAACGAGGGCTTGCGTCTCCAACTGACCTCAGTATAGAAAAGCTCTCGGGGCTTGTATAGGGCCGTTCCAGTAATCGGCTGTCCGTGCGCGGACCCGTCGTTTCCGGCGTCTTTAAGCGTTCTGAAACTTGACGTAACCCGTGTTGCTCGGACGGCTGGGATCGGGCATCACGTCGTCGATGTAGCCGCCAGCGGCGTCATAGACGTAGTAGCCGCTCACGGTCGCCGTTTGCCCGGTCTTGAACTGCAGCGGCTGGGCCCGCGTGATGTCGGCGTTCACCCGGACGGTCAGGCCGTGGCTCGGGCCGCCGGTGAGGTGCAGCAAGAAGTCTTGGAAGCGGCCTCGGGCGCCGGTCTCGATCCCGAGGTCCTTCGAGATCGAGCCCGTCACGACGACGGGCACGTGCGACTGACCCTGGCGGAACGCCGAGTATGCGAGACCGTTGCCGGAGCTGTCCTTCTTGCCGTAGCCGCCGCCGCAGCCCGCGAGCGCCGCGCCGAACGCGATCGCACTGAGTGCGAGCGCTACGGCGCGGGGCGCCGACAAGGACCTCGACGGCGCGGCGAATCGGTTGTCGTGGCTTGCCATACGGTGGCATATGCCCGGTCGTCGCCCGAGCGTGTCATGAGCCCCGCGAATCAGCGGGCACGGCCGGCGCGCAGCGCCGCGTCCGCCTCATCGACGCACGCGAACCGGGCCTGCCCAACGCGTGCTGCTCGTCGTGCTGCGGGCTCGAGAAGGCGATCGTGACTCGCCCCTGGGATCTCTGCGGCGCGCTGCTTCGCCATGAGATTCGCAGCAGGCTCGTCGACCGGACGCCGACGATGCCGCGCGTCGGCCGCGATGCGGGGAACGAGTCGGCTGCACGAGTGTCTTGGCAAAATTCAGGTTCGAGCGCCGCTCGCCGGCTCCGCGAGCACATCCCGTTCGGGCATGCGATGGTGCGCGCGTTCGACGAGGTACGAGCGGCCGTGGCGTCGCTTACCTAAATACGAGGTTTCCATTGCATCACGTTTCATGACGGTGCGAGCAACGCGCGGCGACGAGTTACATCTCTCGCACGTCCTCGCGGAGCACGTCGTCCATCGCTTGACGGCGTACGACGAGCCGATGCACGCCGTCACGCGCGAAGGCGACGGCCGGCTTCGCGAAGCGATTGTAGTTGCTCGCCATGCTATACGTGTACGCGCCCGCCGTTGCGAGCATCAGCAGGTCGCCGACGCGCAGGTCGCGAGGCAGCTCGGCCGTCGCGAGTTCGTCGTTCTCGCACGAGCGGCCGCAGACCGTCGTCGGGACGAGCGGCGCGTGCGACGTGCGGCCGGCGAGCGCGGGCAGATGCGTCGCACCGTAGAGCGCGGGCCGCGGATTGTCGGCCATGCCGCCGTCGACGATCGCGAAACGCCGCTGGCCGTGCGTTTTCACCGACGCGACGCGATACAGCGACGTGCCCGCCGCCGCGACGATCGCGCGGCCGGGCTCGATCCCGATCCGCAGCTCGGGCAGCCCACGGGCGGCGGCGCCGTCACGCGCGCGCGCGGCGACGGCGCGCAGCGTCGCGCGCAGATCCAGCACGGGCTCCCGCGCGGTCGCCGGAACGCCGAAGCCGCCGCCGACGACGAGCTGGTCGAATGCGACGCCCGCGCTGGCGGCGGCCGCCGCGAGCTCGAGTAGCGCGTCGAGGTTCGCGAGAAACGGCGCTGCGTCGACGACCTGCGAGCCGACATGCGCGTGAAGCCCGCGCAGGCGCAGGCCGGGTGCGGCGGCCGCGGCCGCGATCGCTGCCGGGACGTCGCCGCTCGGAAAGCCGAACTTCGTGTCCTCGCCGCCCGTGCGCACGAAGGCGTGCGTGTGCGCCTCGATCCCGGTGTTCGCGCGCAGCAGGACGTCGATCGGCCGCGCGGGTCGCAGTGCCGCGAGCCGCGCGAGCTCTTCGGCGTTGTCGACGATTGTGCGGCCGACGCGGCCCGCCTCGATCGCCGCGAGCTCGGCGTCGGTCTTCCCGCAGCCGTGCATCACGAGGCGCTCGGTCGGGAACGCCGCAGCCTCGGCCGTCAGCAGCTCGCCGAGCGAGCAGACGTCGAGGCCGAGCGCGCTGGCGGCGAGCTTGCGCACGAACGCGACGCAGAGAAACGCCTTGCCCGCGTACGCGACGTCGATGCCGAGCTCGGCGCCGAGCGCGCCGAACGTTGCGATCCGCTCGTCGAGCGCGGCCTCGTCGAACGCGAGCAGCGGTGTGTCGTACGCCGCCGCGAGCATCGCGACCGGCACGCCGCCGATCCGAGCCTCGCGCGCCGGCGCTGCGAGGTCAGCGCGCATCGGCCGCCGTTCGGTAGAGACCGTGCGCGTCGATGTAGCGTGCGACGGGCTCGGGAACGAGGTAGCGCACGCTCCCGCCTCGTGCGAGCTGCGCGCGCACGAGCGTCGCCGAGCCGTTGAGCGCGGGAATCTCGAGGAAGCGGAACTTCGCGCGGTCGGCGGGCGAGAGCGACGCGAGGAGGCCGTCGACGCGCTCGGGCGCCCGCTCGGCGCGCGGCGCGATCGCGAAGGTGTCGAGCGCGCCGAGCACCGCGTCGAAACGCTGCCAGGGTGAATCCACGAGCGAGTCGCCGCCGACGACGAACGTGAGCTCGTCCTCGGGAAAGCGCGCGCGCAGCCGCGGCAGCAGATCGGCGGAATAGCCCGTCGCATGCTCGTCGAGATCGGTCTCGTCGAGCGCGAAGGCCGGGTTTGCGGCGATCGCCGCGCGCAGCATCGCGAGCCGATCGTCGATCGAGGTCATCGGGCCACCGCGATGGTGCGAGCCGCGCGTCGGGAGAAAGATCATCTTCTCGAGCCCGAGCTCGACGCGGGCCGCCTCGGCGACGAAGAGATGCGCGTTGTGCACGGGATCGAACGTTCCGCCGAAAAGGCCGAGCTTCACGGTACGGCGTGCGCGTGGGCGGCATGCATCGCATGTTGGACGCCGGCGCGGAAGCCGATGCCGTACGAGGCCGCGACCACGATGACGAGCACGAGCGCGAAGCCGATATAGAAGCGCGTCGTGGCGGAGAGGCCGCGCCGCGTCGTCATGCTCGGGCCGCCGCCGGGCTCGAAATCCCTCACGAGTAATCGAACTCGTGCCCGGCGATGTTCACGGTATCGCCATCGGTGGCACCGAGCTCGCGCAGCTTCTTATCGACGCCCATCTTCACGAGGGTCGCCTCGAAGCGGCCGAGTCCTTCGTCGGTATCGAAGTCCGTCATCGCCGCGAGCCGCTCCACGCGCTCACCCGAGACGTAGAACGTACCGTCGCCACCGCGTTCGATGACGAACGCCTCCTTCGGCGTGAGGTCGAAGCGCGTGACGTCGGGCGTCGCGACCTCCGGCAGCGGCGTCGCGCCGATCGTCGAGAACGCCGCGTACAGGAGTTCGCGTACGCCCTGACCCGTCGCGGCCGAGACGCCGCGCAGGCCCGGGATCGTCTCCGCGAGTTCGGCGAACCGCTCCTGGGCCTCGGGGAGATCGAGCTTCGTGAGCACGGGAATCGTCGGGCGGCGCTCGAGCTCGGGATTCCACAGCCGCAGCTCGTTCTCGATCGTGGCCTTGTCGGCGAGGATCTCGTCGACCGGTCGGGCGCCGTCCATGAGGTGCAGCAGCACGCGCGTGCGCTCGACGTGGCGCAGGAAGCGGTCGCCGAGCCCCGTGCCCTCGTGCGCGCCCTCGATGAGCCCCGGCACGTCGACGAGCACGAACGATTCCTCGGGCCCGAGGCGCACGACGCCGAGTTGCGGCTCGAGCGTCGTGAACGGATAGTCCGCGATCTTCGGCCGCGCGGCCGAGGCGACCGAGAGTAGCGTCGACTTTCCCGCGTTGGGCAGACCGACGAGGCCGGCGTCGGCGAGCAGCTTGAGCTCGAGCCGGAGCGTCGCTTGCTCCGACGGCTCGCCCTTCTCGGAGAAGCGCGGCGCCTGCCGGGTGCTCGTCGCGAAGTGCTGATTGCCGAGGCCGCCGCGGCCGCCCCGTGCGACGCGGATGCGCTCGCCCGCGATGGAGAGGTCGGCGACGAGCGACTCCGAGCCATCCTCTGCGATCTTGTACACGAGCGTCCCGACCGGCACCGGCACGACGAGATCCTCGGCGCTGCGGCCGGACTTGTTAGAGGTCGAGCCGTCGTCGCCGGGCTGCGCCGTGAAGTGGCGCTTGAAGCGAAACTCGACGAGCGTCGAGAGCTCGGGCTCCGCGACGATCGTCACGTCGCCGCCCTTGCCGCCGTCGCCGCCCGCGGGGCCGCCCTTGGGGACGTACTTCTCGCGGCGCCACGCCACGACGCCGTCACCGCCCTTGCCGCCCGCAACATCGATCGTCGCCTCGTCGATGAATTGCATCAGGCGCTCGGGTGCGGCCAGCACCGCCGGAAAAACGAAAAGAGCCCGGAGGCTCTTGTGGTCACCGCCGCTCGACGGATTGTCGCGTTACGCGTCGACGATGACGTTGACGTGTTGCCGATTGCGCTTTTCGGTGAAGCTGACGCGACCCGGCACGAGCGCGAAGAGCGTGTCGTCCTTCCCGATCCCGACGCCGACGCCGGGATTGCACTTCGTCCCGCGCTGACGGAGGATGATGTTCCCGGCGACGACGAGCTCGCCGCCGAACTTCTTGACGCCGAGCCGCTGCGAATTGGAATCGCGCCCGTTGCGGGTGGAGCCGGCGCCCTTCTTCGAGGCGAAGAGCTGAAGATCGAACGTGAACATGGCGTTTGGAATGATAGCAGGCTCGCGTCCCGGGCGCAACCGTAGCCGGCATCGCATGTCAGGGACGGCAGGCATCCGCCGCAGAACCGTCATATTCGCCGGTTGCCTTTTTCGCAGGCGCGGCGCTCGTGCGTCGACGGCGACACGAGCACGAGGGAGTCGGTTGGAGAGAAAACGGGTTGTCATCACCGGGATGGGCGCGGTCACGCCGCTCGGGAACTCGCGTGCCGCCTTTTGGGACGCACTTGTCGCCGGTCGCAGCGGCGTCGGCCCCATCACGGCCTTCGACGCAGTGGCGGCGGGGCTGCGCTGCCAGATCGCAGCCGAGGTGAAGGGCTTCGACGCCGATGGCCTCATCGGTCGCCGCGACGCCAAGCGGATGGATCGCTTCGCGCAGTTCGCATTCGTCGCGGCCCTCGAGGCCCTCGAGGATGCAAAGTTCCCGGACGATCCCGACCTGCGGCGCGACACGGGCGTGGTCGTGGCGAGCGGTATCGGTGGCATCATCACCATTCAAGATTCGGTTACGAAGGCGCGCGCCGCGGGGACGGCGAGCCGCATCACGCCGTTCTTCGTGCCGATGCTCATGGGCAACGCGGCCTCGGGTCAGATCTCGATGCGGCACGGCCTCCGTGGCCCCACGTTCGCCGTCTCGAGCGCCTGCGCGAGCTCAAACGACGGGATCGGCGTCGCCTACGAGATGATCTCGACGGGCGCGGCGCGCGCGATGGTCACGGGCGGCTGCGAGGCGACGATCACCGACGTCGCGATGGGCGGCTTCGATTCGATGAAGGCGCTTTCCACGCGCAACGACGCGCCGGAGAAAGCGTCGCGGCCCTTCGACGCGCAGCGCGACGGTTTCGTGCTCGCCGAGGGCGGCGCGGTCTTCGTCTTCGAGGAGCGCGAGCTCGCGATGGCCCGCGGCGCGCGGGTCTACGCCGAGGTGCTCGGGTATGGCCAGTCCGCCGACGCCCACGATCTCGTCGCGGTCGACCCGTCGGGCCGCGGCGTCGAGCTCGCGCTCGAGCGAGCGTTCGCGCGCTCGGGCGTCCGGCCCGATCAGATCGACTACGTCAACGCCCACGCGACCTCGACGCCGATCGGCGACCCCGCCGAGTCGCAGGCGATCGGGCGCGTGATCGGCGCGAACGGCCACGCGTTCGCGGTGAGTTCGACCAAGAGCATGCACGGCCACGCGCTCGGCGCGGCGGGCGCGCTCGAGGGCGTCGCGACCGTGATGGCGATCGTCGAGTCGATCGTCCCGCCGACGATCAACTACGAGTTTCCCGATCCCGAATGCACGCTCGACTACGTCCCCAACGTCGCGCGTCGGATGAACGTGGACTACGCGCTCTCGAGCTCGTTCGGGTTCGGCGGTCACAACTCGATCGTCGTCTTCGGGAAGCACCGCGAGTAACGCTGCGGTGGCGGGCGAGGCGCGCCGGCGCCGGCTCCGCGAGCTCCTCGCGCTCGCGGGCGCGGCGCTCGATCCGGCCGCCGTCGCATCGGCGTTCGTGCATGAATCGGCCCTTCGCGAGGGGCTCGCGGACGTGAGCAACGAGCGCCTGGAGTTCTATGGCGACGCGATCCTTGGCGCCGTCGTCGCGCGCTCGCTCTTCGAGCGGTATCCGGGCGCCCATGAGGGTGAGCTCACGCTGCGCAAGCACGCCCTCGTCGCCGACGTCGCGCTCGCCGCGACCGCCGAGCGGCTCGAGTTCGACGCGCTGCTCGTGCTCGGTGCCGGGCTCGCGCGGGAAACGCCCGCCCGGCGGCGCTCCGCGCTTGCGGATGCCTTCGAGGCCTTCGTCGCGGCGCTCGCGATTGCGGCCGGGCCCGACGTCGCGGCGGGCTTCGTCGTGCGCGAGCACGTGCTGCCACACGAGGCCCTCGGCGAGCCGCTCGCCGACCCCAAGACGATCCTCCAAGAGTGGACGCAGCGCCGCTTCGGCCGCGTCCCCGAGTACGTCGACCGCTTCGAAGGCCCCGATCACGACCGCGTCTTCACGGCCGACGTGCTCGTGCCCGACGGCTCCGTCGCCACGGGCAGTGGGCCGCAGAAACGCGCGGCGCAGCGCGCCGCCGCCGCCGCCGCCCTGCTCGCGCTCGGCGCCACGCACGACGATTTGATGCCGCCCGCGTTGACGCGCGCGGCGGTCGTGCCCAAGCCCAAACGCTCGCCCGCATCGCGTGGTTCGCGCGCGAAGCGCAAGAAGGCCGCCGGATGAGGCTCACGGCGCTGCGCGTCTTTGGCTTCAAGACGTTTGCCGAGGCGACGACCCTCCAGTTCGAGCCCGGCATCACGGCGCTCGTCGGCCCCAACGGCTCGGGAAAATCCAACCTCGTCGACGCGATCCGTTGGGTGCTCGGCGAGCAGAGCGCGAAGTCGCTGCGCGGCGCGCGCATCGAGGACGTCATCTTCGCGGGCAACGAGCGCCGCAAGCCGCTCGGGCTCGCGGAGGTCGCGCTGACGTTCGACAATGCCGACGGGGCGCTGCGGATCGATGCTTCCGAAGTGCAGATCGTGCGGCGCGCCTATCGCGTCGGCGAGAGCGAGTTTTTCATCAACAAGCAGCCGGTCCGGCTGCGCGACGTCGTCGAGCTGCTGATGGGGACGGGGCTCGGCCCGGGTTCCTACGCGATCGTCTCGCAGGGCCAGATCGACGGGATCCTCGCGGCCAAGCCCGTCGAGCGGCGCGCGCTCTTTGAGGAAACGGCCGGAATCAACCGTTTCCTCGCGCGCAAGGCCGAGTCGCTGCGGCGGCTCGAGGGCACGGAGCAGAACGGCATCCGCACGAGCGATCTGCTCGTCGAGCTCGGCAAACGCGTGCCCGAGCTCGAGACGCAGGCGCGGCGCGCCCGGCGCTTCCACAAGGCCTCGGGCCGCGCGCGCGACCTCGAGATCCTCACGTCGCTGCGCGCGACTGCCGCGCGTCGGGCCGAGCGGCGCACCCTCGAGGCCGACGCCGGCCGCCACGAAGCCGTGCGGATCGCGGCTGCGGCCGCGGTCGCGGCGGCGGAGGCCGAGGTTGCGAGCGCACGGCTCGGCCTCGTGGAGCGCGAGCGCGAGCTCGCCGATTCGCGGACGGCCGCCGCACGCGCGCGGGACGCGGTCGCCGCGCACGACGCGGCGCGCGCGGGCCGCGCGGCCCGGCACGAGGCCATGGCGCGCGCGGGCGAACGGGTCGCGGAGGATCGCGAGCGCGCCGCCGGCGAGGCGACGGCCCTGCGGGCGACGCTCGCGCGGCTCGAAGCGGAGCTCAGCCCGCGCGAGGACGCGCTCGCCGCGGCGCGCGCCGGCGAGGCCGAGGCCGTCGCAGCGGCCGCCGCGGCGCGCGCCGGGCTCGACGACGCGTTCGCGGCGCTCCGGGCTCACGAGGCGGCGGCGGCGGAGCTCGCCGCGGGCGATGCGGCGCGGCGCGCGGAGCGGACGGCGCTCGAGACGGAGGCCGCGCGCTTGGCGCGCGAGAGCGCCGAGCGCACGGCCGACGAGGCGCGCCGCCGCGAACGGCTCGCGGTCGCCGAGACGGCTGCGGCTGCCGAGCGCACGGGCGCGGCCGGTCGAGACCGGACGACCGCCGACGCCGCCGCGGCGCTCGCGGCCGCGCAGGCGCGGGTCGCCGCGGCTGGGGCCGCGCTCGTCACGCGCGAGGGCGAGTACCGGAGCGCGACGAGCGAGGCTGCGAGCGCGGAGGCGCGGCTGCACACGCTCGAGGAGCTCGAGGCGAACCTCGAGGGTCACGTGCCAGGGACGCGCGCGGTGCTCGAGGCGAGCCGCCGCGGCGAGTTCGACGGGATCGTCGGCGTCGTCTCGAGCCTCGTCGAGGTCGATGAGGCCTACGCGCGCGCGCTCGACGTCGCGTTCGGCGGCTCGCTTTCGAACGTCGTCACGGAGACGGCGGAGGCGGCCGAGCAGGCGATCGCGTTCCTGCGCTCGCGCGAGGCCGGCCGCGCGACGTTCCTGCCGCTCGATACGCTCGGGAACCGCAGCGGCCGCGAGGCGCGCGACGTGCCCCGGGCCCCGGGCGTCGTCGGCTACGCGCACCTGCTCGCGCGGCCGAGCGAGCCGCGCTTCGCGGGCATCCTCGCGTTCCTCGTCGGCCGGATCCTCGTCGTCGAGTCGCTCGAGGTCGGGATCGGGCTCGTGCGCCGACAGGGCTTCCGCGACGCGATCGTCACGCTCGAGGGCGACGAGATCCGCGGCGGCGGCGCGATGACGGGCGGCCGCTACAAGCGCGAGCGCGCGATCCTCGCCCGGCAGGCGCAGGCCCGGGCGCTCGCGTCGGCGCTGCCGCGCCTTCGCGAGCGGCTGCAGGCGGCGGGCGCGGCCGTCGTCGCGGCGCGCGAGGAATCGGTCGCGGCCTCGGCTGCCCGCGACGCCGCGATGCGCGCGCGCGGCGAGGCACAGTCGGCCGAACGCGATGCCGCCGGGCGCGCCGAGCGCTTCGAGGCGGAGCGGATGCGGCTCGCGGAGGAACTGCGCGCCCTCGACGGCCATGCTGCGGCCGCTGCGGCCGCTGCGGCCCGCGTCGCCGCGCGGCTCGAGGAGCTCGGCGACCCGGTCGCGCCGCCCGAGCGCTCGCGCGAACGCGCCGCGCTCGACGCGGGCCTCGTTGCCGCCCGTGCCGCCGTCGCCGCCGCGGGCGACGCCGAGCGCCGCGCGGGCGGCGCGATCTCGGCCGCCCGCGAGGCGCTCGCGCGGCTCGGCTCCGAGCGCGGCGGCGTTGAGTCGCGGCTGCGCGCGCTCGATGCCGACGTCGCCCGGGTGGCGCAGGACGCCGTCTCGGGAACCGCCGAGCTTGCCGCGCTCGCCGTCGCGATCGAGCGCGACGAGCTCGCGGGCGCAGCGCTACGCGCCGCGGTCGCCGAGCGCGACACGCAGCGGGCGGCGACCGAGCGCGTTCGCGACGAGCTCGGTGCCGCAGCGCTCGCCGCCGAGGCGAACGCTCGCGCCGGGGCGGCCGCCGAGCGCGAGGCCGCGGCGGCGGGGGAACGCGGCCGGCTGCGGCTCGCGGAAGTCGACGCTGAGCTCGGGATGCTCGCCGCGCAGTTCGCCCGCAGCCCGGCGACCGCCGAGGAATGCGACGACGTCTCCGCGCGGCTCGCGGACGAGTCGGGCGATCTCGACGCCGAGCTCGCCCGGCTGCGCGACGAGCTCGTGCGGCTCGGCAACGTGAACCTCAACGCCGAAGCCGAGATCGCCGAGCTCGCCGAGCGCGAGACGTTCCTGCGCGAGCAGCTCGCCGATCTCGCGCACGCGCGCGAGACGCTCGTGGCGGCGATCTCAGAGGTCGAGGCCACGAGCCGCGAGCGGTTCGACGAGACCTTCGGGCTCGTGCGCATCGCCTTCGAAGAGGTCTACGCGCAGCTCTTCCCCGGCGGCTCGGCGAAGATGTGGCAGACCGATGCCGAGCGGCCAAGCGACGCCGGGATCGAGATCTCGATCCAACCGCCTGGCAAGCGCATGATGCCGCTCGCGGCGCTCTCGGGCGGCGAGCGGGCGATGGCCGCCTCCGCGCTGATCTTTGCGCTCGTGCGCGTGAAGCCGTCGCCGTTCTACCTGCTCGACGAAGTCGATGCCGCGCTCGACGACGCCAACGTCGAGCGTTTTTCGGGACTCGTGCGCGAGGTCGGGGAACGAGCGCAGCTGATGCTCGTTACGCATAACAAGAAGACCATGGAACTCGCGCGGCGCCTGTACGGTGTGACGATGCGCGAGCCCGGGATCTCGCGTGTCGTCGCGGCCGACCTCACCGGCCGGTCCGTCGAGGAGTCCGTCCTTGTCGGTTGAGGTCGAGCGCGGCGCCGAGCCGCCGGCGGTGGCGGCGCTCCCCGCCGCGCTCTTCTCGGTGCACGACCGCACGGGGTGCGTCGACCTCGCGCGCGCGCTCGAGGCGCGCGGCGTCGCGATCTACGCGACGGGCGGCACGCGGGCGCACCTGCGCGAGCACGGCGTCGACGCGCTCGATGTCGGCGAGCTCACGGGCTTCCCGCCGCTCTTCGACGGCCGTGTGAAGACGCTGCATCCGCGCGTCTTCGGCGGCATCCTCGCCGACCGCGCGAATCCGGCGCACGTCGCCGAGGCCGCAGCGCACGGCGTCCCCGCGATCGGGACGGTCGTCGTCAACCTCTATCCGTTCGAGGCGACGGTCGCGCGGCCGGGGGCGACGCTCGACGAGGCGATCGAGCAGATCGACATCGGCGGCGTCGCGCTCATCCGCTCGGCTGCCAAGAACTTTAATCACGTCACCGTGTTCGTCGATCCCGCCCAGTACGCGCTCGCGATCGAAGCGCCGCCCGATGCGGCGGTGCGCCGGACGCTCGCGACGCGCGCGTTCGAGCGCACCGCCGAATATGACTCGTCGATCGCGCGCTATCTCGAAGCGGGCCTGCTCGCGAACGAGCTCCCGGGCTCGCTCGCGCTCACCATCCCGCTCTCGACGCCGCTGCGCTACGGCGAGAATCCGCAATCGCGCGCGGCGTTCTATCTCGCGCGGACGGACACGCTGCCCGAGCAGCTCGGCGGCAAAGCACTCTCCTACAACAATCTGCTCGATCTCGACGCGACGCTGCGGCTGCTATACCGCGGCGTGCCCGCGGGGGTCGGGCTCGTCGACGGCGCGCAGGGCGGGATCCGCGCGGCGATCGTCAAGCACACGGTTCCCTGCGGCGTGGCGGAGCGGCCCGAGCCGTACGCCGCCGTGCGTGCCGCGCTCGACGCCGATCCCGTCTCCGCGTTCGGCGGCATCATCGCCCTCGACGGCGCGATCGACGTCGCGTGCGCCGAGGCGCTCGCGGGGTTCTTTCTCGAGATCGTCGCCGCGCCGAGCTTCGACCCGGCCGCGCTCGAGATACTCGAGCGCAAGAAAAATCTTCGCATCATGCGCTACGACCCGGCGCTCGTCGCGCGGCTCGCCAACGAGCTCCAGGTGCGCAGCGCCCTCGGCGGCGTGCTCGCCGAGGACGACGCGCGCGACGTGGAGCCCGAGCGCTGGAGCGTCGTGTCCAAGCGGCCGCCGACGCCGGGTGAACTCGCGGACCTGCGCTTCGCGTGGGACGTCGTTCGGCACGTCAAATCCAACGGCGTCGTCGTCGCGCGCGACGGGATCACGCGCGGGATCTGCGCGGGCCAGACCAATCGCGTCGCCGCCGTATGCATCGCGGTCGAGCGGGCGGCGGCGTTCGCCGCCGGATCAGCGTGCGCGAGCGACGGATTCTTCCCGTTCGCCGACGGGCTCGAAGCGGCCGTCGCCGGCGGCAGCACCGCGATCATCGCGCCCGGCGGCTCGATCCGCGACGCCGAGGTGATCGCCGCCGCGGACGCCGCAGGCGCCGCCCTCGTCTTCTCGACGTATCGCTACTTCCTGCATTAGCCGCGCGTCAGTCGGCGGTCGCGCCTTCGGTTGCGCCCCAATAGGTCGTTGCCGCGCGCGCGACTGCGCTCAGAGCGGCCGCATCGGAGAGCACCGCGATTTCCGCGGAGTCGCCTGACGCGCTGCCGAGCCGGCGCCGAAACTGCTTGAAGGCAACGAGTACCTTGCGCACGTAGCGCGGCGTCTCGCCGTTGCGTGGGATACGCCCGCGCGGGCCGATCGCCGCGGGGCCGGCATTGTAGCCCGCGACGGCGAGCTTGACGGGATCGGCGGCGCTGCGAAAGTGCACGAGCAGGCGCGCGAGATAAATCGCGGCGCCGTGCAGATTCGCCGTGCCGATGCGCGGGTCGACGCCGAGCTCGCGTGCGGTCTCCGGCATGAGCTGGCCGAGACCCTGGGCGCCGGTATACGACCGCGCCGCGGCATTCCAGCCCGATTCGACCGTGACGACCGCCATGAGCAGGAGAGGATCGAGGCGCGTCCGGTGCGCTTCGGCGAGGACCTTCGCCGCGTAGATCCGCGAGCGTTCGGGCGAGAGCCGCGGGTTGATCGAGCGGATCGTGCTCGCGTAGGCCGTCGACGGCGAGGCCACCCACGTCGCGGCATCCTCGGCGGCGGATGCTCCGGTAACGAGAGCCGCGCCCGCGACGAAAGTCGCGAGCGTCGTGAGAAGCGGTCGCCGAAGCATGTCCGCCCGGCTTCCGGTCGCCGCCCGACCGCCCTCTCTCGAGCGGCCGAGCGAGCGTTAAGGTATCTTCGCGCTCCGGAAGAGGAAGCGGCCTTAGCGTCCGGGGCCGTGCGCCCCCGCGCCGCCGGCTCCGAAGCCGCCGCCGAAGCCGCCCGCGCTGCCGAAGCCTGCGCCGGGACCGGCGGCACCTGCGTGCTGGCCGGCTCCGCCAGCGCCGGCACGTGAGCCGCTCGGCGGGGCCTCGCTGCGCATGCCGCGCTCGACGGGGGACGTCCGTTCGATCGTCGCGGGCCGGGAGATGCCGGTGCTGCCGGGCGCGACCGCCGGAATCGAGATGCGGGCGGGGGCGATGGCCCGAGTGCCCGGTGCCGTCCCGAACATCGTCGAGGCGGTCGGAAACCGTCGCGTGGCGCTGCCGCTCGTGCTCGCCGGCGCGCGAACCCCTGCACCAAGATCGAACCGCTGCCATGCAGCACCCGTCGCCCCGTACGTTCTCGGGACGAATCGTTGAGGCTCCGTCCGAACGCCCGCCGGCTCGGAACGCACGGCGGGAGCCTCGGGCACGACAACGCGTGTCGCCGAGTCGCGTGTCGCGCCGAACCGATCGAAGGCGCTCGGCCCGGTCGAGGCGGGGCGCGTGGTTGTGAACGTCCGTCCGGAACCGGAGCGCACGTCCATCCGGCGCGCTTCGGCGGCGGCCGCGGCGGCGGACCCCGCCGCCGGGTTCGCAAGGCTGGTCGTTCCGGGTCGCGCGAGCGTCGTGAACTCGCGCCGTGTGGCAAATTCGACCGCGGCCCGCTGCTCGGCGAAGTTGCGGATCGGGACCGGGCTCGTGAGGTTTCCGCGCACGGCCGCGAACCGGTCGGCCGCCAGGTGGTTCGGCTGCGCCGACCGCTCGCCGTACGCGAGACTCTGCCGATCGGGCACGACCGGCACAACGCCCCGGATCGGCGCGATCCCAGCCGTGCGGACTTCCGCCGCGGTCAGGGGAATCCGATTTGCGGAGATCGTGCTCTGACCGAACGCCGCCGAGCGAACCGCGATGAGTCCGCCCGGAGCGCCGGCGTTGCCGAAGCGCGAGATCCGATTGATCGTCCCGTTGTTGACGTTCGTGACGTTCACGTTTGTCACGTTCGTGATGGCGTTCCGGCCGTACGCGTAGCCGCCGAGGTATCCGCCGAACCCGTTGCCCACGCCGTAGCCACCGTAGCCGGCTCCCCACCACGGGTGAAACGCCTCGTACGGCGCGAGCGGCACCCAGCCGACGTTGCCGATGCCGATGCCAAGCCCGGAGCCGAAGCCGCCGCCGAAACTGAAGAATGCGACGAGCGCAGGCCGGTACACGGGCACCGCGTACGCGAGCTGCGGCGTCCAGTACCAGCTCGCATTCGTGTAGAACCAGCGGCCATAGTGATAGGGCGCCCAGCCCCATGGCTCCGCGGCGACCCACGTCCAGCCGTAATATGGCTCCCACGCCCAGCGGCCGTCGCTGTAGGGCGACCAGCCCGCGACGTAGTTCGGGCGCCACGAATAGCCATAGTTGCCGACGTTGCTCCACGAGCCGTACGCATCGAGATCGGAGCCGCCGACGATCTGGTCGTCGAGATAGGCGTAGCTCCGCGCGCTCGCCTCGGCGCGGTCGCGCTCGCGATTCCAGGCATCGAAGCCGTCGGCCGGAGCGAGCACGACGCTCGCGCTTTCCGCGAGCGCGCCGTCGCTGCCGATCCGCACGACGTCGCCCGCCGCGAGCTCGCGCGTCGTCGATCCGGCGATCACTGACGCACTCCCCGAGCGCACGTCGATGGTCGTCGCCCCGGCGGCGTCAACGTCGACGCGATACGCGCCGCTTGCGTCGGGGCGAATCGTCGCGCCGGGCGTGTCGATCTCGGGATGCGTCGCCGCCCCGCGAAAGAGCCGCAACTCGAGCTCGCCCTGCGCGAGCTGGGCGGCGGTAGCGGCCGAATCGATCGTCGTGAAACGCAATTGCGTCTGTGGCCCGACGCGCAGGGCCGCGCGGCCGGTGAGCTCGAGCTCGGCCCGCGCCTCCTTGCCCGTCGTGAGGTAGTCGCCCGCGTCGAGCGGCGCGTTGACCGCGGCCGCGACCGTATCGCCCGAGTCGGCGCGCCGGACGTCGACGTTGCCGCGGATGACGTCAATGCGGGCCACGCCGGGCTCGTTCGTGTCGGCCGATGCCACGGCGCCGAGGGAGACGGCGCCGAAGAGGGCGAGCGCCGCAACGCGGCTGCCGAAGCGAACGGAAGAGAGACAGAGCGGGGACATCGGCTGGCCTCCTGAGGCGACGTACCAATGATACCCCCGCCACGCGACCTCGGTTCCAGGCGTGTCCGAGACCACGGGCGATTTCACGAAGTCTTCACCGTGGGGAAAGCGGTCGCCATGGCACGCTTTCTGCACACCTCGATTTTCGTGGACGACATGGCCGCCTCGATCGCGTTTTACGAGCAGCTCGGTCTCGAGCTCCTCGAAGGCCCGCTCCACTATCCCGGCAACGCCGACATGGCGTTCGTCGGCCGCGACTGGAACTCGTACGTCGAGCTCGTGTTCGATCTCGAGGAGCACGAGCCATACGAGCTCGGCAACCGGTACGAGCACTTGGCGATCGAAGTCGAGGGCGACCTCGCGGAGAACGTCGAGCGGCTACGCGCCGCGGGCGTCAAAATTCTCAAGGAGCCCAAGACATCGCCCGGCGGCTCTCGCGCGATCGCGTTCGTCGAAGATCCGAGCGGTATCCCCGTCGAGCTCCTCGAGCCGAAAGCCGGAAACGTGACCTGACAAAGCGCGGTTAGGCGCATCCCTCACGTGGGGACAGGCGACGCGAACCCACTCGCTTTCCCGGAGGTCGTTCTTCACTATGGCTCACTCGGCTGCCAAAGGTCTCCTCATCACCGCGGGGCTCTGCTTCGCCGCATCCATTAGCCTGACGCTTGCTGGGCACCCCGAGCCCGCGAAGACTCTTGCGATGTATCCGCCGACGCTCGTTGCGTGCGCGGTGTTCGCCCTGGTGGCCGAGCCAAAGCAGCTCTAACAGGTTGCGGAAAAAGCAATGCCGCTGGTGTCGATCTGGCGGGCTTTTTTCGCTATAATTGGAGCAGGTTTCCTCGATATCTTGAGGTAGCGGCTGATGCGGTCCGAAGATGTACAAAAC
>JAABUW010003145.1_pt1 | contig 23881 bp, 19 predicted proteins | sample 5560081 | NCBI WGS metagenome assembly JAABUW01 (sample SAMN10711882, study PRJNA513363) | rock metagenome | isolation source: Antarctica rocks | place: Antarctica: Victoria Land, Knobhead sud | reverse complement strand
TCTATCCTCTGCCAGCGTTCACAGCAATTCACATGGTCTGGTTCGATTCGTATGGCCGACGTATCTTTTTCTAAGATGTCAAGAATTGGCTATTACGACAGCATTAGCACCGGCATTTACCACCAATCATGATCCCCATAGAATCGCTCGCAGCTCTATCATTGTAGGGGTCGTCGCTGGTCACGCTCTCGACATTGTCGTAGCCTTCTTGAATTGCCTGCTCGGGCGCCCAGTGCGTTAGGAAACCCGTCCAGAATAACAAAGTGGTTTTCAAGGCGAGGTAGGGTGGAGCTAGTCTCAGGGAATGGCATGAGAAGTTGGGAGGAGAGAGGATGATAGTGATGTCGAGGTAGAGAACTGTCTGTGCTGCTTGGTCTTTGGAGCGTATGTCGAGGTCATCGGAATGTGCTGACCGGGACCCAGGCGTTTTAAGGTACTTATGACCTCGTGCTAAGACTTCGGAATGAGCCAAAGAAGAGAGCACCTGGGAAGCGTGACAGCTCCAAGTGAGCATCATGCGTCTTTCCTATTGTGACTCGTTAGGTTCCGACTTGGTCCACGTGGACTAGATGTCCCGAGTGAAGCTAGATTGTTAAGCTTTAGCTGTAGTCATGAACCCAAGAACAACGGAAGGCGGTATACGTTTTCGAAAACATCGTCATTCATAAGTAAATTTCATATATCCATAATCACCAACGCCACGCCAGATGCAACCCACGCCACCAATGTTCCTATCCGCTTCAGTGCAGAAGCTCCCCCTATAGATATTCCTGCCCTCGGAGAGTTACAAGTGATATCGAGAGTGCCCCGTTTCTGGGTCCCGTATGTATAGTTCAAACCATGATTCTGAAGCGGACACACGAACTGTAATGATGCTGGGCAGCTCTGCACCAGATTATAACACAGATCCGAGCACGGAAGAACTTCTTTGTAAGGGCCAGGTTGGATATCTGAATCAATCATCGGGTTCCGACTCTGACTAAAGGCTACCCTAGATCTGTTCTGAGCGTTGAAAGCTGGATCATTTGCAGCTTGAGCGGCTAGCGTTGCGTTCGCGAAGCTCTGATTCACAGCCCGTGGCTGCAAGTACGAAGCTGGATTGGAGTAATCTTCACACCTAGGAATGGTGACGGCACAAAGCCATTCTCTATAAGCTTTATCGCAGTCGTCGCAATTCCTTGCGAGGGAGTACTGGGCGGATGAGGTGGTATCGCAAGCGATTTGCTGAAGTGAGCGGCTGAAATTAGTGTACTGATCTCTGGCATAAGCGTCGTATTTCTGGCCAAGCACAGTTACGTTAAAATGGCTGAAGTTAGCCGGAGCAGAGTATGCTACTGAGCTGCAGAATGTGAGATTGAAGAGTAAAGCGCAATTGTTGTCTGGGCAAGAGTTGTGAGCGGATTTGTCTACAACGTCGCTGAAAAGCATACCTGATTTGGTTGTAAAAGTTGAGCCAGAACCCCATACCATTCCCCCACCACCCACAACACCATTGCCAGAATCCGTGGAATTCCCCATAATAGCTGTGATTGCGTAGTAAGTTGAGCTTGCATTCAGGTTCCTCACATGGAATTGCTGCTTTGGGCGGCCATCACCAGCTGATGTCATGCCAGCATCAATGACAGCTGGAGACCGAGCATCTGCAAAATTTTGCAAGGCGCATACTGAATGCCGCATGCCCTGTATGGACGGATTATCAATGTTCTGAACGAAGATGCTAAATGGGGGCGGCCCATTCATCCACTGCTTGATATCTGCCGCTGACGAGTTGTCGTTCGTAGTGCTGTTAGTGTAGAGAAGGGCCGAGCTTGTATCGCTGTCGACGAAGTTGACGTTGGGCTCGGTAGAGTTGGAGGCATAGAACCGGTCGACAGAAGCCGTGAGCTGATAGTTGTACACTCCAGTAAAATCTTTGTTGCCAGGCGCCGAAATTCCAAAAAAGACATCGCCCTTCACGGAAATGTTTAACGATCCAAAGCCTTCAACAATTGCAACCGCATAGTCCTTGTCTGCAGCGTTGGGCTGGGTGTTTCCGGAGCTCTTGGACACGTACAGCTCTAGTTGGCCCGGAGGCCCGGTTTGAGAAGATGTCTTCGGAGTTGGCTGAAGGCACGTGGTCAGGCTGATGTACAGTATCCTCTCGTCGGGTGAATCAGGAGTTGCGGGAACAAAGGTCATTAGAGGTGACGAGGGAAGGCCCGGGGTCGATGGTGCTTTGGGTCCGTATAACGATTGATTTGAAAATGTCCAGAATTGAGTAGATCCTTGCTCAATATTCAACTGGCCTGGAGCGTTGCTTGCCAAATTCTGATTATCCCCTCCAGCTCTGCCAATTATGCTGCGGTCAAAACCAATGAACTCCGACTCATAATTTCCCACCTCACTCCTCAGTGCCAGTACTTGGGAAAGCTTCTGTAATCGAGGGTGATTGTGATCTTCATGTGCTATCGAATCTCCATTTACAGCGGAGATTTGCTGAGGACACAGGAAATGTGCGAGAAGATATGCAAGGAACCAAGGAACGCAAAGGAGAGAAGGCGATCGTAGCTCAGAGCACGCGATCCAAAATGATCGCATCGATAAGGAGAACAAGCCAGCTTATTTCCCCAGCCAGCCTCAGTAGGTGAACCGAAGAAGTGGACCAGGGAATCGTGTCTCTATAATAGCATTCCGCATCAATAGAGTCAAGAGTGCTGGGTGTGGAGAAACTACCGGACAGTAGCTGCGACGCGAGGATAAGGGGATAGGTGGTTGTTGGAGCCCATAGTTCATAGAGTGGAGACGGAGGCGAGCTGACGTTTGAGACCGGGCCTTGCCGTCGACGCCGTTTCGAACCTTCAAATGGTCACATCGCAACGGCTGTGACCGAATCCATGACGGCTTTGACTATGCCAGTCGAGGGGCAACATGCAGGGGATGCAATTTTCTAATATGGGGGTACCAAAGTCGCTCATAGATGTGGGTAAAGACCTGCAATGACAGGAAGACGCATTCTTGATGTAGCAGCCGTATTTAAGGCCGCCCGCGGAGTCGCCTCCAAACATGTTGCCTCTCGGGCTCACCAATTGGGTGTCTTCAGCAAGACATCTACACTTGCAAAAGCAGTGCAATCACAGACTGACAGAGTCACTCTTACGGTGAAGGCAGCTTCGGCTCTTGCAAATCGTTTCAATGGCCCAGCGCCCCAGTATCCTACTCGAGCCTCCAAGCCTGTTACGACCCCCAAAAATTCGCCTATACCCAACGGAGTGGAGATTGAAGTGGTGTCGGAAGGAACTAAAGAAGTGGACGAGTCTACTAAGAATCATCTCTACAAGAGATCAGAGGAAAATACAACCGCAGAGCCTCTGGTGGCCGATGGTCTGAACGTGAAGCAGGAAGAGGCAAACAGACACCCTTTCTCGAACGAGTCTGTTCGTCCCACAGGAGCAGTCGTAAATGCGTCCGCAAGAGAAGGGGAGGCTTCATCCAAGACACCGAAAGAAGTGATTGAACCATCAGACAAGGAAAAGCAGAGGCGGGAGCCTTCACCTTTGCGCCGAATGCAAGTGCCAAACAAAATCGAGGACTCTCATCAAAACCACGACCTTGTGGCTGATAATCAAACCAATCAAGATGTTCTTTATTCTTCGGATCCGACTAACCACGAACAAGCTGTTCCGGAAGGCCAAGCTGCCCCAGAACAAGACCAACCTTCTAGTGAAGCATTCTCGGAGATATTTCACAGCCCAAGAGTAGCAAGGATGTTGGGTGGTCAGCCCAAAAGGGGTGCCCCTTCTGGGGGTCTGGAATTACCTGGGGCCAAGGGGACGCCAGCGGAGGAAAGCAAGCCTCTGCGGGGGAGTGACCGTGTATCGTCCAGCATAGGGACGCCCGCGCCGACGATCCATGGTGCTCCAAGCTCATTGGTAGAAAGCTCAGAAACAACAACCGCCAAGAAACGTGGCAAGGAAGACGTGCATGCATTGGCCGCAGAGATGGCGAAAGATGCAGAGAATATACCATCAGACGCCTCAGGGGTGAGTCTTGAGACTTGAAAGAGCGCCAGCTATCCTGCTGATTGACTGACAGTCGTCTGATAGGTCACAAACGATATGCAGAATGGATCCTCCAAAGTTCCGTACGAAATGCGTGAGTCTCGTGTACCGTCGTCACGATTTGGACGGATATGGCAGTATGGAGGATTGGCCGCATCGATGACATTCGGTACATTTGGTGAAAGCTTTCGTCGTGCCACTGGAGGTGGTGATAACGTAGGGGGCTCTTTGATACTCAGCGCCGGCAACATGGAACGGCTTGTGGCGAAGCTATCTCGAATGCGAGGTGCGGCATTGAAACTGGGCCAGATGATGAGCTTTCAAGGTCCGTTGAGGCGGCTCGGACCTTCTCGGTAAATTCTTGCTTATACAGGTGACAGATTCAAAGATGCTCCCAGGACCAATAAACGAAGTCTTACAACGAGTCCAAGACAGCGCTGACTATATGCCTGCCTCCCAACGGAACAAGGTTATGGCCAGCAATCTCGGCGCCGACTGGCGTGACCTCTTTTCCGAATTTGACGAAAAGCCCATAGCAGCAGCTTCAATCGGTCAAGTGCATAAAGCAATTCTCAAATCCTCCGGCCAACGAGTCGCAGTAAAGGTCCAATACCCGGGCGTGGCCAACTCAATTGACTCAGATCTCTCCAATTTGTCCATTCTCCTCACCGCTTCTCGCCTTCTCCCCAAGGGCCTCTATCTCGATAAGACCATCGCGAATGCCCGCACAGAACTAGCCTGGGAATGTGACTATGTTCGTGAAGCCGAAATGGGCGAACGCTTTCGTCAGCACCTCGCTGATGAAAGAAACACCTTCAAAGTACCGGCTATAATTAAAGAAGCCTCCGGTGCTCAAGTCCTCACGGCAGAATTTTGCTCTGGCATCGGCGTCACCAAAGTCAAGAACTGCACGCAAGAGCAAAAAGACTGGGTAGGCAGCAACATCCTCCGTCTATGTCTGCGCGAGATTACCGAATTCAAATTCATGCAAACAGATCCGAATTGGACGAACTTTCTGTTCAACGCCGAAACAAATAAACTCGAGCTTCTCGACTTCGGCGCTAGTCGCGATTTTCCCGACAAGTTCATCGAGCCTTACATCCGCACTCTCCTCGCTGCATCTCGCTCTGATCGCGCCACTGTGCGTGATCTTTCCATTCAATTGGGATACCTGACGGGGCATGAGAGTCAGGCCATGCTCAATGCACATGTCAGCTCGGTCTTGGCTCTCGCGGAACCATTCATGGAGACTGCACCCGAGATCTATGATTTCAGAGATCAGACTATTACGGATAGGGTGAGGGGCTTTATTCCGGTGATGATGAGGGAGAGGCTGGCGCCACCGCCGGAGGAGACGTATAGTCTGCATCGGAAGCTGAGTGGCGCATTCTTGCTGTGTGCGAGGTTGGGGAGTCGAGTTCGATGTAGAGAGATGTTTCGGAACGCTATGATCAAGGCTGGTGTGGATTAAGATACAGGAAATCGGCAGACTGGCTGGTTCGATGGGGTTCATGTACATATTTCGAAGCGGTTGACGAATAATAGACAATTTATATTCATTGAAGCACCAGGGGTATCATCTCTAATCTAACTATGTCGTCGTCAATCTTTACCCTTGTCTGCCGCCTTCGGCGTCCAACCCTCTCTAAGCCCACTTCTCCTCGGTGTTATCCCTTCCCATAAACCCCTCGGAGTGGCTCCAATTCCTCCAACCTTCCCCATCAATCGCTGTGCCGCAGGCGTCATCCCACCCTTTGCGATCCTTGGACTGCTCGCAAACCTCGGGACTGGAGTCTTCAGTTCCGCTTCTCTTTTGCCCGTAATCCTCTTGCCTTTGGCTACTTTGTCGACCATGCGATGATGTAAGGCTTCTCGCTTACTGCTTTCCGACAGCTTGAACGGGTTGGGTGTGCTATCCCCACTGCCGAGCAACAGCGGAGAATTATCGTAATATGGCTCAGGATCCGGCTCGGAGTCAACATATGCGTATCCATTCACTCGTGGAGTAGAAGCGCCGGAGAAAACTTCTGAAGCCGCGGGACGAGGCCGTCCGGCTATCGCGTCCTTGATGGCTGAAAGGGAGGGTGAAGGTAGTATAGGGATATCGTCCGCGGAAGCCGTGCTGGGTGGTGCCATGCGAGTGTTGTCATAGACCACAGCTTTTGGAGGAGCAGTAGAGGTCTCTTCAGCTTTCTGGGCAACGGTTTGCACGCTATCTTCGATAGAGCCTGGAGAGAACATGAATGGGTTGTCTGGCCTGGACTTCCAAGTGTCGGGCATGGCTTGTCTCTTATCTGCGGGCTCGATGACTGCCAGTTGCTTCCCGCCATTTTCAGCTTCTTCGGCGGCTTTACTGGCGGCGAGTAGGCGTTCGCGTTTCTGATGTGCTATTTGACGCGGAGCTGGTATGTTGTTGCCATTCCACATCCAAGCATACTTTTCTGCTCGCTTATGATTTTGCTTGTCAAGAAGCTTGTAGAAACTTTCATTGTCTTCGCTGGTGTACTTCTGTTGGAAGGCGCCGAGGCTCATGTTTGTGTCGACTTCGGGCTTTTCGGATTTCGTGCTCATGGTAGAGGCTGTTGTGGATACGACTGACATGGGAGTATCGCCCTGCCACATCTTCGGAGTTTCTCCCCCTCTTCCAAACAGCCCCGAGGCAGGAGTCATGCTTGTACCCCTTCTTCCCCGTAGCTTCCTTCCATCGGGTCCAGGAGTCATTACTTCAGTTAACTTCCGTCCAGCCGCTGCAATCCACTGGTGGTCTTGTGAGTCGAGGGCATCCAGATAATCCTGCTTCGATTCTGTCTCAAGCAGTCCTGGAAAGAAGTCTCGAGCTATGATGTGAGAGAGTGCGTCGGTGTATTCATCTTCGTCAAGGACTTTAGCGGGGCGTTTTATTCGTTTTGGAGGGGGTGGTGGGGGCATGAGGGATGTATCGAGGGAGCGCTTGGTGAGCGCACTAGATGGCGATGTGGACGCCATCATCATAGGTCGATCCTAAGAATTGAGTCGATGTTGAAGGTATTTCTGTGGAACTAGTGGAGTGAATCAATGAGCCACATTTGTCCGACTAGTGGCGGAAGCTAAGCGGGAGATCTACAACCCTAGGCGCCACCCTTCCGAAGCCCCTTATCGATAAGCATCACGTGATATCAAACCTTTATCTCGCATACCCCAATCCCACCACTCTTCCCTCCTCCACCCATACCCTCAAAAACCATCACCACGCATGGAAACCGCCGCTTCACCCTCCCCTCCCATAACAAAACAAATAACAATCCGCCACCCCCCCCACACCTACCTCCACCTAACCCTCCTCTCCACCTCCACCCTGGCCCCACCAGAACCCGACATCCTCACCCTCCGCGCCCATCTCACCTCCGCCCTCCAGCAGTTTCTCGGTCTGAGCGGCACCGCGATCCCGATTGATATCCTCAAAGTGGAGGGGCGCGATTGTTGGATCAGGGTGCCGAGGGAGGATGGTGGCGCGGTCGTGGGGGCGTTGGGGCAGTGGGTGGGGGATGGGGTGGGATGGAGGGTTAGGGGGAGGGGGGAGTGGTTGGGGAGGGTGGCGGGGGGGAGTGGGGAGGGGTTGTTTGGGGGGTGAGAGTTAGATGGTAGATTATGAGATGGTTTGAGGGATAGTAGTGGTGGAAGATCTGGTATTGGTAATGAAGGTGAGACATTGGTGCACAAGGGAAGCTCGCCAATATATGTCTATGACATCTATAGTTTCTAATGTACAGAGATAGTGTGCAGCGAAAAGGACGAGCTGTTTCGATTTTCCAACCAGCCACCGGTCATGCAAACGACGCCTTATCAATGATATCGCTAAATTGCAACGGCGAGAATGTTGGTAGATGATTGGAGATCGGGTTGTCTACATCATGGACATGAGTGAATTCTGGGCATAAGCCTGTCGTGGGTGTTGAGTCAGTGATTGAATTAGAGTGAACGAACGAAGAGTAGACTTACCATGGGTTTGATATCAGGATGCGGTACGGCATCAAATTTATGGAAGTCCAGCTTATATTCAGGTCCGATATTGATATATGCGCCCTTGTTCTCCGTACTATCGCAGTATTTTGGCGCGGAGAAGACAGTGATGCAACGTCCGTCATGCTCCACCTCATATCCTTCCATGCGCACCTCGTGACTTCTAATCACTGCTTCTAGCCCATTGTTCTCACAAAATCTCTTTGTGACATCGGGACCAAATTGCAGACCAACACCACGTTTGCTAGGCCCTCTACCAGGCATGGGCTGGGGATCCGTCCAGAGCATCTCCATCATCAGGCCTGCTTGACCGGGCTGCCGTTGCTTATGTCGATTGAGCTTCCTGACGTCATTGAGCGTGATCTTGTCGTCCGAGAAAAGGCCGCCGTGGAGAGTGAAGTACTTTTTGCCGATGAGCGTAGCAAGTGGGAGAGCGGAGAAGGATTCGGAGAATAATTTGAAAACTCGCTCAGTATATTTGGCTTTACATTCGCCCTCGAAGCCGTAGACTCGGTTCATATCGTCCGTCTCGTGATTACCCCGGTTCAAGAAAAAGGCGTTGGGCCGGAGCCATTTGTATGCATAGAGGAGAAGAGCAATTTCGGTGGACCAAGAGCCCCGGTCGACAAAATCTCCGTTGAAGAGGTAGTAGTGTGAGTCCGTTGGGAATCCGTTTAGTCTGAAAAGTTCCATAAGATCGAAGAATTGGCCATGTGTATCCCCGCAGACGGTCAATTTGTGATCGTGCTGCACTTCCATCTCCACCATGGTTGGCTCATCATAGACGATGTTCCTGACAGCTGCTACAATCTGGTAGACGTATTTTCGGTGCAGCTTCTTTCCACTCTTGAATCTCGAGATCATATCATCTATAAATTCTTGTGTCATCTCTTTCCCCAGCTCGGCTCCGTCATATTTCGAGTCTACTGTGATAGAATCTATGTCCAGTCCTTCGAATGCCGAAGGTTCGTCATCAACTTCTATGGCGCGCAGAAATTCCATATGCTTCATTGCTTTCTCGCATTCTGCCAGCCTGAGTTTCGCATCTGCATTCTTAGGCTCTAACCTTACAACCGTTTTGAAATCTCTCAACGCATCCCGAGATTGAAGTATGGCGGTATTGGCGACTGCTCTTCGGTAATATGCCTAGCAGCAGTCAGGAAAATATCTCTCGGTATCAACTATCGAGCAACCTTGGTGTATTTCGAGTCGAGCTCAATAGCTTTGGTGGCATCGGCAATAGCGTAGCCATATTGTTCCAGCTTGATATTAGCCTATAGAAACAAGTATGTCAGCGAGGAACCCTCAATCAAGTTTTCAATGAGATAGAATGACCTGGGCTCTGTTGCAGTAATATGTTGAGTCTTGATCATACAGATCTATAGCTTTTGTGTAGAAATCAATGGCGTTTAGCCATTCATGATTAGATACACACTTGTTGCCTTTTGCTTTGAGTTCACTCGCTTCTTGGGGAGGCGCCATGGTGATAGAAGATACGAATATGAACAATAGGTCTACAGACTCAAAACAGGAAGCTCTCTATCCAAAGTGAATAAATTATTGTAGTAGTAAAGAAAGAACAAGTGTGATGGCCGAAGGATAACGGTTCTCTGCGAATCGGAACAGGGTCGGGATCTGCAACGGTTCTTGGCCGACATGCGCCAAGCCTCCTGTTGCGGACTACTGTACTCGTGCTGCTCTCTATTCGTTCAACTTGTTACCTTTCATTTTGTACATATACACAATTCGAACCAAATTGATTAGCTGCTACTTTGTTGTAGAGAGAATGACTTCATTCGTTCCTACCAACCAGCAACGGTATCTACGTGCATGCATGGTCTGCTCAATAGTCCAAACTCATAGCGTGAGACTAGTGCCCAAGCACTTCATATTCCCTCCCAGCTTCAGAACGTCCTGTATCACGGTTCTTTGAAGACCCTGCTGAGACTGCTTACCTAGCGCTTCTTACGAGACGGATGTCCCAATTGCGAATCGTTCCTTGGCCTCGCCAACTCCACAGACGCAGTCCAAGAATGCACATCCCAAGTCTTCGAAGGCTTAGTCACAGTTGCAGATACGAAAAGCAGCTGGGTGGCTAGATGGCAGAGATTGGATGGATATATACCAGGTGTTTATGCCGTCAAGGTTGTTGGAACGGTGAGTACTTACATCGACCATTTCGATTACTCGGAGGTGACGGATGTATGTTCGACACCCGCCATTCATGGGCAGGGCAGGGGGTTCTGTGTCGTCTGAGGACCTGGCTAGCGCAATTTTGGGGCCAATCACTCACTAAATCTGATTTTGCAGTTGCCGGACGATGTGAGGCAGAATCTAGAGGACGCTGGGGCGAGATACATTCCGTAAGCATTGAGCACCTTCAAAATGTTGTATAAGAGCTAAATCAGGTACAGGAGAGACGGTACAGCCGACGATGACGAGACAGGATGATTCCAAACCAAGCGGAATTGGCCTTTCTCAATAACGTAGGAGCATCAAGTGAGGCGCTTTGGTGGTTTAAAAATCATGGGATAGAAGCGTATACCCATGAAAAGGTTATTGACTGTTTATTGATAATGACTCCGAATAACAAAGTCGATTCTACGAAAATTGGACGCAAACCTTGCCACGTTTCACGCGCATTCAAGTCTGGATTTCTGATATCTGGAAATTGCCTAATCAATGTCTTCTTGAACTACATGCGAAACTCAACATTGCCTTGGCACTTAGGCAAGCAAGCTATTAAAAGGAGCAGTTACTATAGCAGTTTCTACAGAACGTTCTCGCGATACCAGCTCCCTAAACATCCTTTGAATAATAGGGCTTCAATCCGATGGTCTCGAGGACAACGGTCTCGTCAGAGCAGGAAATGGTACAGTTGAGCCCGGCGAGAGTGTTATAGGGACAACAATCGCTTCGTGGGTATATCTGTAACATGTGACCACGGTGAACGGCACTAGTGGCAGGTCACTTGTGTCTACTTTTACACCAACGCAGGGGTTTTGATAGCTTTCCGATCCTTATTATTTCATTGCTGGTCCTGCCCTCCTAATGAGCAATAGCTACCTATGTTAAGAGCCAATGAATAGATCCTCCGAGCTATATGTATACAATTAATGCTGAAATGAAATGAAAGTGACAAAGGAAATCCTGTTTTTCGGTGCGAACCCGTGAATGAGCGTTATGCATATATTTCCAAAGCATATGAACCGTCATCGGCATTAAATTTGTTGTAAGACTCGTCATCGGCATAGTGGCGTGAGTTGTCTATCGAAAAATGGAGTAGAGAATCGAAATGTGCGAGTTGCTGGAAAAACAGTGACGTGAACGCTAGAAGGAGGTTGCCGCCCATTTTATAATCATGATGCGTGAAAGTGCCGTTTCCAATATGTTGCGGTACGCTCAAATCTGCAGGATTATCGCCGCCTCGTTGCCTGGGGGCGCGTCAATGCATGGCATCATGGAAAATCGTTGACCCTAACTTGCTGATTCCCCCTCTTTCTGTGTCGTATCTACCTGCTCGTTGATATTAGGTGTTGCTGAGTATATTCTCATTTCGCTTCTTGGTGCGGACTCTTCTTTCAGCGTTGAGCTGCTTTGCATGGTTTCTTGTGCTTCGCGAGCTATATGCTCTCGCATGCCAGCCAATAGACTCTCCGGTGCGGAAAAAGCAGAGGCCTGGGTCTCTGGAATTGTGCTTTTCACGGCTTCTTCTGTATCAATTTGCATACGATCCGCAGCCCTTGCGGTAGCCTCAAGGGACGAGATCCGAGCGGGAATGTCAGGAGCCAGTTGCATTGCTGCGGATGTCGATTTTGCTTTTTTTGCTTTTTTCTTGCTATTCGAACCCTCTCCCGCTGTTCCAGCCTCCGTCGTGCCCGGCGATGGCACAGCTAAAGTCCCTACACCCGCTAGACCCTCAAGTGAGGGTCTAGGGGTTTTGATCTTCCTGGGCGGTGGGTAGATCTCTCCCCGCTCGGCAGCTTCACGAACCCTGCGCTCGTGCTCTTCTTTGTTGGGACGTCCTCGCTTCTTCTGCGGTGGTTCTCCGGTGGTTGGAAGAGGAGCAGTAAATTGGTATGCAGGATCGCCCGAGGTATTGACTGTAGCGAATGGTTGGGCTTGAATTGTTCGGTCTCCCGGTGTGAGCGGCCCTTCAACTGGTTGCGGACGCTTTCTTTTCGGCTTTGCAGCAGAGCTCGACTGCTCGGTAGCGCTCACGGGCTGGAATGATGTTGTAGGTCCAGATTGAGTACCCAGAAGGGACTCGTAGGCTCTCATGCATGCGGAGACGGAGCGGCCTGATACATCTCTGTTAGTGTTAGGTACCTACGCAAGGCGGCATCTTCTCAAGGATCGGGTTGATGTCTCCTAATAGGGCGTCTTCTATGCAATGGGAGAACAGCGATGTAAGCTTCAACGTACCATTTGGAATTAGCATTTCGACCCAGTTCGGCTCGATCCCTTGTTCCCGAACGAGGCGTAATATTTCGAGTGGAGATATGGACGAGACCTTGAGGATTTCGGCCAGGAGCCAGCGCTGTTACGACAAGTACGTTAACTTTATCGTATCATCGAGCACCACAAGCGAGTAGCTTAGATTTGGAGCAGCTCATATTGGCGGAGCGCCCTTTGAGCCTACTGATAGCTCTCACATACCTGTTCACGCTCATCGAAGGGCTGTTCGCTCGAAGCCATGGAAAAGATCGATGTATGGTCAATGGTACATCAAGAAAACGTACTGAGGTTTCTCGAAGAATGGATATTAGAGTGTGATGAAAGTCGCTGAACGATAGCAAAGTGCTGAATTAGATGAGTTCTGATCCTAAAGCTCTCCCAGGGTGAAAGGCATAAAGATCGTATAAGAACGAGTGTCGGGATTACTTCAGCGCCATCATAGACACATTAAAGCTCATAAAATGAAAGCTGAGATGCAGCACCGGAGAAGAGAATGAGCATGAGCAGAAAGGAGAGGAGAGGAGAGGATAAGCAGGCGGATTGACTGTCTGGAGCAGAGGTTGAATGGTCATGGGAGCTCGCAGGCGCAAGCCGTTAGGTGCATGAGTTCGCTCTTCAAACCGTGCGCCAGCCGCACTGCGATTGGACCTAAACCCGCGATGATCTCCCATGCCGTTCCTGCTGCATTGCCTCTTTCTTCATTGTGCAGAGCGTATGTCTTGGAAAGTTGGTAGAGATATGGACGATCTGAGGAGAGTAGCCTCAATAGTGAACACCCGTATTTGGCAGTCGGTAGTAGACAGGCATTGCTGTGCTGGCATTGGTCGTCCCGTGGTCGAATCAGCGCTGCCAATGGGGCATGGCCCATGTTAGCTTTGCCCTACGGGTCTTACGCTGCACATCCACAACATTGTTCATCCATCTCTGTAAAAGCGTGCAGCTCATAGGACGAAGGATAGCATTGTCCGATCAATGTATTCATTGCAAATCTATGTGCTGCCTTCAGCTGGATTATATACTCGCTCCCTATGAAAACGCGGTCTACACCCCCGTTGAATGAACCACTAACACGGAGACACATCATTTATGCCACGTCGTTGGCTCTAGATTTTCTCTACTTTACGAAAGTGTTGGCCTGTTCGGTGTTAGCTAAGTCGTAAGCGAGGCGGTGTGTTCGAAGGAGACGATATTGGTGCTGTTATTCATCCACATCGGTGCACTTTTCCTTTCCAAGCCTGAGTCTTTTCGGACATTGTGGCATTACAGGTCGGATGAGCGCTGAGGCTGTTGCGTCGTTCTTTCGGTCAAAAGCCGCTTCCGAATGTGCAGAATTTCGCAGAACACCTTGTGTACGTAACTGTTGAGCTTGAACTGAACCGAAATTCTACATGCTAGACTTTCGTGGCGGTAGAAATACTTGCCGACGAGTCGATATTGTTGGACAAGCGGGAGCATCCAAATTCACTGCTATAAGCAAACAACAACTTTGGGTGTGCAGCATGGATGGATTACGGTGATCACTGGAATAGCAACGTACTTCATGCTTCACTGGAATTGGGATTTGAAAGCTTGATGCTACTGGAAAGAAGGCCTGGGCTTCGGGAGAGACAAGTGTTCGAGAACAGTGGTACCCTTTGAAGTCGACCGGCGCCTTCCCTTCACGCTTTCCGAACATAATACTGTATTGCTGCGATCTTGAAGCTTTCATTTGCCGAGCATTGAGCTCTCTATATTTCTGTCACCTCAGTCCTTTCCTCCGCCAGTACGGTGTCCAGCAAGGAGCTGCAAGAGCTAGAGTGAGAGCGTACTAAAGTCATCACCGCCTTCACCCACCTAATTCGCCTTTCCAGCTCTACTTCTCAGCGTATCCTGAGTTACCACTGTGCCTTGCCATGGGCGACCGAGACCAGCGGCCCACACCTCGCTACCCAACGCCGACGCCCAACCTTCTTCACCCTAAAAGCTCCTTGCCTCGTACTACCCCACACGGACCTTGCCCATCATGACGGACGACAAACGTGGCAGAAAGAGTAGGGTATCGGATCCTAGTTGTCAAAGGCTACAGCTCGGGAATGGTCATACAAAGATGGAGCCGGGAAGACTACGGACAGATGAGATCAAGGAGGAGTCGGCCAGCAGTAATAGCCAGTCACCATCAGATACATCCATGAGGTCCGCTTCACAGTCACCTACCAAACATGAAAAAGCATCACAGTCGCCTTTCACAAGCAGTGAGAAGCATGAGGAGATTGTTGGCGGCGAAATCACGGTCAAACAGGAGCCAGGCCAGCCTCCCAAGCTGTCCCGCAGCACATTACAGAAGATTGTGGCCAGATCCCCACCAGTATTCAGCGACTATGAGGACAAGATCAAGGAAGCCCGAGAGACTTTCGAAGTTATTCCAGAATGTTCGTACTCATCGAAGTATATTGGGTCTTCGGAGCACGATTCCATGGATTGTGACTGCGCAGAGGAGTGGGGTAAGCATCTCTCTACGTCTATCTGCATCACAAATTGGCACAAGCTCTAACTAGTACTACAGACAGCTATGCAAAAACCAATACAGCATGTGGGGCCGATTCGGACTGCATCAATCGTGCGACGAAGATGGAGTGCGTTGGGGACTGCGGGTGCGGAGCTGACTGCCAAAACCAGCGATTTCAACAACAACAATTCGCAGATGTGACCGTCATACAGACAGAGAAGAAGGGATATGGTCTTCGAACTAATACGGATCTCTCTCCTGATGAGATGGTCTACGAATATATTGGAGAGGTCATCGACGAAAGTCGATTTCGCCGCCGAACGACCCAATATAATGAAGATGGTATCAAGCACTTCTATTTCATGTCTCTCTCGAAAGGAGAATTCATCGATGCGACCAAAAAAGGCAACCTTGGTAGGTTCTGCAACCATTCTTGTAATCCTAATTGTTACGTGGACAAGTGGGTGGTGGGCGAGAAACTCCGCATGGGAATATTTGCCGAGCGCAAAATCAAAAAAGGTGAAGAGCTCGTTTTTAACTACAACGTCGACCGCTATGGAGCCGATCCTCAACCATGCTACTGTGGTGAGCCCAATTGCACCGGCTTTCTCGGAGGCAAGACTCAGACCGAGCGTGGTACTAAGTTATCAAACACAACGATCGAAGCTCTTGGCATTGACGACGGCGATGGCTGGGATACCGCTGTCGCGAAGAAGCCACGCAAAAAGAAGACTGGAGAAAACGATGAAGAGTATGTCAATGATTTCCAGCCGAAGTCTTTGGACGAAGGTGGTGTCACCAAGGTCATGGCCACATTGATGCAATGCAAAGAAAAATGGATTGCAGTGAAGCTATTAGGCCGGATACAGCGATGTGATGATGAACGGGTCCGAAACCGAGTCGTCAAGATGCACGGGTATCAAATTCTCAATTCTACGCTCGCTTTATGGAAAGAGGATCCCAATGTCGTTCTGCAGGTCTTTGATATCCTCGACAAGTTTCCTCGTCTGACACGCAATAAGATTAGCGACTCAAAGATAGAAAGCACCGTGGAAAGCCTCTTGAATTCTGGAAACGATCGAGTGGAATCTCAAGCTGCCAACCTTCTGAAGGAATGGAGTACGCTTGAGGTCGCCTACCGAATACCTCGCAAGAAACGCGAGGCTGTCACCGCCTCCACCACCGCCACCCCAGATAAGTCAAATCGTTTCGCACGACGTGATTCGCGAGAAGAGCGAAAAGCACGTTCCAAATCGCGGTCTAGGTCAAAGTCAAAATCCATTGATGCTCCACGTGGACCAGCAGCTCCTAGTGGCCCACGCTCAAACTTCCCACAACGAAATCCTGACTTCTATGCGGGTCCACGGCCAGCCTTCCGACCACGACCCTTCAACAGCCTACCTCCAGGTTGGTTCCCTGCGACGGATGAGAATGGTCGTACATATTACTATGATGCCAGCGGTAAGACGACATGGCAGAGACCAACGTTAGCAGCGGCTCCGCCCCCACCGCCTCCGAAACCGACCTCAACAAACAAGGCACTAGAAGATATCATCAACGAGATCACCAGTGCGAAGGCGAATACTCCGAAAGATAAACCATTGCCCTTGTCAATCGCGCAAGTAGTCAATGGAAATGTGAAAAAGGAAAGCAAAGGGGGGCCTGAGAAATGGCGAACTTACAGCGAAGAAAAGCAGAAGAAGTTGTATGAAAACACCGTGAGTTAATGTCGAAGCTCCCCAACTACGTCCAAGCTGACAAGACCAAGCTGTTCCCGCATGTCAAGTACGTAATGGAGAAGTTCAAGGGCAAGCTGTCAAAAGACGATCTAAAGAGATTTGCAAAAGAGGTAAAACACTAATCCCAGAACACGGAAACATCCAGGGCTAACATACGCATGATCTAGGTCTCAAAGAAGCTTGTCAGCTCTGATTACAAGAATCATCGGGTGGAAGATCCTACCAAGATATCTTCTCGGCAGGAGAAGCAGATCAAGAAGTACGTCCAGGATTACTTTGAGAAAGCCGTGACCAAAAAGAAGGAGCACGACAAGAAGAAAGCAGAGCGGAAAACAATGGTGGAAGAAAGAGGAATAACCGAAGGCACAGCACCGAATCCAGACGTGAAAAAGGAGGATGATAGCGATGAGGGACAAGACATGGCAATGTCGGAGGACGAAGATGAGAAGCCGAAGCAGGAGTCTGGAACACCAGTGACCCCGATGGATCAGCTGTTGATCGCAGAAGGCCTCAAACGCAAGAGAGGGATAGATGACAACCCTAACGTAATCAAGAAGGAAGACGAAGAGGCAACACCCAGCAAACGGCTGAAGTCGGAGAGTCCTCCGCCCCCACCGCCCCCTCCACCATTGAATGAAATGTATATGGATACGCCGGGAGATTGGAATGCACATTCCAACAATGAAGGAAGCCCGCAAATCCTCACAGGCTCATATGAAAGTCCAATTCCCGATGATGTCTTAATGGAAAACTTACTTCATCATACCGATCGCCCGCCTCCACCTCCACCCCCAATGAAATCTGGAAACCTTGACGTTACCGATGCTGGGAATGTCAGTATCCACGACACTTATGATATCGCTGGTAATGCTCACGTCCCGGAACCCAGTGATCCACCTAACATGGATTTGAGGAATGATGAAGAAACCATCAACGAGCATGAACGGCTTTATTCTGCGCACGGTCACCGACCAGAACTTTCGATTCAAGGTGGAGCTTGATCGTATCTGCAGTACAACTTTCAATACTTAAGCTTTGGGGACTAGGCACATCAGTAAATGGGTGGGTGGATGGGTACCCTGAGGATACTCATTTCCTTATTAGATTCGACAATAATGGCATGCCGAACAAGGAGGGGTTGACCCCGGCTTCTCGATGACATCTGCTTTTGTATATTCCCGGCTACATGCCGCCTCTTCTAGAAATTCAGTCTTGGCGGTTTAAAGCTCCATCTCGCAAGACGAAAGTAAATAGTTCCACGATTGATATATGTCTTGACAACGGTCCGCGAGGGACTTCCTCTTTAAGCCTAGCTCATGATACCCCAATGCGGGGCCGTCAGAAGCCGTTGCCAAGTGCTGGAGCCCCACTTCAACTTCGGAGTCTTAAGGTACAGTCCAGAGTCAAGTTCTTCAACGTTCGCAAAATACTCAATCGTCAACAACAGTCTCGCACGAGAACGGATCCCATCCACAACTTTGTGTCTCACCCTGTTCCGTACGGCCAGACCGACCCCGCCTCTGCTGAAAATAAAGCAGGTTGACCGGTGTTACACTCAGACCCTCACTGTATCACGGGCTTGGTATTGCGAGAAGAGAATTGCCTCTTGGGCCGATTCAATTTTTATTCAATTCATTCAAGAAGAAGCCTGACTTTGAGTAGAGCAGTCTACCTACCAGAATCATTGTGGCCAACCAAGCAAATCTTGGTATCTCTTAAATCATCACCCTCTAATCCATGTTGTCATTCCATTTTGCCTGAAATAGAGCAAACTCTCCCGCAGCAGAGCAGAAGAAGGCTTCGGTTGCTGCGTTGTAAAGCTAACATTTCACATTTGGGGGCGCCCTACTACAACAATATGGCCTCAATGCTTCGGACCTCATCCCGCCTTCGTCCACTTACGCGCCAGTTCACCGCCCGTCCCATTACTACAACCACAAAGTCTGCGGCTAGTATTGCAACAGCCCAAGTCGCGGAGCAGGCTGTTTCGGAAGCTTTCTTTCCGGATGAGCCCGCCAACCCTGTGGTCAGGACTGCCATACCAGGCCCGAAGAGCATGAAGGCAATCCAGGACCTCGACAAAGTCTTCGACACAAGAAGTCTGAATATGATGGCGAATTACCAAGACAGCTATGGCAATTATATTGCCGATTTGGATGGCAACGTGCTACTCGACGTTTATGCACAGATCGCCTCAATCCCTGTGGTAATTGAATGTTTCCTGTATCGTCTTCGTATCTGCATCGTGGTCCATGATATTATTTCGAACCCCCAGATCCTCTCTTTGCACTCATTCAGTCATCTCTTACAAGTCATACGGCTCGAGCAGTATCAGGCTTGTTATCAAAACAGTGGCAGCGAAAATGGTAAATCCCCGAATATCAGTCGATGCTGGAGCTGCTTCGGTACCTGTCTAGTCAAAAAAATGGGTGTAGTTCAGTAAATTATATGCACGGCAGCTTCAGCATAGTACTCGATGTACACAAGCCATACTACTGCGGGCTGTGATGTATCATACTGCTCGAGAGTCCACCCATCTGGCTGCCACTTTCATTTTCTACAAGCCTAGTATGTTAGGTAGGCAACGCTGACTTCGTGACATATATAGGGCTACTGTAACCCCAATCTGTTAGCAGTAGCAACATCGCCTCAGATGGCCAGCGCAATGATCAATCGTCCGGCCCTAGGCAACTTTCCCCAGCACGATTGGGCGGACATACTCAAAGCTAGTGTCCTCAGGGTCGCACCGAAAGGCCTTGATCAAGTCTTCACAGCGATGGCTGGCTCAGACGCCAATGAGACCGCGTACAAAGCTGCTTTCATGTGGAAGCGTCGACAAGAGCGTGGAGGTCCCGATGTCGACTTCTCTGCAGAGGAGATTGCCTCAGCTATGAATAACAAATCCCCTGGCTCCCCACACATGTCTATTCTCTCCTTTAGATCCGGCTTCCACGGCCGCCTGTTCGGCTCACTTTCCACCACCCGCAGCAAACCCATCCACAAACTCGACATTCCAGCCTTTGACTGGCCCCAAGCCTCGTTTCCTATGCTCAAATATCCGCTCGCCGAACACGCCTCCGAGAACGCCGCCGAAGAAGCCCGCTGTCTCGCCGAGACAGAAGACTTGATACAGAATTTCCACAATCCAGTCGCAGCTGTGGTGATTGAACCCGTCCAATCCGAAGGCGGCGACAACCACGCCTCTCCAAATTTCTTCAAAGGTCTCCGCGAAATCACGAAACGCCGCGATGTCATGTTCATCGTGGACGAAGTACAGACAGGTGTGGGCGCGACGGGCAAGTTCTGGGCGCACGAACATTGGAACCTGGCCGAACCGCCGGACATGGTCAGCTTCTCCAAGAAAGCACAAACCGCGGGTTATTACTTTGGCAACCCAGACCTCAGGCCGAACAAGCCATACCGACAATTCAACACGTGGATGGGCGACCCAGCGAAGACGATCCTCTTCAAAGCCATCATCGATGAGATCGAGAGACTCAATCTCGTCGAGAATACCGCTCGCACGGGCGAGTATCTGTATTCAGGATTAGAGAGACTGGCGGAGCGATACCCGAACGAGATTCAGAATCTGCGTGGACGGGGCCAAGGCACGTTCCTGGCTTGGGATAGCCCGAGGAGGGATGATTTCTTGAAGAGGGCGAAGGGTATGGGCGTCAATATCGGAGGGAGCGGAGCCAGGGCGGTCAGGCTGAGGCCGATGTTGATCTTTCAGAAGCATCATGCTGATATTCTATTGGAGGCTACCGAGAAGCTGATCTCGACTTGAGAGATCCTGTTTAGATGTACATCTATATCCTACCTAAGCAATAGCAAACCAAATATCTTCAATTCAATCTCTCAAACCTAGCAACAAAACAAGTAAGTGTACAGAACAACAAACTTACCACCTAACCAGTACAACTGCCAAATTCCATTCCACGTTAGAACAGTCCTAGGAACCAAACATCCCAAACAAGAGCCAAGAGCACACCCAAAATCTCAAGAGTATTCAGCCAATCTATCCCCTCACACCCCCTCCTCAAATCCGAACCCCCTTACACAAACTCTTCACAAGATGGGCATCAACCGTGTCTGTCTGAAAACAATATTCGAAACTCGACAGGGTAGGGTATGTGGAGGGTTGAGACTTTGCTTTTGTCGCTGAGAAGAAAGGATGGATGGATGAATAGTTTGTCCCCTTGAGTACTCATAGCTTACATATATATATATATAGTTTCCCCGAACCCAGGCCAACACGTGACCGGTCGCTGACTCAGGTGCCGCCGCTTTGCTCCCCCGCTAACGACCGTTTCGTCGATGTGCTCTCCCTCTACTCCCCTATACTCCCTCGCTACTCTCCCCTACTCCCTCGTTACTCTCCCTTACTCCCTTATTACTCCCCCGTACTCCCCCTTAGCTACTTCCTTCTCTTTAGCTAGTAATACTTTCTTATAAGTTTAAATGAGAGAGTCTATTCAACTTATTTTAAATATTAATTAGAGAGGAGCCGGTTATAACTTTATTAATTACCTACTATATTATCTTCTACTCTTATCCTCTTACTCTTTCACTCTTAATCTTCCCCTTTACTTCTAACTACCTACGGCCTATAGTAATTTATCTATATATTAAATACGCTATTATATACATCGTTATCTTATATCTACTCTATATATTACGGCCTCTACCTCTCTTACTCTATACGTCTTAATAGCTAGGATATTCCCTAACCTTAATTTTAATAATATAGAAAAAGAGGACTATAACGTAATTCTTTAATAATATAAAAACGAATAGTCTAGAGTTCTTAATTAAGGCTAATATTAATAATAATAAGGTATCTAAATACCTTAAGTCTAATATTAAAATTAATTATAACTAGATATTAGTCTTTTAAGATAAATAAGTCTTTATATCTTCTCTTATTATTATAAAATATTATATAACTATTACTAACAGTATCTTATCTTAATAGATTAGGTACGTTAGAAGGAATCCTAATATTAATCCTTATATTATAAAAATAGTAAAGTACTTTATAAAGGATATTATACGCGGTTATAATATTAATAAAAAGGAGCCGTCTATATATATTATACTTTAGAAGTAGATAGACTTTAGCGCCGGTTAAAAGTAACGGCCTAATAATAATAATATTCCTTTTAAGGTATTAAAGTTAATTTATTTTATTTATACTTAGAGCTTTACTCTATCCTTCCTCTTTATCTATAAGGTCTAATAGTTATACTAGTATATATAAATTAAGCTACGTAAGAAGTTTAACCTTTTAATAACTTAATAAACTTAATACTTTATAATAGTAAATTACTTCACTATTATTATTAAGTATATATAATAGAAAGATTAAGATTAATATAAATATAAATAGATCTTTATATAAAACTATATTACTTATATACTATTTATTTACTTATTAGCGCGAGTAGGCGAGTATTTTAAATCTAATATATATAAAGACTCCGGTTATAAACTACTATATAAGATAAGTAAAGTAATCCTTTAAGATACTATTAATTAAGAAAGCTATCAGGTATTATACTTATACTATAAGTAGATAATTAATTTCGCCGTATTTAAGAATAAAAAAGGAGAGGCGGAGATTAATATATAAGTTATAAGGGACGTAAAAGGCTTTATATAAATATTATATAAGAGGTTACTTTCCTACTTAAAGCTTTAAAGTAATAGTTAGAGGTAATCTTTATTAACTATTTCTATATAACTTTAGGCCCTAATATAATATATATAAGAATATAAAGCTGTTATTTATAAACCTAGTACTACCTTTATTAATAATTATCCTCGCGGATTACGCCTTCTAGGATTATAGGTCTTTTAAAGAGATTAAAGTAATTCTATTACTTCTAGATAAGTCCTTATATTACCTTTAAATTAAGAAGGATATACTTCGTATACCTTTCTTCTAGATTATATCTATAGATAGACTTATTAGAAAGATCTATAAAGCGAGCTCCTTTAATAATTAGATAATAGATTTAAGATATTAGGCTAGATATAAGGAAAATATTAGGATATATAATATTTAAAGAGAAGCCCTTATTAAAGCTAATAATAAGTTCTTAAAGATAAAATATAATTATAGAGATATATTAACTTAGCTAAAGATAATAGTTACTTAATTATTAAAAAGATAAAATTCGCTAATTATAATAATATAAATACCTTTATTAACTTATACGCGCTTAAGCTAATATTATAAACGGGATAGCTAGTTATTAAAATAAAAAATATTATATTATTTATTTAAAAGGATTTTATAAGTTATTACTCTATTACTATCCTTAGCTATTATAATTATTACCTATAAAGGTTAAAGTTAACCTAGATAATTATATTAACTTCATCTCTATTAATAAGGAGATTAAAATACTAGGAGAGAAGCTTTAGAATATTATATTAGAAGATAAAGCCTAGCTAGCTTAAGCTTAATAAAAGGAATTATATTAATAGAAATACTAGCTTGTATCTAAGGAGCTTAATAAGTAATAGTAGATTTAACTATATAAGATTACCTTAAATATAGAGGATAAAGTACCTTAAATTATAAGTCTATTAAATTACTTTAATTAGATTCACTATTTAAATCTACTATATAATTAGCTAGTATCTTTACTCTTCCTTAATATTCCCCTCCGTAGCGTATAGGGCTATAGCGTACTTCAGGCTATAATTACTTTATATAAAGAGAATCCGCGGGTAGCCTATTATTTAAGCTTACGTCTTAAGAAGGATTATTATCTTATATCCTAATATATAAGGGATATAGATCGGTTTATCTTCTCCTTTCTTATTTCCTAAATACTCGGTTATTACGGACTTACTAACTAGATACCCTTTGATTCTATAGGAATAATATTAGTAATAGGTGGGAATATATTTACTATTATTATAAGGGCGACCTTAAGAGAAAATATAACTTTACTAAGCTCTATTTTTAATATAATAAATAGATTACTAGTAGGGCCGGATAATTTAAATACTATTAATATTATCTTATTAACCTTAAGACGCTCCTAGTTTAATATAATCTATTTATCTTCCACTGAACTCTTATTATTACTAGGTAGTATCTCTTTTATCTCTTCGATTTAAAGCTCTTACTAATAAAACGGTTCTATTAA
>JAABUW010003144.1_pt1 | contig 23881 bp, 4 predicted proteins | sample 5560081 | NCBI WGS metagenome assembly JAABUW01 (sample SAMN10711882, study PRJNA513363) | rock metagenome | isolation source: Antarctica rocks | place: Antarctica: Victoria Land, Knobhead sud | reverse complement strand
ATTTGATTACAATAATATAAGAAATAATATATTTTCGCTATCTAATTCTATATCTTTTCTAGATAGATTTTCTAGCTCAAATAATCTTCTAGTAAATATACAATAAATCTTAATTGCATTTATTATCTAAATTAATCTAATTGTATTTAATAACAAAAATTTTCTCCAACTCTTTTGTCTAATTGTTACGTATATCAATCTTTAACTTATTTTTTATTGTTGTTGTTTGTGCGCGATAATGCAGCGATTGCAAATATATTTTTAAGTTTTTGTAATTGTAGTAAAAAGTATACTTGTACAATTAGCAACAATTTTTATTTCGCAAACAAGTATATCTTCAAAAGTTTGATTAGAGTATTTAGCTTAATTCTCGAAAAAACAAAATTATATATATTGTTAACAACAGTATTAATATACAAGAAGAGTTTTTGTCTAAATATTTATATTGCTTTTTTTTAAAAAAATCTAATCAATATAATCTCTAATCAGAAACAAGACAAATAGTATTGTTTTTAGTAGAATTTTTTTTAAATTATGTCTAACACGTTATCTAGACGTCGATATTAGCTAATACAGATTTCTTTTTTTTCGAAAAATTAAAGTTGTTTTTTTTTAAAAAAAGTTTCGATAAATGCGTCTAATAATATATTATATTCAGTATCTTTTGCTAAATATTATACAAATATACTAGAGTAGTCTCTATACTATCTAGTCGATTTGTCGAAAATAGCAATTTTTTGTTGTTACATTTCTATTTGTTAATAAAGCGCAAAACAAGTCTAATTTTAGCGAAAAAATTAGACAACTCGAAATTGCTGTTTTTAGCTAAGATTTGCTGTACAAATATTAGTAGATTGACAACTCTCTTGCAGAAACAACAGAAAATCTTGAGATACTAATATATTAGTTTTTAATATAACTGTGCAAGCTAAATCTACAGAGCGGTAGACAACAATACAATAGATATAATATAGATTTTTTTTCTTTATATACTATATAACATATTAGTATAGAAAAAGAACTACAAAAGAAGTTTTGTTTACTATTGTTTTCTTATTATTCTGCAGATAGTGCAAGTATCGCAGACAACAAAAAAATACAAAAAAAACAGTATCGAAAATACAAGCAAAAAGATTGTCGACTTTATTCGAGAATTGTTATTAATATTAGTTTTAGCAAAACTCTACAACAGTTTTGCTATATATATTTACGCCAATAATATTGCGCTCTGTTATATATTAGTCGATATTATCAGAAGTTCGCGTTATCTCTAAAACTTATACAAAATGCTAAGAAAACTTACTATTCTTGCTGCTGCAACTACAGACACACTCTATTAGTATTATATATATTGGAAAAAAGTCGCAAAGAAATTGTTACAAAATTATTTTAAATATATTATAATAATAAAAAGAGTGCAATATTCTAATAGATAAATATTATTATTGCGTCTAATATTGCGCTAACTCGATTCGGCTCAAGCGCGCAAATCGAGATAATTTATAGAACAAAGAGATTTTTATTGCGAAATTACAAATCAATACTGCGCAGAAAACGAAATATCTAGTAAAGAGTATTATATATAATATTTTAATTTTAACTGATTAAAAACTATAGTATAATCTAATTATAATTTCTAAAAATAAACTACTATTGTACAATAAGTAAAAAGTTCTTCTCGAATTTCCGATCTATAGTCGAAAAACATCTATAAAAGTCTTGCCCAATTACGGAATTGCTATTTAGTAATATATAAGAAAAACACTTTTGCCGCTACTACAGCAATTTTCTGTCCGTAATGTGTAAAAAATATAAAGAACGATACAAGAAAAATCTATTTATATATTTTTATTAACAAACAAATTAATAACAAATACAAGATATAACTGCGATAGTTATATATCCGCAATATATAGCAGTCAGCAAATACAACACTAATTCTAAGAATCAGAATTCTGAAAAGAGAGACAATTGTAATATTATAACTATAATATTTCAAACTCTGCTATAACTTGTAGTCGAATTATATTATGCGCCAAAACAGTGTCCAGATCTTGTTTTGACAATAAAAAGTTTTTTTTTCGAGAATTTCTCTCTGAATTCTTACAATTTATTTCTTCTATAATTGTAGATCTATCTTTCTATTTCGCTCTCTACACGCACAGCGTACGTCTTGATAGCGCCACTTCTATTATACGATTGTATAATCTTACAATAATACTATATATTTCAATTAAATTAATCTAAACAACAAAAAATTTAATTAATATTTTATTTAAAAGAGTTTTTTCTTTCTTTAAGAACATAAAGAGAATTGTATTTAATAAAAATATATTATTTATTAATAACTATTAATTCGCGATATACTATAGTATTTGTATAAAAAGAAAACTAAGTATTATTTTTTATTTGTAGACAAATAAATAAACAAAAAGACAAAATCAAATATTAAAGTATTATCTTTGTTGCTATTGCAACTATTAATAAAATAACTAGAAATTTCTCTTATTAATAGTTTAGTATATATATAATAATATTGTTTATTTATTTTCGAATATATTGTTTCTTAAGATTGTATTTAAATATTATTTGAATTTTAATTTTAGTTAAAATAACAAAAAATACTTTAATATTTTTGTTGCTTAAAAGTGTATATAAATCTTGTAAAATAAACGCAATTATATAAAAGAGTAACTAAAAGACGCACAAAGAGCGCAAACAAAATATTATAATAAAAAAATTAAATCTTAGTATTATAAAGTAGAAAACAAAATTATGTTTTTTATTAAAAATCTTAAAAATACTTGATTTAAGAAAAAGCTTTTTTACAAATATATAAGACTATTTTTTATTATAAATATTGTCGAAACACAAATATATTAATTGCAATTTTTAAACAATTAACAAATTTATTCGATCTTTTATATTTTGTTTCTTAAATTCTATTATTAGAACTTTAATGTTATTAAATTAATACAAATAATATTAATAAACAAGAACAAAAAGTAAAAGATAAAGAAAATTCTAAACAAGAAAAAAAGATAGAAAAAATTCTACTATTTTATTTAATAAAAAGAATTTTCTTTTTGCGAAAACAATTAAATATTAAAACAATTTTTAATTTATGCAAATACAATACTAAAGTAGTTTTATAAGCAATAGCAAATTGTTGTTTTTGCTCTTAAAACAAAAAATTTATATCTTCGAATAAATCGAAACAATCTAGCAAAACAAAACTAATATAATTTGATTAACAATATTGCGCAAACAAAATAGAATCTTTACTATTGTTAAAATATATAAGAAGTTAAGTAAAAATCGCAATTTCTTAAATTTAATTACAATAATATAAAGAATAATATATTTTTGCTATTTAATTTTATATCTTTTCTAGATAGATTTTCTAACTTAAATAATTTTTTAGTAAATATACAATAAATCTTAATTGCATTTATTATCTAAATTAATTTAATTATATTTAATAATAAGATTTTTCTTTAACTCTCTCTTCTAATTGTTATATATATTAATTTTTAATTTATTTTTTATTGTTGTTGTTTGTGCGCAATAATATAGTAATTGCAAATATATTTTTAAGTTGTTGTAATTATAATAAAAAGTATACTTATACAATTAATAACAATTTTTATTTTATAAACAAATATATCTTTAAAAGTTTAATTAAAGTATTTAGCTTAATTTTCGAAAAAACAAGATTATATATATTGTCGACAACAATATTAATATATAAAGAAAGTTTTTGTTTAGATATTTATATTACTCTTTTTTAAAAAGATTTAACTAGTATAATTTCTAACTAAAAACAAAACAAATAGTATTGTTTTTAATAGAATTTTTCTTAGATTATATTTAATACGCTATTTAGACGCTAGTATTAATTAATACAAATTTCTTTTTTTTCGAAAAATTAAAATTGTTCTTTTTTAAAAGAAGTTTCGATAAATATATTTAATAGTATATTATATTTAGTATTTTTTGCTAAATATTATATAAATATACTAGAGTAGTTTTTATATTATTCAATTAATTTGTCGAAAATAATAACTTCTTGTTATTATATTTTTATTTGTTAATAAAGTGCAAAACAAATTTAATTTTAGCAAAAAAATTAGACAACTTAAAATTGTTGTTTTTAGTTAAAATTTGCTATATAAATATTAGCAAATTAATAACTTTTTTACAAAAGCAACAAAAAATCTTAAGATACTAATATATTAGTTTTTAATACAATTGTGCAAATTAAATCTATAGAGTAACAAGCAACAATATAATAAATACAATATAAATCTTTCTTCTTTATATATTATATAATATATTAATATAAAAAAAGAACTATAAAAGAAGTTTTATTTATTATTGTTTTCTTATTATTTTGCAAATAATATAAGTATTGTAAACAACAAAAAAACACAAAAAAAATAATATCGAAAATACAAACAAAAAAATTGTCGACTTTATTTAAGAATTGCTATTAATATTAATCTTAGCAAAACTTTATAACAATTTTGCTATATATATTTATATTAATAATATTGTGTTCTATTAAATATTAGTTAATATTACTAGAAGTTTGTCTTACTTTTAAAACTTATATAAAATATTAAGAAAACTTATTGTTTTTGTTGTTACAACTATAGATATACTCTATTAGTATTATATATATTAAAAAGAAATTGCAAAAAAATTGTTACAAAGTTATCTTAAATATATTATAATAATAATAAAAATACAATATTTTAATAAATAAATATTATTATTGCGTCTAATATTGCGCTAATTTAATTTAACTTAAACGCGCAAATCGAAATAATTTATAAAATAAAGAAATTTTTATTGCGAAATTACAAGTTAATATTATACAAGAAACAAAATATCTAGTAGAGAGTATTGCGCATAATATTTTAATTTTAATTAATTAAAAATTGTAGTATAATCTAATTATAATCTCTAAAGATAAACTATTGTTATACAATAAGTAAAAAGTTCTTTTTGAATTTTTAATCTATAATCGAAAAGTATTTATAAAAGTCTTGCTTAATTACAAGATTATTACTTAATAATATATAAGAGAAGTATTCTTATTACTATTGTAGCAATTTTCTACTTATAATATATAAAAAATATAAAAAACAATACAAGAAAAATCTATTTATATATTTTTATTAATAAACAAATTAATAACAAATATAAAATATAATTGCAATAGTTGTGTATTTGCAACGCATAACAATTAGCAAATATAATATTAATTCTAGAAATTAGAATTTTGAAAAAAAAGACAATTGTAATATTATAATTATAATATTTTAAATTTTGTTGTAACTTGTAGCCAAATTATATTATATATTAAGATAGTGTCTAGATTTTGTCTTAACAATAAAGAGTTTTTCTTTCGAGAATTTCTCTTTGAATTTTTACAATTTATTTCTTCTATAATTGTAGATCTATCTTCCTATTTTGCTCTTTATACGCATAGCGTGCGTCTTAATAGCGTTACTTCTATTATACAATTGTGTAATCTTATATACAATTTGTATAGTTGTTAACAAAAGAGAAATATATATTGTGCTCGAACAATAATAATTTAGACTAATTGTTCGGTTCTAATAGTTGGAACCAAATTGCATAAATTATGAAAATACTAACTATATTAGATTAAAACTTGATCTAATTAGATATAACTTTCGGGTCGGATTATAGATTTCGGGGAAAAATCGACCCAAACGATCAGTCTAAATAATATTGATTATATATATTACAATTACGTGACGTCTATATTAAGTATAGTTGCTACTAAAATTAGCTGTTTTGGACGTTTGCGATAATTGAAGTCGGTTTCCTCTCGTATTGTTGCATATTGCTCTCAGACCCTCTGGCAGAAATTTGTTAGCGTGCCAGAGGTCTGAGTACTGAGGCAACTGCGAATCAGGAACCTAATTCCCGGTTGAGCTTGGCATAATTGACAACATGAACGCCGATACTGCATGGTTGGTAATCAGAGCGTTACTGCCCGCAAGGCCAGCTCAGGTTTTGGGAGCGTCGAGGAAAGTGTCGCCAACGTCGCAGGCCGATAAGCTTTCGGTCTGAAGATGTCTGATCCTAAGGTCTCCATCAAGTAGTTCGGCATCGGTCGTCCAAAGAAACGGCAACGGCGGCAGCAAGGATTGATCTGTGGTACGAAGTACTTGACGTGCATTGCATGCACAAAGCCGAAACGCTGGGCTTGCAGATAACCACGTGGCAAGCCTGACAATTCCGGAAGCAAGCGCAAGCCACTTTTTGGTCGGTGCCGTGGACCATGGTCGATTTGTCAGGACCTCGTGGCGACCCTTTGAACCGGCATCCGGCACGGAAACAAGAGACGACTTTGTAAAAGTGCCTGAGTCCCAATGGAACAAGCGTCTCTCCCTTCGTAGGGAGCGAATATCAAGTACCCAATAACATGACTAATGGTTCTTCGATAGTGGGAGGTTGATAGAAGGCTATCGTTAACGGAGGTTGATCGGAGTGTGGTTGAAAGATTTGGAGTCGTCGCATAGGCGGGTCGGTGATCTGAAAGCGAGTACCCCCGTATGCTCCTGTAGTACCGGCTCTAAGGTAAGCTTGATGAAAGGGCGGTCATATTTCCGAAGGCAGATGATTGGATCGAGTCATGAGTGAGCAGACAACGACCGCTTGCAGCTTCTGCACTATGCGGGCTTAATTTGACACCAATGCACAAGACACGAGGCACCCTTGCCCACCTTCTCGGCTTGGTTGAAAGAAGCGCTAATTGGCCTTCAATCGTGTTTGATCTCCGACTCAGAGCGACCAGTGACAGCAGAAAAGTCTCAAGATCCTAACAGGTCCAAAGCGAGACTCCACTCAATCTTTGGCAACAGCCGAGAATAGTGATTGAGATTGTCTTCCCATCATTGTCTTTCAGTAAGAGATCGTCGATCGGAATATCTAGTCTAACCTCCTCGGTTCGCTGTCGATTCGAGTCTGGGGGTCGCAAGCGGAAAGAAATTGGCCGCGCCTAACGGTCGACACTCATGTTGAATTTCATTTGCGTACAAGTAACAAGTTGCAGTGCTGAATGTGTGAAGTGCTGGATGCCGTTGATCGACAGAATACTGTACTTGTTATGCGTCGAAACAGCCGCGGCATTCCTGTCAATTTCCATAGAACCTACAAGCTATCGATTCTGCGATTGTTGCTTTCATATTTTGTTCGCTGGATGCGTCAAGATCTGTCACAGCCTCAATACCTGCGCCAGATCAGGGATCAGGATATCTGGAAGCAGACCCAAGACATGCTGACAAGGTGCTGATTGTTCCAGAAGCAGTCTTGGCATAACAGATCAACCTTCAGCTGCGAACTTTACTTTATGCGCGCTGTTGCATCGGCGGTAAGCGGTGAGACAAACGTCGTGGACCCACTGCTCTGTGCCCAATACCCGGAGGATCTCAACCTATACAAGCGCAGTTGCAGGACTCCATACCCACTGCAGGCGACCGTTAGTACACCTGAGAAGCGGAGAGCGTACTCCAGGCCATGTGGCAGCGGTCCACTGCAGGTAACCGTGGGTGCCCCACCAAGAATTGGCAAGCACTTCTTAGTGGGCCGCACCTCAATCACCAATGCAGTTCAAACACCACATTTAGGCAATTTAGAATCATCATCTATTAATTATTTTATTATTATCACTATGCCTTCAAATGCCTATATTGCACGCGAAAGACGCTTTACTAAGACTATTAATATCTTAAAAAACAACAAATATTCAAATATTAGCGTTTGCGCTCGTGCAAAGAGCATTTCGAGAAGAATTCTTTTTAATCAATAAAACGAAAAGATCTCGAAAAGCATACATTAAGCAATCAATAAATATCTAATAGAAATACAAGAACAAACAATTATCGCGTATATTAAGAGTGCAAATTAGATAAATATATTTGTTACGAGCCTAGCGGTATATAGGATACGCAGGGGAGTAGAACCAAGCACGGATACCCGCATATACTCTATTAGCTTTATTAGAAGAGCAAGAAGAGATTGCTCTCTCTGCTTTCTCAGAAAAGCAAAGATAGTATTGCTCTATAGCTCTATCAAAAGAGTTAGAAGAGCAGAAACAATCTTATAAGTATATAGATCTTCTAGAACACGACTTTTTTATAAATTGTGTTCAACTTATTTTAAGTCTTGACTTATTGTTACAACTACTTAAGCTGCAAACTCTTGTTACCAAATAATTGCTTGCATTGTCTAAAAACGTCTACAAATTTCTTCAAAAGTATCAATCTACTTTGATACTCTAGTTGTCTAGATAGCAGCGTAACACTTTGAATACTCTAAAAATATCTATATTAGATTAACGCGTCTCTATTTCGAGCACTAGCTTATTAGCATTATATCAATTATCGATTATAGAAAACAACAAAATTAGAATTAACAAATTCAATATCTATTATAGAGATTGTATTGATTTGAAAAATTGACTTATGCAAATAGATATCTATTTTATTTTCTATTTTGTTTTAGCGAATTAGAAGACGATTTTTGTATCAACATTTTTTAGAAAAAGAGTTCAATATTAATTTAAATCAAATTTACGCAAGTATTTAAAGAATTATAACAAAAATCTTCGTGCAATATTTACAAACTTCGACAATTTTAAAAAAGAGCTTCGAAGAATCTTTGAAATATTCAACAAAAAATAGATTGCAAAAAGAATAGTTTAGTATCTAATTTAACAAATTTTTGCAACAGACTATTTAGCTAGATTTCAGAAATATATTAATTTAATCGAGTAGAACAATATTGTATTTATAACAATGTTTCGACAAAATCTTAAGAACAATCTAAAAAACAAAATTATATATAATAGAAGAACTTTTAGCAATATATTTGATTTTATCGAAGTAACTATCGATCTCAACAACAAGTTGTATAAAAAAGCTATAAAAAAAAATACAATCAATCTCAAGAAAGAGTAGAAATCTTTTTTGAATTAGCAATCAAATATTAATAGAAAAAATTTTGTTCTAATTAGAAATACAGTAACTCTAATTATTGTAGATTTGTATTTATAAAACTGAATTTTATTTAGCAATATAAAAAGAAAAACTCTAGAGAAAAACAAAATAACAAATTTCAAAAAATATACTATTTATGTAACAAATCGAGTCACTTCGCAAGAGATTGCCAATTACGAAACTTAATAGATTGCTAGCAGATTAATACTATATTAAGAGAGATATTCGACAACTAGAACAATATTAGAAAGCAAATCGATACAGAAATAGATATTTTCGAAACTAAATCGAACAACAACTACTATCTAATAGAAAATCTAGATTAATTATAGAAAGTTCTAGATAGAATATTATTAGACAAGATATTTGTATCTACGTAGAAAATTAATTAAATACTTAATAAAACTATAGAAACACAACAACCAGAAACGTTATATCTTTATCTAGTAACAAACTCAAACAACAAATACAACTAGAAAAACTTTTACGAATATCTAGACAATATTACAGACTATCTTAATACTTTAACTAGTTTATTAAAAAAAAGAGAGATAAATCAAATTGTAAATAAATACGAGAAAGTGCTAGAAAGCGACGCTACTATAGAAAAAGATATTTTCGATAAAATTGAACAATAACTAAGCAATATAAATCTATTACAAGAAAAGATAGAGAAAGCAAAGAAATATACAATACTTAGTTAAACAAAATACTATAATAACTTATACTAAACTTATCTAGAAAACAAAGAAGAATCTAAATAGTTTTTTAGAAAACTATTTATTTTCAAACAACAACAGAAAGAAACTTAGCGCAAGCAGATACTTAAAGCAGAAATTGCAATACAAAAACAGAAAAAAATTCAAATTTCTTGATAAAAAGTATATTAGAGAAATACAATATGTTAGCTCAATAGCAACAACTAAATTTAATAGTATACGCACGATATTTTATCACACCAGTTAAGATTAATAGCTATCGACTTATTGCAATGGTCGATTCTGGTGCAACAATAGTTGTAGATAGAAATCTATTACTTGACAGGAATAAAAGAGTGGACAGAGAAACAAAATCACTACCGATAGCTATTTAGCAATATTACGAGAAACTAATCTTTGATATAGTAAGAATAGCTACTTACGATATTGTTCTAGAAATATTTTGATTAAAGCAGCACAATTCAGAAGTCGACTAGAATACAAAAGTACTTAGATTTGCGCAATATAATTACGTAATTTATATGCAATCTATATATCGATAGCGTTCGATAGTAGATAAGAAAATAAATCGAAAATCGATTGCAAGTAGCAAGTTTGTATTTTTGCAAAAAAACAATCTAACAAAATTCGACTCGATAGATATTGGCAAAAATCAATCGAATTACAAAATCAAAGTAAATAAAAAAAATTACAAATTTTCTAAAAGTCTTGAACTATCTAATATAGCAAAGAAATCGCTAAAACATATATTACAAATATATAACAATTAAAAGTATCTATTTTAAGAAAAGAAAACAACAAAGACTCTCTCTAAATATTAATTATAAAATTACAAAATTAAACTTGAATCAAACAAGCAATTTACGTTTAAATTTATATATATTCTATTTAAGAAAAAATTTAAAGTACTTCGCGAATATCTGGCAAAAAACAAAAAAAAAAATTATTAAAAAATTTCAATTATAGACAGAATATTCGATTCTTTTTGTATTAAAAAAGAATAGAATTTTTTGTCTATATATCGATTATCGAAAGCTAAACAATATTACAATTAAAAATCAATATCTACTATTTAATATTAGCGAGCTTTAGAATCGACTATTTGAAGCAAAATATTTTATTAAACTAGATTTACAAAAAATATACAATCAAATTAGAATAAAAACAAAAAAAGAGTAGAAAATAGTTTTCTGCATACAATATAGATTATATAAATATACAATAATACTATTCGAACTTACAAACGTCTTGACAATATATTAGAAAATAATCAATAATATACTACAACAATATTTGAATCGATTTGTTATAGCATATTTGAACAATATTATAATTTATTCAAAAATTTTAAAAAAATATATTAGTTATATCTTCAAAATATTGAAATATTTAAATATAAAAAACTTATATTTTAAATCAAAGAAATGCGAATTTTATTGAGAGAAAGTTGACTTTCTTGAATTTGTTGTTAAACAATATAAAATATATATAGATTTCGAGAAACTACAAACAGTTAAAAAATAGAAATTATTGACAAATATTAAAAAAATACAATTTTTTTTGAATTTTATAAACTATAACAAGAAGTTTATTAAAAACTACTTAGCAAACACAATATTATTGACAAATTTTACAAAAAAGAATACGCTATAATTATAAAAATTTATAAAAGAGAAATTAATTCAAAATTTTAAGCTAGAATATTTGAAGAAATTAGTACTAAAAATATACAATTTACAATTATTAAGCAGAATTGAAATCAACGCATCAAATCTAGCTATCGATATATACTTTAGTTAAAAGTATAAAAATATATAGTATTTAATAATATATCTCTCGAGAAAACTCTTGTCAATCGAACAAAACTATAATATCTACAATAAGAAACTACTTGCTATAGTAGTTTTCTTGAAGTTATAAAGAGTATATATAGAAGAATTGTTAGAATTTACAATTTTTATAGACTACAAGAATCTTGTACACTTTACTATTATTAAATAGTTTAACAAAAAACAAATGCGATAATTAGAAAGACTTAAATAGTACAAGTTCAAAATACAATATATTTTAGACAAAGATAATAACAGAGCAGACGCACTTAGCAAACAAAATAATTATATAGAAACAAAGAAATTGTTTAATTACAATATATTAAAAATCAATAAAAACAAATTACTATTAGCAAACAAGTACAAACTAAATACTATACTACAAATACTTCAAAACAATACAAAAGAGTTTTCAATAAAAAAAGAAAAACTTTAGATATTTATCGACAAAATCAACAAATATATAAAAGAATATTATAACGAATTATTGCAAAAGCATTCAAAAATAACAAAAACTTTTCAGCTTTTATATTAGTATTGTTAGTTTCTACAAATAAGACAAGTTGTCGAGATATATATTAAACAATATCTTAATTGTTAGCAAAACAAATATAATATATATGCAAACTATAGCGAAATCCAATATTAGAAACTATCTAAATCGCTATAAGATAAAATTACAATAAACTTTATTATCAAATTGCCAAAATCGACAGATTTAGCAACTAAAGACAGATATAATTCGATACTAATAATAGTTAATAAACTTATCAAGTACTTATATATTATTGCATGCAAAGAGAAGTTTATTGCAAAACAACTAAAATATATTATATTGAATCGACTTATACAATATTACAATATATTCAAAAAACTAATTAGTAACAGAGACAAACTCTTTATATCTAACTATTAAAAAATATTTCTATTAATATTAGATACAAGACTTCAAATATCTATTGTCTATTATTCGATTACAAATAGTTAGACAAAAAAAACAAATTAAAGTTTTAAACAATATCTAAAATACTATATTAACAATATTTATAGCAATTGAATATTATTTCTATCTATAATACAACTAGCACTCAATACAAAAATTTCGAATATTACTAAGATAACTTTATTTTTTGTCAATTATAGCAAGAAATTAAATTTTTTCGAAAAAAAATATATATATCTGTCTGCGCAATTAGCTATCGAGAAAATAGCAATATTTAAAAAAATATACAACAATATCTCAAGAATGCAAGAAAAATCGATCAAATATTAAAATAAAAAACAAAAAATAGTATTTTAGCTAAAAAAGAAAAATAAAATATATCTTTTTACAAAAAATCTCAAAACAAAAAAGTTAAGCAAAAAATTGAATTATATTAAAATTAAATTGTTTTTTGTTAAAAAAATTAAAAGATCAATCAACTACAAACTCGATTTACTCAAGAACGCTAAAGTATTTTCAATATTTTATATATTATTGTTGAAATTAGCAGATCCAATTATATTTTTACAAAATATCTTTTATTTTTATTAATAGAAGAAAGAACAATTTGAGATTGAAAAAATTCTACAATAGAAGAGTCAGAAATATCTTGTTAAATAAAAGAGATATTCTATTTCTGAAAACATTTAAAAATCTATTGAGAATTTGAAATATTGCCAATATCGTCTGTAGCAATTCTATTAAAAGAAATTAACAAAATAAACAACTATTTTTCTATAATGTTGAGAAAAACAATTTGTTCTAAAACAATATCGATCAAAGACTTAGAAAACAATTCGAATACTAATTTTTTAACTAATAAGACAAGCTTTTTTAGATTTTGAAGCTCTCTATTTACTATTGTTTGTTGCTTATTCTTTACGTATTTCAATTGCAACAATAAGCGATTTTCTTTTGTTTGTATTTTACGACGTTTTATCAAAATATTACAAAGCTGCTACTTGAGCGCTTTTCGTTGTGCTTCGAGACAGCGCTAGCGCGCAATATTTAGAGAGATCAGATTACAAAAACAATTTTTCTTTATATATTTTATATATTTATTAGAATCTTCTTGAATTCAACACAACTTACTTAGACAATTGCAACAGCAACAAAAATACATTCTATTAATAGAAATGTCGAGTTCTATTAGTTGAATAAAACAACAATTATAGAAAAAAAAATTGTTTTTCGATATTGTGCGAAACTTGCTTTCGGAACAAAAATATAAGAAAAAAAGAAATAATATTACAAGTCTAGCGATATATAGAATATGCAGAAAAGTGTTACGAGTCTACGCCAGTATATAGTCTGCGCACAGTATATAGTACCGGGAACAAATAGCTATATATATTTTTACAGTTCTGCGAGAAAGCACTAGAAGTACTGCTTTTTTTGCTTTTCGAAAAAACAACAGAAGTATAGAGATTTGCTTTTTTTGTTCTGCAAAAAAACAAAAAAAGCAAAAAGAATTTTATTCAGTATATAGATTCTTGAATACAATTTTTTTATAAATTGTGTTCAACTTATCTATCAAGTTATTTTCTATTATTAATACAAGCTGCAAACTTTTATTATCAAGAGATTGTTTGTATTGTCTGAAAATATCTACAGATTTTTTTAACAGTATTAATCTACTCTGATACTCTAGTTGTTTAGATAGCAGTATAATATTTTAAATATTCTAAAAATATCTGTATTAAATTAACGCGTCTCTATTTCGAGCACTAGTTTATTAGCACTATATTAACTATCGATTATAGAAAACAACAAGATCAGAATTAACAAGTCCGATATCTACTATAAAGACTGTATCGATCTGAAAAACTAATTTATACAGATAAATATCTATTTTATTTTCTATTCTGTTTTAGCAAATCAGAAAACAATTTTTGTATCAATATTTTTCAGAGAAAAAACTTAATACTAACTCAAGTTAAATTTACAAAAGTATCTGAAAAACTATAACAAAAACTTTTGTGCAATATTTACAAACTTCGACAACTTCAAAAGAGAACTTCGAAGAATCTTTGAAATATTTAACAAAAAACAAATTGCAAAAAAAATAGTTTAGTATCTAATTCAACAAATTTCTGCAGCAAACTATGCAGCTAAATTTCAGAAATATATTAATCTAATCGAGTAAAACAATACTGTATTTATAATAATATTTCGACAAGATCTCAAGAACAATCTAAAAAACAAAATTATACGTAATAGAAGAATTTTCAGCAATATATTCGATTTTATCGAAGTAGCTATCGATTTCGACAACAAACTGTATAAAAAAACTATAAAAAAAATACAATCAATTTCGAGAAAAGACAGAAATCTTCTTTGAATCAGCAATCGAATATTAGTAGAAAAAATTTTGTTTTAATCAGAAATACAGTAATTCTGATTATTGTAGATCTGTATCTATAAAATTGAATTTTACTCAGCAATATAAAAAGAAGAATTCTAGAAAAAAACAAGATAACAAATTTCAGAAAACGTACTATTTATATAGCAAATCGGATTACTTCGCAAAAGATTGTCGATTACAGAACTTGATAAACTGTCGACAAATCAATACTATATTAAAAGAGATATTCGATAGTCAGAATAATATCAGAAAACAAATCAATACAGAAATAGATATTTTCGAGACTGAATTAAACAACAACTACTATCTGATAGAAAATTCAAATCAGTTACAGAAAGTTCTAAATAGAATATTATCAGACAAAATATTTGTATCTATATAGAAAATTAATTAAATACTTAATAAAACTATAAAAACAAAACAATCAAGAATATTATATTCTTATCCAGCAACAGACTCAGACAACAAATATAGTTGAAAATTTTTTTACAAATATCTAGACAATATTACAGAATATCTCGAGACTTTAACTAGTTTATCGAAGAAATAACAGATTAATCAAATTGTAGACAAATGCAAAAAAATACTAGAAAGCAACATTACTATCGAAAAAGAAATTCTCGATAAAATCGAACAACAACTGAGCAGTATAAGTCTATCCCGAGAAAAGATAGAGAAAATCAAAAAATATACAATATTTAGTTGAACTGAATACTACAACAACTTCTATTAAATTTATATAGAGAACAAGAAAGAATCTGAATAGTTTTCTAGAAAATTATCTATTTTCAAATAATAGCAGAAAGAAGTTCAGCGCAAACAGATACTCGAAACAGAAATTGCAATACAAAAACAGAAAAAAATTCAAATTTCTTGATAAAAAATATATTAGAGAAATACAATATATTAGTTTAACAGCAGCAACTAAACTTAACAGTATATATACAATATTTTATTACATCAGTTAAGATTAATAGCTGTCAACTTATTGCAATAATCGATTCTGATACGACAGATAATTTTATAATCAGAGCTTTTGTTAAAAAAGAAGAGTATTCTATTCAAAAGAAATCTGATATATACAATCTAATAATTGTAGATAGAAATCTATTATCCGACAGAAATAGAAAAGTAGATACAGAAACAAAACTACTATCGATAACTATTCAGCAATATTACAAGAAACTAATTTTTAATATAGTAGAAATAGCTATTTACAATATTGTTCTAAAAATATCTTGATTAAAGCAGTACAATTCAGAAGTCGACTGAAATATACAAGTATTCAGATTTACACAATATAATTATATAATTTATATTTAATCTATATATCGGCAGCGTTCGATAATAGATAAAAGAATAAATTGAAAATCGATTACAAACAGCAAACTTGTATTTTTACAAAAAAACAATCTAACAGAGTTCGACTCGACAAATACTGACAGAAATCAGTCAAACTACAAAATTAGAGTAAATAAAGAAAATTACAAATTTTCTGAAAATCTTGAACTATCTGATACAGCAAAGAAATTGCTAAAACATGTATTACAAATATATAACAGTTAAAAATATCTATTTTAAAAAAAGAAAACAACAGAAACTCTCTCTAAATATCAACTGTAAAATTATAAAATCAGACTTGAATTAGATAAGCAGTCTATATTTAAATCTATATATATTTTATTCGAAAAAAAACTCGAAATACTTTGCGAATATCTAACAGAAAACAAAAAAAAAATTTATTAGAAAATTTTAATTACAGACAGAATATCCGATTCTTTTTGTATTAAAAAAGAATAGAATTCTCTATCTATATATTAATTATCAGAAACTAAACAATATTACAGTTAAGAATCGATATTTACTATTTAATATCAGCAAGCTTCAGAATCGACTATTCGAAACAAAGTATTTTATTAAACTGAATTTACAAGAAACGTACAATCAAATTAGAATAAAAGCAGAAAAAGAGTAAAAGACAGCTTTCTGTATACAGTATAAATTATACAAATATACAGTAATATTATTCGGACTTACAAACGCTCCGACAATATATTAGAAAATAATTAATAATATACTATAACAATATCTGGATCGATTTGTTATAGTATATTTGAACAATATTATAATTTATTCAAAAATTTTAAAAAAGTATATTAGCTATATCTTCAAAGTATTGAAATATTTAAATATAAGAAACTTATATTTTAAGTCAGAGAAATACGAATTCTATTAAAAGAAAATTAACTTTTTTGAATTTGTTGTTAAATAACACAAAATATATATAGATTTCGAGAAACTACAAACAGTTAGAAAATAGAAATTATCAACAAATATAAAAAAAGTACAGTTTTTTCTGAATTTTATAAACTACAACAAGAAGTTTATTAAGAACTACTCAGCAAACACAATATTATTGACAAATCTTACAAAAAAGAATATATTATAGTTATAGAAATTTGCAGAAAAGAAATTATTTCAGAATCTTAAACTAAAATACTTGAAGAAATCAGTACTAAAAATATACAATTTGTAATTATTAAACAGAATTGAAATCGACGCATCAGATCTAGCTATCGATATATATTTCAGTCAGAAATATAAAAATATATAGTATTTAGTAATATATTTTTCGAGAAAATTTTTGTCAGCTGAACAAAACTATAATGTTTACAATAAAAAACTACTTGCTATAGTAGTTTTCTTGGAATTATAAAAAGTATATACAGAAGAATTATCAGAATTTACAATTTTTACAGATTACAAAAATCTTGTGCACTTTACTACTATTAAGCAGTTTAACAGAAGACAAGTGCAATAGTCAGAAAAACTTAAACAATACAAGTTCAAAATACAGTATATTTCAGACAAAGATAATAGCAGAGCAGATATATTCAGCAGAAAAAATAATTATATAGAAACAAAAAAATTGTTTAATTACAGTATATTCAAAATTAATAAAAACAAATTACTATCAGCAAACAAGTACAAACTAAATACTATACTACAGATACTTCGAGATAATACAGAAGAATTTTTAATAGAAAAAGAAAAACTTCAAATATTTATCGACAAGATCGACAAATATATAAAAAAATACTATAACAAACTACTGCAAAAGTATTCAGAAATAATAAAAATTTTTCAGTTTTTATATCAGTATTGTTAGTTTTTACAGATAAGATAAGCTGTCGAGATATATATTAAACAATATTTTAGCTGTCAGCAGAACAAATATAATACGCACACAAGCTATAGCAAAATTCAATATCAGAAATTATCTGAATTGCTATAGAATAAAATTACAATAGACTTTATTATCAAGTTGTTCAAGTCGACAAATTCAGCAACTGAAAACAGATATAATTCGATACTAATAATAATTGATAAGTTTATCAAGTACTTATATATTATTGCATGCAAAGAGAAGTTTACTGCAGAACAACTGAAATATATTATATTGAATCGACTTATACAATATTACAATATACTTAAGAAACTAATCAGTAACAGAGATAAGCTCTTTATATCTAATTATTAAAAAATATTTTTTTCAATATTAAATACAAGACTTCGAATATCTACTGTTTACTATCCGATTACAAATAGTCAGACAGAAAAAACAAATCAGAGTTTTAAACAGTATTTGAAATACTATATTAACAATATTTATAGTAATTGAATATTATTTCTATCTATAGTACAACTGACACTCAATACAAAGATTTCGGATATTACTAAAATAACTTTATTTTTTGCCAACTATAGCAAGAAATCAAATTTTTTCAAAAAAAAGTATATATATCTGTCTGCGCAGTCAGCTATCGAAAAAGTAGCAATATTGAAAAAAATATATAACAATATTTTCAGAATACAAGAAAGATCGATCAAGTATTAAAATAAAAAACAAAAAACAATATCTCAGCTGAAAAAGAGAGATAAAGTATATCTTTTTACAAAAAATCTCAGAACAAAAAAATTAAACAAAAAATTAAACTATATCAAAGTCGGACCGTTTTTTGTCAAAAAAGTTAAAAAATCAGTCAATTACAAACTCGATTTACTCAAAAACGCCAGAGTATTTTTAGTATTTTATATATTATTATTGAAATCAGCAAATTTAACTATATTTTAACAGAATATCTTTTATTTCTATTAACAGAAGAAAGAACAGTTTGAGATCGAAAAAATTCTACAACAGAAAAATCAAAAATATTTTGTCAAATAAAAGAGATATTCTATTTCTGAAAACATTTAAAAATCTATTAAGAATTTAAAGCACTGTTAACACTGTCTGCAGCAATTCCGTTAAAGAGAGTTAAGAAAATAAACAACTATTCTTTTATAATATTGAAAAAGACAATCTGTTCCGAAGCTATATCGATCAGAGAACTCAGAAAAAAAAAATTGACAAAAAAATTTAATAAAACTAATTTCTTCAGATTCTTCAGTTTGCTATTTATTATTGTTTGTTGTTTCTCTTTCAGATAATCGAGTTAACAAAATAGCTGTTGCTGCTTTGTATTTGTTTTACAAAGCTCTTTTTTTAGTTTTCGACGCTGCTTTTCAAGACAACGCTATCGGGCAATATTCAGAGATATCAGATTGCACAAACAGCTATTGCAAAAACATTTTATATATTTATCGGAACTCTCTGCAATACAATATTGTTTGTTTAAACAAATATATTGATAACAGAAATGTATTGCAATACAAAAGATATTAAGTTTTGTAACTTGAATAAAACAATGTTGATAGAAAGAAATTTTGAATTTGACACAAAATATATTAAAGTTTGTTTTCGGAACAAAAATCTAAAAAGAAAAAATAGTATTACAAGTCTACGTCAGTATATAGTCTGCGCACAGTATGTAGTACCGGGAACAAATAGCTATATATATTTTTACAACTCTGCAAAAAAGTACTAGAAATACTGCTTTTTTTGTTTTTCGAAAAAACAACAGAAATATAGAGACTTGCTCTTTTTGTTCTGCGAGAAAACAAAAAAAACAAAAAGAATTTTATTCAGTATATAGATTCTCGAATACAATTTTTTTATAGATTGTGTTCAATTTATCTATCAAGTTATTTTCTATTATTGATACAAGCTGCAAACTCTTGTTATCAAGAGATTGCTTGTATTGTCTGAAGATATCTACAGATCTCTTCAACAGTACCAATCTATCCTGATACTCTAGTCGTCTAGATAGCAGCGTAACAAAAAGTAGAATTAAGCACAAATATCTGTATATATTCTACTAGCTCTATTAAAAAAGCAAGAAGAGATTGCTCTCTCTACTTTTTTAGAAAAGCAGAAATAATATTGCTCTATAGCTCTATTAGAAAAGTTAGAAGAACAGAAACAATTTTATAAATATATAGATTTTCTAGAACACAACTTTCTTATAGATTGTGTTCAACTTATTTTAAGTCTTGATTTATTGTTACAACTACTTAAGTTGCAAATTCTTGTTACCAAGTAATTGCTTGCATTGTCTAAAGACGTCTACAAATCTTTTCAAAAGTATCAATCTATTCTGATACTCTAGTTGTCTAGATAGCAGCGTAACAATATTATTAATTCTTAAACTTATTGTCGACGTTGTTAATTAATTTCTTAACAATAAAGCAAGCAATATAAGTCTTAACTAATTAAAACAATTTTTTGCTTGTTATTTATATTTTAAATAGTGTTGCTAACATTCTATTACAATATAACAAAAAAAAATTAATAATATAGATAATCTAGCAAACTATTTTATAAAATTAAAAATAGCAATTGCGAAATACAATATAGTTTTAAAGAATTTATAAAATATAGATAAAACAAATTTTTATATAGAATATAACAAATCTTGTATAATAATTATATTAAATATTAAGAAAATTTTAAAAATTATAAATTTAAACAATTGCAATTATATTATTTTTGTCGAAACTATTAATTTAATTAACAAAACAATATTGTTATTATTAATTGTTAAGAATAGTTAAATTCTAAATAAATAAATTAACAACAATAGTATTAATAGCAATATTTTCTTTAAATCTAGCAATTTCAAATATTTAAACAATAATCTCGCATTAGATTAATTATATTATTTGATAAAATATATATAACAAAAACAAATAAAATATTAATTAATACTAATAGTAAATAATTTTAATTTCTATATAACTTTTTTTTTCAAGAAGATAACAAGAAAAAATTAAATTGTTCTCTTTAAGTTTTTTGTTTACTTTATATAACTTAAAAAGTTTTTAGATATCGAAGTTTTTCAATTATATAAATACTATTACAATAAAGCTATTAATTGTTTTATTAGACAAAATATTTCGAAATTTAATTATCTAGATTTTCTATATATTTTATAGAACTTTAAAAATTAAATCTTTAAGCAATCTACAATATATTATATTTAACAAAAATATAATATTGTTTTTTTTAATTTTGTTGTTGTTTTAAAGTCTTTAAAAGAGTATTAATACAAAAAATTTATTAAAAAATTTATTTCGCAAATTATATTAAAATCTAATAAGTATTTTATACAAATTTTACAAAAATCGAAATTAATTAAGAGAAATTTGCAAGTATTACAATTATATTACTACAAAAACAAGCACTTTAATATTAATTCTAATTAAATATTTAATATTTTAAAGAATATTAAACAACAATTAAAAAACTATACTTTATATAAACAAGATTTAAACAACTATTTAATAGTTATTTTATTATAAAAACAAAAGCAAAGTTATTATAATACAATAATTAGTATAATTAATATAGTTTATATACAAGATTGTAGAGCTTACTACTTAATAAAATTAATAAAAGAGCTAGAAATACTAGAACAAGCAAGAAAACAATTGTAGATAAAGATTGTTAAGAATTCTATATTTTTGTTAAAAACTCAAACAATTTTTGCAATAACAACAAAGACTATTATTGCTTGCAATTACTTTATTATTAATATTATAATAAAAAAAACTACAATAACAATAAAGAAAACAAAAATATTATAGATACAAAAAACTAAATAGATTAGATTTGCAAAGAAGAAAATATTTAACAAAAATAACAATTAATAATCTTTTAATTTATAAACAAACTATTCTATACAAATATATAAGAAGAACTATATTAGTTTTTATAGATTAAAGTATTTTAAAGTCTATAAATATATATTTTTTATATCTTTTAATTTATTAATAAAGCAATAACAAAGTCTTATACTATTTACGCGTATCTACAAATATCAATATATTTATGCAAAAATACAAATATTTGTTAATAGACTCTACAATTCTTACGTAAAGATAATTGACAAAACAAATATATAAATAATACAAAAAGTTTATTAAAAGATCTACTTTTTAATAACAAAATTAATATTTTTTTTCGATTAATCTTTAGATTAATTTGCATATATATATAATATTTATAAGTGCTCAATTTTAAAGCTTTAGATTACTAGATAATATCTTTGTAAATACTTAATTAATTAATTGTCTAATAAAATAGTTTTTTAATCTCGAAGAATTATCTCTTTTGCTACTTAAAAAATTACTATTTCTTATTCAATTAATTAATTTTTAATATATAATTTATAGAGCATACTTATAACTTTAATTTAACGCGTTATTTATATAAATCGATGCTGTTTTGATAATGTTGTAGTAGTAGTTAGAAAAACATCCTAAAATGTAATGTTTGAACTGTATTGGTAATTGAGATGCGACCCACTAAGAAGTGCTTGCCGATTCTTGGTGGGGCACCCACGGTTATGTGCTCTGCTGTCCTCCGGAACCGAGTCGACCAAGTTCTGGAACGCTGGCGTTTGATGAAACGGTGGTTGAGCAAGACCCAAGTGGCAGCACCGTCGCCTGGTAATACTGACTGCATTGGAATTAGTGCGAAACCCAGAGTGCGTGCTAGTCCATTAGCTTCCTTTGAACCCTAAAGCAAAGGCCAATGACACCCTTTTCCACGAGCCCGCCGTCCACCCCACGATCTCCGCTCCCATGTTGAAGGTTGTGACCGGTTTCCGCCGGAGAACTAGAAGGCATTTAGAACTCATGGTACGCCCCGTATGGTCGCCCAATCTGGTTGACACGCGGCGCGACCGTTGTCCACCCCATGTTCAAGCTGAAACAATCAAGTAAAGCAATAACATAAGGTACAGTCATTCACTCGACTCCAGTCCTGGGATCTGGGATCTGCCTGGTTGTGATCAAAGGGCTGTGTTTCAGCCTGGCGGGCATTTGCCACCTGGAATGTCCCTGCGTGCAGCCGGTGAGCTGACATCATCTGCCGCGGGCCAGCGAAGAAGGACTGGCTGGTTCTCGGTTGCCCGCTAAGCCGCATTGGCTGACCACGCGAGCAGGGATGGGGTCAGTCCTAGTTTTCTTCTCATGTGCCCAGTGCCCAGTGCCCAGTGCCCAGTGCATGCGTTCCACTCGCTCTTCCTTGTCCCCTCGTGTCTTGCCGATCGAATCTGCAGAGTGCAGACTGCAGACTGCGTGGTCTGAGTCGGACACACTAGAGCCCTCACTTGTGTCCTCTCAAACATCGAGCTGACGGACAACTCACTCCATCTGCTCTATAATTTACCGTCTGACCCGACTCATCTGCCTGCTCCTGGAAGACCTCTTCTTTGCTTCCCCTACTCATCGTCCGCCATCATCGAATTCCTCTCCTGCACCGCTTCGCATCCGATCCTAGCGCCATCCACCGACTCCCCCACATCGGCCGCTTGTGGATTCGAACTGACTTTCTCGCTCCCGACTCCGTCGTCCCTAATCGATTCCGTACTATCCCCCCCCCAAAGAACCCAATTCCACTACAGCACCCAAGGCTCAAGGCTGTCATAGATTGGCTCTAAGTGTCTGCCTAATCAGCACTTGGATTGCGACCACCGGTCGGTCTCACCTCCCGGTCCTCGCCC